>Ga0136652_1000276_pt1 | contig 26371 bp, 23 predicted proteins | sample ConPoolayeEmetaG_FD_94864 | JGI IMG/M metagenome (GOLD analysis project Ga0136652, IMG submission 94864) | Hot spring microbial mat communities from California, USA to study Microbial Dark Matter (Phase II) - Cone Pool mat layer E metaG... ...
TAAAATCTTTCCAGTAGCTTGACGCTTCAACTGGCTTTGGTATAGTTTCAAACCCTTATAGGTAATCTAAAATCCCGTTTAACAATCGTGAGAAAAAATATAATATAATAAATTTTATAAATAATATTTTTAATTTTATCTGAATTATTCTGTCTATCCATTATAAAATTTTTTTTATTGTAAATTGACAGAATTTTATATTTAATAAAATAATTCTTTTTTATTTTTTTGTATTCCTATAACAGCTTTACACAAATAATTTGTAGTTCTTAATTTATAAAATATTATAGAATCTTCATTTTCATCTATTATTTTTTTTAAAGAAGTAACAAGTTTTTGATACTTCGATTCACTAATTTCGCCTTCAAAGACTGAATTTTGAACCCATATTAAGAACTCCCTAGATTTCTTTAGAATTTTATTAACTCTTTTCTCGTTTACATCATAGACCATAATAATAAACATTTTAATGTAAATTTATAATTTTATAATCTATATTTTATTTCTTAATAAAAAAATTAATAGTAAATATTATTTAAATCAAATTATTAGTAAAATTTATTTTAAATTATCATCACCAATCCATGATAAAAGGAGAATACTCATTTTCTCCTAATAAATATTTTTCTAACTTATATAATTCCATTCTTATTAACATTCTATATGAAACTTCTTTATTTAAAGTATGATGTTTTATAGTGGTTTTCATTTTATTTTCTATTTCTGTAATAAATAATTTTTTACTATTTTCATTTAAAATCAAACCATTCATATTCTTTTCAAAGTCTGAAGATTTAATTCTATTTTTATTAAATAAATTAAAAATTGTTCTATCTACAATTATTGGTTTAAAAATTTCTGCAATATCTAAATTTAATGTAAAGCGCCTAAAGTTTGTTGAGTGTAAAAAACCAATTCTTGGATCTAAATGTGTTTTATAAATTTCAGATAGGCAATAGATGTATAATAATGAATTCCCAAAACTTATAAGTGTATTAATTTCATTTTTTGGTGGTCTTTTTGTTCTTTTTTCAAAATTAATTTTTTCAGAGTTGATTATTATACCAAAAGTTGAATAATATACCTTTCTAACATTACCCTCAATTGCCATTAATTCATTTATTTTATTAACATTATTGATTTGTTTTTTGAATTTATTTATTTCATTAATATAGCTTTCTAAATTTTTTGACCTTCTATTATAGTATTTCAATATTTTTAAACTGTTCTCTATTGAGCCATAAACAAATTTTTCTGCTAAATTTAAACGCTTTTTTGAGTCAGAATAAAATTCTGCTTGCTTTAATATCATATAACCTGAATTATAATGTTCTCTAGGGTAAAAAGAGCCACAATAATAATCATAGTAATTGAAAAAATGTAAAATTATCTCATTTTGGGAAGCAAATTCTAAAAATCGTTTATTAATATCTACTTCACCAAAAATTATGACTTCCCTTGTATTTTCAACTGGAATATATTTTTTTTGTCCATTTTCTAATTCTAAAAACAATGTATTATCTTTTCTTTTTAAAATTCCATTTGAAAATAGATAGATTGTATTTTCCATCTTAACTCCAACAAAAAAATTTATATGCACAATTTTTGCAAAATTTATTTTTTTTAGCACTTGGTGGAACTTTTAATAAGGCCAGTTTTCTGATGTCATTTATTTGAGATTTTAATTTTAAAATTGCTTTATCATTTAATTCAACTGTGATTTTTCTTTTTTCTTTAGGGAATAAAAGTTCACCAGATGAATTAATTCCTCTTTGTTTTAAATTATATAAATAATATAATAACTGCATCATTGAACTTTCCTTAAACTTACTACTTTTTTTAATCTCTCCAATAATTATATTTTTACCTTTAGTCTTAACTAAGTCAAAGATAATATTATTTAAATTAATTGCTTTTTTATTATTGCTATATGATTCTTCAGAAATAAGCCTTCCTAATTCAAGATATTCGTTATCTTGATCAGGGCAAATTTGGTGCAGCATAAGCCATGTTTCTCGTACACAAATATTATAATACCAGATTAATGTGCCATTAATTTTTATGTTTTCTTCTTCCATTATTACCAAATAAATAAATCAATTTCATGTTTAAAACCAGTATTAATTTCATACCAGTCTCCTAATTGATTAAAAGAAATGTATCTAAAGCTCGAGTTTTCTGCTAATGGTGGTAATAGAATGTTTTGATTAAAAGTATTTATTGACAATAAAAATTGATTAAACCTATTTTTAATTTCTAGATATTTGTTTCTTTTTCTTAAATAATCCTTTTCATTAATTATTTCATTAATATAAATATTCCAAAGAGACTTAGCTTCTTCGTTGAATTCTACAAAAATATTATATAAATTAAAATCATGTATTAATTTAAAGTCACTAACTGAATTTTTATCATTACTATAAAAAGATAAATCTATAAAAGCATTCCATATTTTATTAGAGATATCCAGATTTTTTTTCTCTTTAACAACATCAAAATAGTTGTTAATTAAGTTATAAAATTCAGATTCATTTATTATTTTTTTATCTGAAAATATGTCGCTTGAAACACTCGTATGAATTGGTCCATAAATTTTACTACTATAATCTTTTATCTGAAAGATATTAACTAAACCATTTTCTTTTTTACCTTCTCTATTACATCTGCCACAAACTTGTATTATTGAATCAAGTGGTCCTAGATCTCTATAAGCAACATCGAAGTCTAAATCAACTCCTGCTTCTACAATTTGTGTAGTAATTAATATTGGTTTTTTGTTGGTCTCTAATAATTTTTTAATCTTTTTTATTCTTTCTAATCTTTGGAATGGAATAATATTAGTTGATAAATAAAATATATTATCTGGGTTTAATTCTTTTATCTTATTAAAAATATATATAGACGATCTTATTGTATTAAGTACAATTAAATAAGATTTTTTATTATTATAATTTTTTATAAATTCATCTATAAAGATTTCTTCATCTATTTTAACTGGGTACTTATAAATATTTACCCTTTTTAAAGATTTAAATTTTTCTTCTGGCTTATTTACTAGTTCAATTATGTTATCATCTTTATTAAAAATTAATGGTTTTGTTGCAGTTAATAGAATTATATAACAATTCATATAAGTAGCTAAAAAAATTAAAACTTTTCTGACTAGTTCCCAATATTCAATAGGAATATTTTGAACTTCATCAAGAAGTATTATACTTCCGTAAATATTGTGATATTTTTTTAAAAAGCTATTTTTAAATCCAATGATTGTATATAAAAGTTGAATAAAAGTTGTAATAATTATTTCCGATTCCCAAGATTCTATTAACATAAGAGAAATATCAATAGGTAAAAATTCATTTCCAACTTTATAGTTTAAATCATTTAAATGATGGTGTTTAATTAAATATTTTGATTCATTAATAACAAAATTCTCTATATTTTCTTTAAGAATATTATAAATTACGCTGTAATTTTGGTCTATAATTGTAATAAATGGTAATGAATATATTATTTTTGGTAAAAAATTTTTTTCTTTATATATTTTTTCTCTAATTTTTAAAGCTACTGAGAATGAAGATAAAGTCTTGCCAGTGCCTGTGGGGGCGGTAATTGTATATATATGTTTTTTTAAATCAAATTTAGTGATGTTTTCATTGACTTCTTTAAAAATTTTATTTCTTAAATTATTTAGAGAATTTTTATAATAAGAGTTTGTATCAAAATGTAACTTAACGTAGTTTTCTATTATATTACTGTCGATTTTTTCTCTTTCAATATGTAAATCTATGTCTGCAGCAATTCTTTTATCAGAGTCAATCAAAGTAGAATATAGTATTAATAATTTAAAAGCTATTTCTTTTTTTATATCTTCATTTTCTTTAGAAAATAAATGTTTTATGTGGTTTAGCTCATGAAAAATCTCGATATAATACTTTTGATTAAAAAAGAGTTCTATGTTTTCAATTCCTAATTCTTGATATTCTTTTTTAATTAAAGAAAGGTTTTTAATTAAATTGGGTATCTGTTCGTCTTTAATTAGTTGTATTTTTCCTATCCACTCCTGGTTCAGGTTATATATGTCATCACTTTCTAAGTCATAATATCCAGGTATTAAAGGTATATCATCTTCGATATTATTAAGGTCTCCATGATGATGCAGCACAACTAAATATGATAATATCATATTATATTTTTCTTTATTATTACTATTATTATTTTTAATATCAATATTGAGATTTTGTTTAATAAGAAAAGTTGTGAATAACGCTGAAATTAAACCATGTTGGGATTTTTTACTTTTAAGTTTATTTTTTATATTAAGTAAATATTCTTGGAAGAAAGTTGTATATTTGCCAAAATCATGTCCTAAGGCAATTAGCCTTGCAGTTTCTATTAAATTACTGTCAATTGTAATATTGTTGTAATTTTTAATATTTTTCAGAAAACTTAGAGATTTTTCTGCAACCAGTTTTAAATGATTTTTTAATAAAACATTTGGATGTGAATAAAATATCATTTTACTCCATAAAAATAATATTTTCTGTAATTTCTTTATTATGTTCTTTATAAAGAATGCTATAACAATTTTTAGTAGGTACTAAAAAAAGACTGTTACCATTTTTTTCAAAAATAAAGTATCCAAAATTTTTTACGTACCTATCTTTATTAAAATCTAATGGTGCCTTTTCCTTAAGATAACTAAGGGTCTTGTTCTTTTCTGGTTTGAATATTAAAGATTTTTCTTTAATATTATCTAGATTGGCTACACTATTGATTTCAATAACATTATCACTGTTTATTATCTTTTTTATATTATTTTTATCAATATAATCAATTAATTTAATATTACTAATAAATTCCGATATTCCTAAATATGGGGGATAAGAAATTTTATTTGAAAGAAGACTTTCTTTAAATTTATTAAATATTTTGTTTTCAATATTTTCAATTTTTGCAAAAAAAATTCTATATGTTAATTTATTTTCTTTTATATCAGAGGGTAAAATAACTTCAACTGGTATTTGGGTGTGACCAGCACTTCCGTTTAAATCATTTTTACTTTTTACAAAAAGATAATTTAGCACATGTATTGATTTCTTTAACGGAGTTTTTATTGAAACTGCAATTTTACACTTTTCTATTGTAGTTTCTTCGTAATAAGAATCTCTTTCATATCCGCATATTGCTGATATTAAACCAGCTATAACTGTTCTAGGGGGAAAAGAATATGATAATGATGATGAGTTAGTATAAAAAGTTTTAAAATGAGCAAAAGGTCCACTAATATCAAATATAATTATTTCACTTATATCCATAAGATATCACCACTTTATTCTATCGTTAGGATAATATAATTAAGTTTTCTTTATTAATAATTTTAATAATTTCGTTTTCGATAGTAACATCATTATTAAAAATAATATTATTATCAATCCATAAATATATTTTATCGATTAATTCTTTATTGTTTTTTAATAATTCAATTAAATTAGAAATATCAAGCTTAAAGTCTTCAATATTTCTTATACAGTTAATATCATTAACATTTGGTATTATTTTTAAATAATTTCTAAAATCATCTATAAAAGTATATTCGTTTATATATTCTACTCTTATATATAATCTTGGAGTTTGACCAATCTTACTTCTTGTTGTTGCTTCAATAGGAATACAATTTAATATTGCATTGTCAAATAGCTTAATGTCGTCCTCACTTAATAATGTTTTTTTTGCCCGAATAGCACTAATGATACCGTGAAAAGCTATAAGTGAGTAAAATACCCTCCAGTCTTTACCCATTGAACCATATTCAGTTTCTCCCCCAGTTGTCTGACCAGCAAAAGTAGAAGTTATTGTAGAAGATGGATTGATTGTGACAGGATTTAGAGAGTAACCCCAATTAAATTGGATAGGACCAGTAAAATTGGACGCAAATCCTCCACTTTTTTCATTAGTCTCTGGTTTAATTGGTAAAGTTGCACCAAAAAATCTTACGTCAACCAATTTTTTTAAAAGCCAATCTAAATGTTCTTTATTTAATTTCCTTATATTTACTTTTTCATTTTTTCCATTTTGATCGGTGTAATTTTCAAAAAGAATTTCAACTCTTTTAGTGGCATCAACAATTTTATCATCTATTTTTGAAACGAAAATTTCATAGCCTTTACTTTGTAAATAATCTCTTATATACCTTTTTAATCTCAAATCACTAACTAGGTTTCTTTGTCGTTCATAATCCATACGAGGCTTATTTTCATCATCAGGGTCACCATTTGGATTGCATAATATTGCATCGTAGATAAATAATATTTCACTATTCTTCATTTTTTTTCCTTTCTCCATTTATTTTTTATTTAATTGTTATCACTAGAAATAATAGAAAGAGTTGAAAAAGAATAACCAGATAGAATATAAAATACGTTTTCATAGTCGGTTAAATTCCAGTTTTTTATATTGCTATCTATTAATTTTTTCATTTCTGCATAATTTTTTTCATTGAATTCAAGAATTTTAATCTCTTTAAGTTTTTCAAATATTTCATTGCAAAGCCTTAATATTTTATTCTTATCCATACCTCTATAATTTATTTTTTCTAAAATTGGTTTAGATTTATTACCTTTTCTAAATTGTGCATTTCCAATTTCACCAATTAAATAACCTAACAAAAATAACCCTGCTTGTAATGAATTTAAGTTCAACTTTTCGATATAATCAATAATTTTTTTGTTAACATTTAAATTTTCATATGACATTGGTCCTCCTATTTTAATTAAATTTAAATCTTTTAAAATATTTAATAAAATTAAACATTTTTGAATATAAAATGCTAAGTTTAATGACTTATCACTATATAATTTAGTTTGTGAATTTAACATTATTGATGCTGATGAGTTTGTAAATTGATTAATCAAATATAAATAGTTAATTGGCTTATTACTTAGAACAGAATCATAAAAATTTAAGATTTTCTTAAAGTCTAGTGTTTTTGTGTTATTAATTCTAGGGACAATTAAATATCCTAATGCTTCAAATGTTAAATCAATATCATCTTTATTTATAAATTCTTTAAAATCATTTTTACAAATTACAATTGTTTTAATAATATTAAAAAAATGAGAAGGAGGAATATCTTTTATAAGCTTAAATATTTTAAAAGCACTTTGGTCCTTTTTGTAAAATAATAAGTTTATAATTGTGTTAATATAATTGTCTTCATTAATAAAATTATTAAATAATTTTTCTTCAATTTCTTTTAAAGATTTTAAATTTAATTTTTTCGTAAAACCATCCTTAAAAGAGTTGCTTAGTTCCTTAATTTGCTCAAGATTTATATTAGCCTTAAACAAAAATTTTGGAATCATTAATAAATCTATATTATTAAGTTTAAAATTTAAATAATTAAGAATAAAATTTTCTCCAGCTAAGAGTTTTTTTAAACATGAATAACATAAAGCAAAATTTTTTAAGAATCCTTTCTCAGTTTTACCATTAAATTCGGATGAGAATCCAATTTTATCTGTAATATAATATGTAAATCTTAATTTTGTTGTATCATAAGATACATATTTTTTTGAATCACAAACAAAACAAATGTTTTCTAAATTATTATCTGTTATTTTTGGAGATAAACTGGTAATAATATAATTTTTATATTCATTTGATTCTGCTAATATTGAATCCTCAAACAAAATAGAAAATAAGCTAATATCTTTCTTAGAAATATTATACTTGGATTTAATATGTTCAAATATAATTGCTGAAAAATTTTCAACAATTTCTTTTGCATAATTATCTTTATCTTTTTCTTTTATTTCATTTATGATTTGATTTATTTCTATATTATTTATCCCAATTTTATTTAAATCTAAAATGTATTTGTATCTTCTTTGTTGGCCTGATAAGTTGCCCAGGTCAATAAAATAATTATTTAAGATTTTTTGTAAAATACTTTTTAGTTCGCAATCATTTAAGGCATTAATTAAATTTGGAATTGTTTGTGAAATTAAGTATTTTAAATTTTGAGTTGTTAATCTATCTTGGGGATCATTAGCAGCTTTGGGATTGCCAATATAAATAAATTTATCTTTTGTATTTTCATCGATTTCTTTAATATCAAAATTAAAATTTTTATAATTTTCTTTAAAATTTAAACATATTAAATATTGTTGTTTGCCGTTTTTTTTGGTTGCAATATTTTTAATTAAACTTGATATAGAGTTATCTGAATCTTTTAAAATTAAATTTCCTATTTCGTATATTCCTTCTAACATAATTACTCCATTTTTGTAATATGAATTTTTAACTTTTTACATTATTTCAAATAGTCCGAACCCCTGAGAATTTTTATTTCCTAATCCCGAATAATAACTAATTTTTATTAAATCCAGATCACCAGAAATTTGATATTTACCAAACCATGCTTTTATTATTGTATCCTTATATATAATTACTTTTTCATCTTTTTTTGTTACTCTATAAGGCTTTATATAAAAGTTTTTTGTCTCAAAGATATTGGCATCATTTTTTAGATTTAGATTGTTAATGTCATCTAACGCTTTTATATGTCCATTAAAAACAACTAATTTTTTTATTAAATTCTGTTTAATTAAATTTTCGAATTCTTTTTCCCAAGGATTATAATAATAAGTTTTTTTATTCCCTTTAGAATCACTCAAAGTACTGTAAATAGTAACAGGAGACAACATTTTTATTTTCATGTTTTCTGAAAAATTTGGTTCAAATAAAACATCAATAGAATATATATTTACAATATTATTTCCCAAAATTAATTTTTTATTTTTTTCTGTTAAGTTGGTTGCAAAACTAGTTATAAATTCCTCATAAGGTGATGATAAAATAAAGTTGAAATAATTTTTTATACGCAAATAACATTCTTTATTTAATTGTACTATGTTTAGTTTTCCGTTTAATCTGGAAAAGCTAAATAATTTAAAATTTCTTTTATTAAGTTCAAAACCTTTTTGATGTAAAAATTTAGCTATTTTTTTATCTATATTATTATAAATAAAACTTTGTATTAAATGATTATATTGAATTGGTAATAATATCTCATTATCGCAGTAAAAATTTATATTTATTCTCATTTTATAACCATATATTATAAAATCATAAAATTAAATATTATATTACTACATTGTTAGTTTTCATTGTAGTTTTTATTTCAATATTTTTAATTTTTAATAATAAAAATTATTTTAAAAACTGAAATTTTTATAAAAATTTTTTTAATTATTATTAAATTTTTTTAATATATAAATGGTCTTAAAAAATTTTATAATCTTAATTCATTTTATGTAGATATTTTAAAATCTATCCTTGCCAACTGTTTGTCAGTTTTAAATATCAGGAAAAATTTTTTTGATAAATTTTCTAAAAAACTTTGTTTTAAAATTTTGGCTAATGGTAAATGTTTGATAAATATTTATGAAATGCATAGTAAGTATTTAATAATTGTGTAATAAAAGTTTATCGACTTTCGTATTTTTAATCTAAACTGACAAGGATTAAAAAATTTAAAAACTGCTTGTGGCAGAATTTTGGCTGCTGGCTTATAATACCTTATTATAATACTTAGCAAAATTGTATAATAATATTAATAATATTAATATATAATAACAAAAATGTATTTTATAAGTTATTCATATTATTATTTATAATATTATTCGTATTATATATATTGTATTATTTTAATGTTATGTAGAAGACTTTATTTTTTTTAATGATAGAAACAAATAAGAAAGCAAAATAAATAATTAAATAGGAAAGATGAATAGTAAAGTATAGAAAAGAATAGAAAGGAGTATTTATTATGTCAATGAACCCCAAAATTAAAAATCCGTTAATCCTAACGATAGTGTCCACTGTTTTTTTAATTCCTGTCTTAATTCTTACACATTTTATTTTTAGAGAGGTTTCAGTAAATCCATGGGTGATAATGATTGTTAATATTGTCATTTATTTTGTTGTTATGTTTTTAGTTTTCCTATATTACGGAAATGTTGGCAGGAAATCTTAATAAAATTATTTTCCCATCTGAAATATACCGCAAAAAAGTTAAGAATAAATGTAGTTTTAGCTTTAGGTTTTTATATAAATACAGTGATATTTACATAAGTGTTGATTTTAAAAGAGATGTAAAAATTGATTATGAAAGTTTAGAAAAAACTTTAAAAAATTTCATAGAACAAATTTATCAAAAAATTGAATTTGTAATTGTTAAAGATAATCTTTTTAAAGGAAGTCTTTTACCAGTAAAGATTAAATCTTTTTATCCTGAAGAAATTAAAAAAATGTGTAATTCGTCAAGCATATTTGGAGTTGGCCCAATGGCAGCTGTTGCTGGAGCAGTAAATGATTATATTGCAGAAAATCTTATAAAGTCATTTCCTGATGTAAAAAAATTAATTATTGAAAATGGGGGAGATACCTTTATTAAATCTGATGAGGACTTAAATGTTGGAGTTTACACAACTAACAATTTTTTTAAGGATAAAATAATTTTAAATATAAGCAAGGAAAATCTTCCTTGTGGCCTTTGCTCTTCTTCTGGAACAGTTGGGCGTTCTCTTAGTCTTGGACAGTGCGACCTTGCAATTGTCATGGCAGAGACGAGCAGTATCGCAGATGCAGCAGCAACTGCAGTTGCAAATAGCGTAAAAAATGAAGATGACATAGGAAAAAGCGTAAATTATTTTTCTAAATTTAAGCAAATTAAAGGATTGCTAATTATAAAAGATAAAAAAATTGGGCTGTGGGGAAATTTTAAATTAGTATCAAATTATGAAATGCATTAAAGAAACTAAAATCTGTAATAATATAATTGTTAATATAAAGAATTTTTTAATATTAAAATATAAATTATTAAAATCTAAATTAATATTAAAATTTAGTTTAATATTAAAATTTGGTTTAAATTTAAAATATAGCTTAAAATTAATATTTTTTAAAAATATATATTTTTTTAAAAGTTGCTTCATTTTCAAAAGTTTAAATACTTTTACAAAAATTTTGTGCATTTTATTGATTTTCTTGCTATCTAATTTTTTTTTAACTGGATGTTTTTTAAATGAACACTCTTTTTCTTCATTTGGTCAATATGCTTTGGAAAAATTTTTATCTTTTTTTAAAGATATAAATAATTTATTCAGTTTAGATCATACTACTGATAGCACTGCTATATCTACTGAGTTGGATTCTGAAATTGCAGAAGAGGATGCAAATACAATTAAAATTTTAATTTATATTGACAATAAAATTGACTATAAAATTCGAGATTTAATAATAAATAAGCTTGATAATATTATTCCAAAAGAAATTGGCTATTCAATTGTTTACTATAAAGTTGATAAAGAAAGCGGTGCTGTTGCTGATTTAATTTTTGAACTAGCCAAGAAAGAAGATAAATATATACAAAACAGTAGTTTTAATAAAGGCAAATTAAATAATAGTAATTCTTATAATATTAATACCTATAACAATACTAACAACAGTCTTTATAACAGTAGTCCTTATACCAGTAATTCTTATAGTAATAGTTTTTATAGTAGTAGCTCTTATAATAGCGACATTAATGATATCAACTCTTATAAAAGCAAATCTATAGAATATAGCGCTTGTATTTTACCCGAGCCAATTTATTTTGCTTTGGCTACTTCTTATTTTAGCTTAATAGAAAACATATCATGGCAGGATTTTTTAAAAATATGGGAGGGCGAAAATACATCTGTTAAAGACATTGCAGGAAATGATTTAGAAATTGTTCTTTCGCTAAGTGATAAAAACTTAAAAATACTTGAAAGTTATTTTGGTAAGTGCTTAGCAAAAAATTTAATTATAGAAAATCAAAAAAAAATTGATGAGCTTATAAAATCAAATACAGCCAGCATCACTTCAAGCAAGTCACTGAACAAATCATTAAACGAACCACTAAGGGAATCATTAAATGAACAACTAAATGAACCATTAAACAAAACACTAAACAAGCCACTAAATATCATTACTATTGTTCCATTTGATAAAATCGAACCATACCATAAGGTTATATTAATTGATAATAAGTCTGTTTTAGATAAAAAAGTTATCGCAAAAATAGAAAGTAAACAAAGCTACTCAAAAGGATACAATTTAAAAGATCAAACTGATACAAATGATAAGATAAATGATGATAACCCTCCGTTTGGAATATCTGGTCAAATTGAAACATCAACTTTAAATTATTACACAAACCAAACTGGCTTTACAAAACAAACCGATTATATAAACCAAACCGATTACACAAACCAAACTGAATCATTATATCCTTTAGCTATTCCAATAATTTTATATATTCAGAAAACTGAGCTTAACAGATCCAATAATTCATACAAAACTAATGATAAGAATAATAAAAATAATGTAAATATTGTAAATAATGAAAATAATGAGAATAGCGAAAATAGCAAGAATAGCGATAATAGAAAAAATAGCAAAAATAGCGAAAATATAATAATTGCTGATGATATTAAAGATAAAAAACAAAAACAGCTTTTAGAGATTTTAGAATTTTTTAGTAAAGACAGTCAAATAACAAATCGCAATCCCAATCAAATTGTTTCTGTAATTTTAACTGGGGTGACAGCACTAACACGGCAGGTAGCAGCAAAAATGGATTTAAATGGAATTAATTATCCTGCTGAAAAAATAAGAGATGTTTTACTTGATGCTGATATTACACATATTAGTAATGAAGTTTCTTTTGTAGAAGGTGGTAATGCTGCAAAACCAAATACTATGATTTTTTGCAGCAGGCCCGAGTATATTAATCTTTTAAAATATATAGACACAGATGTAATTGAACTTACAGGAAATCACTTAAATGATTATGGCTCTAAATGGTTTGAATATACTTTAGATATTTATGATAAGGAAGGCATACCATATTTTGGAGGTGGAAGAAATCTTGCTGAATCAAGAAAGCCTGCTTTATTTGAAATAAATGGGACAAAAATAGCATTTTTAGGAGCAAACTATTTTGGTCCCTCATCGGTCTGGGCAACTGACAGTTCTGCTGGAGCTGCGCCAATAAATTCTTTAAGTGAAAATTTAAAGGAAGATGATATGAAGTTATATGAACAAAAAATAATGCAGCTAAAAAATGAAGGATACAATATAATATTTACATATCAGTATGTTGAGACATATAATTATTTTCCAACTGCACAGCAAATAACAGACTTTGAAAGAATGGTAAATGCCGGCGCAGTAATTGTTAGCGGAAGCCAGGCTCATCAGCCTCAAGCTGTTGAAATACTAGATGGAAAATTTATTAATTTTGGACTGGGAAATCTTTTTTTTGGACAAGCACTTGGTAAAGAAGTAAAACAGGGAATAATAGCTAAGCATTATTTCTATAATGGAAAATATATAAATACTGAGCTTATAACAACTTATATTGAAGATTTTTGCCAGCCAAGAAAAACAGAAGGCAAAGAGCGAGCAGAGCTTTTAAAAATAATTTTTAAAAATAGTGTTATAAAATAGGTATTATAAAATAAACATTAAGTCATAAGTAAAAGTGTAATAAATAAAAATAAATAAATCTATATATAAAATATTTATAAAATTATGAAATTATGAATAAATTTAGCCAATTTTTTAAAAATTTAAAAAAATCAAAAAACACAGCAGCTAATCCTGAAAAAGAGATGTCTTTTATTGAACATCTTGAAGAGCTTCGAAAAAGGCTTTTAGTGGTTATGATAGTTTTTGTTATTGCTTTTATACCTGGATATATTTTTCGAAAGTATATTTTAAACTTTTTTACTGCGCCTCTATCAAATAAAAAACTTGTTTTTTTAGACCTAACAGAACCCTTTTTAGTGAATGTAAAGTTAGCATTTTTTGTAGCTGCTGCTGTGGCATTTCCAATTTTGGTTTACCAGATAATTGTTTTTATAAAACCCGCCATCTCTTTGCAGATTCGAAAAAAACTAACAATTTTAACAACTTTATTCTTTGTTTTATTTGCAGGAGGTGTTGCATTTAGCTACAAGCTTTTAATACCCATTGCTGTAAAATGGCTAATAAGTCAAGGTTCAGGACTTGAGCAAACTTTATCTGTAAATAAATATATAAGCTTTATTGGCTGGTTTTTATTAGGTGCTGGCATTATTTTTGAATTTCCATTAATTTTTTTATTTTTAATTAAAGCTGAAATATTTAATGTTGCTCAACTCAGAAAACAGTGGCGTATTGTTTATATTGTTATTTTATTGTTATGTGCTATTATTACTCCCGATTGGAGCCCTGTTACAATGGCAGTTCTTGCAGTCCCTATGATATTGCTTTATGAGCTGTCTTTGATTCTTGCAAGATTTTTTTAGAAGTTTTACTTTGCTTTGTTTTAAGTTTTAATTTAACAATTACTATTGTAAGATTACTTTTTAAGAATCAGTAATGCAGAATTAATATTTCAAGGTTAATATTTCAAGTTTAACATTTCAAAGTTATTATTTCAAAGTTATTATTGCAAGGTTAATATTAAGGGTTATAATTGAAATATATTTTTTGAAATTTAGTTTTTTATTTTTATAGAAAGAGGTGATTTTAACTATGTTTGGTCTTGGTTGGCAGGAGTTATTAATAATATTAATTATAGCCTTGATTATTTTTGGTCCAAGAAAGCTTCCAGAAATCGGTAAATCGCTTGGTCAGGCAATTAATGACTTTAGGCAAAGTACCAAAAAAGCAACAGATGAAGCAAAGAAAGAATTAAAAGAGATTGAAAACTCTGTTAAGTCTTCTGTAGAAGATATTAATGAAAATAGATAATTGCGAGCAGGTAACAAACAAACTACAAGCAAATTAAAAGCAAATTACAAAAAAACGTAATTTTTATGTTTTTTCATGGATGATACAAATAAAAAAATTTTAAAAAAATTTGCAATAGTTACTGATAGTGCTTCAGATGTTCCATTAGATTATGCAAAGCAACTTGATATTACAATAGTTCCTTTGTATATTCATTATCAAGGTCAGGAATTTAAAGATGGTATTGATATTAAATCTGAGCAAATATATTCTCTTCAAAAAGAAAAAAAGGCGCTTTTTATGTCTTCTTCTCCGTCTCCAAAGGATTTTATTGATGTTTACTCAAAACTTTTAGAAACTCATGAAAAAATAATTTCTGTCCATTTAAGTTCAAAACTTTCGGCTGTAATTAAATCAGCAAAAATAGCTGTTGACCTGCTAAAAACTGAAAACCGAATAGTCGTTTTTGATTCACTTTCTGGAACAATGGGAACAGGATTCATGGCAATTGCTGCTGCTAAAGCTGTGAAAAAAAATTATGATTTTGATGAAATAATTTATGTATTAAATTTTTTAAGAGCGAATATGATGCTTTTTGGGACTATTAATACTTTAAGATATTTGTGGCGAAGTGGCAGAGTGCCAGCAGTTGCAAGGGTCGCAACTGGCATATTAAGAATAAAACCTTTGTTGGGTATAAGAGATGGAGTAGTTAAAATGATAGGGCTTACAATTACAAGGTGGGCGTCTTTGCAGGAAATTACTAGAAGGGCTATAAAAAAATTTAAAAAAGAAAAATGGGTAATAGTTGCAGTAATACATTCACTAAGTAAAATTGAAGCAGATAAAGTAATGAAAAAACTTAAGGTTAATTTAAATTGTGTAGAATCAATGATTGTTGACTGTACTCCTGTAGTTGGAGCGCATACTGGTCCCGGATTAATTGGTATAATTATAAGTAAATTAGACAGAAAATCTGCGGAAGTATTTATTTAATTTTTATTCTTTTAATTAGTTTTTATTCTTTTAGCTCTTTTTCACTGAAAACTGTTGCATTAAAAATGTATATTTCACATTTCTTTTCTTTATAACAATCTCTATAAAGACCAGCTTTTAAACAAGTGTGCTCTAAAAACTGTATCCTGTCCCAGCCGTATTCTGTTGCAACTTGAGGAAGCAGCAAACCTTGATAAAACCCATGTTTTATAAAAAGTCCATGTTTTCCAACTTCAATTTTATTTATATCATCAATTTTTTCAAAAGGTGATAGAACTGAGATTTCGATATCCAAATCTTTTACTTCGGAAGGACTGACTGGCAAAAATCTTGGGTCACGCAGTGATGCCTCTACGGCCATTTTTTTAACAGTTAGCCATAAAGGTAAGCTGCTTGCAATATTACCAATACAGCCTCTGAGATTTCCATCTTTATGAATTGTTACAAATGCTCCGCACTTTTCATGTAAAACAGGGTCATTATTAACAAGGTTTGTGAAATCTGGAAGTTCTTCATTGTTTACTGCTTTTTCAATAGTTTTTCTTGCAATTTCAAGCAAAATTTTTTTTTGGTTTTTATTTAATTCTAAGGAAGTCATATAAAATCTCCTTTTTGAAATTATTTTAAATTAATTTTGTAAATAGTAAATAATAAAAATATTAAGAAAAATATTTTATAAAAAAATTAAGCTAAAAATTTTTTTAAAAATATTGTTTTTTTAAAAAAATAGTATATTATTTTCACTTTGTTATAAATGATATTATAAATTATATTGTCTAATGCTTAAATATGCTTATGTAAGATTAAATATATATTGTCTAATGTGTAAATACTTCTATAAATTTAAGCTAGTTCAAATAAAAAAGTATTGATTTAGCAATATAGCAAAGCAATATAGCAATTATCTTAATTAGCAATTAATTTTGCCAGTTAATTAATTTTTCAAGACAATTGATTGCTGGATAATTAATTTTTTAAATAGCGCGACAAATTTTATGATAATAATAAATAATAATTTATATTAAATTGTGTGACTATTAATATAATAAATATAATAAATAGATATAACAAATATAAAGAATAGTGTAGCAAGTAAAATGATAAATTACATAGCAAGTAACCTAGCTTCTAACTTATTTAATTTCAATAGCTCAATTTTATTTTGGTCTGCAGTGGTATTTGTGGCAATCCTTGCACAAGTGCTTCTTAGCACTGTTAGAGTAATAATGATGGTAAAAGATAGAAAAATCGTAGCAATAATTATTGGTTTTTTGGAAGCTGCAATTGGGCTATCAAATATTATTCTTGTAATTTCTAATGCAGTTAAATCTGGAATTAATCTTTTTATAATATTATTTTATTCGCTTGGTTTTTCAGCAGGGCTAGGGCTGGGTATGTTTATTTCCCAAAAAATTTCTAATGATATTTTAAGTGTCACTATAATACCAAAAAAGAATGAAAGCCACATGGAGCATATTTTAAGAGAGCATGGTTTTGGAGTGACGTGCTACAATGGAATTGGAAAAGAAGGAGATAGAAGAGTATTAAACGTTGTTTGTACAAAGTCTCATTTACCAAAACTAAAAGAATATGTAAAATCTATTGATAAAAGAGCAATGATAACGGCACATACAATTGAAGGATTAAGTGGGGGCTTTTTATTTAATCTAAAAGATAAAATTTAAATTTAAAATTATTTTTATCTTCTATTTTATTTTTATGAAGTTTCTTTAGAATTTAAAAAATCAATATAATACTTTCGTGCTTTTTTAAATAACTCAGGGCTGTTTTTTTGCAGAATATCAAATACTTTAGGGTCAAAGAGTTTAGGGTGATTTATACTTTTTCTGAATGCCTCGATTAAGAATTCAATTACTTCATTTTCTTTTTTTTCAATAGACTCTATTAATTTTTTGAAGTCTTCTTTTTTGTTTTCTATTCTTTTATTATTCTCTAAAATATCTGCGTAATCTTTTTTATCAATACATGCGCCACACCAGTCAAGGCAGCTTTTTTCAGAATCATAAAAAATTACGTTCCCATCTTTATAGTCAATTATTTGTGGGTCAATTTTAAAAACATTTGTATAACATTTGGGGCATTTTACTTTTCTTTCATCTGCAAAAAACTCAATTTCAAAGCCGCATTTTGGACACTGAACAATATTTGTATTAAAATCTTTTAAATATGCTGTATTTTGACCAGGGCATCCAGCTCTAAATTTAGCCATTTATTATCACACCTTTTCACTCCTTTTTAATATTTTTATTCTTTTGGTATTTTCAAACTTTTAATATTATCTTTTTTAATATTATCTTAATATTATCACACCTTTTTAAAATTCCTTAAACTGATTAAAATTAAATTTTTAAAACTTTAGAGCCTGGAAATTTTCCATGTTTTAAGTCTGTTAAAGCTTCATTTGCATCCTCTAATTTGTATACTTTTATCTGTGGCTTTATTTTCATTTTAGAAGCTATAGCTAAAAATTCTTCACCGTCTTTTTTTGTTACATTCGCCGTGCTTTTAATTTCTTTTTCAAGCCAGAGATGTTTTTCATAATTTAAATTTAATAAAAAATTTTTATCAGAATTTTCTTTTCTAATTAAATTTAATACAAGCCTTCCACCTCTTTGGAGGTTTTCAAGAGCATAAATGATTGTTTTCCATACTGGGGTGGTATCAATTATACAATCCAATTTTTCAGGAGCCTTATCTTCAATTCCTCCAGCCCAGTCTGCTCCAAGTTTTTTTGCAAGCTCTCTTTCTTCTAAGTTTCTAGTAAATACAAATTTTTTTGAATTAGGATATAAGAAATTTGCTATTTGCAAAACAAGATGGTGTGCAGAACCAAATCCATATAAGCCTAAAGTCTTTTCGTCCTCCATGTTTGTAAGCTTTAACGAGCGATAGCCAACAACACCTGAGCACATAAGAGGTGCAACGTATAATAAGTTATCAATATTACCAATATTATCAATATTTGGATTATTTTTATTATGCTTAATCTGGTTAATATATTTATTATTATTATTATTATTATTAGTAGTAGTAGTAGTAGCGGCAGTAGTAGCAGCAGCAGTAGAGGCGGCAGTAGTAGTTGTAGTATTAGTATTAATATTAATATTATTAGTAGTGATTTTAGTAGTGGAAATAGTATCAATTTTAGTAATATTGTTAGTATTGGCAGTAATTGATGTAATCGGCTCAAAGTCTATTAACTCTTCAGGTATTTTATGAGCGTAGTCTTCTTTTATAACCATGTATTCAGCATAACCTCCATTTTCATGGCAGCCAGTTGCTTTAAAATCTAAACATAAATTATCATAGCCTCTTAGGCAAAATTTACATTTGCCACAGCTTGAATATATCCATGTGGCACCGGCAATATCACCAATTTTAAACTTTCTTACTTTATTTCCAATTTGTTCAACAACTCCAACAGGCTGGTGCCCAAGCACAATTGGCAGTTTTGGTGCAATAATTCTACCTTCAATTTGATCTAGTTCTGTTCTGCATACACCACAGGCATATACTTTTATCAAAATCTCATCTGACTTAACTTCAGGTACTGGTATCATAGACAGCTCAAGAAAATTATTCTCAGATATCTCTTGGTTGCCTTTAAAAATCATTGCTTTCATCATCTTTTCCATCTTTTCCATCTTTTCCATTTCTTTCATAATATTTTCAAAATAATTTTTTAAAAATATAAATTATACTATTAACAAGCTAGGTTTACAGTTAGCTCTTTGAAAATCAAAGGTTACGCAAGCACTTTTAGTATAATATTAATTTTATAAATATGTAAAAGTAATTCCAAGACCCCCAATTCCAAGATGTGAACCTACAACAATGCCAATATTTGTCCTGATTACATCTTTAGGTGAAAACCATTTTCTTATTTTTTCTTCAATCTCATCAGCATCTTCTTTGTTTGCAACATCACCAATTGCTACTATTAAATCTAGATTTTTGCCAGAAAAATTTTTTAAATATGTTTCCATTGAATCTAAAACTTCTTTTTTTGCAAGCTCCCATTTTCTAGTATTTTTATATAATGCAACTTCTCCATCTTTTAGAGTTAGTATTGGCTTAATTTCAAGCATTGTTGCCAATTTACCTTTGATTTTATTTATTCTTCCACCTTTTATTAAATTATCTAGTGATTTTGGAATAAAAAAAGAAAATATTTTTTCTCTAAATATTGAAATTTCTTTTATTATTTCGTCTCTTGAGAGACCTTTTTTTGCAAGCTCTGCTGCTCTTAAGGCTAAAAAACCACAAGGCATGTGAACAAGCTCAGAATCAACTATAGAAATTTGCTTCTTTTCAGAATTTTTTTCAATTTGGTTTGCTGCAAGCTCTGCAGAGTTTAATGTCCCTGATAATTTTCTTGATATATGGATAGAAATTATTTCATTTCCTTTTGAAAGTTTTTCTTGGTAAACCTGCATGAAATTTCCTGGTGTTGGCTGTGAAGCTTTTGGCATTTCAGTAGAAGAGCTCATCATTTCAAAAAATTTCTCTGGTGTAATGTCAATCCCGTTATCTAAATATGTCTTATCATTAAAGGTAACCGATAAAGGCACGACTGTTAAATCATAATCGTTGTCTTTATAAATTTTAGGTGGTAAGTCTGAGGTGCTATCAGTAATAATTGAAATGTTTGTTGAAGAAATGCTTGTTGAAGTCATGACAGGATCCTTTTTTAAATTTTAACATTATACTTTATTGCAGTAAATATTTCCAAAGGTGAAAACTTATCTTAATTATAGCTTAAAATAATTTTTGAAAGCAACCTTTTAAATGAAAAAGTAAATTCACATTAACAAAACAATTTACTTTTTTAATAAAATATATAGTAATAAATATACTTTTTTCTCAAAAATTTCTGTTTTACAATTTAATGTGGATATCTGAAGATAAAAACTGTGAGATAAATAAATTAGATATAATATAATATTATATTTAGAAAAATATTTTTCCAATAAGCTTTGATATTGTTGTAATATTATACTACAATTGTTGTAAGGAGTAACAACAATGTTAAATTATTTTGAATTAACAAAGTCTAAAATTAGAAGAAAAATTTTATCACATTTTTTTTCAAATATTGATCAGGAATTATATCTTAGAGAAATAGCAAGAATTATAAATGAAGATCCTGGTAATGTTTCAAAAGAATTATCAAAATTGGAAAAAGAGCAATTGTTTTTATCAAAATTTAAAGGTAATCAAAAATATTACTATTTAAATAAGGAATACCCACTATTTGATGAGGTAAAATCAGTTGTTTTTAAAACTATTGGTATAAATTGGTTAATTCAAAACCTAATAAAAAATTATCCGGGGATAATTTGTGCTTTTATTTATGGTTCATTTGCTAATAACACTGAAAATTCATATTCAGATATTGATTTATGTTTAATTATTGATAATAATTTTAATGATAGTGATTTTATTGTTGAAATTAATAGGATAGAAAAAGAAATTTCTAGAGATATTGAATACATTTATTATTATGAGAGTGAATGGATTCAAAAAATTGAATCAAAAGATTCTTTCATGTTAAATTTATTAAGTAAACCTAAAATAATTTTAAAAGGAGACATTTCTGGATTATAAAGATCTTGTTAGCGAAGGAAAATTAAAAGAAGAGCCCAGTATTGGTTTCGACCAGATAACTAGGTTTCTTAAAAGAGCAAAGAAAGATTTAGAGATATCCAAATTATTGTTATATAAGGATTGTGGGTCTGCACTTACGGTTTTATATAATTCAATGTTCCATGCAGGTAATGCTTTAATAAGGTCTCAAGGTTATAGGCCTGGTGCCATAAAACAACATATAGGAATTATTGAAGCTGTTAGCAGAAAATTAGGCGATGAATTCAAGGATCTTATATTAAAATTTGATGACCTTAGAAAGCATAGAAATAAATTCGAATATCAGGCAGTATTTGAAATAACAAAAACAATGTTGGAAAATAGGATAAAAGATGCTGAAAAATTAATAGAAGTTATTGAAAAACATATCTATGAAAAAAATCCACAATTAAAATTTGAAATATAGTTTTTTAGTATATTTGTTATAAAACTAAAATAATATTTAAAATTTATATTATGAAAATTGCTATAACAGCAGATTTGCATCTAAAAAACCAAAAAGAGACACCAGAAAGATATGAAGTTCTTTCTTACCTTATAAAATCATTAGTTGATTATAAAATTAATAACTTAATTATTGCTGGAGATTTGTTTGATAAAGAAAATCAAAATTATGCTGATTTTGAAAAATTTTTAATAAAAGAAGATATTCAGTCTAAGAATATTAAGTTTTATATTATACCTGGAAATCATGACTTATCAGTTTCACCGAAATATTTTACAAGCCAAAATATAATAGTTATAAACACACCACGTTTTTTTAATTTTAAAGATAGTAATGATGAGACTGTTGTTGATGACGAGACTGTTGTTGATGATGAAACTGTTGTCATTGATGAAGACGTAGTTGGCAATGATAACGACACTGGGGGTAGTGATAACGACACAGTTGGAAATGATTATAAAACGGTTAGCACTGGCAAGGAAATTGTTGGCACTGGTTGTGAGACTACTGGTACTATTGGTACTGGTTTTAATATATTATTTATACCTTATATTTCTGGAAAATCAATTGGTGATGTTTTATCAGAATTTTTTAGAAGTTCGAAAAATTCTAGCCAGTCAAACCAGCCTAATCAGTTTCATAAGTTTAATAATTTTAATCAGTTTAATCAGACTAATAAGTTCAACCACTTAAATCAACTAAATCAATATATAATTATAGGTCATGGAGATTATATTGCTGGTCTTAAAACACCTAACCCTTATGAACCGGGCATATACATGCCTCTTACAAGACAAGATGTTGAGTATTTTAAACCTCAAAAAGTATTTTTGGGTCATATTCATAAAAAATTGACGCTTGGAAAGGTAAGGTATCCAGGCTCTCCATGTGCTCTAGACATAAATGAGGTTGGTAAAAGAAGCTTTTTAATTATAGATACAAAAAATTTAGAAATTACAGAGCATATAATAGAGGCTGGAAATATTTATATAAATGATGTTCTTGTTGTATTTCCAGAACTAAACCAAACAATATATTCTTATGGTTCAAACAGTAGTAAAGAAGCTCACAAAGCAGCAAGCACAATAGCTAACCCAGAAGTTAACGCTGCAGATAATACATCAGTTTACAAATCAGCTAACAAAACAGCAAACAAAGCAGTTAACACATCAGCAAACGCAGCATCAAACACAGCAGAAAAAGTGGAGGCAAACGCAGCAGCCTATGAAATTTTGGCTTCTGAATTGTATATAAGAGAAAAAATTAAAAAAATAATAAAAAAGTATGACCTGCAAGAAGATGACTTTAAAAGAGTAAAATTAAGATTAAAACTTAAAGGCTATACTACAGATAAAAAAACTTTATCTAATATTTTAGACACTGTTTTAAAAGAAGAAATGCCTGGCTTTTCATTTTATAATAATGAGCCGCCGGATTTAACAGAAGTTAATATATTAAATGACCAAGATTTAATAACAGTAGTTGAAAGAGTGGCAAATAAAATTAAAAGTTTAGAAGAAAGTGGAGAACTAATTAATTTTATTGAATTTGATATTGAACAAGGTCAAACACAAGATATAAAAAATATTATGTTGGATAAAATTTTAGAAAAAGCATTAAGCTTAATACTTTCTGATTAAATCTGATTAAGTAGTTTGTAAAAGTAAATAGTAGCTTGAAAGTTTAATTAAAAATTAAACTAATTTAATTAATATATCAGTAAAGTAATATGGCAGTTAAAATAGAAAAATTAAATGTAAGAGATTTAGGTCCAATAAAACAGCTGGAAATTGATTTTGGCCAATTGAATTTAATATTTAGCCACAATGAAAAAGGAAAAACTTTTTTAACAGAGTTTTTAATAAAATCTTTATTTAGAGAAATTTCAAGGTGGAGTTATATAAGAAAACTTGGAAGTGGAAAAGTATTTGTTAGCGGATTAAGTATAAGTGGAGTAGGTGTGGTAAGTGGAATAGGAAGAGTAAACAAAATAGATGGAGTAAGTGTAGCAAATGGAATAGATGAAGTAACTTTTTATTCTTCTGATATTGTTGAATTTAGCCCTTCTTCAAAAAAGAAGCTTGAAGATTTTTGGCAGGAACAACAAACAGGACTTCCCTTTTCTATGTCTAAACTTTTAGTTGTAAGAGGAGGGGAAGTCAGTATTGAAGGTGAAAACAGTGGCAGCAGTGTAAGTGGAAATGGTGGTATAAGCAAGGCGATAATTAAAGAAATATTATCAGGAATAAATGTTCTTGATAGGATTGATAATGATAAAAATATAACCCCAACAATTAAACAAGCAAGCTTAACATCTGGCAGATTAAACATTTCAAAAAGGGGTGAAGGAAAAACATATTTTGACACTAAAGAAAAATTTGAGGCTTTAAAAAAACTCTTTAGTCAAGTTGAAGAAAAATATTCTCAAGGTGTAATAAAAACACAAAAGCAGGAAATAGAGCTGCTTAAAAATAAATTAAATTTATTAAATGATGCCAAAAAACACTTAGCATATAAACTGGATGAAAGAATTAAAAAATTTAAAAATATTTTAGGCAAAACTCCAGATGAAAAAATACAGGAGATAGAAAAACAAATAACTTCATATAATGAAATTAAATATTCTTATGATAAAAATACAGAAGAGTATAATAAAATTTTAAAAGATAGTTCTCAGTATTTATGGTTAGAAAAAGCTCATCAAATTTATCAAAAAATTATATTTTCTTTAAAAGAAAAACCAGAAGAAAAATATTTAATAAGTGCAGCACAAAAAGAAGCACAGTTTAGGACACAGCAAGAAAATTACAGAACATATCAAGAAACTCAACAAAAAACTCCACAAGGAACAAAACAAAAAACACAGCAAGGAACACTACAAGGAACACTACAAGGAACACTACAAGAAACACAGCAAGGAACTCAGCAGGGAACTCAAAAAAGTACAGAGCAGGTTTCGCAATTAAAAACTAGCCATACTAGTTCTTTTTCCAACTATTTATTAAATTTTTCACTTTTTGGTAAAAGAACCAGTACAATTACTATTGCTTTAAGTATATTTGGCCTAGTATTAACTGTTTTAGGATTTATTTTAGCAAATATTTTAGTATCTACTATAGGTGCAGCTATTTTATTTATCATAGGAATAATAATTTTTGCTGTAGGGCTTTTGCTTGCTATAAAAGCAATAAAAAAAATTTCTTCTTTAGATTTATCAGAAATTATCAAAAATGAGGAACTTGAGAATATTAAAAAAGATTTTAAAGAAAAGTTTGGAGAAGAGCTTACAAGTTTAGCTCAGCTTGAAGAGATTCTTGATTATCAGAAAAAAAATTACAATCAGTTGGAACTACTAAAAAGAGACATTGATGAAAGCAAAACTAGATTAGAAAGTCTTTATAATAAAATTATAGAGGATGTATCAAGCCTTTCTGGGCAACCAATAAATTCTATAACCTCCATTGAAAATGCTAAAACGATTTTAGAAAATTTGAAGGAAAGCAATCAAAAATATAGAAGTGAAATGCAGGATTGTAAGGATAATCTTTCTCGTTTAAATGTTGACCCTTCGGATTACCTAGAAGAATTTGAAGAAGAAAAAATTCAATTTAGTTTTGAACAATATCAAAAAACAGAATCTTTAATTGAAGAGCTTAAAGAAAAACTAAATGCGCAAGAAAAAGAAATTGAACAATTAAAACATGATATTTGTACAATTACTGGAAGCGACTACAGTATTACTTGGGATGAGTTAATAGAAAGTTTAAGGCAAAAAATGTTTGAAACGCAAATAGAGCTAATTGAAATTACAGCTTCTATTATTAGTGGAATTTTAGTCCATCAGGTAGTTGAAGACCTAAAACAGCAGGAGGACCAAAAAATACAACAAGGTTTAAAATCAGAAAAAGTTTTAAAACCTTTAAGGGAAATAACTAACAGATATGTGAGCTTAGAACTTGACCAGAGTGGCAGCTTAATTGTTTCGGATAAATATGATAGTTATGATATTAAAGATTTAAGTACAGGTGCAAAAGAACAAGTAATGCTTGCTTTAAGAATTGGTTTTGTTAAAAGCCTTATTGGTGATGATGAAACGCTTTTTTTAATATTAGATGATGCATTTCAGCATTCAGATTGGCAAAAAAGAGAAATATTAGTAGAAAAACTTGCTGAAATTTCAAATAGCGGCTGGCAGGTTATTTATTTTACTATGGATAATCATATAAGAGACTTATTTATAAAAACTGCACAAAAATACAGCAACCTTAATTTTAAAAATATCTCACTGTAAAATCTCACTGTAAGATCTCACTATAAGGGCGCACTTTAAGATCTCACTGTAAGATCGCACTGCAAGACTAATCATAGAACTGGTTAAATGGCTAGGCCATAATCTATTTCCGCCAATTGATTTTAAAAACTTGCAAATCATAGGACTTATTAAAAGGCTTA
>Ga0136652_1000278_pt1 | contig 26230 bp, 22 predicted proteins | sample ConPoolayeEmetaG_FD_94864 | JGI IMG/M metagenome (GOLD analysis project Ga0136652, IMG submission 94864) | Hot spring microbial mat communities from California, USA to study Microbial Dark Matter (Phase II) - Cone Pool mat layer E metaG... ...
CATAGACGCCGTTCCCTTGAGGGAAGGGCGTGTTAACTGGGTGATGGCACACCCATTGCTTCGAAGGCTCCCGATGAGCCAGAAGCAAGAATCTCCCGACTTTAGTCGCGGAGAGTGTCAACAAGATATACAAGAGGACATATTGGTCACAGTATAAGTTTAGATATTAAAATCGAGGAGCCGCCATTTATTTCCCCCACAGAGCAAAGTGTATTGGAGCCGGGGATGGTAATATGCGTTGAACTACCGTACTATGGCTACAAAGTGGGAGCCATCCAAATAGAGGATATGATTCAAGTCACCGAGGATGGTTATGAACAATTCACTAAAAGCAGCAAAGAACTTACAGAGTTGTAACTGTGCATTCCCAAGATCCTTTTGTGGTCAAAAGCAGAGAGTAGCTGTATCGGCATGGTAAAAGGGCGCTCTTTGCACCTGTAATTTTTTTATTGGTACTAAAGGAGACTACACAAGTCTCCCTCACTTCTCCAAACAGGTGGGGAGAGTAGAATAAAATAGTTTCACAGCCAAACACAAAAAATAGAATGTTAAAAATTGTACATTATGTTTTTACAAAAGCTTTAAATCGTTTAGAAGCAAAAAACGTTTTATGAATCGTCCTAAGCCTATTGGATTTGATAAGGAAAAAGCCTCTCGGCTGTTGGAAGAGAGAGGCGTCGACGTGCTTATAGCTTCCAGTCCAGAGAACGTTTTTTACACCTGCGGCCTCGCAGTTAGAGCGGTGGAGAATAATCCCATTCTTTATGCTCTTTCCAATCAGTATCCCACAATTGTGGCGGTCTATAGGGATGGCGGCGAAAGTATGGTTACTTGGGCCCTTTATAATGCAGCCCTTAGTTGGGTTGAAGAAGTTCAAGGTATCTTGAATCCCGAACAGGCTATGGATGCCATTGCTTCTTTTATTAAGAAACACGGATACGAAAAAGGTGTGATAGGCATCGAGTCCCTGATGCCATACTATCAGTACGATAAACTGAGAAAAACATTCCCAGACGCAAAATTTAGGGTTTCCGATGATCTTTTTCTGGACATGAGGCTTAGCAAATCAGAAGAAGAGATAAGTAGAATAAGGGAATCCACAAGAATTGCGGAGAAAACAATCCAAGTCCTAATTGAAAATGTCGCTGAGGGCGTTAGTGATTTCGACTTCCTCAAAATTGCAAAAACAACGGTCATAGAAGAGGGAGCAGCAGGAGTTGACCACGTTACCCTAGCAATAGGCAATAGCGATCCTGAAGCTCCTGGAACAGGTGTCAAAATGAAGAGAGGGGATATCACACGTTTTGACATCGGCGCAATATACAAGGGATATAACTCAGATGTCAGCCGACACGCTATCTTAGGAAAAGTGCCATCAGACATTCAAGAACCCTTTGACGCCATAGTGGAGGTGCAGAAGGCCTGTGTTAAAGCTATTAAGCCGGGAGCTGACCCCAAAGAGGTTAACAAGTTGGCTCTAGAAACATGGCAAGCACAAGGACGCAAAGACCCCGTTTTTATAACCATACACAGCGTAGGTCTACAGACAGAGGAGTTCCACTGGTTAGATGTGCTTAAAGGAGCATCTGATAGGAAGTTTGTGAAAAACGCCGTTCTGGACATTGAAGCATGGAACCTGCATTCAAAAGTGGGACTAATAGGTAACGAGGACACCTACCTAGTGACTAGCTCCGGCTGCGAAAGAATATCCAAGTTGGATATGAAAATTTTCACCGTCTAAGGATAAAATGTAGGACGTTACTCCCATCTTTAATCACTTAAAACTGTTTTGGATGTTGTTTCTACTTTACTGGATTTCTTAGAATCCCTATTTTTTCCACGTAGGCTTCCATGACATCGCCCACTTTTAGTAGTCTGGGTTCAGGCTTTTTATATACTCCAACTCCTGAGGGTGTTCCTGTGGCTATTATGTCGCCTGGCTCCAATGTCATAACGTCAGATATGAAGGATATAATATATGGAATTTTGAAAACCATGTTTTTTGTGGAGCTGTCCTGCATTATTTCTCCATTAACCTTCATCTGCATTTTCAGGTTTTGAGGGTCAGGTATCTGCTCCTTCAGGGTAAGGCAGGGTCCTATGGGGGCGAATGTATCAAAGCTTTTGCCTCTAAACCATTGACCATCACTAAACTGAATGTCTCTTGCAGATATATCGTTAAAAACAGTGTAGCCAGCTACGTAATCGTAGGCTTTGCTCTCTGGGATTTCCCTACCAGTTTTGCCTATAACTACTGCTAACTCGACCTCATAGTCAACCTTTTTTGAGATTTTGGGATATATTACGGGTTCCTCAGGCCCAATGATTGTTGTTGCAGGTTTTGAGAACAGGATTGGTCTATCCGGAGTTTTTAGTCCTGCTTCCGCTGCATGGTCATAATAGTTCAGTCCCAGACAAATAACTTTTTTGGGATTTAGTATGGGCGCCTTTATCTTAACTTTCTCAATACCATATACTATGCGGTTAAGTTTCTGGGGTTCACTGTCGTGTAGCTTTTTGGTAAAATTGAAGATTTTTTGGACAGCTTTGATTCCTACTTCGCCAGTGCTTAGGAGATCTATCATACTCCTAGGCATCTTGAATGCCAAATCCTTATTCTCTGATTTGTAAAGGTTGTATGCGGCGGTCAAATCTATGACTTTGTTCTCTTGAAAAAGGATTCCAATCTTCAAAGTTTGGTTTTGGAAAAAGGTGACCAGCTTCATTTCTATCCCACACCACTCCGTTCATAAACCGGTTTAGAGAAAAGGTTTCTAGATGCCCAAGATTTTTCTCGCTTCAGAGGGGGTTGCCACTTCCCTGCCCATTTCTTTACTCAGTTTTGCGGTTTTCTGAACAATTTCCAAGTTGCTCTTTGCAGGAGTGCCCTCACTGATGAAGGGGTAGTCCTCTGTTCCCACCCGCACATGTCCCCCCACAGAAATTGATAGCGGAACAATTATTTTCTGTTCTGGCCCCATTATGCTCACGGAGTATATGCTCCCCTCTGGGAGATACTTTATTCTGTGGAAAAACTCGTCGGGAGTTGGAGGGGACCATGTTCCTCCGGGCCATCCGAAGAATAGGGTTTGATAGTAGGGTTTTTCAAGCAGTTTTTTCTTTATAAGGTGGTTTAGGTTCCAGACGGAGCCATGGTGCCAGTTTTCAAACTCTGGCTTTATGCCTGTTTTGCGGAAGATTTTGCAGTATTCTTCTAACTCTTTTCTGGTGTGTATTTGGTTCACTTCAACTTTTGGAAAGCACTCATCGTGATGGTTCAGAATGACTGATATCATGTCTGGTTTACTATTGAAAAGCTCGGTTCTCCTCTCTATGGGTTCACTCGACATTCCCAACTGAATTATTACGTCACACTTTTCCCGAATCGAATCTACTATCTCTTTGGCTTTACCTTCTGGTGTATGAATGTGGACGATACTAGCGCCGGCTTCGCAACAATTGCATGCAGTTTCTATAATTTCCTTTGGGGTTACAGGATAGTTTTTGACGTCTGGGTATATCCATGAGTGCGCAAGTGTTACAGTTATTATTAGTTTCTCGGCACTTACGAATTGGTTTAAATCTACTAATTTAAGCAAGTACTCTCCTGACATTTAATGCACCAAACTTTTCTTTAATTCAAGATATTTTTTACTGGGCGGTCCATCCTCCATCTATTAGGATGTCTCCTCCAGTGATATAGCTTGAGTCATCTGAGGCTAAGTAGAGTATGCCTTGCGCGATTTCCTCAGGTTTTGCCCATCTCTTAAGTAACCCTTGCTCTTCGAATTCCCTTTTTATCTCTTCTTCACTTACTCCTCTGCGCGCTGCTTCTGTTTTGACATCGCCCCTGAGCATAGGTGTGTCTACCGCGCCGGGGCTTATGCTGTTCACTCGTATTTTGAAGGGGGCGAGTTCCACGGCTAGGGCGCGGGACATTGCTATTACTCCACCCTTGGTTCCTCCATAAACGGCGTGGTTCACCTGTCCAATGTGTCCAGATACCGAGGCTATGTTCACTATTACTCCGCCTCCCTGTCTTTTCATTATTGGAATTACGTGTTTACAACCGAAAAAGACGCCCTTGAAGTTTACACTGATAACCCTGTCCACATCTTGCTCTGTGGTTTCTTCAGCGGGCTTTACAAGAACAACACCAGCGTTGTTAACTAGAATGTCTATTCTGCCGTATTTTTCCATGGTTTTTTCGACCATCCTTTTTACGTCAGCCTCTTTGGAGACATCTGTTTCTACAAATATTGTTTCTCCACCAGCATTTTTTACGAGATTAACTGTCTCGTTTGCTTCTTTGACATTTACATCAGCAAGTACAGTTTTAGCTCCTTCCTTTGCAAACAGTAAAGCGGTCGCTCTGCCTATTCCAGTTGCAGCCCCAGTAATTATTGCAACTTTATTCTTGAGTTTCAAATCGGAATCCTCCTCTCATTTTTCAGAATAAAAATTTCAAGCATAAATTGGGATATCATCATCGAAGGGGTTACAACACTGGAATTATTAAAAATGTTTTCTTCTATTTTCCTTTCACCTTTTTTATGGCCTTTGCCGCCCACTGTGCATCTTTTAGTAGTGCTCTTCCGATGAAAACCATGTCCACCCTTTTTTCCTTAATTATCTTGTCTGCAAATTCTGGAGTTACTATTCCCCCGCCACCAATCACAATGGCTTTAACGGCTTTTTTGATGGCCTCAGCTTGAGGTATGAAGAAGCCTTCCCCAGTGAGACTTGAAGGCTGACCTCCACATAATCCACCCGAAACGTTTAGCGAATCAATGCCCACCCTAACAAGCTCTTTAGCGAAAACCTTGCTGTCTTCGATAGTTATTCCTCCCGGACTGAGATCATCAGAACCTAAACGGTACTCCAAAGGAAAACTCTTCCCTACAACCTCTCTAACCCTTGTTACCACTTCTAGGGGAAATCTTATTCTATTCTCCAGTGAGCCTCCATACTTGTCCCTTCTCTTATTTGTTAGAGGCGAAACGAACTGGTTCAGGAGGAAGCCGTGGGCCCCATGAATCTCTATAAGGTCGAAACCCGCTGTAACAGCTCTATTCGCCGCCTGACCAAACTTTTCCACAAGCCCCTCTATCTGGCTCTCATCTAACTCTCGTGGAGTTTCCTTACCACTGTTAATTGCGGAGGGAGCTACTGGAATTTGCCCTGTGATACTTGAAGAAGCAACGCCTCCCGCGTGGCTTATTTGGATACCTATAGGCATGTTTTTATCATGTACCGATTCGACTAGTTTTTTTAATCCGATGATGTGTTCGTCACTATATATTCCCATCTGGCCTTTGTTAAATTTTCCAACTGGCTCTATGTATGCATGTCCCGTTATTATTATTCCGATTCCTTCCGCTCTATCGACAAAGTGTTTGATTAACCTCTCTGTGACGTATCCTTTTTCGTCGGCATAACCCATACACATGGGTGCCATCAGTATCCTATTTTTTAACTCCAAGGAATTAATTTTTACAGAATCAAATAATCTCACCAATCAAATCATCTCTCCTACTATAAAAGGTGATAAAGAATCTTTTTCCAGAATTTTAGATGCTTATTTTCTCCAGTCCCTCAATTATGCTGCGGGTGCCTTTAGTTGAAGCTACCTCTTCTAAATCTTTGCGTTTTACTATTTCACCTGTTTTTGCGGAGAGGTAACACATGAGTACGGTTGCCACCGAGCCCTTAGCCATTTCGGGAGTGTATTCTGGTTTCCTGTCGTTTATGATGCAGTCTACAAAGTGTTCATCTTCGTATCTAAAACTAATTGGATAGTATCCGGGAAACGGCTGATGTTCTACCTTTGGGCTATACCACTGGTTCCTTTTATCTCCCATATCTTTCGAAGTGGAGAATATCTGAACTGGGTTTTCCCAAGCATGGTCCTCAAGAATTGTCCCCTCGGTTCCGTAGATTTCCAGCCTATTTGTTGGAGGACTGATTACAGTGAAGCTCACCACTACTTCAGCGATTGCTCCATTCTCAAATTTTAGAAAAGCCATCGCGTTGTCTTCTGCTTTGTTTTCAAGTTTAATCACTTGCTTAGCCAGCCAGCAGTAAACTGATTCTACTTCTCCCAGTAACCACCTCAAAACAGAGAAGCGATGTACACCTGCATCCATTAGGACTCCTCCGCCCGCAAATTTGGCGCTGCCCTTCCAGTGATCGGCTTTAGATAGGTCTGGAATCTCGGAAACTCCTTCGTAGGCTCTTGCAAGAAGAACTTTACCTATGGCTCCTTTTGACACGTAATCGTGAACCGCTACGTGTGCAGGCAAGAAGCGATGGTTCTCAGCAATCATGAGTTTCACTCCAGCCTTTTTTGCAGACCTAATCATTGCGTCACACTCTTCAAGGGTGGGAGCCATGGGTTTCTCGCAGAGTACATGTTTCCCAGCCTCGCATGCAGATATGGTAACTTCTGAGTGAAGATAGTGAGGTAAGCAAATAAATACTGCATCCAAGTCGTCTCTTGCGAGTAGACTCTGATAGGTACTGCAGGTTTCCATTCCGTGTGTCTTGGCCAATCGTGTAGCCCTTTTCTCATTAGCATCATATGCTGCTACCAGTTTAACCTTATCACTTATGCTTCTACATGCAACGGCATGGTGCGCCGCTGCTGCTCCACAACCCACAATTCCAACTCTAACCTGTCTCAAATTTGACCTCTTCCTAAATAGCTCTCAGAGATAATAGCGTAGTTGAATCTATAAATCTATAAACCTTTCCATTAAAACTTGAGAAGCAAAAATTGGGTGTGATTTGAAAAATATCTTTGGAGGTAAATTTAATTTCTGAAAGAAAGAGTTTTGTAAGAAATGTACTGTTATATTGAGTTTTAATTAGAAAGATCTCGACTCATTATTTTTAGGGGAAAGAAACAGGGTGTTTTATGTAAACAAAAGGAGCATAGACATGTATTTTAGCGGTACCACCAAAAAATTTTGTCGCAGGGAAATACTTCTGAGAACGAAAATAAAAGTATGCCGACTCAGCGAGAAAGATACAGAGCTTTACAGTTGGAGGAAACGAGTAAAATTTCAACCTGTTGTATAACAGATTATAATTTCAGGCTTTTCCGCCGTGGGGATTATAGCGCCTAATAACAGCGCTATCATTATGTTTGAAAAAAGGTAGTAACCCCTGAGATTTGGGAAGCACCAATTTACTTTATGATTTTTCCTCTAACTTTTTAGATTGGTGGAGGTTTGGTTGTTATTACTATTCGGCTATCTCTTTGGGAGACCCATATTTCATGGGGGTATTCCAGTAGTGTTTTGAAGACTGCCGACCAGGGGAACATGGTTTCATTTAAGACTTGGATCTCGTAGCCACCATACTTCGGGTTCACAATTCCCGTTTCCCCCACCACTTGTTTAATCCTGCCCTCTATATCTCCAAACACGTGGGGAGGAAGGGCGTGAACATTCAGTGTAAGAGCTACTTTGACTGGACCTATACTGCTCAGTATCTTTTGCGCGGTAGGCTCAACTTGATCCACACTTTTGACTTCTAGTTTGGCGATAGCGTTATATTCCCCTATTAGAGGATAAGCCTCCTTCACCTCTTCGATTTTTCTTAAACTTTTGATAACGTCTCGCAGTTCACCTTCAGCCTTGATTAAAACAAATGCAGTGTAGCATCCTTTCCTCGCAGCAGCATCTGGATTTTTAGATTCAGATTTTTCTGCCATTTTTTACCACCAAGGCATATTAGGAATTTGTAAATATACCAATATTAGTGCAATAATTAGGAGGGGGAACGAAGCGAGTAGACCAGGTTTAATCCATTGTAAAACAGTCAAATCTCCAAGTTTTCTTCTCCTTATTGTTCCCACAGCTATTATGTTGACGGTGCTACCAATTATGGTTAAATTACCAAAGAATATACCCGCAAATAAGACTACCCACCACAGGGGATAGGTGAAAACGCCTACTAAGGTCCCTACTGCCTGTAGTCCTTGAACTATTGGCACAATTGTGGCAACTGCCAAGATATTGTTAATTGAGGAGCTCAAGAAGGAGGTTACAGCGGCTAAGGACACCAATAATTTAACCATGTCTAATCCCGCCCACAATAGGAGTTTCAGAGACAAAAATGTGGTAGTCCCTGTAAAACTTAGAGATCCGACCGCTCCAAAAAATAATATTAAGAAGAGTAAAGTCCACCAGTCAACTCTCACTTCCACAATCTCTCTTGCCTTATTCCTTTCAAGTATTAGTGCAATTCCAGCTGCTCCCAATGGGAAGCCAAAAAGCAAGGTGTTTTTGGGAAGATTAAGCAAAACCTCAATTTGATTATGGAGTGCCAGAAGAATTATTGTTCCCAAGAAAAACCCGAGGGGAACCAAGAATTCAGAACGGGATAGGGGTTGTGCATCCGTAGGGCTTATATCAGACAAAACCTGCTCTTTCATACTAATGCCTAACTGCCTTATATCTTTTCTGAAGAATCCCATAATTAAAGGTATAGCTACCACAAGAGCTAGTATTGATGTGGGAGACGCCCATCTTAGAAATTCCCCGAAGGAGATGCCAGACTTGAAAGCGATGACAACGCCAACAGGGTTACCTATAGCGGTGGCACCGCTACCTATGTTCGTGGCAAACACCTGCATGATAATGAATGGTACAGGATTCACCCGGTATCTCCCCGTGAGGTGAATCATCACTGCAGACATGAAGAGTATGGAGGTGACTTCATTAACCAAGGCTGCGAAAAGCGCAGACAGAAGCAGCATAGTGATGACTAAGCGATTGGCGCTATATCCAAAAAAGGGAACTGTTTTGTAGATGAGAATCTCGAAGAACCTCCTTTCCTCAAGAAAAGCCACTACAATCATCATTCCAACTAGAAAAAGTATAATTTCAAAACCAGTGGACTCTAAAAGATAAGACACACTTATAAGACCTGATGCCAGCAGTGCCGCCACACCTACAAAAGCTAATGGAACCCTCCACCTCCAAAAAACAACAGAGCCAAGTGCTATAGCCGAAAAAATGGTAACCGAAAGAATCTGAAATTTACCAAGCCCAAAAAATATGGAAAGTAGTGAGACTAGTGCAAGCGATGGGAAGTAGAACAGGAGCCGCTTGTTCATTGGTACACCCTATAAACTTTCTATTACAGTTCGTAAACTGTGTTTATAAATATGTTTTCTGGAAATCTGATGCCCTTACCTTTATAAATAAAGCTACATAAACCTCAGGGGTTAATTTTACTTATTTTAAGCGATGAACGCATCTCCTATACTTGTCTGTAAAACCGTAAATTTATTTTATTCGTTGTAAAAAGCTTGGCTTCACAATTTGTCAGGAATACGGAGTTTGTGTAAGTTCATTTTCAAATAAACTGTGGCACTATCAATTGTTCTAGTTTAGATTGGTGGGGGTTTGGTTGTTATTACTATTCGGTTGTCCTTTCGAGAGATCCATATCTCGTGGGGGTATTCCAGTAGTGTTTTGAAGGTGGCCAGCCAGGGGAACATGGTTTCGTTTATGACTTGGATCTCGTAGCCCCCATACTTAGGGTTCACAATTCCCGTTTCCCCCACCACCTGCCTGATTCTACTCTCAATATCTCCAAACACGTGGGGGGGAGGCGCTTGAACATTTAGTGTGAAGGCAACCTTAACCGGACCTATACTGTTCAGAATCCTTTTCGCTGTCTCTTCAACTTTATCTATACTGTCAACTTCCAATTTAACAATAGCGTCGTACTCTCCGATAACGGGGTAAGCTTCCTTCACTCCTTCAATTTTTTTCAGGCTTTTCATAACCTCTTCCAATTGCCCTTCTACTTTTATTAAAACAAATGCTGTAAAGCATTGATTTTTGGAGTTTTTGGATTCCTTATTTGAACAGCTAGTTTCGCCCAATTTATTCACCTCCAAGGCATTATGGGGATTTGAAAATACAGTAGTAAGATAGCTATAGTTAGAGGAACAACTGATGCAATTATACCTGGTTTAATCCACTGGGTGAAGGTCACGGAGCCGATTTTCCTCCTTTCCATCATACCTATAGCAACTATATTTGCGGTGCTACCAATCATCGTCAGATTACCAAAAAATGTGCCCGCAAACAAAACACCCCACCACAAGGGAAATGTTGAAATTCCAATTAGTTTGAGGTCTAGAATTATGGGTATAAAGGTAGCAACTGCTAAAACATTGTCCATAAAAGCGCTTAAAAAGCCAGATATAAGGGTTAGGGGTAAAAATATGCTAGTTGTTTCCAATCCAAAAGTGAATAGAATCTTTATTGCTAGGAATGATGTGACTCCAGTAAACTTCAAAGTTCCCACAGAGGCAAAAAAGAGTAAAAAGAAGGACAAAGTCCACCAGTCAACCCTCACTTCAACTATTTCTCTTGCTTTATGCCGATTTAGTGCTAACGCCAAGCCCCCCGCCCCTAAAGCTGTTCCTAAAAGCATAGTATTTGTTGGTAGGCCGAGCAACTGTTCTATGTGATGATGAAGTACCAAAAGGGATATCACTCCCAAGAAAAACGCTAAGGATATTAAAAATTCGCGGCGGGGAACTGGAGGATTCTCACTTGCTCGACTCACACATTTCTCACATACTCCACACATACAAACCTCTTCGAAGTTGCTACTCAACTCTTTCATTTCTCTACGGAAATACCACATAATTAGGGGGGTCATAGCTAAGAGGGATATTATCGATATGGGTGTAGCCCATCTTAAAAAGTCGCTGAAGGTAAGATCAGCCGAAAAGGCTATCATTACTCCTACGGGATTGCCGACAACTGTTGCGCTACTACCAATGTTCGTGGCAAAAACAAGCATAACTACAAAAGGTGTGGGGTTTACCCGGTATCTCGAGGCACAGTGGATCATAGTTGAAGTCATAAAGAGAATGGAGGTAACTTCATCAACTAATGCGGCAAAAAACGCGGACATTAACATCATAGAGACAATTAGTCTCTCCGCTTTTTTGAAGCGGGGTAATAGTTTACTTAAAAGAATTTCGAAGAATCTTCTCTCCTCAAGAAATCCTATTACTATCATCATTCCAATCAAAAAGAGGATGATGTCCAAATGGGAGTATTCTAAAAAGTGAGGGATATTTAAAAGCCCTGAAGCCAGTAATATAACCACACCGATAAAGGCGAACGCCAGCCTGAACCTCCAAAACAGCAAAGATCCCATCACGATGGCTGTAAAAACAGTAACAGAAATAACCTGCCAAGGGAACAAACCGAAGATTAGGGATAGACAGGCGACTATTGCAATTACTGAAATGTAGGACAGCAGTTGTTTCAACATATGGAGACACACGGCGAAATTTATGTTTTTACATTGTTTCTGCTCATTATAAAAACTTGTCGATTAGTATATAAAAATTTTTATAATATATTTAATGGTAAGTCGATATTGTTTATCGCAAGCGGTAATAACCATAAGTAAGAGTAGTTTCATTTTTCTAAACGCATGCTGGGAATTCACTCTTTTTACAAGCGCTCAAGCAACAACTGAAAATTTTCTCTATAGTCGTCTGAGTTTTTCTGGGCGTAGAGGTACCTTTATGGATCTTTTTAGTGCCAAATCGATTAGACTTATTATGTCTTCTTTGTCTCGGGGTAGAGTTCCTCCAAGTGGCAAATAGTTTGAAGCGTGGTTGCTTCTAAAAACACAGTTGGTCAATTCTAGATTTTCCACTAACATACGCATCTCCCTTAGGATTTCCTGCGCGTTTAGAACTTGAAATTTACCTTCAAGCACATCTCTGTGTAGGGGTGTTCCGGGGACTACCATTAGTGTTAGCGCTCCAACGTATGGGGGGTCAATCTGGTTAAGAACCTTGGCTGTTTCGACAGCGTTTTCCATCCATCTCTCCTTGCCACCTAAACCCAGTATTATGGTTACGGAGAGAGTTATGCCTGCATCAATTATTTTTTTGCATCCTTCTATAGTTTGCTCGGCAGTCACCCCCTTGTGCATTCTTTTTAGAATTACATCGTCTCCAGATTCCACGCCCAAATAGGCGATTTTTAACCCCGCTTTGGAAAGCTCTCTAAGTTCTTCCTCAGATTTTTTAAGCGCGTCAGTTGCACAAGCATATAAGCCAACCCTTTCTAGGTGAGGAAAAACAGCATATAGCAGATTTAGTATCTCTAGCAAATCCTCGGTTTTAATGCATAACGCATTGCTATCTAGAAGAAACACTCTTCGAACTCCTTCTCCATAGAGTGCTCTAGCTTCAAGAATATCCTCTTGGATCTCTTCCAAGGGTCGAATTTCAAATTTTTTTATCAAATTAGAACCGCAGAATGCACAGGTGTTATTTGAACAACCTATAGATGCCTGTATGAGTAGACTTCTCGCCTCAGAGGGAGGACGAAAAACTGGTTCCACATAACGCAAAATCACTCACCAAAAATTTCAAGGTAAAATCAATTTATATTTTTGTCCAACAAACAGGCATAAAACAATCAGAATACTGCACTCTTACATGTTTTATATAATTAAAAGGCTGGGCGTGAAAAATTTTTCGCGTAAATTGCGGGAGAACATATTTAAATTGACTTGTGTTTTTTATTGTTCCCCACCATCCATCCTTTTGCCCAAAGTAGTCCTAGTAAATCTTATTTCTCTTTCTAAGCCCAAAAAACATTTCCAAGGGAAACTGCTCTTTCCACACCTGCCCAAAATCCCGAAAATGCACTAAAAACCTTTTATGTCCAAGATCACCATGATCAAGTTTTTTTAACCAAACTTCACCACCAAGGCATTAAGGGAATCTGTAAGTATACTAGTACAAGGGCTATAGCCAAAGGGGGAACCGAAGCAATTAGACCGGGTTTAATCCATTCTAAAAAGTTGATGTTACCAAGTTTTCTTCTCTCTATCATTCCTATAGCCACTATGTTAGCGGTACTGCCAATCATAGTTAAATTGCCAAAGAGTGTGCTCGCAAAAAGAACACCCCACCAAAGGGGAAAAGTGAAGATTCCAAGTGATCCTAACCCTTTAATAACAGGTATAATTATGGAGACCGCCAAAACGTTGTCCATGATGGAGCTTAACAGACCGGACGCGAGAGAGATGCCCAGGAATATTCTACTCATCTCCAATCCCGTGAATGATAAAAGTTTTAGTGATAAAAAGTTTGTAACGCCCGTAACACTTAGAGTTGCAACTGCTGAAAAGAACGTTACGAAAAAGGATAATGTCCACCAGTCAATACGTTTTTCAATTATTTCCCTTGCTTTTTTCCTATCAAGTATCAGTGCTACTCCTCCTGCTCCCAAAGAAGTCCCTAAAAGCATGGTGTTCTTTGGAAGCTGAAGTAACCCTTCTATCTGGTTGTGGAGACCTAGAAGCAGTATAGTTCCCAAGAATAATGCAACAGAAATCAAGAAATCAGAGCGAGGGACTGTTAGCACGTCCACATAGCTTAGATTATTTATGTTCTGTTCTCGGATATTGACCTCTAATTGGTTTATATCTCTTCTAAAGAATCTCAAAACTAGTAGCATCATAGCAAAAAGAGATATTATGGATATGGGTGAAGCCCATCTCGCGAATTCGCCGAAGCTTAGGTTAGCTTTGAGAGCAATGACGACTCCCACAGGATTCCCTATTACGGTGGCGCTGCTTCCAATATTTGTGGCAAATACCAGCATGATTATGAACGGTATTGGGTTAACCCGGAACCTTACTGTCAGATGTATCATTGTTGATGCCACAAAAAGAATGGAGGTAACTTCATCAACTAGGGCGGCGAAGAGCGCGGCCAGCATCAGCATAACCATAACAAGGAGATTAGCATTGTAGCCAACAAGAGAAATTATTTTGTTTATGAGAATTTCGAAGAAACGCCTTTCTTCAAGAAAACTCACCACAATCATCATTCCTATCAGAAAAAGGATAATGTCAAAACCAGCAGATTCCACAATGTTTGAAATCCGAGTAAGTGATAACCCCAACAAAATAACCATACCTATGAGACCAAACGCTAACCTAAACCTCCAAAACAAAATAGCCCCCAACATTATGGAAGAGAACACCACTATTGAAAGGATCTGAGTATTATTCAGACCAGAAAATAAGGATAAAAAGGAAATTCCTAAAAGTAAAAGTAAGTAAATCAATCCAGATTTAGCAAGAGGACTTTTAAACATAAGTAGGTTCCTCTTTCAAGAGATTTATTATTATGTTTACTCAACTTTATTAAGCTTATGATGATACAGTGACATCCAGGTCGCAATATTTTGCATTAAAGGGGGAATATTTTTTGGAAAATGGGTGCAAATCAAAAATAGACATGTCTTTTTTTGGTAAAGAAGGTGGATACTCTAGGAATAAGCTCAAATCTTGGAATACGAAATATCATCATTGAAGAATTATTAAAAAATGTTGAGTGTGTTCACTATCTGTAATAAAAATGTTTTTTTGTGTAACTGTGTTTTGTTTGATGCTACCTTTTTTTGGTTTTTTCTATGATTGCTTTCAGTATTTCTGATAGACGGAGGTCATCTATCACTTTGCCCTTTTTGTCCACTACGGGAATATCTAGTAGTTCTAGGCGAATCATTTTGTCCAATGCAACATTAATATCATCGTCTAACGTTACCGTGGCATCCTTAGTTTCTGGGCGAACCATTCCTCCAGCTGTTTTGGACATTGATACTCTAACAGTGTTCATCAAGTCGTCTATATTTTTGGCTCTTGGCACTCCTGTCATCACTTTCGCCCAGAGGAGGAGGTCGTATCGAGTTATTACTCCCTTAAGTTTCATCTTTTCGTCGACCACAAATATTCCATGGATTTCAGGTTTTTCTGCAAAACTTTTAATGACGTCCTCCACAGGGGTTTTAGCATCAACAATTAGGGCCAGCATCGGAGTAATTAAAGCGTCCTTAACGCGAAGGGAAATCATGTTTTTCTCCATCCGAAGTTTTGTAGTTTATGCCATAAGAACTGGAAATGTGATAAAAAAGGTGATATCGATTATTAAAATTCCTTAAACTCTTTTAAACTTGCCTCATTTTTTTTCAAATTTAGTGTTAGTGGTAGCCGTTATATATTCCTAATGTAATTTTATATTTTTGTACGGGTTTATTTTGTTATTAATTAGATTTTCGTAGATAATTCAATTTCTATAATCAAAATTTTGGGTTGGTGAGGAAAACTGAAATAAACTTTAGTAAATATTATCGTAGATTTCCAATTGGGTGTAGGACGATTAACATGAAGTCGTTTGATTTTATTATTAGGATTGGTGGAAGTTTATCAAGAAGCAAGCCCACTCTGAAGAAGCTCTTTAATGTGCTTGCCGAAATCTCTAAAACCCACAAATTTTTGGTGGTTCCTGGGGGCGGGGCTTTTGCAGATCAGGTTCGTGAAGTCTATCGTAAGTTCCATATTTCTGAAGATGTGGCTCACTGGAGTGCTATATTTGCTATGGATCAAATGGGGTTTTTCTTTTCTAACTTTCATCCAAATATTAGGATTGTTAATAGTTTGGAGGAGGCTTTGCAAACAGAAGTGGGAATGATACCTGTTCTTCTCCCTTCCAAGATAATGCTTGACGATGATCCCTTGCCTCACTCTTGGGATGTCACTTCTGATTCTATCGCAGCTTACATTGCGCACATCACAAATACTAAAAAGTTGTTTATTCTTACCGACGTTGATGGGGTATTCACCTCGGATCCCAAAATTCAGCCTGATTCAGAGTTAATAGATGAAATTTCGGCGGAGGAACTCGCCCAGAAAAATATTACAACCAGTGTGGATAAAATGTTTCCAAATCTGGTTTCGCAATACAAGTTAGACTGCCTAGTTCTTAACGGTAAATTTCCCAAAAGATTAATTCAGGCCTTAAAAAACGAAAAGTTTAGGGGAACCCGCATATACTCTAAGTTCAGTAGAGGGTAAAACTGATTCTGGGGACTCGAAGAATGTTATTCCTCGTTTTGTTCAGTCTTGTTAGGGAGTGAAATCTTTTATTATGAGTTTGGGTTGATCTATAACTTTTTTAATTGCGGGTGTTAACCAGAAAATTGAGGTACGCCAGTCAACCTCCACGTAGCCTCTTAGTTCTAGCCAGTTTAAGTGTCGGCGCAGGTCTCTTATGTCTATGTTTAAATCTTCCATTAGGGATTGGATTCCTTTGACCTCACCGTCATGCTTGTCCATTATCTTCAAAAGAGTTAATTCCTTCTGAACCGTAACCAAAAGTAACACACGTAGAGCGTTTTCAACATTCTGCCCGGTTTTTGCCACCGTTGGAATAATGTGAATATCGGGGGGAATATTCAAATCCTCCCTTATCTGCGAAACTTTTCTAGCTCCAGGCAGATCCTGTTTATTTGCCGCTACAGTTATCGGGACTCCGGGAAGAAATTCTTCTACCTCTCGCCATATTCCCTTTGCCTCTCCATCTGAGTTCTTATCTTGGCTGTCAACCAAAAATAAAACGCCATCAGCACCTTTAGACAAGACTTGACGGAGGATTTTAAAGTGTCTCAATCCAGGCGTCCCAAATAGGTGAATCTGTAAATTTTCAATGTCAACTATGCCGTAATCTAGTGCCACGGTAGTGTCCTTTTTGTCTATGCTGATGCTCTTACCCTTTGTTAGGCTTCTAATAATTGTGGATTTACCGGAATGGTAGCTACCTGTAACCAAGATTTTCAATGTACCGCCTCACTTGGTTTAGTTATATATAATTTAAGGGTTCAAATGTTTAAAAAATCTTTGTATTTTATTTCGCATGGAGGGGAAAGACCACATTTAACGAGAGTAATTCCACAAAAGAAGACTTGCAGGTAATTCTTGGTACTATCGTAATACTTTTTTGATTTGTGCAGTTTTGTACAAGAGATTAGACAGTTCTTGAACCCTCGCCCTAGTGATTTTTCCTTTTATTCTATCTGAGTTTTCGCACGCCGCGCCTCTTATACCCACTACATCTGCACCCAAATCGTGTATTAATGGAAGGTTTTCCTTTTTTATTGCGCCCGCTAGGGCGACTAGAATTTTTCTGTTATGAGAATCTTGTATAAAACCTTCAATTTCTTTTAATGACCATAAATCAAATAAACCCGTACCATCTTTGATAGCGGTATCAACCATTGCAACATCTGCCCCTGCTTCCGATGTTATCTGAGGAATTTTAAAAGGGTCTATAGCGTTTATTCTGCATGCATCTGCGTATCCTGCTATAACAACTTTGACGCTTGGTTTATAGGTTTTGACGCTTCGAACAACTTGTTTTGCCAAGTAAAGGGCTTCAGGATAAGTACTCACTCCATATAATCCCACTTTCACATAATCCGCTCCGCTTACAGCGGCCCCTAGGGCTGCTAAAGCTGCTGTGCCGGGTTTGTTGGGAAAGTCTCCAATTGTGGCGCTGACTTCCAGCTCTCTGGGAGTTATGTCTCTTATACGTCGAATTACCCAAGGAAAATTGGCTCCCAGAGAACCTTCTAGAGGGTTTTTTACATCAATAATATCAGCGCCACCCGCTATAGCCTCTAGAGCTTCTTGTTCGTCTCTCGGGCTGATAAGTAACTTCAACGGAATCACCTGTCAGGGAAATTTGATTATCAGCAGTATATATTTTTTGCTGACCAAAGTTAATCCTTTATAGGAATAGGACTTTTTAGATTTTTGGTTTTTTACCTTTCTCCTCTTGGAGATGTAAATGAGAATATTTTTTTGCCAATGGTCTAAGGGAAAAAGGGGTGAAAAAGTTTCAACTTATTATTCGGAATTTTGATTTTCTTGAATAGCTCAGAATTTTATTATATTCTTTTCCAATGATTTGGGCCATTGCTGGTGCTATGTATCGCTCTATGTCTCCCTCCATGAGGGTGCTGGGTGTAATTCTTGGGGATAGTTTTCCCTCCCTCTGTAGATCGGCCAGCAAGTCTTTGACGAATTTAATAGCTTCATCGTAGGTTATTTGCTCAACTTCTTCTCGTTTAAAGCTGCTGTATATTGTGTTCATGGATAGATAGTAGAATTTAGCTAAAGCTTCGAGGTTTTCAAGCTTAATGGGGGTAACGGTTCCATGTTCTTGGCAGTAGGCGTCACCCAATTCTTTTGCGCATACTGGGCAAACCGTTTTTCCAACTTCGGTACGCAGATAGAAGAGTATCATAGCTGCTGTTCTACGATTGTCAGCCTCACTCCATTCTAATTGGGCTAGTTCAACGCCGCTCAAAGCCCTCATAGCAACGTTCACTTTTTTCTCGATTATTCCTATGGGTTCGACTTTCTCGAATCTCTCCATTTTTGCTAGTTCCTTTTTCTTTTCCTCCTTCCCCTTTGCCACGTCTATGCGTTTTCTTTTTTCTTCCTGTGTTTCGAAGTAGCGATGCGTTATGTCGAAGGCGGTGGCGTAGCTTACTGGTTCAATTTTTTCTATGTTAAGCGGCTTTTCAACTAAACCTAAAAATAAGGGGCTGGGAGTACTTTTCAGTTCTTTGATTGATTCGTCTAGGGACTTGCTACTTATGCGTGCCCAAATGAATCCATTTATTTGGGGAGAATTAAGGTGTGGAAATATTTCCTTTAACTCTTGTTGTCGTAGCATTATCAAATCAAAGAAAAGTTCTTCCTTCGAAGCTCTGAGACTGGGGTCGGATTCGTCTACGAAGGCTTTGTAGATGATTCCGAATCTTTCAAGGTCATTCTTTAGTCTCTCGTAAATTTCAACTACACGACTCAAGTGTGTGAAAGAGTCAGAAATTAGTTTGTAGTAGGCATCATCGTTAATTTTTCGGATGAAACTTTCTATCTCACTCATAGCCAATAATTCTCTTATACTTCCTACCTTCAAATCTTTTAGTATAAGGTTAACCTTCTGTTCAATTTCGAGAAGTTCTTTTAGTTCTTCAGGAGGTGGAAGCATTATGTATTTCTTGAGTTCTCTTAGTACAAGATCATCTATAGCACTTAATTCTGCAGAAGGTTTTGTATATGTCCAAAGAGAAATTTTTCCTTCGTGCACCTTGTATCCCTGACCTTTAAGGCGCGGTATGACGTTTTTTACTAGAGTGTTTCTTATTCTAAGGAGACGTGTGATTCTTTCAATTAGGTATTTGAAATCTTCAGCATTAATGTTGGCCTCTTCCAGTTTTTTGGTTAATTCGTTGAGGGGAAGTGTAAGTGAGGAGCAGAGGGAGTACCAATCTTCGAATCCTTGTTGCTTCATGCGTTGCTCAATTTCTTCTCGAGTTTCGTCTAATAGGTATGTGAGGAAGGATTCTAGCGCTATGGGTTCGGCGGCCTTTTTAATTATTTGGCTGGTAATAGCTTTCCTGCAAATTTCGTACAAATCGGTTAAAGTTGTTTTTTTAGTGTCGTAATCGTCTAGTATCTTTAAGAGTTCTAGTTTCAACTTACATGCATCAATATAAGCTTTAAGGTCTAATTCCTTTTGGGGAATATTTTTGAGCATGTTTTCTGTTACAATTGAGGAGGCGTGTTCTAAAACCTCAATATTGCTAGTTAGAGTTTCAAAATCAATTGTCTCTTCTAATTTTTTTCTCAATTCCTTGTGGGTTGAAATTTCTATACACTCCTCTTCGTGAAGCCCCTTGATGTCTTCTTCAAGTTCTATAGGTTTTGGTTTAAACCCATAAGCAAGTTTTATCTTTTCGACCCTAATTGGGGGAGTGAAGTAGTTTATGTTTCCCATAAAGTCTATGAAATGCGTTCTTGGGTATTTTGTGTATACTTCAACCAGTATATCCTGAATTAGTTTCTGAAGTTTAGACTTAGGTTCTCCCTTGAGCCTTATCTCGGCGGCTCTCAATTGAATTTCTATCTGTTTCCTGAGCAGTTCCCTTTCTTTCTGAAAGGAGTCAGCTAAGAGAGTGTTCACCTCCCCGTAGAGTTCGTCCCACTGCTTCTTGGCTAGTCCCTTCAGTTCCTCAGGCGCTGTACCCTCACCTGAAGTAAGGTCAACCGTGTGCACGCCACGATAATGATAAATGTATGAAACAACTGCTGCCTTAACGAAATCGGAGAAGTATGCTCTTTCCCCCACTATTGAAATCAAATATTTTTGCTCAGGTTCAGATTTTAAGCGTGTTGCTAAAGCTTGTCTAATAATAAATTCTTGAGCTACTTCTCGTAACACCATTCTTTGTGAAGTTAGCCAGTCGGACATCTCATCACTCTCCCATTTGTCCGTGTTTTTTCAACCAATTGTTTCCTATAGAAAGCCTTATTCTGCCAGGGGCGGCATAATCGTATAGAGCTAAGTACTCCAAACTGGGATCATCCTTACTTTTGAGATATAACCTTATAGGCCGAGGTAACAGGTTACTGAAAGCCTTAAGATACGCGTATTCTATGTAATCGGTTATACCTTCAATGAATTTAATGGGGGGCCTAGATTGAATCTCTAGAGGCTTCATTGAACTTAAAAATGAGCTTATTTCTGTTTTAAAAAGCTTGGAGGCTTCTTTGTTTAAATTTAATAGCGTGGAGTAATCGTTAATAACTAAGTTAACAGCTTCAATTAGTTGTTCGCGTTTGGCGATTTCTTGGTTATACTCATTCATCTCATCTTCGAGTGATTGTAATTCTTTTAACAATTGATTATAGGCGGAGTTCAGACCTCTGATTTCTTCATTTATTTGCGTTAATTGATTCTCTAGCACTTGGACATCTCTAGCCATTTTTTCAATTTCAATGTTCAGTTTTTCGATGGAAGAGCGAATATTATCAGTTTGAATTTTTAACTCATCCTCGCTTTTGCCCCCAACAACCGCTGCTTTTAAGTCTTTTAGCCTCTGTATTTCTGTCTCTATTTTATCGATTAATATCTTCTTGGCTTCTACCTCTTGGTGGAGCCGCAGTGGCATTTCCCGTTTAACTTTTATTTCCTCCTCGATCTTTATTCTAATGCTTTCTTTAGCGTCTAAATCGCTTTTCACTACTTTAATTTGTTGGCCAACAGCGTATATTCTACTTTTTACTTCCTCTATTTTGTTATTCCACTGCTGGATTTCGTACTGAATACTTTGGTTTATACTCCGTAAATTGTGAAGAGGTGCATACTCGCTACTCCCTTTTTCTCTCTGTTCTCCAATAAAGTTCACGAAGCTTTTTATCAGCTTGAAAGGCGTTATTTCCTTCTCTCTTATCTCCTCCGTGAAACTGGAAATCCACTCTCTGGCCAAATCTCTCCACTGAGGATAATCTCCAAATTCTTGTTCGATATGGCTTGAAAAAGCAACGAGAAAAACATCACTTGAAAGTTTGTCCGGCCTCTTCTTTATAAATTTAGGAAGAACATCATAGCTCAGAATGTAGTCAGCAAGCCCGGGAACCACTTCCGTCATTCTGTTGATTATGTAGTCTTTAGTTTTTTTCAAAAAGGCTTGTTCATCTGGTCCCACCCTTTGTATAATATTATTGATTGCGATTTCTAGAATTTGTGATGGAGATGTTATGCTGTCTCTTTCACTAAACCTCATTGAGGCATCAATAATATCATTTTTGATTGATTTTCTGAGATCTTCCAGCGTCCACTTCGTTGATCCAAATAGCGTATATTTACCTTCTATCTCGTTTTCAAGAAGAGACTTGAAAGCTTCCAAAAATTTTCTTATGAGTTCCTTTTGCATCTCGTCCTTCTTTAAATTCTCAAGAAACTCTTGAAATATCTGTTCAGCCAATTCCTTTTCACATTTTATTGCCAAGAAGGAGGAGAGAGCTTGATTAAAAACTTCCAGTGCCCTCTTGGAATGTGCCATAAAGTAGGACAGGTCACCTTTAAATTCCCACGCCCAGAACTCTCTAGTTTCTTCTCCGTACTCCGAAATAAGATACTCTTGAAAGGATTTGCCTAAAGAATTCATTAAAGGAATCGCGGAATCTTCGCGCAACATTTTCTCGAAACTCTCTAGGTGGCCGTCTAATTTTGATTTTATGCCACTCTGAATAAACATGTTCCCCCGCTCTTCGAACTTGCCTAGAATTCCGGAAGATTCGATAAGAAATTTTTTTCCCTCTTCAAGAAGCCATTGGGGCTGCTGCGGTGAAGTGTTTTCTAATTTATCTATGAATGCGTTATATAGGGCTTCAACAACACTTTTCTCCACAACTTCTATAGTGTAGTCGTTGATTAGTGAAAGAATCTCTCTTCCCAAGGCGCCTATATCACTTATCAGGGTTTGTATAGCTGTTTTGGTAAATATAATATGTTGAAAATGTTCAAGAAGAACTTCTTCCGAGCCAGGTATATCTTGAATATTAACATTTTCCACGGTGGCTTTAAAACCGGCGGGCCTCAGAGAATAGTCAACTCCAAAGCTCCCCGTAACTACGGTATCTATGTCAATTCCCAAGTGTCTAATAAAATCTCTTCCATATTTTTCACGATATTTCTTCTGAGTAACTTCACCATGAACACGCCTAGTGAATCTATCAACAAATTTTTCTAAAACGTTAGCACCTTCAGACTTCATATTTAAACCGGATAAGTGACACGCCTTCTCGATATCAGTTAATTTTCTGTTTAATTCGTCAGCTAACTCAATTGAACGAATCACATCTACTAGACCCTTCTCTTGCTCCAAAAGAACTAGGAAGTTTGAATGCTCCTCCCATAATCCCACTGTTAAGGCTAACACTTCAGGTAGAGTACCACCCCTCACCATACGTGAAAGTTCAAATTCCACCGCACGAAGCTCAACCCCGCTAGTCTCACTAATCAGGTTGTTCAATTTGTGTATCAGATAGCCTATATTCGAGGCTAACATTTTGGCTCTAGAGAGCGAAACTGTTTCCGGTCCCACAAGAGAACCAAAAGAGCCAGTGGAATTAGAGCTGTATCCGAATACCGAAACCACAGCCTTTTTTAAAGCTTCTGCAGTGCTTGGAGCAGTTTCTCTACTCGCCATAGTTAACCCTCACTTTTCAGAGTTCTTTAACTTAAAATATGTCTTGAACAATTATTTAATGTTTCTTAACAAAATCGGCCCCAACCCCCACTGTTACAATAATGTTTACATTTACCTATATACTTGCTCAAAACGAAAGAATCTTAAATCTATATTATAATCATAAGCATTAGGGTGTTAAATAATGGTCAAAGCATTACCAATAGTACTAAGTATTGTACTTGGCGCCCTTGGCATATTTGCAATCATACTAGCTTTTGCATATCCAAGCTTTCCAGCCCTAATCATTGGAGCCATCATAATACTTATCAGTATAATAAGCTTAGTCTGGGGATTAACTCAAAAAGAGGAGGAAGAAACTCCCAAGCCTAAGGAACCACAACAGATTAAATTAGAAGCTGAGGAAACAAAAGCACCCGTAAAAATCACTAAATCCGAATCCAAAAAGTATAAACCAGTTAAACCCACCAGAGCCACCGTGCTTGCGCCAAACACAATGTATTGCACATACTGTGGGAAACAGATACCAAAGGATAGTATATACTGCCCAAACTGTGGATCATACTTAGAATGAGAATTTTAATTTAAGTCGCTGATTTTCGGAATATTGCTTCATATTTTCCCTCATTTCTACTTGTAGTGCCCAAAGAAAGTTTCAGACAGATTGGAAATAGTAATAGGTATAAGCGTACATTGAATAGTTTTGTATTTATCTATAATAGTTACAGGTTAGCCAAACAAATTCAATTTAAATGATATTCTAGAGTCAACCTTCCTAACATGGGGAGACGAACACAAACTATTAAGAAACAGAGACGCTCTAAGATGTGAACCTGAGTAATTTCACCTCAAAGGGGAGAACTTATGGGCCTTTTCCAATTTTAGAACCTCAAAAACAGGGGTAGAATCATGTTAACCTCCATTATTTGCTTATTTCTCGTAAAGTTTATATTGAATAAAATTTCACGTCCTATAAAAAAGAAGGGAAGCTATTGCTTATAGAGCTCTTATTATTGTTTAGTATGAGTTTCATCATAGGACTATCGGGCGCCCTCACACCTGGTCCCTTACTCGTCGTTACGATAAATAAATCCTTTGAGGGAGGCTTCAGAAAGGGAGGAACCACTGTTTTTGGTCATCTCATTATTGAGGGCATTCTAATCTTTGTACTGTGTCTAGGTTTGGGCACAGTTTTGGACCAGGATTGGCTCAAAACAGTCATAGCAATCATTGGGGGTCTAGGTTTAATCTTACTTGGAGGATACACTGCGTACTCTGCATGGAAGGGAAAAATAAGGTACCCAATAAACAATTTAGAGGATAAAGGGGTGGGGGACGAAACAACAGTGGTAAATGGCGCAAACAATGAAGAAACAAGCTGGAGGCAGAGAATGCTGAATAACTCTGTGGTCATGGGTCTAACAGCCACTGCGTCCAATCCATTCTACTGGGTCTGGTGGATAACCATAGGCGCCGCCATTTTCCAGTACGCACCCACCCTTGCGGGAATAACAACCAGCAATCCACTTTTTTGGATGCTTGGAAATTATTCTAGCTTGTTTTTTCAGCAGGGATTTGATTTAGGTTACCTGATTATAGGTTCCGTAGCTCTGGGTTGGATTTTCTTAGCGGCAGGTCACTTCTCTAGTGACATAGTGTGGTATACCCTAATTTCATTTATGGTTGCAAAAGGCAGAGTTTTTCTAAGCCAACAAAAATACAAGATAATAATCATAGCGTGTGGTGCAGCATTGACAATTCTGGGAGCGTGGTTTCTTGTAAGCCCTATCCTAGGTTAGCCACTGAAGGACATCTAACTATTGATGTGGAAATTGGCCAAGCTTTATGAGCGGGCTGAACATATTTGGTTTTTTCTAGGAGGAATTTGTGTGGGAGAGATATGAGCTGGGAAAAAACAGTTATGGATAATGTTAAAAATTATTTGCAGGGTGAAGGAGGTCATGATTATGAGCACACCCTCAGAGTGTACAATCTCTGCATGAAGCTTGCAAAACTTGAGGGGGGAGAAGTGGATGTTCTTAAAGCCGCCTCTCTTTTACATGATATCGCTCGCCCTCTTGAATTAACATCGGGTGTCTCACATGCAATAAAAAGTGCAGAAATCGCTGAACAAATTTTGAGGCAAACAGACTTTCCAGAAATTAAAATCGAAAAAGTATGTAGAGTGATAAGAACGCATAGATTCACGGAGGGAATCGAAGCTCGGGAATTAGAGGAGAAAATACTCAGAGACGCAGATAGATTGGACGCGATGGGCGCAATTGGGATCGCTAGAGCCTTCATGTTTGGAGGCAAAAACGGGCGCAGCTTAGAAGAAACAATTAAGCATTTCCAAGAAAAGCTACTAGTTCTAAAAGAAAAAATGTATACGGAAAATGCAAAAAAGATATCTATTGAGCGGCATAAGTTTATGGAGCAGTTTCTAGACAAACTACAAAAGGAATTATTGGGAGAAGAATAGAAACGAATCACCCCCTTTTGCAGTTGAAAAACATCCCAAAAAGAAATAAAAGCAGGTATAGTGAAAGCGTCTTTCTGTGATTAGCCGTATATTTAGGTGGTGCAGATGCCTAAGGAGTATCCGTGTAGGCCTTTGTTAGGCGTTGGAAGTGTCATTGTCTCAGGGGGAAAGGTGGTGCTTGTTAGAAGGGGAAGTAATCCCGACTATGGATTATGGTCAATCCCTGGAGGTCTGGTAAACCCGGGGGAAACATTAAGAGAAGCTTGCGCTAGGGAATCATTTGAGGAAACGGGTATTGTGGTCGAGGTTAAAGAGCCTTTAGAGATTTTGGATAGAATTGTTTATGATGATGAGGGACGTGTACAATACCATTTCGTAATCATAGATTATCGCGCTGATCCCAAAGGGGGAAGACTTAAAGCCAGCACCGACGCTATGGAAGCAATTTACGTGGATTTTAAAGATTTAAAGAACTATCAGATAACAGAAACGGTAAAGAACTTGCTAAGAAAAGTGGGAATAATGAAGGACTAATAAGAGAGTTTGTAGGTTTTTATGGGGTATAGTTACCAGGAATATTTGTGAAATGGTTGAGCCTTCTCTTTAAGCCCCATTTCAGCAAGGAAGATTATACGTTTTGTCCAGACACACAAACAATGGAGGGAAAACAAGGATTAAAATTTTAACAGTAGTACTGTCGGAGCAGTTTAAACCCATTTTTCGCAGATTTAACTTTTATATTTGATGTACTGCTTATTTTTCTGGGATTTATATGAAACTGCTGAAAGTTAAAAGCAAGGGTGTAAACCAGCTGGCGCTCATTGTACCA
>Ga0136652_1000279_pt1 | contig 26131 bp, 25 predicted proteins | sample ConPoolayeEmetaG_FD_94864 | JGI IMG/M metagenome (GOLD analysis project Ga0136652, IMG submission 94864) | Hot spring microbial mat communities from California, USA to study Microbial Dark Matter (Phase II) - Cone Pool mat layer E metaG... ...
CCACGAACCATCACCAACACTTTTCCTTTAGAATCCTGAAACCTCATTTTTTTAAACGAACAAGTGATTTACTTATGAAGCTCTAAATTTTAAAAGATTTCCCAAATACCCCATCTGCTACGAAGAAATATATGTGCATGTTTCCCTCCGTTTAGCGGTTATTCCTTTATAAGTATATTACTTTAAAAGTAGAATTAACATGTAAATAACAGTGTTTTAAATCCTTTTCACCATAAAAATAAATTGTCAGAAAATTTTTTCATTCAAAAAAATGCGAAAATAAAAAGGATTATAAGTATTAAGAAATAATATATTAAACCTAAGTAATAGTTACTTAACAACAAGTTGACCAGTTTGGAAATCATAAAATAATATAAAGGTGTTTGAAATGGCAGAAACTGGATCTGTTAGAGTAAAATGCCCTAAATGCGGTAGCATAAACATCAAACAGGAACAAGACAAAGGCAAAGTTCTCAGCTACGCAGGTCAGACCCCCATCTATAAGAAGCACTGGAAATGCAGAGAATGCGGAGCCACCTGGGAGTAACCTTATCAAGATCCAAAAAAGGTTGAATCAATAACACTAAATCTCTACAGTCTAAAGCCAATCACCCTATCTAGACCTTAACATCATTTATAGAGGCAAACCAATGAAATGAGGTTTCGATTAAATGTTTGATGAAGGAAAGAAAAAATACCTAGCTTTCGCGAGTACTCCTCTTTTTTTTATAGCAAATCCAATGATATTTCCCTACCTTTTCTATAACTTTCTTGTCTGGTACCTTTATCCCCCACAGTTCTTCCTTGACATGCTGTCACTCTGGCAAAACCCCCTAGCTTGGTCGATGCTATGGTTTACTCTCTACTTCCCCGGAGGCGAAATAGGATTATACTTTGCAGTTTTCCTTGTCAGTATTGCAGGTAATTTAACTGTCATTCTTCCTGTGCCCTATGTCATTTTTCTATGGTTCTTAATGCTTTTTAGGCCTTGGACCAATGCTTTAATTATTGGTCTTTGTGCTGGTCTCGGTGCTGCCGTTGGTGAAACCAGTGCTTGGCTAATTGGCAGGGGAGGACAGGAGTTAATTAAGGATTCAAGCTATGGTCAACGCCTAGTCAGATATGGGAACTTGATAGAGCGAGGCTGGGGCTTTCCCTTCATTGTTTTATTTGCCGCCACTCCTCTTCCAGATGATATGCTCATGTTAGCCTTGGGCCTGGTTGATTACTCCTACGTAAAGGCTATTATCGCAACGATCGTTGGTAAAGTCATTATGTGCAGCGTTATAGCTTATGGTGCACAGGCTCTCTCTAATGTTGAGTTTTTCGGCAAAACAATACTTGAATGGTTTTCTGGCGAGGCAGGATTAACAACAATGATAGCAAGCATAGCAGTACTTGTAATTATATTTCTAGCTCTAATATATGTTGACTGGGAAAAACTCTGTGGAAGAATTCGCAGAATCGGAAAGCAGAAAAAAATGGATCAAGAGAAAAATGAAAATAATATTAAATAATTTTACTCCAAAAGATGGGAAGGAAAATTGCAAAATCTACTCCATAGCTTCCCTTTCTATTCCAACCGACTCTCAATTCAATTCGCAAATGGGCTTGCCTTTTACACTTTCGTACAATTTTTCCAATTTTTTTCGAATACATCTAAGTTCTCAAAAATTTTCAACACTTAATTCATACCTTTTTGAAGATTTTTCAATCAAATTATAAAGCACATTAAAAACTTCCAAACTGTGCATAGCAGTTTAGTGAAAACCTTTATATGTTGCAAAAAAGAAAATTTTCATAGCTTAGGAGCGACTTTGCATGTCTGATGATTTTAGCGAGATTCTCGAGTTTGCCAACGATAAAAAGGTAAAAGAATTAGCAGAAATCATATCGGGAGTAGTAAAAATAATATTAAACGCAGTAGATATGCTCGAAGGAAGAATGAACGGAATAGAGAATAGACTAAACAGTTTAGAAAACAAAATTAACGATATCCAGCGTTCCGGAGGCCCCTCTTTGAACATAGACACAAGAAGAAAAGCCCCTGCAGGCTACGAACAAGAAGAGGACTATGAGTACAAAACCACCGGAAGAGAGCCATCACCCTACCCACGCCCAACACCAGCTCCATCATACGGAGGGGCAGGGGGAATGGCTACAGCTCGCAGTCCAAGCCCGGGTCCCAGCTTAGGGCCAAGCCAAGGTCCAGCAGGCGGAGGCCCCATGAGCGCCAGAATGCAACTACAAGGCGAATTAAAGGATCTTTTTGCTAGGATGCGTAGCAGAAGAGAATAAATAAGTTAACGCTGGGTTGGAATGTGCTATTTCTTGTCGATCTTTAAACCCAGCATACTTTTTGTCTATTATAGGCGAAAACGTGAAAAGCGTTCATCAATGTAGTACTCTGCTTTTGGTTTTCCCTTCGACTAAGTTGGGAGTTTTTCCTGCAGTTTATTTTGCAAACTAGAATAAGTTGCTTTTTTAGGTGAATCTTGAAGTTTATTGTAGAGATTAAAATGAAAATAAGTCTTTTTAAAATATGGTAATATATCTTATAATTTATATAAATAATTAGAGGGTTTTTAGGTTTTACTTTTGAGTTTTCTGACTTCACTTAGGATGGCTTCTAGAATTTTTCTGTCAGATAGGCAGCCTTCTGGTGGTTCAACAACTTTTCTTAATCTAATGGGAACGTGATCCATTCGATAGGCGGTGCCTTCTTCCTCAACCCCTGCTATAGCTGAAGGTAAAACCACTGTTGCGATTTCTGTAGTTGGAGTTACGTGGGGCTCAATAACAATTACTGGAAGTTTGGCCATGTAGGAAATGCTGCTGGCGGGAAAGTGTGAAACTGGGTCTGAAGCTATAACAAGCACAGCGTCTGCCTCTTCTCTTTGAAGAATCTCATTAGAAGTAGTTTCACCCGGATTATAGTATGGAAAGCCCCTCTGAAAATCTATTCCAAAAGGATAACCCGTCTGCCAACCAGCAACAATACTGAACCCTGCAACATTATAGTGTCCTCTCATAGCCATAATCACAAACTTGGCGTACTCATTAAGTTCAATAGTGAGCTTAATAGCGTTTTCCACATTTCTATGCTTTCCTCTAGACATAGTTAGTCCCAAACCGAAGAAAATGACCCCAAACCCCGCATTCATCATTACTTCGGCTACTTCTTTGATTTTAGAGACGGGTACTCCGCCTACATCTTCTCCACGGATAGGTTGTCCCTTAATTATGGCTCTAAGGGCATTTAAAACCTCATAATCATATCCTGGCTTAACCTGCAAAAAGTGGTCTGCAAGCTTAGCGGTATCCGTATTGCGCACATCAACTACTATTAGGGTTCGATCCTGTTTTCCCTGTTCCCTGAAAAAGCCCCTGATGAACGTAGTATATCTTGACATATGTCTTGGGTGTGCATGTGCTGGGTTACAACCCCAATAAATAATAACGTCTGCCCTATTTTTCACTTGCCCTAATGTACAGGATGGAAGGCCCACCTCCTGTTTTGCGATAGTTGAAGGGCCGTGACAAACACTTGCAGTGTCATCTATGACTGCGTTAAGCTCCTCTGCCAGCTCAATTCCAACACGATGGGCGTCACACTCAGTTGAGGCCCATCCATAAAGAAGTGGTCTTTCAGCGTTCACGAGAATCTCTGCCGCCTTTTTTACTGCCTTATCAAAAGTTGTCTCCTTAAGTTCGCCCTTCTCTCTAATCATGGGCTTGGTTATCCTATGTCCATTCTGAGACGACAAAAACTTGGTTGTACCAATAGTGCAAAGGTTTCTAGTTTCAACTATCTTTCCCTCTTCAAGAACTATTTCTCCATCATCGCAGAGCGAGCCACAAAAAGGACAAACAACATCAGTTACAACTTCCCGAGCCAAAACTTGTTCCTCCTGTAATCACTCTATTGCTTCAAAAATTTTCTTGCCAGTTCGATTGAGCTCAAAACAGGTTTACCCGGGGCGGGCTCGACTGTGGCATCAACCCCTTTAAAGGAAGGCATGCCTGTGGAATCAGTGTAAGGATTTACAACCTGATTCGCCCAGGGGCCCATCGGGATAAACACGATTCCTTCGTGAGGGGCGTCTGGCGACTTTTCCGCCCTAACCACAACTTCTCCGTATTTCGTTTTTACTAGAACTATGTCCCCGCTTAGAATTTTCAGCTTTTTCATATCTTGAGGATCTATGAAGACCTTTCCACAAGCTCTAGTGTAAATATCCCCAGATTTATCACTTTCTATGGCTACGCCTTGGTCTAGACTTCTGCCTGTTATCAAAATTGCTTTTATGGAGTTATTTTTTGACATTATTCTTTTTCCTCCTCACACTTCAATCTTGAGTGCCCCGCTGGGGCAGACCTTTTCGCAGTCCCAATATTTACATTTAGAGCATAGTTCTGGTTTAATTACGCATGCTACGCCGTTAATTACACAGATAGCTTGATCCATGTTCCCATCATGGCAAGAGGTGAACCCGCTTTCATAAAGTCTTCTCTCTATCCCGTAGGGACATACCGCTACACAATTGCCACATCCCTGGCATACTTTTCTGTCAATTTTTACTCTTGCCACGTGGAACACCTTACCTTCTACTAAAACAAATGTTACCATAATATAAATGTATCACTTAAAAAATGTGCCTTAAAAACAGTATTTAAAAATTGGGATAAAAAATTCGAATTAATGGTCTAAACCCCTTTTTGTTTCTGTAATTTTAAACTTATTTATTAAATCTAAACTATATATCTTCCCATACTACTCTTTTTCCATGAACAGGGCCTGAAACAAAACCAGAAGCAAAATTCCCTAATAGACAGAAGCAATTCCCGATATAAAGTTAATACCTTTTACTGAACCATTATCGGAAACTAAAATAGCATTAATAATGAGAAAAAAAGCTATAAATTTAAAAACAACTTGAATCAATGTTTCGGCGGAAAATTAATGCAAAAGTTGCCATCTATTGGTAGGCTGACGGAAATATGTCAACCACTAAGGCAGCAAAAAATAATAAATAACTCTATAAATCTAAGAAACTATAAAAAGGAGAGGTACTCCCATGGAAACTGAAACCCGCAAAAACGTTTACCGGATTCACGTAAGAACTCGACTATGTAACGGTTGTGGTGACTGTGTTACCGCCTGTCCAATAAATGAGCGTCTGAGGCTGGAAAACAATCCCAATGAGGAGCTCTACACGCTCCGTGTACGCAATGGAAAATGTGAAGTAGTGAATCCAGATGCATGCGATGGCTGCGGAGTATGTGTAGAAGCTTGCTCCACTAGGAGCTTAAAACTTGAACTCGTTGAGGAACGGTGAGAAAAGAATGTTTCCGTATTATGGTCAACAAATTGAAAAGGACAAAATAGTAACTGAAATGAAAATGATAGATGTAGACGCTAAACTCATACTTGACAGAAAAAAGTGTACAGGTTGCGGAATATGCATAACTGTCTGCCCCAAGGAAGCCATCCAAAGAGGACCGGTCGGAGCCGCTGGGAAAGAATTGTCCGATGTGCCTTCTGTGCTTGTTGACAAGAAGAAGTGCAGTTTTTGTGGAATTTGTGTATATCTTTGTCCCTTCGAAGCCCTTGAACTCCTAATCAACGAAGAGCCAAAGCTAATAGTTGTGGAAGGGGGCGCACTACCCAATCTTAAAGCCGAAAAGGTAAAACTAGCAAAAGATGAGGAAAAAACTGCTAAAAAGTACTTTGAGGGTGAAATTGTAGCCCATCCCCAAAAATGCCCGGGAGGATGCGCCACTTGTGCACTCATCTGTCCTACAGAAGCCATAAAAATACCAAAACGTGAACATCCTTGGGACAAACCCCCTAAAATAGAGGTAGACAAGAATAAATGCATCTTATGCGGACTGTGCGTAACAGCCTGCCCCGGAGAGGGTGCCCTCGAAATAAAAAGAACCAAAGTGCTCTCAGAAGGCGAACATACAGATATCTGGGACAAAATAGTTGAAAAGCTAACTACACCCAAAACATCATAAATCTCCCCAGATTTTTTAAATCCCTAAAACAACTTTTCTCCATCCTTTGTATAATTCATAAAAACCCCATACGCTTACGCGTTTCAGACAAAATATGAAAAAAGTTTTTCATAGGAAACATTCATACGCTTAAGCGTTTTAGACAGAAATATGAAAAAAGTTTTTCATGGCAAATAAAAATACAGAATATTTTCCTTACACGTAAGTACACCACCAAATTAAAGCCCCAAAACTTATTCTAAACCGTTTTTATACTATCCTTAAAAAACGATAGGTAATGAAAATTAACATAAAATGGCGCATAGAAATCAGAAAAGGCATCATGTAGAAGGAGATGCACCCCAATCTGGCTGGATACTTTACCTCATTGACACTTACCTCGACTGAAGTCGGGGGATTCTTGCACACAGCCCCTTCAACACTCGGGGATACATTCGTTTAAGCGTTCATCCCTTCACCGCTCAGTGGCTATCTGCAATGGGTGTGCCACCACCCAGTTAACGCCACCTTTATGGAGGTAGTCTATATTTAATATTTATGTCTGTGCTCGAACCTTCTCTGCTTGTCTCGGCTTGGAGCCTTATTCGAGCTTTTGGACATCCGAGCTACATCCAATATATACTGTTTACCGGAAAAACTAAGTCTTTTGTCCATTCATCCCCGCGATTAAAATCGGGGGCTTTCTGGGCACTCGTCTTGTAAAAAAGGCGTGATTATCATATTATTTTTAAAGGGGAAGCCGAAAAGTTTTAGCCAAAACCAATCTATTGAAGCGAAACCAGCCCAAATAAGATTTGCAAACTCGAGGTAATTATTGTTGATTTGGTTTTAAATAAAAACAAGTGGAGATCTAACAAAAAAGATAAATAATGATTCGGAATATGTTGTGAAGGCTAAAAGAAGGCTTGAGGGACGCTCAATGGCAGAACTCTTGATAAAAAACGGTTATGTTTACGATCCTCTTAACAAAATAGACGGAGAAAAAATGGATATTGCGATAAAGGATGGAAAAGTTGTAGAAGCCAGCAAATTATCCAAAAAAGCACAAATTATTGATGCAAGCGGTATGGTGGTAATGCCCGGCGGAGTTGATATTCATACTCACATAGCGGGAGCCAAAGTAAACACCGGCCGAATATTGAGGCCAGAAGACCATAGGAAAGACGTAGTACCAAAGGCTCCAGGACTTAGATCCGGAACAGGTTACTCTGTGCCAACGACCTTCGTAACCGGGTATAGATATGCTCAGCTGGGCTATACAACTGCCTTTGAACCAGCTATGCCTCCACTCAAAGCTCGCCACACACATGAAGAACTAAATGATATTCCCATAATTGATAAAGCGTGTTTCCCCTTACTTGGAAACAACTGGTTCGTATTCGACTACATAGTGAATAGGGAAACGGAAAAACTGGTTGCTTTCATAGCTTGGCTGCTTAGAGCCGCAAAAGGTTTCGCGGTAAAGATAGTAAATCCTGGGGGAGACGAGAACTGGGGATGGGGCAAAAACGTAAACAGTCTTGATGATCCCGTAACATACTTTGAAATTTCACCCAGACAAATAATTGAAGGATTGGCTTGGGCAAACGAAAAACTTGGACTACCCCACACCATACACGTACATGGAAACAACTTGGGGCATCCCGGAAATTATGAAATTACATTAGAGACATTCGATACTGTGAAAAAGATTAATGCTGCAACTGGAAGAAAAAATGTGATGCATTTCACACACTGTCAATTCAACGCGTATGCGGGTGATAGTTGGCAGAATTTTGCATCCGGGGCAGAACCTATAATAGAATATATTAACAAACACGACCACATAACTATAGATGTGGGACAAGTAATATTCGGAGATACAACAACTATGACAGCTGACGGCCCTTGGGAGTATGCTTTGCAGGGTATTAATCATCAGAAGTGGACTAATGCAGATGTGGAGCTGGAAACTAGTTCTGGTGTAGTGCCTTACGAGTTTAGGCGCAAGAATCCTGTGAATGCAGTCCAGTGGGCTATTGGTTTAGAGCTTTTGTTAGGTATTAAAGATCCTTGGAAGGTTTGTGCTACTACAGACCACCCTAATGGTGGGCCCTTCTTTAAATATCCAACGTTTTTCTCTTGGCTTATGAGCAAGTCTGCTCGTAAGGATATGTTGGAGAAAGTTCACAGTACTGCTTCTCAGAAGACTAAGTTGCCAGATTTTGATCGGGAGTATAGTTTTGGCGAGCTTGCCATTGTTTCTAGGGCTGCAACTGCAAAGCTTCTGGGCCTGAAGAATAAGGGTCATCTGGGCGTGGGCGCAGATGGAGATGTTGCTATTTATAACTTTGACCCGGTTAAGATGAATGCTTCAGCAGATTATAAGAAGTTAGAGAAGGCACTTGGAAACGCTGCTTACACCGTGAAGGACGGAATGGTTGTGGTTAAGGATGGCAAGGTAGTTGCTTCTCCCTTTGGTAAGACTATTTGGGTTGATGTTCACTTGCCTAAGGAGCAGGAAGCTTCCATATTAGATGATCTCAAATACCGTTTCACTTATCATTACAGTGTGACTCTCCGTAATTATCCAGTTCAAATGGAATATTTACCCAAGTCTATGGCTATCACCTTAGGTGACTCTAACTAGGTTGAAAGAGGTGGTGTGGTTGAAGACAGTTGAGTTGATCCCTTCGGAGCAGCCTAAGGTTCCCATCGAAGCTGAGGGTATCTCCCCTGACAATTTTGCGGGTAAGAGTATTGAGGATATTAAGAAGATTGAAGTTTGGAGAGGTAACCGGCAAAAGAAGCTCGGCGATCTTTTCAAGGTATCCGGTGAGAGTGGAGCGTCCGCTGGGGAGACCTCGATTGTAATTAAGGGTGACGTCCCGACTGCTAAGCGTATCGGGCAAGGTATGACTGCAGGTGAGATTATTATTAAGGGCAAAGTTGGAATGCATGTTGGTGCAATGATGAAAGGTGGTAAAATAATAGTTGAGGGAGACGCTGACCACTGGGCTGGAGCTGAAATGCAGGCTGGTGAACTTCACATTAAGGGAAACGCTGGAAACTATCTGGGTGCAGCCTACCGCGGTTCTTATGAGGGCATGACCCGGCTTGAGAAGGGAATTTTTGGTACTATTATTGTTGAAGGTAATGCAGGTAGCGAAGTAGCGTCTCGTATGGCTGATGGAAAGGTTGTGGTTAAGGGAAATATTGGTCCCTTTGCAGGTTTAAATATGTCAGGTGGCGAAATTGTGATTTACGGTGATGCTCAAGAGCGTGCCGGCGCGGAAATGACTAAGGGTAAGATTATTATCCTCGGAAAAGTGTCTGAGCTGTTGCCAACCTTCAAGTTCGAGGAAGAGGTGCCAGAACTGGATTTAGACGGTCAAAAGGTTAAGGGACCTTTTCTGAGGTTTTCTGGAGACCTTTCAGAGGAAGGTAAGGGCTCAATTTACATATCAAAGGATAAGAATCCACATATAAAAATCTAAAGGGGTAATTAAATTGGTTGTCAGTGTGAACCAACAAGCCAAGATGTTATTTGACAAAATGGTGGAGAACAATGAACTTCTTCAGGTTAACGTATTTAAAACCGGTGATGGTGCGCATATAATTGACGCTGGGATTAATGCTAAGGGGAGTATTGCCGCAGGGGAAATGGCCACAGAAATTTGTTTAGGGGGTTTGGGAAAGGCTAATGTGGTTACCGCCCAGTATGGAGATGTTTTCCTCCCTTCTATTATGGTTTCCACAAGTTATCCTCCTATCTCTACCCTCGGCTCACAGTTTGCAGGCTGGAGAATCGTAGACAAGAAAGAAAAATTTTTCGGCATGGGCTCAGGTCCAGCGAGAGCGCTTTCGTTAAAGCCCAAGAAATTATACAAAGAGATTGACTATGAGGATAAGGCGGATGTTGCAGTGCTTTTTCTCGAGGCGGATAAGTTGCCCAACGATGAAGTCGTGGAAGTGATTGCTGAGGGATGCAACGTTAAAACCAGCCAAGTGAACATAGTTGTGGCTCCAACGAGTAGTATCGTGGGTTCAATTCAAATTTCGGGAAGAGTAGTAGAGACCGGTATACATAAGATATCGGAAGTGGGCTTGGATCCCAAAAAGATTATTTACGCCAGTGGTTGCGCACCCGTTGCTCCAGTACATCCTGATAGCACGAAAGCTATGGGTAGGACCAACGATCAAATTATAGCTGCGGGACACGTTACTCTTTTTGTTGATTCAGATAATGATGAGGAGCTAGCTGAAATAGTGAAGAAAACTCCCTCCAGTGCTTCAAAGAGTTATGGCAAGCCATTCTACCAGATATTCAAGGAAGCAGGCTTTGACTTCTACAAGATTGATCCAGGAATATTTGCACCAGCAAGCATACTGGTAAACAACATTAAAACCGGCAAATCCCATGTAGCTGGCAAAATAGACATCCCTCTGCTTAAAAAAACAAATGAAATCTAAAAACAAAAACACCCTTTCTACTAATCCTACCCAAACTACCCTCACTTCATCTAATTTCCAAATCCTCATAAATTAGCTATTTTTAATTTTCAAAAAATAATTCGTCTCAAATTTATACATATGTTTAAAATAAGTTTAAAAGAAGGAAACTTGTTTTCAGCTATCTATGAAAAGGTAATAAATACTATTTAAAGTAGGAGGGAGTGTTTTTTATTTTGGTCGAAATGGCTTTGTCTCCCTAGAACAGCTCGTATTTTCTTTCCATAAAGCCCTTCCAGATGTTGGGCATATCCTGCATTACTTCTTCAGCTATGGCTTCCGCTGTACTCTTAACAGTGTTTATTGATCCGTTCATGTTTATCTCTATGTTTATTCCTTGTGGTTCAGTGATTGGGGCTCCTATCTGGCTTACGATGTATACGGAGACGTTTTCCACTTTTGGTTCTTCTTTAACTAGTGTATCCGCTATTCTTCTTGCAGCTGTATTGTATGTTTTGCCGACATGTGTTACTGGGTTCTTTCCCGCCGCGGCTTCCAGAGTCATGGGTCTGTAGGGTGTGATTAATCCGTTGGCTCGGTTTCCTCTACCTACTTGTCCATCGTCACCATGCTCCGCCGAGGTGCCAGTAACTGTTAGATACATTAAATCGCTTTTAATCACGTCCGCCGTGTTTACATGCACGTTTACGTCCATCTCTGTGATTTTTGAGGCTAAGTCTAGTGCGATGTTCTTGATTTCTTCTTTGACATTTATGTAGCTGTCTTTGTCTGGTGTTTCGCTGGAAATTATCGCCGCTGCTATTGTTAGGTTGATTGTATTGTGGCGTCTTACTCCCATGACCTTTATGTCCTCACCGATGGCGGGGCATCTCTTCTTACATTCAGGCGAGTTAAGAAATTTTTCTGTTTGATACACTAGATTCTCGGTTTCTGTGAATGGCGCAAAAGCCACTCCGAAACTTGTGTCGTTGGCTCTGGGTATTTCGGGTGCCTGTTCAAAGTTTCCTACTAGATCAGCGCTGCCAGGCTTAATTTTGTAGTCCACTATTATGTCACTTGTAACATTGAGATGTGGAAATTCTTTGGCCATCCATTCTTTTGTATGTCCTACAGCAAACTTTCCAATGGGAACTTTTTTTGAAGGATCGTTTCCCACCTGCGCCGTCGCTCTGCCTACCAAAAGTAGGTATATGGGTTCGAGAATCTCCCCTCCGCCCAATCTGGCGTTGGACTGCCCACCGACTAGTACACATTTATCAACGTTGTGGTGTAATACCCGCCCAAAGTTTTCAAGGTAATACTTGCTAAGTGCTATACTTAGTTCCTCTGAGGCTCTGTCACATATTGAATCTGGGTGTCCTTTGCCCTTACGTTCAACCATTTCCATTGGTAGCTGGGAAGGAGGTAAACCAAAAGCTTTTGTTACTTCCAGATTCACTTCTAACACCTTCAGAAATTTAACACGACTAAATTTTTATTTGTCGCTCATTTTTCAGTCTTGTTTTGGTTTTCACCCCTATCCAATACATATTTATCAATTTTTTGTGAACCTTTTTTACAATCGTTTTTCAATTCAACCTTTTTTATTCCTTATTCTTTTATGGAGGAGTCGAAATGTGAACACTCATAATTTATTACATTAAATAATATTTAAATTATATGCTTATATCTTTTTAAGCATATACATACTCGGAAAACTAGGAAAAACCTAATTACTAATAACCCTGGTTGTAGGGAAAAAGAGGGTGCAAATAAACTAAGTTTTTGGGGTTTTGGAAATTAAAAATGGGAAGGAAATCTAGGATGGTTTTTGAAGTAGAGCGGTTTTTGTTAGTATTTCTCCTGATTTCTTGTGAGGTCGCCTAATTACAGTGTCTCCTGTTTTTTCAAGTTCTCTTGCCTCGTCAGCTAGTTTTGCTGCTACTCTCATCATTTCATGTGCACCTGCAACTATTGGTATGTACTTTTCTGCTTCCTGTAGTTTGAAGCATCCTTCAACATTCAAGTCTGCAACTGCGCTTGCGATTTCGTAAGCAGCTAAGGCTTTTGCGTAGGCGTAAGGATTCTGGAAGTTTAAAGCGTCTACTGCCTTATTCTTGGTAATAATAATTCTTGGGAGTTCTGGCTTCTCTCCCTTCTTTATCTGTTCAATTACTTTGTCTATCTCCTGATATATCACAGAGAAGGCGCCCGTGGCAGCTAGAACTTTTATGATGTCTGCGTTAAATATAGCCATCTCCGTGGGGTCTAAGAATTCTCTCCTTGCTCCTATCATTGCATCGGCGTTCACAATTATGTATCCCTGATTTTTAGCCTCCACATCCTCCTTAATCTTTTTCCCCGGAGCGTCCGAAACCACTATTAGAGGAATGCCTGCGTCTGCCATTATTTCTCGAACCTTTCCGGGGCCGGGTAGTGCCGCATTTGGACTTACAGTAATCACAAGATTTGGTTTGAAATCCAGAATTTTTCTAGCTACTTCCTCAGCTTGCTCTGGATTAAGTTTTGCTCCTGAACCAACTACCCGAACATCAATATCGTTTCTGTCGGCTCTCTCATCCAAGAGGAACTCTAGTAGTGGAGCGCTTCCAATGTTTCCCACCTTTACAAAACCTATTTTGACAACATCCATAATACCACCATCTATCACAAATTACAATTATATACAGCCTTTCAGGAAACAAATATAAAAATATTATACCCCTAAAAATACACTTTTAGAGTCAGTTTCAGAGTTTACTATGCCTTTTTTTCATACACAAACAGCTTAAAAGCTATGGCGATCAATATTAAAACTCAATGTCGGTTTTCGGAGAAAAAAATAAATCCATGACAACTGATTTATGGAGATAAGATATTATAAAAGCGGAGGTTATGATTTTTGGCGGAAATTGTTGACACTTTTGCTGAATGCTTTAATCTCTGGATGAGTAGAATCTTAATAACAGCAAAAAATGAGAAATGGGCAAGAACAGCCGCAAACGTTTCTACAGGCTTCGCAACATCAACTATAGGCTGCCCCTGCGAGGCGGGCATCGACAAAATGGTTCCCGCAACAGAAACACCAGACAAACGCCCAGGAGCAATTGTGATGTTCTGCGCTTCAAAAAAGAACCTCGAACAAGTCCTCATAGACCGGGTGGGACAGTGCATCCTCACCTGCCCCACAACCGCCGTTTTTGACGCCCTAGGAGAAGAGCCAGAAGTAGTATTCGATACTGGAAACAAAATGAAATACTTTGGCGACGGATTCCAAAAAAAGGGAGAAGTAGCTGGTAAAGAAGTATACAAGATACCTGTAATGGAAGGAGACTTCATAATAGAGAAGGACTTCGGCGCCAAAAAAGGAATAGCGGGAGGAAACTTCTTCATACTAGCACAAACCGAAGACCAAGGACTAGCCGCAGCAGAAGCCGCAGTAGAGGAAATACAAAAAATAGACAAAGTAATCCTACCCTTCCCCGGAGGAATATGTAGAAGCGGAAGCAAAGTAGGATCACTAAAATACAAGTTTATGCACGCCACAACAAACCAGAAATACTGCCCCACACTAAAAGGGCAAATAGAAGACTCCGAACTACCCGGCGACGTAAACAGCGTCTTCGAAATCGTAATCAACGGACTCACACTCGACCTCGTAAAAAAAGCAATGTCTGTAGGAATAAAAACAGTCAAAAACATGCCCGGAATAAAAAAGATCACCGCAGGAAACTATGGAGGACAACTCGGAAAACACTTCATCTACCTCAAAGAACTAGTCTAAATAAGCACCAGCTAAACTCACCACACATCCTACTCAAGTCACATTGAGCAAAACCCCCAGAAAATAGCATTCCAAAATATTAATCTTTATAAAACTACTTTGAGAGAATACAATAATCATTCACTTTCATTTTTTTATACACACCACCAGTTAGTAAACAAAGAGTGTTTACAATGTAAAACATGACGTATACTAATTTTTTCCAAGCAACTTGCTCCGCCAATTTCTGAGCAGAGGTATGATTATACCACCAACCAAGTTTAATTGGAGTTAGTTAACCTCCGTCGAAAGCTAAACGCCAAAATATCTGCCACCTTGCTAGAAACACTAGCACATTTAATATGGCGCCACTTATTTTTTGGGCTATTTAATGCTAGGGGAATATGTAAGCTTCAAAAAATAGACTTTAAGGCAGGGGAAAAGGCTAAGCCATAAAAAGGTTGAGGAAGCGTTACAAGAGGCACCGCACATCTAGATGGGGAACATTTAATGAAACTGTATCAAATATTCATAGCAAAGTTTAAAACTAAAAAAATCTCCCGTTACGCGGAGTGATTATTTCATTACTGCGCATTTTTATGGAGGAAGTAAAATGGCAAAAACTTCGGGATATTTGAAGGCAGACGAGCTAAAAACACCCCTAGCATCATTTAAAAACCTAGAGGTACAAATAGGCAAAGTCATAGTGGAAGAAGAAGAATGGGAACCCATGGGACCCACACCCAAACCCACTCTAGCACAGCTTAGATCTTGGACTGTAGACAGGCTTCTTAAAAGGTATCGCCCCTTCTACGCTCCATTCTGCGACCGCTGCTGCCTCTGCACCTATGGTCACTGCGACCTAACCGCAGGCAAACGCGGCGCATGCGGAATCACAATAGAAGACACTCAGGGAAGAATAGTTCTCCTAGCTTGCACCATAGGCGCATCAGCGCATGCAGGTCACGCAAGACACATGCTACACGACCTCATCAAGAGAGTTGGCCCCGACTACCCTATTAACCTAGGCAATGACATTGCAGTAGAGGCCCCCATCATCAGAAATGTGCTTGGGATAAAGCCTCAGAAACTGAGCGACTTAGAAGAAGTGTTAGACTATGTGGAAAACCAGATAGTACAAGGAGTCGCAGCATGCCACACTGGACAAGAAGGAAGCTACATAGACTTTGAGGCTAAAGCCCTACACATTGGCTTAATGGATTTTGTGGGAATGGAAACAGCCGACCTGATTCAGATAACAGCACTGAATTTTCCAAAGGGTGAAGGGGACGCCCCCCTGGTAGAAATTGGTTTGGGTTGTATAGACCCAGAAAAACCCATGATCCTAGTAATTGGCCACAACGTTATTCCCAGTGTGGGCGTTATAGACTACCTACGTGAACACAATCTTGAGGAAAACTTGGAACTTGCTGGAATATGCTGCACCGCCCTAGACTTAACCCGATACAATCCCGGGTATAAAATTATAGGCTCAATAGCGCGACAGTTAACCTTCGTCAGATCTGGTATTCCAGACGTTGTGATGGTTGATGAGCAGTGTATCCGTACCGATATCATCGAGGAGGCCGCCAAGGTTAAAGCGGCTTTCATAGCCACAAATGAGAAAAACTGCTTAGGCCTAAAAGATAGAACCTTCGACCCAGTACAGGATATAGTTGAAGACCTTGTCAAGTACGCTATGGCGGGTGAAGCTAATGGTGCACTTATACTTGACGGCGAGAAGGCGGGTGAGGTCGCAGTTAGAACCGCCATGAAGCTGGCTCCCCTAAGAAAGAAGTTTAAGAATGTCCCCGACAAGAAGCAGATTACCGAATTTGCCAAGTTGTGTACCGAATGTTATGACTGTGAGAGGGCTTGCCCAAATGACCTGCTCACCTCAGAAGCAGTGAAGGCTGCGGCTTCTGGTAACCTAAGCCTGCTTGAATCTCTGTATGAGGACTGTGTGGGCTGCGGGAGATGTAGTCTAGCCTGCAGGAAGGATATACCCGTTAAAGAACTGATAGATGCAGCATCTCAGAGCCAAATCAAAAGTGATGTTTACAAGGTCAGAGTTGGGCGTGGCCCAATTAAAGACACAGAAATCCGAAACGTGGGTGCCCCCATAGTGTTGGGTGAGATTCCGGGTGTGATTGCCTACGTTGGCTGCGCAAACTACCCCGCAGGACCAACAGAGGTAGCCAAGATGGCTGAAGAGTTCCTCAAAAGAAGATACATAGTGGTTGTAAGCGGATGCTCAGCCATGGACATAGCCAGATACAAGGATGAAGAAGGACTAACACTTTATGAAAAATATCCGGGTGATTTTGACGCCGGTGGACTTGTAAATGTTGGCTCCTGCGTGTCCAATAGTCATATTGTGGGAGCTGCAATAAAGATCGCAAACATATTCGCAAGGAGGCCATTGAGAGCAAACTTTGAAGAAATAGCAGACTATGTTTTAAACAGAGTGGGCGCTGTTGGCGTTGCTTGGGGAGCCTACAGTCAAAAGGCGGCCTCCATAGCGACGGGGTGTAACATGTATGGTATACCAGTGATTGTGGGACCACATGGTTCCAAGTACAGAAGAATGTACCTCGGCCGCAGCGATATTGACGAGGACTGGTACGTGTACAATGCTCGAACCGGGGATAAAGTGTATGTTGGCCCAACTCCTGAACACCTGATAGTTGCAGCGGAGAACATGGATGAGTGTATCGTGCAGACGGCCAAGTTGTGTTTGAGGCCCAACGACACCTCCAAGGGTAGGGCTATTAAACTCAGCCACTGGATAGACCTGTACCGCAGAAAGTACGGAAAGGACTTCCCAGATGATATACAAAAGTACATAAGGGTTGAGGGCGACATCCCAGTGACTTTCAAAGAAGACTTGATGAGAGTTCTTAAAGATAGAAACTGGAAACCTTCTGAGATACCAGACCCCACACTATACGAAAGATTAGTTAAAGCTAAAAAGTAATGGAGGAATTATGATGGCTGCTAAAGCACCAACCCCTTGGCAAAGTGCTAATTGGGGAGGATCAAAAAACGCCAGCGTCCTTATGAGTGGACAAGTTGCCGCCAAGATGATAAAAAAGAAGAAGAGATGCCTACTCATTGTCAGTGCCAATGCAATTAGAGAATTGGACGGTAAAAGATTAGTGGACTATGCGGTTGAAATCGGTAAGGCAGGCATTCCAGTGGTTGCGACAGCAAATATGGTTAAAGCACTACGGGAAGCGGGGTTTGACAAGGCAGTAGACATGCAGCTAGCGGACATCACAAACAGGCTAAGAGACCCAAAATGGAAGGGACTAGACGGAAAAGGACACTACGATTGTGTAATATACCTAGGAGGAATATACTACATCCAAAGCCAATCCCTCTCCACACTGAAACACTTTGCCCCGGACATTTTGTCCATAAGCCTGGACAGAGAATACCAACCCAACGCCAGTTTCAGCTTTAATAACCTAAAGCCGAGCGAATGGAAGAAAGAATTGGATGATTTAGTAGCTGAACTAAAAGCATAATTTGATGATCAAAAATTATGATTAATGAAAAGGAGGATATATAGATGAGCATGTTTGACGACATTCCTGTGGACGTAGGAGTAGTCTACGAAGGAGAACGAATTCGCGGAAAAGACATGCAATTCGAGTTCGGCGGACCAAACGTCGAACAAAAATTCGAACTAGTGCAAGCCCGAGACATGAAAGAAATCGAAGACGGGAAAATCCTCATACAAGGGCCCGACTTGAAAGACCTAGAGGAAGGAAAATCCTACCCCCTAGGCATACTGGTAGAAGTTGCAGGCAAAGAAATCGAAAAAGATCTTGAGGCAGTGCTTGAGAGACGAATACATGAATTCATAAACTTCGTGGAAGGATTCATGCACCTAAACCAGCGATACGACATTTGGCTGAGACTAAGCAAAGCTTCCTACAAGAAAGGATTCAACTCATTCCAATTTCTAGGAAAAGTTCTCACCAGACTCTTCAAATCAGAGTTCCCAATCATAGAAAAGATACAAGTAACATTCATAACAGACCCCAAAAAGATATCAGAATGGTACAAGAAAGCGCTACAAATCTACGAGGCAAGAGACGCAAGAGCCAGGGGAATGAAAGACGAAGATGTAACGGAATTCTATGGTTGTGTCCTATGCCAAAGCTTTGCACCCAGCCACGTATGCATCATATCCCCAAACAGAATCTCACTATGCGGCGCCATCAACTGGTTCGACGCCCGCGCAGCCGCACGTGTAGACCCCAAAGGACCCAACTTTATGGTTCCGAAAGGCGAACTACTTGACGAGGTTCACGGAGAATACTCAGGAGTAAACGAGGTAGCAAAGCAGAAATCACTAGGCGAAGTAGAAAGGGTATGGATGTACAGCATGTTCGGATACCCCCACACCAGCTGTGGATGCTTTGAAGCCATAGCATTCTACATACCTGAAGTAGATGGAATAGGAATCGTAGACAGAGGCTACGAAGGCACCGCAGTAAACGGTCTAGCATTCTCCACAATGGCCAACCAGACTGGAGGAGGCAAACAGGTTGAAGGATTCAACGGCATAGCAATAGAATACATGCGCAGCCCAAGATTCCTGCAAGCCGACGGAGGATGGAACAGAGTAGTATGGGTGCCCTCCAACGTAAAAGAAAGAGTTCAAGACGCCATACCAGAAGGACTAAGAGATAAAATCGCCACCGAAAAAGATGTAACCAACACCACAGAGCTAAGACAATGGCTCAAAGACAAAGGACACCCCATAGTCAAACAGTGGAAAGAAGAAGTAGTAGCCGAGGTCACCGAAGCCCCCGCAGAAGCCGCGTACCCGACAGCCCCCACAGAATACACGCTTCCACAAGTAACAATGCCCGCAACAATGGCAGCGGTGCCCGGAGGAGTCCCCGTAGCATTACTACAAGGAGTCCTGCAACTACCCGGCGGAATCCCTGGAGCAGCCCCAGGAGAAGGCTTCCAACTAATTTTCAAAAACGTGAAGATAAAAGTTGACAAATTGATAATCAAGAGAGAAGAAAAAGGCAAAAAATGAAGGAATAAATAATGCCGACAGATGATATTACAAAGCTTGGCAAAGACATATTAAAAATTCTGGAGGAGTTCGGCGAACTAGAACTGGTAGACGTTACTATAGAGGCTGACGAGCTAGTGTTGAAAATGGCGGCGGGAGTAGCCGCCCTAGCTCCTCCCCCAGCAGCGAGAGCCCTAGCCCCAGGTGTTATGCCTACAGCAGTACCTGCAGTAAAACCCTTCCAGTTCATAGAAGAAAAATTCAAACCACCAATACAGGAATATCCTGGCCAGATAGTGGAGGTACAATTCGGTCAAACCAGAAAGGAAGGTGGCACCCGAAAAGAAATCCGAAAAATAGGCGGAGAAAGAGTTCCGCCATTCTACCGCTTCGAATATGATAACCCCAACAGACCCCTAGTCACTTTTGATGTATTCGACATGAGAATGAACCTACCTAAACCCATCAAAGACCACTTCGATGAGGTGATGGATGACCCTGCAGAGTGGGCTAAAAAAGCCATTAAAGAATATGGCGCTGACCTTGTTACCGTACACCTTATCAGCACCGACCCCTACATCAAAGATACACCTGCCAAACAAGCTGCAAAAACCATTGAAGACGTACTGCAAGCCATAGACACCCCCCTCCTCATAGGAGGCTCCGGAAACCCGGACAAAGACCCAGAAGTCCTCGAGGCCGCAGCCGCCGCAGCCCAAAATGAACGCCTCATGTTAAACTCGGCATCAGAAAACCTCGACTGGAAACGGATAGTGGAAGCCGCCAAAAAATACAACCACAACGTACTTTCATGGACCCAACTAGATGTCAACAACCAAAAGAAAATGAACCAACTATTACTAGACGCGGGACTGCCCAAAGACCACATAGTACAAGATGCCACCACTGCGGCGCTAGGATACGGACTACAATACTCCTTTAGTGTCTATGAAAGGATCAGAATGGCTGCCCTAAAAGGCGAAAAAGACCTACAAATGCCTCTCTCCTCAGGAACCACCAATGCGTGGGGAGCCCGAGAAGCCTACATGAGCGACAAAAAGAAAGGAGCAGAATGGGGAACCATAAACTTTCGAGGACCACTATGGGAAGCCATCACTGGACTATCACTAGCACTGAATGGTTGCGACATCTTCATGATGCTCCACCCCGCCAGTGTACAAATCTTCAAAACCGTAGTTGAATACCTCACATCCAAAAAGAAAGACAAACCCAGCCCACTACTAAACTGGGTAACCACAAAGGTCTAAAAAAAGGGAGTGAAAAAGAATGTCAAGGCTGAAACCTTTAGACATATATAATCTACTACCCAAAACCAACTGCAAGGAGTGCGGTGACGACACGTGTATGGCATTCGCCTACAAGCTCATCAACCATGAAGTAGAATTAGAAGTCTGCAAACCAATACTAGACCCTAAAAACAAGAAAAACTACGATAAACTCAAAGAAATATTAACACCACCAGTAAGAGCTATAAAATTCGGTGAAGGTGAACACGTCAAAACCATTGGCGGAAAAGAAGTTATGCGTCGCCACGAGCTCACTTGGTACAACCCCACAGTATTAGCCATAGATGTCCACGACGAGATGGACGAAAGTGAACTAGTAAAAAGGGTAGACCTCATAACACACTGGGGAACCTTCTACATTGGAAAAACACTCATGCTGGACGCTATAGCTATAAAATGTGTGTCCGGCGATCCCAACAAATTCGCTAAAGCCGTATCCACAGTCGTGAAAAATACAGACTGGCCCATAATATTATGCTCACTAAAACCCGAATGCTTAAAGGCTGGAATAAAAGCCGCGGCGGGGAAGAAGCCGTTACTTTACGCAGCCACCAAGGACAACTGGAAAGAAGTGGGAGAAATCGCGAGAAGCGAAAAACTACCATTAGTGGTAGCTGCACCCGGAGACCTAGACCTCCTAAAAAGCTTGGCAAAATCACTCTACCAAGCAGGAGTTCAAGAACTGGCTCTAGACCCCGGAACTTTCTGGGGAGAAGGACTACTCTCAGATACCATAAACAACTTCACTATGCTCCGAAGGGCTGCAATAGAGATGGACGATAAAGATGTGGGCTGGCCACTCATAGGAGTCCCCGCCACAATCTGGATAGGCAAAGAAGGAGTTTCCGAGGGAGAAAGACTAGAAACCGCCTTCAAAGAAACAGTCCTATCCGCAATACTAGTCGCCAGATATGCCGACCTACTCATCATACACTCATCAGAACTCTGGACATTCTTACCACTAGTGGTATTAGTGAGTAACCTTTACGAAGATCCCAGGGTACACCCTGCGGTAACACCGGAGCTAATGCCCATAGGTGCACCGGACCGAAACAGTCCAGTGATGATAACTACAAACTTTGCCCTAACAGCATACACTGTAAAATCCGACTTAGAACAAGCTAAAATAAATGCCTGGCTAATAATTATGGATACGGGCGGAATAGGCGTTGAGTCTTCCGCTGCCGGTGGTCAGCTTAATGCCAACAGTATTTCTGATGCTCTAACTGAGTTCAAGGTCGCCGAAAAGGTTAATCACAGGGCTTTAATTATACCCGGGATGGCTGCAAGATTCAAAGGCGAAATTGAAGATTTAAGCGGTTGGGACGTGTATGTTGGTCCCAAAGACTCTGGTGCCATTGCCGACTTCCTGAGGGACAAGTATAGAGCGCCTACGGGTCTTAAATATGTAGGCGACCCCGGTAAGGAAAGTCCAGTGTTTCTCGCCACGAACAACATCAAGTCATTCTATGAAATCAAGAGGCCACTACTTGACGCAAACGTTTCAGCTTGGCTACTTGTCGTGGACACTGAGGGCTTAGACTTTGAAACTGCTGTCAAAGAGAAGAAGCTTGATGCTGAAGCTATAAAAAAGGTTATGCAAGAGGGCGGCGCTGACGAGCAAATAACTAAGAAGGAACTCATCATTCCGCCGGCTGCTGAGTCTCTGAAGACTAGCATTGAGAGCGCCACTAAATGGAAGGTTAAAGTCTTACCTCCAGAAAAGATTCCGGACGTCGTAAAGAAATAATTCCCGTCTTTTTTATTTTCCTACTTTTTACAATCCATTTCTAGCATCATAAAATGGTGCCAGATTCTACTACCTCTTTTACCCAACAAAGCGGCTACTTATAGCACTTTTCTTACCCTTTTGGTTACACTGGTAAAGCTGGTAAACTGCAAAATTTTTCTTCCACCAAAAATGCCTGCTATCTATATCTTAATAGTGGCAAAAGTAAATCCATCCCTACTTTTAAATAACACTTAGTTTTGGTAAACCTTTGTAGTAAAGGGTTAGTGGTCTGTCACCCTGTTAACATTCATGTACACAGGAGTGGGGCTGCTAGCTTCAGCTCCGGGTGAAAACATTCATCATCAAAATAAAATAATACTCCTTAAAGGGATCTGTGCTAAAAATTATGGAATATTCACGGTATTTGTAACGTTCTTTTGTCACGTTGATTATGTACGTATTGTGTTTTTTGTTAAGGGGGTGTAGATTTGAACTTTAGACGGTGCTGTTCTAGCGTACTATTAATACTGAGCAGTTTGCATGTTTGCTTATTTTGTCCGAGACGCTTCCGAGTATGAAACGCTTAATGTTTCCCAGTCCTCGGCAACCTACTATGATTAAGTCATAACTTTCTTCTTCGGCGATTGTCAATATTGTTTCGGAAACGTTTCCTCTTTCTATCAATATTTTAGCGTTAATACCTTTGTTTTCCATTTCTTTTTTGTATTGGTTGAGTAGCTTTTTGGCTTTTTTCTCCATTTCTGTGGCTAACTTTTCTGTGAGTTCTATTTCGGCCATGGGTAGGGTGGTTTCCATTCCGCTCATGGGCAGTATGATTTTTGGCGGCTCAACTACGTGTATTAGTGTGATTTCCGCATTGTGGTGTTTTGCTATTTCCTCTCCGTATCTTGCCACTTTGTCACTGTATATGGAACCGTCGATTGCCACTAGTACTTTTTGAATAAGCTTCTCCTCATAAACCACTTTTGATACACCTCTTTTAAAATTTGAAACTCAAATCCATTCCTTATTAAACAGTTTTGGTAACCTGAGGAGTAGGTTCACTATCCTAGTATAATATTTTTCGGATGAGTTAGACCAAGTTTTTCACCATTTGTAAGCCGTTGCGATTTTTTCCATAGTAATTTTTCAGCACCCTCACGGGGCGGTATCCAAATTTTTGGTATAGCCCTATAGCTGCTGTGTTGGTTACCTCTACTTCAAGGACAGAGGAGGCCATACCTCTGTTTTTGAATTCACTTTCCAAAGTTTGCAGTAGTTTTGAGGCGATACTCCTTCTTCTAAATTCCGGCTTGATGTCGAGAGTGTAAATTCTACCCACTCTGTGTGAGGCTTGCAAAATGCCGGCTATGAATCCCACAATTTTCCCATCTATTATGGCCTTAAGGAAAATGGAGTGGGGGTAGAGGATAAGGTATTTTAGGAAGCTTTTTGGGAAGGCTTGTTCTGCGAAGCATTCCCTCTCTATTTCGTTCAGAACTTCTATATCTTTGGTTTCAGCCCTTTTAATTACGAAGTCCGTCATTGGATAAAAATTACCCGTCCACACTTATATTTTTAAAATATAAATGTAGCTATATGCTTTCTAAATTTTTATATATTCTATAAATTCCTTTCGTACCAATAACTTCAAATTATGCCGGTTTATTATGTAATTATGCTACATAATAAAAAAGGTTATAAGCAAAATTCCCATTAAAATTAATTAGAGAAAAATGTTTCGAGGTCAATAAGGTGGGTAACTGGCAAGTTCGGATTCAACCACAAACAGAAAGCCTTGTATTTAAAGATACACGGCGACAAACAGGAAAAGTTATTTTGAGACCCATTTTTCTTCAACATCTAGCCAGAGACGGAGAAATTGTGAGACGAGAAATTAAGGTCATAGATCCAGAGGGCAAACCGAAATACTCTGACACCTTTCTTGTGATATGTCTAAGGGACGATTTAGGTGAGGTAACAATGCTTTTTGAGCACTGCATAGACTTGGGTGTCCGTATGGTGGGCATTATTGATGGTGCCCGAAGAGCTCAGAAAATCCTTGAACATCTTCAGCAAATCGCCAATAGAGAAAACCACAAAGAACTCAAACTTATCCTTCCCCCCACCTACAGATTAAACATCACAAACCAATAGGCCCAATAAAAACTGTTAATCCGACCAAAAACACATAATTAAACAACAATGAGCCAATAACGTTCTTCTTTACTAGTTTAATGTTCATAAGATAAGTCAAGATTTTGCTATTTCTGGTTTACTCTGTTATTTTGGACTTTATAATTTTTGACACAGTCTGGTATGCTGGGTTGGTTTCTGGGAGTAGGAGTAGCGGTTTTCCCTCCAGATTGTATTGTGCTAATTCTTCGTCTGGTGGGATGCTTCCAACGTATTCTAGATTGTACTTTTGTGCTTGTTCTTTTACTAAAGGTTCTATGTCTGGTGTCACCTTGTTTCCGACCAGGTATATGTGCTCGAAGTTGGATTTGAGGCTCTTTGCTAGGTCTCTAATTCGGGCTGCGGTCTGCAACCCCATTTTTGAAGTGTCTGTAATTAGGAACATGTAGTTTATGTTTTTACTGGTTCTTCTACTCACGTGTTCAAGGCCAGCAGGCAAGTCTAGTAGAGTATATTTATAATTTTTTGTTAAGGTATCCATTATTTTTGTTAGAAGATTGTTTACGCTGCAGTAGCAGCCCTCCCTTTCAGTTGCACCCATAACTAATAGGTCAAAATCTTCTCTCTCCTGCAAGATGCTAAAGATCAGGGATTCCAAGTAGTCCTTCTTATCAACCCCAGGAGGTAATCCGCCCATATTTCTTTTAAAATCATTCACAATTGTTCCCACAGTTTTTTTGACATTTACCCCTAAAACTTCTGGTATGTTGGAGTCAGCGTCGCCATCTATTACGAGTATCCCTTTATGATTAGAGTTTAGCAGAGCTTTTAGGGCAAGAGCGATAAAACTTGTCTTGCCCACTCCACCCTTTCCTGATACTGCAATTATTTTTGGTTGCGTCAACTATTCATCTCCCATTTTAAAACTATTTGGGTTTTCATGTTCCCGAATAAGTGGAGGAATAAATATTTTTTGTTCGAAAAACTCGCCAAAGATTGTCCCCTTTAAATTTTTATTTATTTCTTGGCTTTTTTTGAAAGTTTTATTAGGAGGTTAAACTTCTAAAACATTCATGAGAGGTTTCCTCTTTTTTTTGGGGGTGTGAAATTGATGTCTTATTGGAAGGTAAGAATGGATTCTCCGGAGGCCGCCCCATACGAATTTATGGATACCCGTCGAGTTACGGGAAGACAGGTTCTCAGGCCGGAATTTTTGCGTGACTTGGCTGAAAAAGGGAGGGTGATTGAAAGAGACTTGTTTGTTGTGGGTCCAGAGGGTAAGGGAAGATACACGAACACCTTTATTATAATTTCCCTAAGCGACCAGAGAGGGAAGGTTGTGTTTCTTATGGAGACTTACATAGTGGGGGTAAGAATTGTGGGAGTGATGGGTTCCATTGATGTTTCCGAGAATCTTGTAGATCTTTTGCAGGACATTGTAAGGTACTCCAAGGTCATCGAAGTGAGTATTATTATTCCAAAAGGTTACAAAATCTAAAAAATGAAAATCTGTTCTTACAAAACCTTGGCGAGAAAGCCCCCGACTTCTAGTCGTGGGGATGAATCGCCAAAAAAGTTTATTTGAAAGTAGGGTATACTAATAGTTGTTGGTAGCTGAAGGGTTTGGCTTGGGCTTAAGAGGCTAAACAAGACGCAGCCCCCATGAGGGTGCCAACATAGACGCCGTTCCCTTTGAGGGA
>Ga0136652_1000280_pt1 | contig 26009 bp, 18 predicted proteins | sample ConPoolayeEmetaG_FD_94864 | JGI IMG/M metagenome (GOLD analysis project Ga0136652, IMG submission 94864) | Hot spring microbial mat communities from California, USA to study Microbial Dark Matter (Phase II) - Cone Pool mat layer E metaG... ...
CTCCCAGAGGTCTCGACGGTCTGACAACGTCGAGAGCCTGCGGGGCATGCTGGAGAACATGGCCTCGTACGGGCTCGAGCCCGGCGGGGTCCCCGTGGTCCTCCAGTACAACAAGCGAGATCTGGATCATTTGATTCCCGTCGAGACGTTCAATCAGCTCCTCAACCCGAACAACCTTCCCTCGATCGAGGCTTCGGCGATCAACGGAGTGGGCGTGCTCGAAACTCTGAAGGAGATCGCCAAGTTGACCGTCCCCAAGGTCAAGGAACAGGTTCTTGGGGTGAGACCGCAGGCGGAAGAAAAGGCTCGGGATAAGGAAAAGGCGACGGAAGCCGTCAACGGCTCGACACGAAAAGAGCCCCGCCTTGATGAAGCCGAAGAACGCCGGGAAGCCGAAACTCATGAAAGAAAGATGAAGCTCCGGACTCTCGAGGAGATCGAAAAAGAACTCGAAAAACTCTCCAGGGAATTTCTGGATAAATCCAGGAAGCCTCGGACTTCCTGAGGCGTTCTTTAGGGCGCATATCTATTACCGCAAGGAAAAAATTTTGGGCGTGACGAGTCCTCGTCGGAGGAGTAATTTCCCGTTGTCCGGGACGAGCAACCGACACCGGTTTCTGCTCGGGCTTGAGATCCTGGCGTTCTGCGCCTTTCTCTGGCGCCGGCTGATCCTGGATGCCTGGCTCGAAAAGGGAAGACCTCTGTGTTCAACCTGGGTCATCTGGGCAGGAATTGCTCTGGCCGCGGCGGCGTTTGGCCTGAGTGGTGTCAAGCTCTATGCCCGCTTTCTTGCTTCAAAAACGGCCGCGCGAGAGACGGAGCTCAGAAAATCGATCGCTCTTTCGTTCACACCACTTCTTTTTTTATTCCTGACCTTTCTTCAATTCTTCGTCGCGCTGAGAAACATCGACCGCTACCTGATCCTTCTTTCCGCTGCCGGGTTTCTTATCCTCCAGGCGGTTTTTCTGGCGCGGCTCGAATGGCTGCCGAGCCGGCAGACTTGGATCCACCGCTTCAGCAAGTCTCTCGACGGCGGGAGAACGAGAAATCCACGGCTTTCCCTAGCCGTCTTGCTTGTCACTTTGAGTGTCTATATCGTCTATCTTTCCGGTCTCGTGTTTCCCTCCCATCCGCTGACCGGAGACGAGCCCCATTATGCCCTGATCGCCAGGAGCCTGCTGACGGACGGCGATGTCAACTTGCATAACGACTACCACGACCGGAATTACGAGCCATTTTATGCCGGTCTCCTCGATCCGCATGCCGTTTCCGGAAAGAAAGGCGAGGCCTCTCTTTATTCCCGACATTTTCCTGCCTTACCGGTCCTCCTGGCTCCCTTTTATGCCGCCGGCGAGAAAGCGGCCGGGATTTTTTCCCGCTTGGCCGACCCGCCGTTCGAGCGCAGAAACGTCCTTGTCTTTTTTCTCCGGCTTCCGGTTTGTCTTTTGGCGTCGCTTCTCGGCCTTGTTTTTTTTCTCTGTGCCCGGGAGCTCACAGGAAGGGCATCGATCGCCATAGCCGTTTGGCTCGTCTTCAGCTTCAGCGCTCCGATGATCTTTTATTCCCATCTGATCTACCCCGAGATTCCCGCGGCTTTGATTTTGGCCTGGATGACGTTGGAGCTTATCCTCAAGAGGCGGCGATCCGAGCGAAGCCTTTTTTTCGCCGGGCTCGGGATCGGGCTCCTGCCCTGGTTCGCCCTGAAGTACCTCGTTCTGTCTCTCGTCGCCTTTCTTGTCGTCCTCAGCCTCGTTTTACAAGATCGGAGGAGAAAATTTCGCCTGACCCCGGCCCTCTTGGGACCGATTCTTATCTCGGCGGGGTTCTATGTTCATTTTTTGCTGTCCTCCTTCGGCAGCCTCTCGCCGGCAAAAATTTATCTTGGTCTTGAGGCCACCCAGGGTTTCTCGTTTTTCAGGATCCTGGCGGTCAACAGCGTGGATTTCGGACGGAGGTTTTTTGGCCTTCTCTTCGACCAGAGAGCCGGATTTATGGTCTTGGCCCCTGTTTATGCGCTCAGTCTGGCGGGGTTCCTGGCGCTCAGAAAGAAAAGGCCCAAGGAGTCCGCCGTTCTTCTCGCTTTCCCGGTCGTATTCTGGCTGTTTTCCTCTCTCACGCCCTACTGGGGCGGCTACTGTCCGCCGGGCCGGCCTTTCCTGCCGGTCCTCTGGGTTCTTGGGCTTTTCCTTGCCTGTGCGCTTTTCCTGCAGCCCGGTCGAGCCGCTCGGACGATCGGGGCAGTTTTGATCGGCTTGACGCTCGTCATGACTTTTCTTGCCGTCCGAACCCCCCGGCTGCTCTACCACGAAGGGCTGTCCTCGCTCTCCTTAGATATCGGCGGCGAGAGGAGCAGCAAGCTTCTGGCGGGTTTGAGCAATATTCTGGTGGATTGGACGAAGCTTGTCCCTTCCCTTTCTTCGCGAGCGACCGAGCTTCGAAACTGGACTCCGCTTGTTTTTTGGCTGATCGCGGTTTTTGGGATCAATCTTCTCTGGCTCAGAAAAAGACGGTCCGACGGAAAAGGAACGCCGAACGGCTTGAATTTTTTTCCCGAGGTCGCCCTGGTTCTTCTCATCGGCGGTCTGATTTCGGTCCACCGGATTTTCGATGTCCGTCTTGCCGGAGGATTTGAACTGGACCAGGGGAAAATGACCGTCTTTCCTCAGGATCAAAACAGCCACGGCGAAGAAGGCGGCGGGTTTTGGATCAAGGGGCGAAGCCGGAGTTTTCTCGTTCTTCAGACAGACGAACCGGTGGCCGAGTTCCAGCTGACCCTTTCGAGTCCGGTAGAAGGTGAGACCGGGATCCGGATCGGAACGGCGAAAAGAAGGGTTGAGAGAACCGTCCCGGCCGGCCGGCCCACCACGTTGCGCATCTCTTCGCCCCGCGGCCTCCGCTGGCATGGGCATCTCCTCTATGCTCTTGAGATTGAAGAAAAAGGCCAGTTTTTTCCATATAAAATCGATCGGAATAGTAAGGATAGGCGGCCGCTCGGCGTCTTCGTCCGCCTCTCCGGACGGTCGGCGGTTCCTTTCCTCCCCTGATTCGGTCCGAGGGCTTGCTTTCATCGCGCCGGAAAGATGAAATTCCGGGTAGCTCAAGGCGCCTTTAAACAGGGCCGAGGATAAGACCGCTGAGTTTCATCAGCCCAGAAGAAGAGGAAGAACGCGGAGCGGTTCCCTCTCCAAGAAAACTTGGCATCCGAGGCCGAAAGGTTTAGAATCTCATCCGCGGCTTGATGTCCTCGTCGTGCCGGTCCGGCGGAGCGAGGTCGGTTTGAAAAGACAAAAATGACGGAGTAAACATGACCCCGTTGAACACCAGAAATTCGAAAATTCTGGGCGTCGTCGTTTTCAGTCTCGTCCTGAACGCGGCCGGAATTTGGTTCGGCCTCCCGAGCTATGAGGGCTGGTGTCCGGATGAAATTCTCCCTGATCATGTCCGCCAGGGAATCGAACAGCGTTTTTCCCGCGGCTGGAACACCAAGTATCCGCCTCTCCATTATTATCTCCTTGCCCTCGTCGAGGGTCCGGCCATGGCCTCTGCTCGAGTCCTGAAATTCGATGCCGACAACCCCGTCGTCTATTCCGCTTTTATTCTCCTCGGGCGCCTGGTGAGCTTGATCATGGCCGCGGGGATCGTTCTCCTTGTTTATAAATGCGGTCTGGAAATCCTGGATGCGGGGGCATCGCTTCTCGCCGCCCTAATCACGGCTCTCGTTATTCCTTTCGTTTATTACTCCAAGACGGCCAACCTGGATATCCCTTACCTCTTCTGGTTCGCCCTTTCTCTCTTTTATTTTCTGCGCCTGCAGAAAACCCGGCGAAGAAGATTCTACCTTCTTTTCGCCCTGACCGGAGCGCTGGCCGTAGGCGCCAAGGATCAGGCTTACGGTCTTTATGTTCTTCCCGTCCTTTACATCCTCTATCGCGATTGGAAATGGCGGAAGAAAGAAACCCCGGGATTGACGCTCTTCCGGTTCATCACCGACCCGACCTATCTTTACGCCGCCGCCGTGGGCCTGGCGAGCCTCGCTCTGATCTTCAATTTGGCCTTCAATTTTCAAGGATTTCTGCTCCATCTAAAAACTATCACCGGACCGCTGAGCAAGGACGCTCAGCTTTTTCCCCACACGCCGGGAGGCCACCTCCGGCTCCTGGGGAGAGCTGTCGATCAGATTCGTTTTTCTCTCGGCTGGCCTCTTTTTGTGGTCTGTGCCGCCGGCTTGGGGCAGGCGCTGGCCTCGAAAAAGAAGAATACGCTTCTTCTCTCCCTTCTCTTTTTCCCTCTTTCCTTCGAGATCTTTCTCCTCCATGTCGTGATGTACAACTATGCCCGGTTCTATCTTCCCGGCTGCCTTGTTCTCTCTTTCTTCGGCGGTCGACTTCTCGCTTCTCTTCTTAAGGGGTCGACCAAGCTGGCTGTTCCTGTCCGGGCGGCCGCGGTCGCTGTCTTCCTCTACTCGGCTTTATACGCTTTTTCCCTGGATCTCCTCATGCTCAAGGATTCCCGCTACGCGGCCGAGGAATGGATCAAGAAAAATATTCCGGCCGACGCCTCCGTCGGGCTTGCGGTTCTTCCGGTTTACGGACCCCGGACGCCGGGATTCCATGTTCTCAAGATCTATAATCCGTTTGTCGACCTGACTCGCCTTCCTTCTCAACCCGAATATCTCATTCTGACCGCGGAATGGAGCCGGAGATTCTTGCCTCCCGCTGAGATGAAAAGCCGCCTCAGGCAGGATTATCTGGAAAAAGCAGGATACAAAATCGTCTTTCGATACCGAACGCCTCTCTCCTGGCTGCCTCTCAGCAACCGCAAGGTCATCGAGCAAATCAACACGATCAATCCGGAGGTCCTCATCCTGAAGAAGAGAGGCTTTGAGCCAGATCGCCCCGAAAGTCGGCTCTCCGGTTTTTGAAAGTGGCGAATATGCCTGCGGCTTGCCGCCGGGAGATTCGTGTCGGGGGAGCCGAGGGAGCAAGCCCACACCGCCGCCGGGCATGGGTTCTTGCCCGGCCCGCCTATTTTCCGGAGACGCCGCTTGTCCCTTCTCATTGATTCCTTCCCATAGTCCTTCGCCTGGGCTGAACGCTTCCAGGCTGGAGTCAAGCTTCTCCCTCGGCACTCTGCACTGCTCCTCTCTTTCCTTGAGGGACGCGACGTCGTCCTGAATCCAACTCTTTCCTCGTGGTGCGTCCTCTGAGCATGGGGGCAGAACATTATTGCCAAGACAAGTTCCTCGGGAAATGCGACACCGGAGCAAGTTTTCTTGAAGAGTTCAATTCCGTTCATTTCCCTTGGGCGGTCAAGGGGGGACGCGGTCAGTGTCTCCGATAAGGTCGGAAACGGGGAGGCCGATGAAATTGGCCGGCCGTTGGAAGTGGGAACGCGGAGCGGTTCTCCCCTCTAAGTTGACTTTGCCGGCCGAAAATGATTAAAAAATGGCCGATGAGCCCGCTGGCAAAAAGGCAAGTCCTTATCGGCGCCGCCTTCTCAGTTCTCGTCATCACGGGACTGATTTTCCTTTGGCGAAAAGATTCCTACGACCTGAACCGGAGCGTCCGGCAAGTCTGCCTTCGCATCCTGGTTTACGAGGAGCTCTCCCTTCACCGCGGCAGCCGCTTTCGCTTCGATTTCCAGAAAAACGGCTTTAAAATTTTCGCCTTGCACCGCGGCGAGAAAAGCGAATGGCGGGAGGTTTCCGCCATCACCCACGCTCCTTCCATCGAGACCTCTCCCGCCGGCTTCCGTCTCGATTTTGTCCAGGGAAGAGCCGAGGCCTCTTTCCTTTCTGAAGGTCGGACGATCTCCCGCTTTCCTCTAAGCCTGAGGTTCTCATCGCTGAGAAACCCCGACCGGCAGAAGGGAATCATTTTCTTTGAAGACGGCCACTGGCGGCCGCTTTAGAGAGCCGAAAGTGAGGTGGAAAATCCCGGGCTTTCTTCAGCGGCGCTGGGCTCTTCTTCTTGTCCTCGCCTCGGCGCTCAGCCTGCGAATTTTTATTTTTCTGAATGTCACTCCCGTCCTCCAGACGGATTCGGTCGGCTATTTTTTTCTTCAGGAAAGCGAGCCCGTTCGGACGCCCGGCTATTATTTTTTCATGGAAGCCGTTCATTTCTTCAACGACCTCTTTGCCATCACCTCTCAATACCTTCGCCTGATTATTTTTTTCCAGCTTTTTCTCTTGGGCATGATCAACAGCGTCCTGATCTTTACTCTGGCCAAAAAAATCAGCCTCTCAGAGGGTTTTGCCTTAGCGATGGGTCTTCTCTACAACCTGGATCTCTTCGTCGTCGGGTTCGAATTCGTCGTTTTAACGGAAACGCTGACCCTGACCCTGCTCGGCCTGACGATGCTGTTCTATGGAAAAATTTTTGAGGGGGTGAGGACGGCCCCATACTGGGCGGGACTCGCGTCGTTCGCTCTGCTCTTGACGCGGCCGACATACACCTGGCTTTTTCTCATCCTGGTCGCATTGACTCTGCTCTTTCGCTGGCGGCAATTCGTCAAGGGGTTTTTCCGGCAAAGCTATGCCCGTCCGCTCCTCATTTTCCTGCTGATCAACCTTATCGGCATCGGCGGGTGGTCCTTGAGGAACAAGCGCCGCTTCGATTTTTTCGGAATTTCCACCATTCTGCCCTACCAGCTGAGCTATTACACCTGGAATTTTGTCGAGAAATACAGGCCGGGAAGTGATGAGGAGCTCAACGAGTACGCCCGGATCCTCCAGGAGGTCAACGGTCAGCCGTATGATTTCCGTTGGCGACTGCGGGAGGATCGTCAGATGTCGGAGGCGGAAATATCGAAGGTCCTGCTGAAGCTCAACCGGAAGCTCATCGAGGACAATTTTCGGGAATACGCGCGGCTCGTTCCGGGCGCGGCGGCGTACTATTATGATTATTCCTGGTACTGGCTGCGCCAACGGCAAAGGAGCTTTCTCGGCAAGAGCAAGCTCGTGTCCGCTCCGTTCCGGTTTTTCCGCGACTTTTACGCCCGGCTTTTCCAGAACCCCTACAGCCTTATTTTTCTTGTGGCCGTCATCCCGGCCGTCTTCATCATCAGCCGGCGGAAAGGGGGTGAGGCGGCTCACCTCGCCCTGCTCTTCGAGGGGGTCATTCATTATAACTTTCTCGTTTCGGTCATCCTGACCAACGCCGGGGTCAACAACCTCCGCTTCCGCGTCCCGGTCGAGCCGTTCATCCTGCTCGTTTTTTATGCCGCCGTGTTCCACTTCGTTCGTCAGCTGCGGAAGCCGAGGCGGAAGCCGAAGAAAGATGTGAACAGCCCGGAAAAAGCTTGACAGAGCCTGTTTTTTCATTCCATCATGGTCCAGATTGTTTCCGATGAAGATGAAAGGACGGTTCCGTTTTCTTTCTGCGGTCCGGCCGCGCTGGCTCATCCTTCTCCTCTTCCTTGTTTTACTCGGGATCCGCTTCGTTCACCTCGGTGCGGACCCTCCTGTTTATCTGAGTCCGAGCGGAGGCCTGTTCGGTGATGAATCCGCCCTCGCTCATAACGCCAGGAACAAGGTTTTGTTCGGGAAATGGATCAGCGATGACTGGAATCCCTTCATTTATAATCCCATTTTAAGCCTTCTGGAATATCTCTCCTTCTCCCTTTTGGGCGTTGGATTGAGACAGCTCCGACTGGTCAACGTCATCGCCGTCGGGTTGAGTTTTTTTCTGCTCTGGCCGGTGCTGAAAAAAGGCTCCGGTCGAAGAGTCGCTCTCCTCGCCGTTTTGCTGCTGGGCTTTAACTATATTTTTATCATGTATAACCGCTTGGGGTTGAACGACACCTTCCTCGTTCTCCCCATGATCCTGACCTTATCCCTGTGGCATCGCGGACTCCATCGCCCGGCCGTTCTTTTCCTCGCCGGGATGAGTTCGTTCGCCTGCTACATCACCAAGGCCTCATCCTTGTTTTTTGTTCTGGCCACGCTCTTCGCCTTGATTTTCGCCCAGATCCAGAAATTCGCCGCGGAAAAGAGAATCCGGACGCTCATCGGTCCGCCGGCCCTCTATCTGGGGGGGGTGGGCCTCTCCTATCTCCTGTGGCATGTCCTCTTTTTCTTGCCCCTCCGGGCGGAGTTCGCCAAAATCAGCGACCGGTGGTTCGACCTGGCGATGCCCACACGTCTCTCGCGACTGTGGTCCAACCTGGCCTCTCTGACCTTTCCTCGTTATCTGACCAACACGGCTCTTGAGCTCACGATCGTCTGGCTTTTTCTCCCGCTCCTCATTTTCGGCCTTCTCCGATGGTGGAAGAAAGTTCGGCCCATGGAGATCTACGCTCTTCTCTGGCTCGGTGGGGGATATGTCGCTCTAAACGGTCTGAGCTACAGGCCTTTGAGGTACTTTGTCCCATTGATTCCGGCCTTCGCGCTGCTCTGTGCCTTTGCTCTCGACAGGATATGGGAATTCGCCGAGCAGGGGCCACGGAGATGGAGTCGCGGCCAGCTCGTTTGGCTTCTTTTCCTCGGACCGGCTGAAATCCTTTGGGCCATGATCCTATTCCGGCGCCTCGTCCACCCTGTTCGGTTTCTCAAAATCGGCGGCTCTGTCCTGGGGCTGACCATTCTGATTTTGTCGCTTTGGCTCGTCCGGAGAAAAATCCGGGAGAAGGAATTCTCCGTCGACCGGAAGACCGCGCTCCGTGTCTTTTTACAATCCGCCGTCGTCTCCGTCGTCGCCTTCAGCCTCTACCTCAACGGTTCGTTTTACCTGAAATGGTTTAAGGATCCGAAATATACGGTCATCGAGACTTCCAAAGACCTGGGAAAAATCCTGGACAACGCCTATATCGCCGGTCTCTGGTCGCCTTTAGCGACGATCGAAAATCGCCATCGGGCGCTCTATGTCGGGAGAAACTGGTTCAATTTCGAATCGACGTTCGAGCGCTATCCCGTGACCCATCTCTTCCTTTGGGACGGCAACGATAAGGAGGAGCTGCGGTTTTTTCAATCGGCCTATCCTCAGGTCATGGAGCGCGCGGAGCTCATCAAAATTTATTTCATCAAGGCCAAGCCCGTCCGGTTGTACAAAATCCGTTAGAGGGAGGACGATTTCATCCATGCGGCTGCCCCGAAAAGAGAACATCCGGCCGACGGAAATCGCCGATCCCCTGAAGTTTTATTATCTCCCCCTGGCCAGGTCCTTCTTTCTCAAGAGGTTGAAAATGGCTTCGGCCGAGCTCCCGCCTGATCGTTGCGGTCTCCTGCTCGATATCGGCTGCGGCTCCGGAATATTCCTCAAAGAGCTGGAGGGCCGATGCCGGTCCTTGCATGCGATTGATGTCCACCGGAAAATGCATCTGGTCAAAGACATGACGGTCAGGGAAAGAATTAGGGCTCACCTGGCGGAAGCCTCTGTCCTGGCTTTGCCATACCGTCCCCAGGTTTTCGATTGCCTGATTTCTCTGAGCGTCCTGGAGCATGTCCGGGACCTGGAGCAGGCGTTTGCCGAAATCGGCCGAGTGTCCAAAAAGGGAGCGCGAATCATCCTTGGTTTTCCGGTCAAGAATCCGCTGACCGACCTGGTCCTCAGACTCGCCTATTTGTTCTTGCCCCAAGCCAAGCTCGAGGAGGAGCACGTCTCGGACCAGAACAAGATCATTCGGGCGGCGAGAAGGTCTTTCCGCCGCCTCAAAATTTCCTATTTCCCCTCCTTTCTTCCCCGTTCCTGGTCTTTTTATTGCCTGGTGACGATCATCAAATCCTGACCTCGTCAGGCTCGCGGCCGGAAGCGATGCTTGACAGCAGGGAAGATATCGATAGAATATACGAGAAATCAAGCCAAGTGAGATACGCACCGAGGTTAAGATGGAAGAGAGAGACATCGAGTTCAGCCTGGTGATCCCGACCTATTGCGAAGAGCAGACGATCGGCTTTGTCCTCGATGAAGCGAACGAGCTGAGAAAGACCTATGCCATCGAGGTCATCGTTGTCGACGACAATTCCCCGGACTCCACCCGGGAAATCGCCGCCGCCAAGGGAGCCCGGGTGTTCATCAACCCCAATAAAAAAGGGAAGGGGTCGAGCCTCCTCTTCGGATTTTCGCAAGCCCGGGGAAAATACCTGGTCATGCTCGACGGAGACGGCTCCCATCGGGTGGAGGACGCTCCCAAGCTGGTCGAAGTCCTGAAAAACGAGCCGCAGGTGGGTTTGGTCATCGCTTCGAGAATCATGGGAGGAAGCGATGAATACACGAATATCAAAGCTCTGGGAAACGTCTTCCTGACTTATTTCACCGGCCTTTTCTTAAAACGGTACCTCTCCGACGCCATCAACGGGTTCAAGGCCTTTCGCCGGGAAATTTTCGATCAATCCAAGTTTCATGCTACTTCCTTTGACTTGGAAATTGAGCTCATCGCCAACACGATGCGGCGGGGTTATCAAATCCGCGAAGTCGCCAGTCACGAGAGAGCCCGCATGGCCGGAGAGGCCAAGGCTAAAATCATCAAGCACGGAAGCCAATTTTTCTTCCGCATTCTGAAGGAATACTTTCGGAATAAAAGACTGCACGCCAAAGCGAAAGCTGCCGGCCAATGAATTCCGGCCGCTTCCCCATGACGAATGTTCGGTCGAGGTTTATTCTTTCCAGTCGGGATATTGATCCTGGGCCGGATGGTCCGTAACCTGGTTGGATTCCCCGGTGTGCAGGTTGATGATCCGGATCTCCCAATTCCCCTTTTGTTTATGCGAAGTGCTGGAATAAACGATCCAGTTCCCGTCCGGAGACCAGGACGGGTAATAATCATAGTTCAGCGAATCCGTCGTCAGCCGGATTTTATTTGAACCGTCCGGATTCATGATCCAGATGTCGCCCTTCCCGTCCGCTTTGGCGGACACATAAGCGATCTTCCGGCCGTCTTTCGACCAATGCGGTCGGCAGCTTCCTCCCTCTGTGTCCAGAGCCCGGATGTTCGTTCCGTTCCGGTCCATAATATAGACGCCCCAGCCAAGGAGCTTGTTGGCCGTGAAGGCGATGTGCTTTCCGTCGGGAGACCAGTTCGGCAGGCCGCTTCGGTACCAGGTCGTGGCGACGGCCCGTTCTTCTTTCGTCTCCAGGTCGATCTCGTAGATTTGCTCGCGGTTCTTGCGCTTGGACTCGTAGGCGATTCTTTTTCCGTCCGGAGACCAGGTGGGATACCTGTTATCAAACGGGCCGTCGGTCACCCGGACCGGGTTCCGGCCGTCCTTGTCCATGATATAGATTTGAAAGGAGCCGTGGCGATTTGACTCAAAACAGATTTTGTCCCCGGCCTTCGACCAGACAGGGTAACCGTCGAAAGCATCGTTATCGGTCAGCTGCCTCAGGTTGTTTCCCTGAGGATCCATGACGAATATTTCTTCATCCCCGTCTCGGTCGGATTGAAAGACGATTTCTCCGCTCAATATCGGGAAGCCGGATGGCTTGTCGGCCGGATTTGTCTCACCTTCGGCCCGCGGATCCCCGCTTTTGGTCCGACAGGAGAAAAGAGAGAGACCCACCAGAATCAATAAAAAGACGGTCGTTCGTCGCCCCGATCTCAGGCTCGAATTCACTCTCCTCGCCTCTTTTCCGGCCGCCTAGGGATCGGTTTAAAGTCGATCTTAATCCGGATTGCTCGCACTGATCTTGCTCCACGTGCCGTCGTCCCACATCCACAGGCCCAGCGAACCGAAATCGCCGAAGATTTCCTGGGCATCATCCCCATCGATATCTCCGGCCATCAGATGTTCCGGATTGACTCCAGAGATCTGGGTCCACGCCCCTCCATCCCACACCCAGACACCGAGCGAAGCGAAATCCCCGGCCACCCCGATGGCACCGTCGCCGTTCGTATCGGCCGGGATCATATAATCCAGGTTCAACCCGCTGAGATTTTCCCAGGCCCCGCTGTCCCAACGCCACAAGCCGGTAAAAGCGAAATCTCCGATCAGCTCCTCATCGCCGCTATGATCGGTATCGGCGAGGATAAGATAGTCGGCGTTGACGCCGCTGAGCTGTGTCCAGGCCCCGGCGCTCGACAGCCACATCCCGACCGGGCCGAAGTCACCGATCAGGTCTTCCCCGGAAGTCCCGTCCGCATTTCCGGCCAGCATATAGTCGGCGTTGACGGCGCTGAACTGCGTCCAGGCGCCGCCGCTCCAGACCCACATTCCGACCGGGCCAAAATCAACGATGATCTCTTCGCTTCCGCTTCCGTCCAGATTTCCTGTGATCATGAACTCGGCGTTCGCCCCGCTGAGTTGAGTCCAGACATAATTGTCCCAGAGCCATAGGCCGGAGGCCCCGAAGTCGACGACGATCTCAAGGTTCCCGTCGCCGTCGACTTCTCCCGGACAAATAAAATCCGCATTGGCACCGCTCAATTGACCCCAGTTGTCGCTGTTCCACACCCAGAAACCGTTCGTTCCCAAGTCGGCGATAATCTCATCGTCGCTGTCTCCGTCGAGGTTGGCGGCAATAACGCTTTCCGAGTCGATCGCGACCAGCATGGTCCAAACTCCGCTATCCCACAGATATAATCCGGAAGAACCGAAATCAATGGCCAGCTCATCGGATCCGTCGCCGTCAAAATCTCCCACGCAATGTTTGCTCGGCGGGAGATCAAAGGAGTAAAACCTGGTGACAAAAGCATCCGTGTTAGAATTATAAGTCAGGTCCGGTCCGACAAGAACAGGGAAAGTCGTTTGGGTGGAAGTGGTGTAACCGCCGATAAAAAGATTCCCCCACCCGTCCAGGGCGATGGAGTAGCCGCCCTCGCCGCCGGAGCCGCCGATGAAACCGCATAACGAGAGATCGATTCCCTGAGGGGAAACCTTGGCCACAAAAGCGTCGTTACTCCCGTTCTGTGTCAGGTCCGGCCCAACCTTAACCGGAAAACTGGGTTCGGTCGAACCGGTCAGCCCTGCAATGCAGGCCGTGCCGGTGTCATCGACGGCGATTCCGTAGCCGTAATCTGAGCCGGAGCCGCCGATATAGCCGCAATAAGAAAGCCCTGTCCCTGTTGCGTTCACCTTGGCTACGAAAGCGTCGTTACTCCCGTTATAAGTCAGGTCCGGCCCGACGACCTCCGGGAAAGTGGTCTGAGTCGATTGGGTATCTCCCGTTATATAAACACATCCCCAGCGGTCAAGGGCAATGGCTCGGCCGTAATCATAGGATGAACCCCCGATATAACCGCAGTAGTCGAGAGCCGTTCCTCCGGCATTCACTTTGGCCACAAAAGCGTCCTCGTTGGTGTTAAAGGTGAGATCGGGTCCGACAGTGACGGGAAAGGTCGTCTGCGTGGATAAAGTATATCCGGCAACGTAGGCATTTCCCGATGGATCAACAGCAATTCCCATTCCATAATCGTCGAGTAAGCCTCCGATATAGCCCAAATAAGCAAAAGCCGTCCCGGTGGTATTGAGTTTGCCCACGAAGGCATCGGCGACCCCGTTATGGCTGAGGTCCGGCCCGGTTTTCACGGGAAAGTTGGGTGGAGTGGAGGCCGTATTTCCCGTCATATAGGCATTGCCCGAACCGTCCACGGCGATAGCCCTGACCTGGTCACTGGCCAAGCCTCCGACATAGCCGCAGTAGTCGAGAGCCGTCCCGGAAGCGTTCACCTTGGCCACAAAGCCGTCATAGGTTCCTCCGCCAAAATAGAGGTCCGGTCCCGTGATGACGGGAAAGCTCGTCTCGGCGGATGCGGTATAACCACCGACATAGGCATTTCCGGATGAATCGACGGCGATCCCGCAGCCTTTGTCTTCACCGTCCCCGCCGATGTAGCCGCAGTAAATCAGCGCCGTCCCGGAAGAATTGACCTTGGCGACAAAGGCGTCGGAGGTTCCGGCGTTATAGGTCAGGTCGGGTCCCGTCGTTACAGGAAAAGTCGTTTCCGAAGAAACGGTGTAACCCGTAACATAGGCGTTTCCGGATGAATCGAGGGCCATTCCCCAAATGGAATCCGTGGATGATCCTCCAATGTAGCCTGAGTAAACCCTGATGAAGGGGTCGAGGATTAAGGGCAGGGCATGATCGTATTCACCGATTTCGAAGCCGTAGGAAAAACCATCGAGCTTATAGGCGATGGAAACCGGCCTTTTTTCCGTTCCCGCTTCCTGATAAGCTTCCGGCTCTCCATCATGAAAGCTTCCCAGGGGGGTTACGATCTCAAGCCGCCCTTCCTTGTCGACAGCGACCCGGTCCGTTCCTCGGTAGGCGAGCCGAATTTTCGCCGGATCCGCTCCCGGCCGGACAATGAACTCATATTTCATCCGGTCGCATGTGCCCGAGTATGCCAGGTCGATTCCCGGCCAGAGGTCGTGGTAGACGATTCTTGAGTAGGTGGAAAGGCCGGTCCGCCATTCCTCGCGTTTTCCCTTAAAATAGGAAATGACGGCTTCCGTCTTGTTTTCCCCCACCGGCCTGACGGTTCTGTCAGCGTCGACGAAATCGAGCTTCACGACCCAGCGCTCCGCTTTCTTCTTCTCCTGAGGGGGATTTTTCATATTCGGCGCAATCTGCGCCTGGGAAAACGATTGAGAAGGATCTTCATTGTTACCAACGGCCAGCACGAAGGTGATTCCTTCCGAAGTGAAATAGAGAGTTTTTTCTTTTCCCTGAACGATAAAAGCCACCCGTGGGTCGAGTTGTCCTTGATTGGGGCAGAAATAGAGCGGCAGGCGGAAATATTCGGCGCCGGATTTCAATGAGGAAGTCAGCGGGCTTGCAGTCGACTCGATGCGCCGAACTTGCTGTCCGGAATTCAAACTGCCGAGGCCCCAAAAAATCGCCAAAAGAAAGATCCCCGAACAAATGCCGACGATTTTTTTCATCTCCTGCCTCCTTTCATAAATCGATCCCCAAGGGCATAAAGGGGGTTTTTGAACCCGCGCCTTATTTTCTATTTATTTTGCCCCTCCACGAGGGATGATTATTTCTTATGAAAAAAAAAGATCAATGTCAAGAAAAAAATGTTTCCTAAAAATCTCTAACGGCAATTTTGGGTGCTTCCCTAATGGAAGGTTTGGTTCCGGGCGACCCGGAGCGCAAATAAACTTTGTCTCGAAACGGATCTGCCAGCCGCGAAAATCGTTTTCCACGGGGCCTGGAAGATGAAAGGTGCGCGCGAAGCGCGGAACTGAAAATATCTTAGGTTTTGTTCACCGGCCGCGGCGATCAAGTTTTTTCCTCGGTGATAAAAAAAGATGCCGGCAGCGTCTTTATACTGTGCCGCACATGCTGGTCAAAATTTCAAGCGCCGCCCTGCTCGGGATCGATGCCTATCTTGTCGAAGTCGAGGTCGATATTTCGGCCGGGCTGCCCGGCTTCATCACGGTGGGACTCCCCGACGCGGCAATCCGGGAAAGCAAGGAGCGCGTCCGGGCCGCCCTTAAGAATTGCGGCTTCGAGTTCCCGGCCCGGAAACTGACGATCAACTTGGCTCCGGCCGACCGTCGCAAGGAGGGTTCCTCGTTCGACCTTCCCATCAGCCTCGGGCTGCTCGCTTTTCTCGGCGCCCTCCCCCAGGAGAGGCTCAAGGATTACCTCTTCATGGGCGAGGTGGCTCTGGATGGGCGGCTGAAGCCGGTCCGGGGAGTTCTCCCGGCGGCACTTCTGGCCCAGCGGAAGGGATTTAGGGCGATTGTCGTGCCCAAAGAAAACGAAAAAGAGGCGGCTCTTGTCCGGGGCGTCGAAGTCTTCGGACTCGAAAATCTCGTCGACGTCAACCGGCTGCTCAACGAACCGGAGATTTTTTCTCCTTGTCCATATTCGCTTGACGAGCTTCTTGTCGCGCCGCCTGACGAAGGCGATTTTGCGGAAGTCAAAGGGCAGCATCACGCCAAACGGGCCCTGGAAGTGGCGGCCGCTGGCTCCCACAACATCCTGCTCATCGGGCCTCCGGGAGCGGGAAAAACCATGCTGGCGAAAAGGCTGCCGTCCATCCTTCCGCCGATGACCTTTGAGGAGATCATCGAGGTCACGCAGATTTACAGCGCGGCCGGCCTCCTCGGAGATCGGGCAGCGGTTTGCAGGCGGCCGTTTCGCTCGCCCCATCACACGATCACCGATGTCGGTCTCGTCGGAGGAGGGGTGATTCCCCGGCCCGGCGAGGTGAGCTATGCCCATAACGGTGTCCTGTTTTTGGACGAGCTCCCCGAGTTCCGCCGCCAGGTCCTTGAAGATTTAAGGCAGCCCCTCGAGGACGGGCGGGTCGTCGTCTCCCGGCTGTCGATGAGCGTCGGTTTTCCCTCATCGTTCATGCTGGTTGCGGCCATGAACCCCTGCGAGGATGTGTTCCGGGGGCTGGCGGGGAAGGGGGACGATTGTTCAGACGCCCAGAGACAAAAATACTATGCCAAGATCTCCGGACCCCTCCTCGACCGGATCGACATTCAGGTGGAAGTGCCGGCGGTGAAATTCAAAGACATGGTTTCGAAAGGGGAAGGGGAGAGCTCGGAAAAAATCCGCCAGCGGGTGATGCGTGCCCGGGAGCGACAGCTCGAACGGTTCGGTGGCCTCAAGATTTACGCCAATGCCCAGATGGGTACAAAAGAGATCAAGAAGTTCTGTTCGGTGGACGCCGAATGCCAGAAGCTTTTGGAGACGGCCGTGACGCGCCTGGGGCTCAGCGCCCGGGCCTGCGATCGCGTCCTCAAGGTCGCCCGGACGATCGCCGACCTGTCGGGCGAAGACGCTATCACTCCGGTTCACATATCCGAAGCCGTCCAGTATCGGATGATGGATCGGTATTATTAGCGGCTTCTTTAATCCCAGAACCTAAGCGTGACAAAAGAAAGGAAAATGAGAAAAGCCGGCGAGAAGATATTCTCCTTGGAAGCGCCGGCCCTTTTCTTGTCCTTATCGCGGGACTTTTGATAGAATTCTTTTCTACGGCCCCGGAATAGAGGAGCGAACATGAAAAGACGAGCTTTTATCCGGAGAGTCTCGGCCGGAGCCCTGGGGATATCGTTGGGCCTCCGGAAAAAAGCTTCCGGCCGGACTATCCTCGGCGGGCCTTTCGGCGATAAGCTCCCCCGACGACCTCTGGGCCGGACCGGGGAGTCGCTCTCGATCATCGGACTCGGCGGGCTCGTCCTGGCCAACGAAGAGCAGGAGGTCGCCAATCAGATTGTCCGCGAGGCGATCGAGCACGGAATCAATTACTTTGATATCGCCCCGAGCTATGGAAATGCCGAGGACCGCCTAGGCCCTGCCCTTAAGCCTTATCGTCAGGACGTTTTCCTGGCCTGTAAAACATTAAAGCGGGACAGGGCCGGAGCCGAGGCGGAGCTCAACCAATCGCTGATCAAACTTCAGACCGATTACTTTGATCTCTACCAGCTCCATGCCATCTCGAAAACGGAGGATGTCGAACAAGCCCTCGGGCCGGACGGTGCGATCGAGGCCTTTCTCAAAGCTAAAGAAGAAGGGAAGGTGAGGTTCCTCGGGTTTTCCGCCCACTCCGCCGAAGACGCTCTTCTGGCAATCCGGCGGTTCGATTTCGATACCATCCTGTTTCCCGTCAATTTCGCCTGTTTTCACAAGTCCGGTTTCGGCCCTCAGGTCATGGCTGCGGCGAAAGAGAAAAAGATGGGCATTCTGGCGCTTAAGGCCCTGGCCCGTCAGGCCTGGCCGGATAAGGAGATGAGGAAGGATTGGCCTAAGTGCTGGTATCAGCCGATTCTTGACCCGGAAGAGGCCGACCTCTCGCTCCGGTTTACGCTCTCCCAGCCCGTGACAGCAGCGGTTCCGCCGGGAGACGTCCGGCTGTTCAAGAAGGCCCTTGAGCTCGCCCACCGGTTCACACCCCTGAGCGCGGAGGAAGACGCCAGGTTGAAGCGGCTGGCCGCCGAGCTCAATCCGATTTTCAGCCTGAAACCGGCATGAGAATTCTTCATCATGTCCGGTCGTTTCTATGGACGCGAATCTCCGCCGCGATCGGTCCCTTCGAGTTCATCGGTTTCTGGCGGAGATCAGGTTTAGAAGACCAGAGAAGAGCGAAATTCCCGACGCTGCCTGGACCGGGCAAATGTTTCGCCTAGGAAAGGAGGAGAGATGAAAAAACCGCAAGTTTTCATTTTGCTTTTTTTGTATTCCGTCGCCGGCTTTTTGCATTCCCAAGAAAAGGACAATCCCCTCCAGATTCCGGTCAAGCCGGCCAAGCTGACTGCGCTTAAAAAAGCGGCCATCGACTGGGTGGATGCTCATATGGCTGATCTCAGCAGGCTGAATGACGAGATCTGGCAGGCGGCCGAGGTCGCCATGGAAGAATACCGGTCGGCCGAGCTCCTGGCCTCCTATCTCGAAAAAATGGGCTTCCGGGTCGAGCGAGGCGTCGCCAGCCTTCCGACGGCTTTTATCGGGATTTATGGCACAGGCGACCCGGTGATCGGCTTTCTCGCCGAATATGATGCTCTGCCCGGGCTGTCGCAGGAAGCCGCGACCGTCAAAAAACCCGTCAAGGAAGGAGCGCCCGGGCACGGCTGCGGTCATAACGTCTTCGGTGTCGGAAGCGTTGCCGCAGCAATCGCCGCCAAAGAGGCGATGGAAAAAAACGGCCTGAAGGGGACGCTCAAGGTCTTCGGTTGCCCGGCCGAAGAAACCGTCGAAGGCAAAGTTTTCATGGCCCGCGAAGGAATCTTTGACGGCCTCGCCTGCTGCATCCAGTGGCATCCGAGCGATGACAACAACGTCTCTCTTGCTTCGAGCAATGCTCTTAACCAGTTCGAAGTGGAGTTCTTCGGCAAGTCGGCTCACAGCGCCGGCGACCCCTGGCATGGCCGCAGTGCCCTCGACGCGGTGGAACTCGCCGACATCGGTTTGAATTTCCTCCGCGAGCACCTTCCACCGACGGCCCGGATTCACTATGTCATTCTCGATGGGGGAGGGGCACCAAATGTTGTTCCCGATTACGCCCGCGCCTGGTACTATGTGCGTGACATCGACCGGGAAAGCGTGGAGAAAGATTACGAGAGAGTCCTCAAGGTGATCGACGGCGCTTCAAGAATGACCGAGACAACGTACAAAATTCACTTCAAGAGCGGAGTCCACGAGATGCTGACGAACCGGGCTGGAAATGAAATTGTCTATTCCAACTTGCTCCTTGTCGGGCCGCCTCCCTTCACGGAGGAGGAGCAGGCGTTCGCCAAAGAGATCCAGAAAAACGTCGGAGTCGAAGCGAAGGGTTTGAGCGTGAAAATCGAACCCTTCACTCTTCCCGAGAAGAGCTGGGGCGGCGGATCGACAGACGTTGCGGAAGTGAGCTGGCTGGCGCCGACGACAAGCCTGGGGGTTGCCTTCAAGCCGCTGGGCACGCCCGGCCATCACTGGTCGGCCGTCGCCTGCGCGGGAATGTCTATCGGCCACAAGGCGGCCGCCGTTGCGGCCAAGGTCATGGCAGCGTCGTGCCTGGATTTTCTGACCGAGCCCCAGACGATTCAGAAAATGAGAGAAGAATGGACGGCGAGAAAAAAAGGCCGCGAATACAAGTCGCCTCTACCGCCGGATCTTCGACCCCGGGTCGGCCCGAGAAAATAGAGGATTGTTCTGATGATCGACAAGCTTCTGGCCAGGAAAAGCATGGAGGTTCTGTCCCGGGAAGCCTCCTCTACAGTCCACGGGCTGAAGCGAGTGCTCGGCCCCTGGCATCTCATTTTTATCGGGATCGGGGCGATCGTCGGAGCGGGCATTTTTGTCATCACGGGCCACGCCGCCGCTCAGTATGCCGGACCCGCCGTTACCCTGTCCTTTATTCTGGCGGCGCTGACCTGCTCTTTTGCCGGACTCTGTTATGCGGAATTCGCTTCGCTCATCCCCATCGCGGGGAGCGCCTATACCTATGCCTATGCGACGCTGGGCGAGTTTTTCGCCTGGGTGATCGGTTGGGACCTGATCCTTGAGTATTCCCTGGGCGCGACCGCGGTCTCCATCGGCTGGTCGGGCTACATGGTGAGCTTCCTCAAGGATCTGGGAATTCGTTTTCCGGCGGCGCTGGCGGCCGCGCCTTTTTCTTTCGACCCGCAGCTGCACGCTTGGACGCCGACCGGAGCCGTGTTCAACCTGCCGGCCTTCTTGATCATCGTCCTGATCACGATCTTGCTGGTGATCGGAATCAAAGAGTCGGCCACGGTCAATGTCGTGATCGTTTTTCTCAAGATCACCGTCATCCTCGTTTTCATCGGCGCCGGTATATTTTTCGTCAAGCCCTCCCTCTGGCAGCCGTTCATCCCGCCGAACCAAGGCCAGTTCGGATTCTTCGGACTGAGCGGGATCCTGCGCGGAGCAGGGGTTATGTTCTTTGCTTACCTGGGCTTTGACGCCGTCTCGACGGTTGCCCAGGAGGCGAGGAATCCCCAAAAAGATATGCCCAAGGGAATCCTGGGCAGCCTGGCCATCTGCACGGTGATCTACATTGCTTTTTCGCTCGTTCTGACCGGAGTCGTTCATTATACCAAGCTGAATGTCGCTGCGCCCGTGGCCGTGGCCATCGACGCCATGCGGCTTTTCTGGCTTTCGCCTTTGATCAAGGTGGCGGCCGTGGTCGGCTTGATCTCGGTCATAATCGTCCAGCTCATGGGCCAGCCGCGCATTTTCTTCTCCATGGCGACCGACGGTCTGTTGCCGCGGGCGGCCTCGAGAGTCCACCCCAAGTTCCGGACGCCTTATATCACGACGATCGTCACGGGCTGCGTCGTCGCCCTGGCTGCGGCGTTTCTTCCCATCGGCATCGTCGGTGAGCTGGTGAGCATCGGAACGCTTTTTGCCTTCATCATCGTTTGCAGCGGGGTGCTCATTCTTCGCTACGCTCATCCCGAGATCAAGCGGCCGTTCAAGACTCCGGGAGTGCCGTTCGTCCCGGTTCTCGGAATTTTGTCCTGTCTTTACTTGATGATCGGACTTCCCCGGGATACCTGGATGCGGTTGCTCGGCTGGATGGCGCTCGGCTTGGTCATCTATTTCTTTTACGGCATCCGCAAGAGTCGGCTGAGAAAAGAAGGGCAAAGGGGACAGCCTACATGATTCGCCCAATTCTGAGGAATCCTGTGGAGGCGCTGAGTCCGCTCGCCTGAATTTATTTTTTCGGCTCATCCGCCTTTGGGAGCGATTTCTTGATTAAAGGACATGGATCGCCCTAGATCCCGAGGAATCATTTGAATCCTCCGAGCCGAGGCTTCGGCGCCGAGAGAAAGAGATGAGAGTTCTGCTTCTTCAGCCTCCGATCGAGGATTTTTACACTACGCCCATTCGTCTCTATCCTCTGGGCTTGCTTTATGCGGCGAAAGTCCTGGAGGAGGCAGGCGCGGAGGTCGGCGTCCTCGACTGTCTGACGCCGCTCGAGAAAAGAAAGATCCCCCTGCCCGTGAGCTTCAAGGATCTGCCCCCGCTGGCTGAAGTCCCGTTTTTTTTCAGATCGTATTACCGTTTCGGGCTGTCCGATGAGGAAATTCTCGCCCGGATAAGGGAATTCTCGCCGGAATTTATCGGCATCTCCTCGCAGTTTACGGCCTACTACAAAAATGTGGAAGATCTCGCCCGGCTGATCAAGCGCGAGATCGGCCTTCCCGTTTTCATCGGCGGCAATCACGCCACCGTTTTGGCGGCCGAAATCCGGCGCCGGACGCCGGAGATCGATTTCGTGCTCGAAGGACCGGCGGAAGAATGTTTGCCGACGTTTTTGGAAAAGATCGGCTGGGAGCGGAGCGGGCTTCGCAGGGACAAGCGCAGGGCGGAGACCAAAGATCGGGTTCTACGCCCGGCCCGGCCGGATTGGCGCAGAATTCTTCCCGCCCATCATCTTCTCCGCGGCGAAGATTACCGGATCGGGCGCAAACGGATGATCTCTCTCAGCGCCAGCCGCGGCTGTCCGTACGATTGCCTTTTCTGCAGCGTTCACCGGATGTTCGGCCGGACCATACGCTACCGGACGATCGATTCCGTCCTTTCCGAGATGCGACTGAATTACGGCCAAAAGGGGACGCGATTGTTCAATTTTGAAGACGACAACCTGTCCTACGACAGACGCTGGTTTCTGGATTTTCTTGCGGCCGTGGAGGCGGAACCGGAGCTCGAGGGAATCGAGCTTACGGCGATGAACGGTCTCTGCGCCGACACGCTGGACGAGGACGTTTTGGCGGCGATGCGGCGGGCGGGGTTCCGCCGAATCAACCTCTCGCTCGTCACGCGGAGCGGGGAGCTCCGGAAACGGTACCGTCGTCCCTACTATTCCGATAAAATCGATAAATTTTACGACCTGATCCGAGCGGCTCAACACCTCGACCTCTTCGTCACGGTCTATGTCATCCTCGGCCTGCCCGGCCAATCTCGTGCCGAGGTCAAGGAAAGCATTGATGAGCTCCTTGCCATGGGCGTGCTTGTCGGCCCGTCGGTCTTCTATCTTGATCCGGGAAGCCGCCTCTATGAAGAGATCGAGGTTCCGGCCGCTGTGGCCAACGACTGGAACCTCTACCGTTCCTCCGCCTTTGCCGTCGAGACGCCCGGTCTGAGCCGCGCCGAGCTCCTCGATCTTTTTTCTTACGTCCGCCGCAAGAATCTGGAGAGGAAAAATCGGGTTCCGTTCCTTTCCTGACGAGCCTCGAATCGGCCCGGCGAAAACGATTTCCTGTCCGCTTGACATCGGGCCGAATCGGCGATAGATTCGTCTGCAAATGATCCGGGTTAATCCGCCCGCGGGTCGAAAAAGAAAAGGAGACGGCGAGGCGGGTTGACGGATGGATTTTCTTGAGACGAAGGGAAGGAGTCTCCTTCACCGGAATTCCATGAGGATTGAGAATGAGAAAAAGAATTGACAGAGGGGAAAAAAGGCGAAATTTGATCCTGATCGTCTGTGTGGCCGCCTTTTTTTCAGCTTCGGCCGCAGAGAAAGGGGTGGACGCTAAAATCAACGCGATCGTCAACCGGATTACCCCGTCCCTCATTGACATCCGGCGCGATATCCATGCCCATCCGGAGCTGTCGATGGAGGAGACGCGCACGGCCGCGCTTGTGTCCGAGGAATTCACCCGGCTCGGGCTCGAAGTCCGCTCCGGAATCGGCGGAACGGGCGTGCTGGGCATCCTCCGGGGCGCAAAGCCAGGACCGGTCGTCGGAATGAGGGGCGACATGGATGCCCTGCCGATCACGGAAGAGACCGACTTGCCGTTCGCTTCGAAGGTCAAGGGAATTCGCGACGGCCGGGAGGTCGGTGTCATGCATGCCTGCGGCCACGACATTCACACCACCGTGCTCATCGGCGTTGCCCGTGTGCTCGCGGAGCTCGAAAAGGATCTCCGCGGCACGGTCCTCTTTGTGGCTCAGCCGGCCGAAGAGTACGGCGACGGTGCGAACGAGATGCTCAAGGACGGTCTTTTCAAAGAGATCACTCCGCAGGCGATGTTCGCCTATCATGTGGATGACAGGTTCAAGGCCGGAATCATCGCCTATTGTCCGGGCGACATGACCGCCAACGTGGACGGATTCGACTTGATCGTCGAATCGGCGGGCTGTCACGGTTCTTCGCCCTGGTCGTGCGTCGATCCGATTGTCGTCGGGGCTCAGATCGTCACCGCCCTTCAGGTCATGGTGGCGCGGGAGATCGATGTCGATCACCCTACGGTCATCACCGTGGGAACATTCCACGCCGGGACGGCGCCCAATATTATCCCCAACCGCGCCGAGCTCAAGGCGACAGTCCGGAACTACGGCGAAGAACAGAGAACGTTGATCAAAGGGAAAGTCGAGCGATTGATCAAGAACATCTGTCAGGCGGCCGGAGCTCCTTACAAGCTCGATTATCGGATCGGGACGCCCTCCGTTTATAACGATCCGCGGCTTCTTCGAGAAATTCTGCCGACGGTCGAGAGGATCCTTGGCGGAAAGGAATTCGTCAGGGAGGTCCGGCCGGAAATGGGAGGGGAGGATTTCAGCTATTTCTCGCGCCAGGTGCCGTCCGTCATGCTCTGGCTTGGCTGCGTTCCCGCCGATGTCGAAAGCACTCAGGTCCATTCGCCGACATTTATCGCTGATGAAAGCTGCATCCCCATCGGGGTCAAGGTGATGTCGGCCCTGATCCTCGATTATCTCTCAGCCCGAAAATAAGGTCGGCGGACCTAACGCAGTTCGATTTCACCGCTGATCGTCGGGAGCGGTTTTTTCATATCGGGAAAAACAGTCAGGACATAGGCCAATTTCGTCGGCGGACCCCACTTTTGATCAGAGGTTGCCGTCGATACAGACTGGAGCAGAATGTGTTCCTTCTGCCCCGGCTTCAGCTCTTTCAAGTAGTCCCGATCCGCCCTGGCGACTTCGACCTGGTTCATGGAAAAAGTCAGCCGGAAATGGGTTTTCCCTACCGCATAACGGCTCGTGTTTTCGTATTCGACGAGGAGAGCAGGCGGAAAATGCGGATCGGTTTTCACCACCGCCACCCGGGCGCCCCTCCAGATATCCTCGCGGATCCGCTTTCCCTCCCGCCAGCGGAGATACAGGGTTGCCGCCTGGATCAGAACAAGGACCGTCACCGCGGCGACAAAGGCGATTTCAATCGTCCGCTTCAGCTTCGCCATGGTGTCTCATCCCCAATTTTTGCGATTTTGAAAATATTGTCAACAGGCGGAAATTCCGCCGATTCTCAAAACCAGATGAACGCATTGAGTTGGTTTCTGTTCCGCCAATCTGACCTTGAATTTTTTCAGACGCGGAGACCGTCGCGGACGACGACTCGGCCGTTCTTAATAACGTGGCGGATGGGATTCCAGGCGGGCTCGTAGGCGAGGGAAGGGTAATCAGGAATATCGCAGAGCAGGACGTCCATTTTTTTCCCGACCTCGAGGCTGCCGACGCTCTCGTGGCGGCCGAGGGCATAGGCCGCGTTGGCCGTCACGGCGTTGACCGCCTCCTCGACGCTCATTTTGAGCAAAAACACGCCGAGCTGGAGGACGAAGAGCATGGAGCCGATGTGGGAGCTTCCCGGGTTGAAGTCCGAGGCGAGGGCGACGATCGCCCCTTCCTCGATCAAAGACCTCGCCGGGGCGCGCCTGTCCATCATCAGGAAAAAAGAGACTCCGGGGAGAAGAGTGGCGACCGTATCGCTTTTCGCCAGGGCCCGAATTCCTTCCGGCGTGATATGGATGAGATGATCTGCGGAGGCCGCGCCGAGCTCGACGGCCAGCGCGGCCCCTCCTAAGGCAGCGAATTCGTCGGCGTGAAGGCGAATCTTGAACCCGGCGCGTTTGGCCTCTTCTGCCAGGCGCCGCGTTTCGTCGACCGAGTAAACCCCTTCCTCGCAGAAAACGTCAAAGAATTCCGCCAGATTGCGCTTCCTGACCTCGGGCATGATTTTGCGGATGAGCAGCTCGATATAATCGCCCTTCCGGTCTCTGTATTCTGTAGGAATGTCATGCGCTCCCAAGAAGGTGGGGACGATTTCTGCCGGATGGCATCGGGACGCTTCTTTCAGCGCCTCGAGCTGCTTGATTTCGTCGCGTAGGTTGAGTCCGTAACCGCTTTTTGCTTCGACGGTGGTTGCTCCATGGAGGAGCATTCGGTCGAGCCGCGCCAGGCAGAGAGAGAGGAGGTCGCGCCTACTCGTCCGGCGCGTGGCCCGGACCGTTGTTTGGATTCCCATCCCTTTGGCGGCAAGCTCCTGATAGGTCGCTCCCTGCAGGCGTAGCCGGAACTCCTCGACCCGGTTTCCGGCGAAGGGAAGGTGGGTGTGAGAATCGACAAACCCCGGGATCCCGACCAGGCCGCTGCCTTCGATCTGGACCGCCCGCCTTTCCATCTTGACCCGAGCCCGGAAGTCTTTTTCTCGGCCGACGAAGACGATTTTTCCCCGGGAGGAGGCAATCCAGGCCGTCTTCATCAGCCCGACATCCTGAAGGGCTCCTTTCCTCTTCGGAATCGGCCCGGCGCAGGTCAGGAGCTGACGGCAGTTCTCGACGACGAGATCAGCCGAGATCATGGGGATGCTTTCTCAAAGGAGTCTGCTTGCTCCGGCGGATGAAGGTCGGCGTTTCATACGGCTCGAAC
>Ga0136652_1000282_pt1 | contig 25948 bp, 19 predicted proteins | sample ConPoolayeEmetaG_FD_94864 | JGI IMG/M metagenome (GOLD analysis project Ga0136652, IMG submission 94864) | Hot spring microbial mat communities from California, USA to study Microbial Dark Matter (Phase II) - Cone Pool mat layer E metaG... ...
GCCACAGCCCTTCCAGCAGCGCGGCCGGCAGGGACGGGTCCTGGTACAGCTTGGAGGAGGTCTTCTCCAGCAGCCCGCGCCAGTTCCCGATCTCACCCATCTGGAACAGGCAGTTGGCGGCCGCGATCATGTACTTGGGCTGCGGCTGACCCCGCTTCTCGCTGGCATCCCAGGCCCGCAGGTAGCGTCGCCAGGCCTCGTCCAAATCCCCGGAGAGCTTGGCCTCGTCGGCCATTCTGGCCAGAAGGGCCGGGTCGCGGCGCGACTGCTGATAGACGATCAGGGTGAAGACCGACAGGATGATGATCATCCCCATGATCGTCAGGAAGGCGACCAGATTCTTGTTCAATCGCTTCTGTTTGGCCATCTGAGCTGCCCTCGCTCCTTATGTCCCGCCACCGGCCCGCGGGAACTTGTCCGTGTCGATGTGATCGCTCAGCAGCACCGGCATAAGGCGCTCCAGGAACGGCCCGACTGCCGCCAGCGAAGCCTCCTTGCCGGCATTGCCCCCGTCCTCGCTGCGGAAGGTCAGCTCGATCTTGGCATAGTACGAGTAACGCTGGAACGGACTGGCCATTACCGCCCGCACTCCGCTGCGAGAAGTGGCATAAGTTCCGTTGACGTGGAAGAACCAGACCACATTGGTGACGTCCCGTTGCTGACCCGGAATTGCCCCGGCCTTGCGGGCTTTGAACTCGCTGACCCGCACCGGTATCTCACCGCCCGGAGCCCAGATGCCGGCCACCGGAACCCGGGCGGTGCTCTCGCCCACCAGGTCGTAGCCCGCGGCCAGGTAGCATTCGTCCGGCACGTGCGGTACGAAGTCCGGCTGACCCGTGTAGTAGGTGACGAAAAGCTGTATCGTCCGGGTCGGGTCCCCCTCCGGCTTCTGCGTATCGGTCAGGTACACCTGAAGGTACTCTTCAGTTCCCAGGGCGTCCACTTCGTCGTCGGACAGCGGTGCCAGCCGGTCGGTGCGGCGTTTATCGAGCACATATCGCGGCTCGAACTTGTGGGTGTCCAGGGCCCGCAGCGACCGCTTGAGCGGGACCGCCTCCTTGCGGAATCGCAATCCCAGCCAGCCCGCCACGCTGTTCAGACCCGCGGCCGAGGCCACCAGCAGCGCCAGGCAGGCCCAGTACCGCGGGTTGGCCCCCAGCCACCGACTGAGCACTCCGCGCTGGACCGCTTGGCACCCGGCGGTAGCTCGATCGTCGGTCGGCAGGCCGGTCAGATTCATGGTCATACTCATTTCGCCGGGTCGGCGACTCTAGGGGGTTTAAGCTGGAACCGCCGGATCGTCCGAATCCTCGACTACCAGCCGGTTGAGAATCCATCCCAGCCCCAGAAACATGCCGAAGGCCAGGAGAATGATCACCAGTCCCAAAGTCATGTGGTAGTTTCCCTGGGCGTATTTGGGGTCGACGAACACGTGCAGCCAGCAGGTCACCGTAACCCGGATGAAATTGCAGAATGTGGCGATCGGGATGCAGGATGCCAGCAGCACCAGACGCTGCCAAAGTGGGCGCTCGGACACGAATGCCACCGCCACCCCCAAAGCGCACAGCGTGACCGTGCTGCGCATGCCGCTGCACGCATCGGCCACCCCGATGACGCCGGTCGTCGCCCCGTAGGTATACTCCAGATTCGAGCCGACCCGTTCCACGTGCAGGTTCGGCCACAGGCTCAGGATCGTGCTGGCTACAGTCGCGGCCAGCCGGCGAAGCGGATCGGTCAGCCGGAAATACATTCCCTGAGGCAGCGGAATGGCAAAGAACAGATACAACCAGGGCAGCCAAGCGACTCGCAGGGCAGTCACCCCCCACAGCAGAACGATAACGCCCAGCAGGGCGACCATCATGGCTCCTTCCCGTGCGTACCCGAATTTCAGGTTCCCTGACAGGGCCCACACGTACACGGCCAGCCCCACCAGCAGCACCGGAAGCCCCACCCACGCCCAGCGTACCCGAAAACGGCGTAACCGCTCCCACTTGAGGTACAGCAGGTAAGCGCTGAACAGCGGGATCAGCGGGCCATGGGTCCAGTCCGAGTCGTTGAGCCAGCGGTGCACCAGAAGCCCGTAGCGCGGCGGCATGAAATCCAGCAGCTCCCAAAAGGCGGCCACGAAAGCCACCACGATCAGTGCCGCCCGCAACTGGGCCGGGCGATCCAACTCCATCTGCCCGGCTTTCAAACTCAGGCTGGCAGGTCCACCGGCCACTGACTACCCCTGACCTTCTAGAACGGCAGACCACGCTGCGCCCGGCGCTGTTTCTTCACGTAGTCCGGGTTGAGCTTGCTGCCATAGGAATCCACGTCCGCGAAGTTGCGGTCGTAAACAAAACCGAATCCGTAGGTAAACCGGAATGAATTCCGGATCACAAAAAGGAACGGAGCCACGATGTGCGTGCCTACATTCAGAATGTCGTCGTCCCGCAGGTAGAAGTCATCCTCCAGGCCCGCGAAGATGGCGTCCAGATTCACCGTACGCGTGAACTGCTTGTCGGTGCCCGGCTCCTTGCGGATCAGCTCGCAGCGCTGCGGCCAGGCCAACTGCGAGAAACCGCCGCAGATCGCCAGAGCCTGCTTGACCGTGATGTCCCGCCCGCCGAAAGCGTATACGCCCGGGCGGTTCACCTCGCCCATTACATAGAAGATGCCTGTATCCACCGGCACACTGATCACGTCGCGGTCCCGAATCACAACATTGTAGCGAGGGTTGCCGGCCTTCAGCTCACTCATGTCGATCGCGATCACCCGTTGCTGCGGGCCGACCTCCTCCACCGCTTCCCAGTCGAAGGGCTCTTCCAGCTTCTCCTCTTCGCTGATTTTCGGCACGGGCGGCTCGGGGGCCTTGGGGACCTCGGCCTCCACCGGCAGCAGTGCCCCAGTCTGTGGATCGAAGATGATCAGCGGCTGAAACGGGCGTGCCGGGCCAGTTTCCGCAGTGGCGGGCTGAGTTTGCCCCCGGGCCTGGGTCATTACGTCCGCCAGCTCCTCCCGGCTTGGAGGTTGGGTCGTCGAGAGCGGGCCGGCCTCCTGGCCGAGCATCGCCATCGCGCTGGTCAGGGTTGCCGGCCCGGGCGGCTCTTCCTCTGGCGGCGGGATTACCCAACCCTCTTGGACCGCGGCCGGCCGGCGCTGTTCGGCAGAGCTTCCGACACCCCGACTCTCCCGACGAATAATGTAGGCCCGTTTGGCCAGAGCGTCTGCATCCCCGGCCATCCCGATCGCCTCCAGCAGCCTCATGTCCGGGTCCGTGATCGGGTACGCTCCGGACGCCCGGACCGCACCAACGATATGGAAGACCCGGCCACGTTTCCCTTGTAGGTTCACCACTACCACCGGCCTGGGGAGCAGGCTGCTTTCTTTAAGCCGGGCCGACAGTTCCTGTTCGACCTCCCGTTCGGTCAGGCCGGCCACTTTGATCGATCCCAGTTCCGGGATGCGGATCTCGCCTGAGGAGCTTACCTCCATCGTTGCCGAGTACGGAACGCCGGTTTGGATCAGGTCGTGTATGGAGACGGCGACAATATCGCCCGGCATGATCCGATAGTCGGCGTAAACTGGGACCAGGTCGTCGGGGGTAGGGTCGGTGGCATTGGCCAGCCCCGGTGGCGTCTCACGCGGGCTCAGAATACGCCGTATGCCCCGTTCGCGGGGCTCGCCGGGGAACTGCCCGACCTTGGTCGGGTCGAGGAAGCTGTTGGGCGGCAGCATGGCACAACCACAAAGTACGGCCAGTGCGAGACTTGGCAAGATTCTCATTGTGGAGCCCGCTCCGCGCGCCCGCCGATTCTGCATGCCCGACTCCTCGGCACTCGGCCGGCGACGCCGGTCTTCCCCGCAGCTTCTGGCCGGGTGCTTCACCAGCCTGAATCCTGCGCAGAGGGTCGGTGCCGACGTTGCGGCGGCTGTGGCACTTACGAGCCTGGAACTGTAACTGGGAGTCCTCAACGCTGTCAATCGCGACCGATGCGCCCCGGGCTGATGCCTGCTACGGGGATTACGTTGGCTGCCAGTCCTCGGTTCGTGCGCTCCAGCGCCCTGGCGTCATGATTTCGCAGAAGATTATCGGCTGGTGGGCGGGTCGGGCTTGTGGGCCGGGAGCGACTAACGGCCCGGCGGGCGGTCTTTGCGGCCAACTCCGCGCGTCGCGTGGGCTGCCGGGGCTGGTAACCCGATAGAAATTCATGAGATGTCACCACCTGGCGCTGACCGTCGCGGACTGAACTCCCTCAGTTGGCCTCCGGCCCGCTCTGCGCAGTTGACGATGACCCGTCGTCGTCGCCGGTCGGACCTCCGGCGAGTCCTGATTCTGGGAGCCGGCGGACACGGCCGGGTGGTCCTCGATATCCTGCTTCAGACCGGGGCTCACCAGGTGGTCGGGTTCCTGGACAACAACGCCCAGGTGCACGGTCGGCGGGTCGACGGCGTTCCGGTCCTCGGTGGCATCGACTCGCTGCCGCTCCTGGCTGAACAGCTCGACATTGATGGGGTCGTAATCGCTATCGGCGACAACGGCGTACGGCGTGGACTGGCTCGCCAGGTAGAATCCTTCGGCATCGACCTCATCAACGCCGTCCACCCCTCCGCGGCCCTGGCCCGGAACGCTACTCTGGGGCGGAACGTGGTCGTCGCGGCCGGAGTGGTCGTATGTGCTCATTGTCAGATCGGGGACTCAGTTATCCTCAACACTGGCTGCATCATTGACCACCAGACCATGATCGGCGAGGGCAGCCATATCTGCCCCGGGGTGCGGATTGCGGGCCGGGTGAAGGTGGAGCCGGGGGTGTTCGTGGGGATCGGCGCCACGGTGATTCCCAAGGTCACCCTGGGATGCGAGTCGGTCGTTGGCGCGGGAGCCGTGGTGACCGCGGACGTGCCGGCCCTGGCCACCGTGGTAGGGGTCCCGGCCCGTCCGATCAAGCTGGCCGCAACGTCCGAGGACCTGGCCGCGATGCTTGCGCCCGCCCCGGTCTGATCACCGGGGCTGGTCCCGCCCGCCGATCGAGGGAGGCATCCGATCGGCCGTCCCCGGGGCCCCAGGCACCTTCGTTGTTATATAATTCGGCATGACCGCTTTAGGCCGGCATGTAGCCTGGCCGGGTCGGCCAGGCGGTCAGAGAGAACCAGACTTTGCCCCAGCCCAGAATCGTCTTCGAGGGCCGCAAGTTCCGGGTCGAGTCTCGCCAGTTCGGCCTGGCCGGATCCATCCACGCTCATGACATTATCGTCCACCCCGGGGCCGCGGTGGTCCTGCCGGTGCTGGAGGATGGTCGGCTGCTGCTCATTTTTCATCAGCGGCCGGCGGTGGGCGAAGAGCTGCTCGAGTTGCCGGCCGGCACGCTGGAAGACGGCGAAGACCCGGCGGTTTGTGCCGCTCGGGAATTGAGCGAGGAAACCGGCTACCGGGCGGGCCGGCTCCAGCCGTTGGTCACGTATTACTCTTCCCCCGGCATCCTCACCGAGAAGATGCATGCCTTCCTGGCCACCGAACTGACTGCCGGCCCCACTGCCCGCGAGAGCGGCGAACTGATCCGCCTGGCTCCCATGTCCCATCCGCAGGCCATGCAGGCTATCCGCCAGGGACGTATCATCGACGGAAAGACGGTCCTTACCCTGCTCTACTACGACCGCTTCATTCACCAGCCGGATAGATGATCATGAACTTCCTGGGCTCCTCGTTCCGGATCGGCAGGCTGTTCGGCATCAATATCCGTGTCCATGTCCTGTTCCTGATCTGGGTTGCCTTCGAGATGTTGGACGCCGGTCGCGCCTGGAGGACCCAGCTCCTGTTCCTGGGACTGCTTTTTGGCATCGTTTTACTCCATGAATTCGGCCACTGTTTGGGCGCCCGAGCGGTCCGCGGACACGCGGAGAACATCCTGATGTGGCCGCTGGGCGGCCTGGCCTACGCCCAGGCTCCGATGCGGCCCTGGCCGCAGTTCGTCACTGTAGCCTCCGGCCCGCTGGTCAATGTGATCCTCTGTCTGCTCAGTGCGGGCGTCATCTACGCGCTGGCCGGCTTGGAGGCCCGTCTGCCCTTGAACCCGATTCACGGGCGGATCATTCTGCCCTTCGACGCTCCAACCTGGCTCCACTATGTGGGGATCTTCTACCTGGCCAACCTCTTTATCCTGGGTTTCAACCTGCTACCGATCTACCCGCTCGACGGCGGCCAGCTCTTCCACGCCCTGCTCTGGCCCTTGCTGGGCCTGCAACGGGCCAGCATAGTCGCCTGTCAGGTGGGCCTGGTCGGCTGTGCCCTGCTGGCTATGCTGGGGCTGCGGGGCGACGGGAAAATGTTGCTGTTCATCGCCATCTTCGGCGGCCTGACCTGCTGGCAACGGTTGCAGGCTGCCCGGCATGGCTGGCTGGTCGAGGAGTCCCGCTTCGAGACCTACGGTCCCAGCGGCGACCCGCGACCGTGGTGGCGACGGCTGCTTGGCATCCGGAGTCGTCCCGGCCGGGGACTGTCAGCCGGCCAGTCTCTTAACCCCAATCCCGGCGGCTGGGCGGCCCGACAGACCCAGCTCCAGCGCGACGAGGCGGAACTGGACCGCATCCTCAAGAAAGTCTCCGAGCAGGGAATCCACAGCCTGACCTACGTCGAGCGACAGACGCTCGAACGCATCACCCGCCAGCGCCAGCGCGAAGAGGAGCACTTCCAATCGCATAGCCGATCGTGAGGTCACCGACTGGTCAGGCTGCTCGCCGGCCACGTTCGCTTGGCCGGTAAGGCCCGGCTTCATTACCTCTTGTCAGGCCCGTCCGCTGCCCGGCGCCCACGACGTGGGCGGGTCGAGCGCTGGCGGGTGGGACGCATGGCCGGGGTTTCCCGGGCGTCGGCATCCAGTTCCGGGTCCAGCGGAATCAGGTCGGCCGCAGGCGGCGCGTACCGCCGCTCCAGAGCCAGCTTGTGAGCGTGGACGTAATACACGCCCAGGTTGTTCCAGTCGAAAAACTGCGCATGGCTCTCGACCCGGTTACGTAGCGCAATACGGTCTCTCCGCGACATGCGGGTCAGAGCGTAAAGCCACTCGGTTACTTGCCCTACGGTGGCCTGAAAGCTGGTTCCGCGGCGGCGCGCCACCAGCAGCCCGTTGGAGTCGTGCTCGGGGAAGTGCTCCATCACGTAGTCGCCGAACCCGCCCAGGTCGCTGGTGATGGCCGGGATGCCCCGGACGATGCATTCCATCGGCGTGTAACCCCACGGCTCATAGTATGAAGGAAACACCCCGACATGGCAGCCCCGGACGAACTGGTCGTAGTCCATCCCCACCAGCGGGCTGGTGACCGACATGAACTCCGGATGGAACACCACCTTGACCCGGTCCTCTTCCAGGTTCCACAGCCGACGGTGCCGCAGGTGGCACAGCACCGGATCGTGGGCGTCGTCGATCAGATCATGGGTCACGATGGTCGGCGGCGTGTTCGACCGCCAGGCGTGCATGATCCGCCGGAGCCGGACCGCGGTCGATTCGTCCAGCAGCTCATTGAGATCGGGCATGCGTCCGGTGGCCGCGGTGTAGAACAGCCGCCGCCCGATCACCTCCTGGGCCGACTCGCATGCGGAGCGCAGCTCGTTGAACATGGCCTGCCGGTTCAACGTCTCCACGTTGATGGCCTTGTATGCCGCGCGGGTGACGATGAAGGCCACCACGGTCGAGTTGGCCCCGTCCGCCTTCATCCGACGATTCAGCTCGTAGAGGGCCTCGATGAAAACATCCAGGCCCTTGTTTCGGTATTCGTACCGTCCGGCGGTGAAAACATAGAGGGTCCGGTCCAGGTCGAAGGTGTAGCTGGGGAAGAAGTGCCCCATCACGAATTCGTGAATCATCTCCTTGCTGGTCCGATGCATGACCTGGAACTCGTGCGGGGCGGCAAACCGCTCCACGTTCAGGCCGTTGGGCAGCAGGAGGTCCGGCTTGCGTCCCAGAAAGTGCTCGGCTTCCAGGGCGGTGATGCCCGAGACGGTGGTGAACACGTCCGCCGACTGCGCTGCCGCCCCCTCCAGCGCGTGCCGGTGCCCGATCCCGTGCTCGGCCGCCACCGCCCCCGCGTCGATGCTGCCCAGCCGGTCGTAGATGTCGGTCTGGGCCGAACAGAGGCAGCGCCCCACCAGCGTGGCGTGAGTGGTAAAGACCGTGGCTATGCGCGCCCCCCGGTGCTTGAGCATCGGAAGGGCCGCGGCCGCCTGCCACTCGTGGAAATGAGCCAGAATCGCCCGATCCGGCAGTCGGGTCTGAAGCGCCATCAGGAACTCGGCTACGATGTGCCCGAAGCCTACGATCTGATCGAATTCGAGGTCGCCCGGCGGGGAGGCGATCCCGTTGTCCTTCCACAGGTAGTACTTGATCTCGGCCAATCGCGGCACGACCCAGTCGGTCTCGATCAGCAGAACCTGCGGGTGCCCGGTCACCAGCCAGTGCCCGAAGTGCAACCGCGGCCCGGCCGCACAGATTTGCTCGAAGACAGGCCGGATCAGCTCCGGGGGCCGCCCCGGCTCGAACTCCAGGTTGGCCCCCGCTTCCCGGTAGGGGCCGATCAGGCAGTAGCAGTCGCCCCAGCGCCGGACAGTCGACCAGGCTTTGCTGCGAAGCACGGTGTAGATGCCCCCGGCCTGCGAACATACCTCCCACGAGATTTCAAACAGCAGGGGGCCCCGGCTGTCGGTGGCTTCCCCGACGGCCCGGGCGGCGTCCGGCGATGCCGACCCGCGCGAGCAAGCTGAGGACTCATTCTGGTTCATCGGCCTGAGGTTCCTGACGCCGGCCGGTTGGGCCGGCAATCAACCGCCGGGTACTCTAACGCTGGACCCCTCTTTCCTCCCAGGGCAGTTGCCTAACTGTCCGGCGGCGGCTACAACCTTCCGTCGACCGGGGGGCGGTCTGAACTGGAGAGTGGCGTGAAAGCATCGCAGTTGCTGCGCAAGAAGATCGCCGACCGGGAGGTCACCGTCGGCGTGGTTGGGCTGGGTTACGTCGGTTTGCCGCTGGTGCGGGAGTTCTGCAACTCGGGTGTCCGGGTGATCGGGTTCGACATCGACCAGCAGAAGGTCCGGATGCTGAAGGCCGGTCAGACTTACATAGAGCATCTGCCCGGTCCGTTTTTCCAGGGCCTGATCCGCAAGCGGCAGTTCAGTCCGACGGCGGATATGAAAGAGCTGTCCAGGCCGGATGCCATTCTGATCTGCGTGCCGACCCCCCTGGACAAGATGCGTCAGCCGGACATGTCCTATATACGCAACACCACCGCGGACATCGCCGCCCGGCTCCGCCGCGGCCAGTTGATCATCCTGGAGTCCACCACCTATCCCGGGACCACCCGCGAGGTGGTCAAGCCCATGTTGGATGCGACCGGCCTGCGGCTGGACCGGGATTACTTCCTGGCTTTCTCACCCGAGCGCGAGGACCCGGGGCGAAGTGACATCACCACCCGCCAGATTCCCAAGGTGGTCGGCGGGGCCAGCCCGACCAGCGGGCGACTGGCGGCTGCGCTGTACGGCCTGGCCCTGGAGCGAATCGTCCCGGTCTCCAGTTGCGAAGTCGCGGAGGCTTGCAAGATCGTCGAGAACGTCTATCGCAGCATCAACATCGCCTTGGTCAACGAGCTGAAGATGCTGTTTGACCGGATGGGGATCGACGTGTGGGAGGTGATCGAGGCGGCCAAGACCAAGCCCTTCGGTTATCAGCCTTTCTACCCCGGACCGGGACTGGGCGGCCACTGCATCCCGATCGATCCTTTGTACCTTTCATGGAAGGCCCGCCAGTACGGTCGGCCGACGCGGTTCATCGAGCTGGCCGCTGAGATCAACACTTTCATGCCCGAGTACGTTATTACCCGCCTGATGGAAGCCCTGAACGAAAGCGGCAAGTCGCTGAAGGGTTCCAGGGTGCTGGTGTTGGGCCTGGCCTACAAGAAAGATGTGGACGATGTGCGCGAGTCCCCTTCGGTGACCCTGATCGAGCTGCTCCAGCAGCGGGGGGCGAAGGTGGATTACCACGACCCGCACATTCCGGTGGCCAAGCCGATGCGTGAGCACAACATAACTTACATGAAGAGCCAGCCGCTCACGCCGGCCAGTCTGCGGAAGTATGATTGCGTGCTGATCGCCACCGACCACTCTCGGGTTGATTACGAGATGGTTTGCCGGAACGCGACCCTGGTGGTCGATACTCGCAACGCTACCCGGCATGTAAAAAGGCCGACCGGACGGATCGTGCGGGCATGACCCTCCCGCAGCAGCCGTCCGGTCGGCTGCGCGAGCCTGGCCCGTCCTCACGGGCCCGGGCTCGAAAATTGCCGGATCGGCCGGAACACTCCGGACGGGATACAGCCGCCCATCGTCTCCCCGCGGGTACCTTCATCCCGCTGCGAGGCGTTACCCGTCGGGCTCCATGGGAAAGACCTTATCCGGCAAGCTCCTCTACTGCTCGGCCTGCACCCGCCGCCGCGCGTGCAAACCCAAACCGCCTCCCCTCATTGCTCACTGATCCTGCCGATCTTCGCTGGCCGAAGCCTCGCTTACGCTTGCGGCCTGCCGCGGTCGCCTGACATGCACCGGACAACCCGGCTCACTGATTAGTATCCAGCGCAAAGCACAAATAGTCAAGCCTTATCCTGGATTTCCGGCCACTTTTTGCATATCGCCGGCCGCTGCCACCCTCACCCTTTGCGCCGGCCCGCCAGCTTTGTCGCCTCGCGGGTCAGCACCGCGTCCAGGTCTGGAGGAACGCCGCTCCCAGCCAGCCTGATGACAATTGCGCGGCCGCGCTGGGGATCGATCAGGTACCGCGAGACCAGCCAGGTTTGTTCCATTCGCACTGTCGGTTGGCAGGCTGTTTCGGGCTGCGATAGCTGCCGGGCCGTCCACGCCATGGCCTCTGGACCCAGGTTGCGCTGCGGACACACCGGACCGTCGATCAGCTCTCCTCGACGCAGCAGGAGCAGTTTCCAGGCTCTGCGCCGATGCACCCGCAGAGCCAGAAGGCAGTCCAGCTCTTCTGCCGGCCTCACCCACCTCGCCCAGTGCGACTTGGCCTGCCGGGCGAATTCCAGTTGTTGCTTGATTCGGCCGGCCAGCTCGAATCTCTGTTCCCGGGCGGCCTGTGCCATCGCCCTGCTGGCACGCTCGATCCATCCATCCATTCCCCCGCACAGGAAGTCCCAGGCCGCCCGGCAGCGAGCTACGTACCCGCTCAGCGGGGCCGATCCATCGCAGGGTGCGTCGCAGCGGCCCAGGTCGGCGTAGGCACAGCGGGTGCCACGCGGCGCGCGCCGAAGCTGGGCCGGCTGCCGACACAGGTCGAACAAGTCCGTGAGTCCCTCCAGAACTTTCCGGCACTCGGCCTCGGTTGGCCAGGGCCCGGCAAATCGTCCCGGCAGGCACCAGACCCGCTCGGTGACGCCCAACTGCGGCACCGGCTGCTCCCAGTCCACGTGCAGGAAGTACGCCGGCCCGAACGAAATCAGCCGACGATACTCCTGCGGGTACAACTCGCGGGCCAGTCGGTAGTACCACCACCGGCCTTCCAACCCGGTGGATAGCCGGCGCCAACGCACCATGCGGGTCAACTCCCCCAGGTCCGCCTTGCCTGACCGGCAGGACGGCAGACCGGCCAGACGTGAAACCAAGACCCGCTTGAGCGCTTGTGCGGTCGCCAACTGGACCACCGCGCCGTCCGCCGTGGCCAGCAGGTAGACGGCGGGTGAGTTGGGCAGGCGGGCCAACTCCGCCGCCGTCGGCCGGCCCGACCAATGCAACACCTCAGGCAAAGCTTCGGCGACTGACTCGGCCGACATATCGGGCTGTCCCATGGTGGATATCCTGCACACCCCACGTTCATCTGGCCAGCGCAGAGCCTGACCGGGGCTCAGCCTTTGAGAGCCCCGCGCGGTGGCCCGGGCGCCGCCGCCCGAGTGGGGCGGAACCCCGGCCCGGGTGAAACCCTAGGCGCGCTAAGATGGTTTCTCACCATGCGCGCCTGCGGCAGCGGCACCAGGTTCACGGAGTCGCCTGAATGCAAGCCGTTGCGGTCGGACGAAGCTAGGTCTTATCGGGACCGGGCCGGGGCTGGCCAAGCGCCAAGCGGCGTTGCCGACCGACCGGTAATGACCGCGGGCGGCCAACATCGGCAGATGACCTTTGGGACGTCTGCTGGTCAGCAAACCACAAGCCCTTGCCGGGCGCGGTGCCGCGAAAAACTCCCTCCAGTTCCTTGCATCCCACGCCAGCCATTTTGAAGGCTTGGGGAGGTTCCCTTCCAAGCGACCGCTAGGAGACACGGCATGGGACTGACAGTCAACAATCTTGCCACGCTCTCGCTGCTGAATATTTTGAACCGAACTTCGGCAGCGCAAGACAACGTGCTCCTCCGCATGGCCACCGGTTCGCGGATCAACCGCGCGGCGGACGATCCGGCCGGCCTAGTGGCAGTTGCCAGCCTGGACGCTGAGTTGACCTCCGTCAACGCCGGTATTTCAAACAACCAGCGTACGGACGCCTTACTGGATGTGCTTGACGGAGCGCTGAGCCGGATCTCCTCGCTGTTGAGCGACATCCAGAGTCTGGCCATTGCGTCGGCCAGCGATGCGAGTTTGACCGCCGATGAGCTCGCTGCCAACCAGGCTCAGATCGACGATGCCCTGAAGGCGATCAACCTGATCGTGACCAACACGAAATTCAACGGTATCCGGCTGCTGGACGGATCACTGGCGATCGACAGTTCCTTGAGCGGAACCGCGGGGAGCATCACCGACATCAGGGTGTTCAGCCGCACCCCCAGCAGCCAGAGCACCACCTTGGTGGTGAAGCTGGAGACGGCGGCGTCCGGGGCAGTCGCGACTTCAGTCATGACCACCAGCGCCAGCGAGGACACGACCTTCACCGTTCAGGGCAAGCTCGGGACGGCGGTAATCACCGCTCTGTCCACCGAGAACCTTTCGTCGGTGGCTTACAAGATCAACCAAGCGACGGCCCAGACCGGCGTGTCGGCGGTGGTGAGTGGGACGGTGCTGAACCTTTATAGCACCGACGAAGGCTCGGCCGCCTTTGTCCGCACCAGGCTGGTTGAAGGCAGTGGCGTCAACGAAGTCAGCGATTACGGGAGCGATGCGGTGGTCACGGTCAACGGCCAGAACACCGCTGTGGACGGAAACCGCGTTACCTACAGCAGCAATGGCATCAGCCTGAGCTTCGAGCTGGGGACGCTCAGCGAAGGCGGCAAAGTGGGTCTCATCGTCCAGGGCGACGCCGGGGGCCGGAGTGGAGCTACTTTCCAACTGGGTACCAGTTCCGCCACCCGGGCCACCCTGGGCATCGACAGCGTGCACACCAGCCTGCTCGGCAACGCAAGCGGGGGTTATCTGGCAACGCTCGCCAGCGGAGGTGCCAACTCGCTGATCAACAACCCGACCCAGGCCGCCGCCATCGCCCGGGCGGCCGCCACGCAGGTCAACACCCTTCGAGGTCGAATCGGTGCGTTCCAGCGATACCAGGTCAGCAGTGCCTTGGACTCCCTCAGCAGTATCCAGGAGGCCTTGACGGAAGCCAAGACCGTGATCAACGACGTGGATTACGCGGAGGAAAGTGCCGCGTTGAGCCGATACAACATCCTGCTCCAGTCGGCCGTCTCGCTGCTGAGCATGATCAACCAACAAAGGTCGACGGTGCTGAGCTTGCTCGAGTAGTCAGGTGCCTCATAGGTTCGTCCTTGCTTGTGGCCCCGGGTCCGCTCCTGGCGGGCCCGGGGCTTTTCCAGCACCCCAACATCCTTCGCGCCCCTACACTGGGTCTTTGGAAGTCTGCGATTCTGCCGGGCTACCGAGCGCCCGCGCCGTGGCGCCGGGCCTTTCAATCCGGCGATTGTGTCGGGGAAAACTTCGGGCTTCGGCGAGCTTATCAGGTCCGGACCTTCGGGTCGGACGGGGTGAGCAGGTACGCCGTAAACTTCGGGGAGTTGCCCCGGGCCGGCTCGACTTCTGGGACCTTCTCAGGCAGAATTCGGTCCGGAGCACTCGGCAAACTGAACCCCGGTTAGCATTCGCTCGTGCCGATAACAACGCTGATCCTGGCCGACCTGGTTGTGACCCTCCAGGTTGTCGATGCCGCCCTGTTGGTCGGCGGGGTGGTAGCGCTGGTCGGGCTGGCGGTGTGGCTGGCGCGCCGCGGCCGCTGGCGGAACCCACTGGCCGACCTGCCCACTCCCCGCAGCGGTCCGCACGGGCTGTCGATTCTCGCCGTCGTCCTGGCGTACGTGGCTTTGCAGCAGGCCGCTTTGAGCCTGGTGGAACGCCCGGCCGGGTCGAGCGACTCGGAGCCGACGCCCGGCTCGGTCGCCTGGCACGAGATCCACAGCCTGGATACCGCGGTCCGGGCATTGCTCGTACCACTCATGGTCGCCTTCATGCGGGCCACCGACCGGCCGCGGGCGGTGCGGCTCCGCCGACCGTTGGTAAGCGCTGTGGCGGTGCTGCTGGCATTGTTGCCGGTGACGGCCTGTCAGGCCGAGCTGGGCGGCATCGTGTGGCGGTGGTTTCACCCCGGCCAGCCTCCGCCGCTCCACGCCGTCTTGCGGGCGCTGGGCAGCAGCGAATGGGGCAGGTGGGGCACGGTCGAGCTGCTGGTCGGGGCGCTACTGGTGGCCCCACTGGCCGAGGAGCTGTTCTTTCGCGGGGTGGTGCTGGGTGGCCTTTGCTATCACTTCGGGCACTCTTGGCTGGCGATCACGGTTTCGGCGCTGGCCTTCGGGCTAGTGCACACCCAGCCTCAGGACGTGCTGCCGCTGACCACCATGGGGATCGCCCTGGGCGTTCTGAGGCTGCGGTACGGACGGATCTGGCCCTGCGTGGTGGTGCATGTGCTGTTCAACGCCCGGACCATGACGCTGGTCCTGCTGGCGCCGGAGCTGCTGGAAAAGTCGGGCTGAGAGTTGCGGCCCTGGCAGGGTCCAGACGCTCTTGACGAAGGCCGGCCCGATCGTATTCTCTTGGCCTATGGCCGGCCCGCATGACATTCCGAAGCTGGTGGGTGAAGCCCTGACCTTCGACGACGTGTTGGTGGTACCGGGGCGGGCTTCGGTCCATCCGCGCGACGTCGATGTCGGCACCCGGCTCACTCGGAACATCCGCATCCATATCCCGCTGGTCAGTGCCCCGATGGACACGGTGACCGAAAGCACCCTGGCCATCGCCCTGGCTCAGGAGGGCGGCATCGGGATCATCCATCGCAACTTGAGCGTTGAGGAGCAGACTCGCGAGGTGCGGAAGGTCAAGCGGTCCGAGAGCGGCGTAATCCTCGATCCGGTCACCCTGCGGCCGGAAGATTCCGTGGCTCGGGCCGAGACTGTCATGCGGTTGCATAATGTCAGCGGCATCCCGATCACCCGGCCGGACGGAATTCTGGTTGGGATTCTGACCCGCCGCGACCTGAAGTTCCTCGAGCCCGGCGAGCGGCGGATCGCCGACGTCATGACTCGCGACAACCTGGTCAAGGCGCCGCCGCACACCACCCTGGACGACGCGGAAGCGATCCTCAAGCGGCACAAGGTTGAGAAGCTGCTGCTGGTGGATGACGCGGGTCGGCTGGCGGGTCTGATCACGATGCGGGACATCGAGCGTTCCCGGGAGTTCCCGCAACGTTGCTCGGATGCTCGGGGGCGGCTGCGGGTTGGGGCGGCCGTGGGGGTGCATGATTATGAGCGGGCCGCTCAACTGATCGCCGCCGATGTGGATGTTCTGGTGGTGGACACCGCCCATGGCCATAGCGACGCGGTGATCGAGACCATCCGGAACCTGCGTCGCCAGTATTCGATCGAGATAATCGCCGGCAACGTGGCCACGGCCGAGGGGGCGGCCGACCTGACGGACGCGGGCGCCGATGCCATCAAGGTCGGCATCGGGCCGGGCGCGATCTGCACTACCCGGGTGATCGCCGGAGCGGGGATTCCCCAGATCACGGCGATCATGGAGTGTGCCCGAGCGACCGATGTGCCGATAATCGCGGACGGTGGGATCCGCTACAGCGGAGACATCGTCAAGGCGATTGCCGCCGGTGCTCACAGCGTGATGATCGGGTCGCTGTTTGCGGGTCTGGAGGAGTCCCCCGGGCAGCTCGTGCTCTGGAAAGGCCGGCGATTCAAGGAGTACCGCGGGATGGGCTCATTGGCGGCGATGGCCCGGGGAAGTGCCGAGCGTTACGGCCAGGCCGCCGATCAGCCCCAGAAAATGGTGCCGGAGGGCGTGGAGGGGCGGGTGCCCTACCGCGGCCGGCTGACCGAATATGTGTACCAGCTCGTCGGCGGACTGCGGCAGGGGATGGGCTACGCCGGCGTCCGCAACATCGAAGAACTGCGAAAAAACGCCCGCTTCGTCCGCGTGACCAGTGCCGGGGTCATCGAGTCGCACCCCCACGACGTGGTTATAACCAAGGAACCCAGCAACTATGCCATCGACTACTCGACCGACGAGTGAGCAGACGCACGGGGGCAGAGGACCGAGGACCTTTGCGCAAAAGACGCCCGCCGCGGGCCCCAACCGCCTTGGTCGCGGGCTGGGCCGCCGGCGCCTTTTTGCGGCGGGTTGCTCAATGGTGGTCGGACTGCAACTTATGCTGGCCGTCGGCTGCACCTACGTGCCCAACCAGTTCAAAGAAGACGGGCCGTCAGCCACGGCCCAATGGGATTCCCCGACCGTGGCCGACACCAAGGCCCGCTATGCGGCGGCCGAGCCGCGACGCCGATCCTGGTCGCAGATGACGGCCTCGGTCGAGGGCGGTCACGTCGACCACCTGCCGCTGTATTTCGAGGACCCCTTCGAAGACAAGGGACACGGCCGCACCGACGACACCCACCCGCACGATGTGTATCGCGGCGGATGGGAAGACTACTTCGCGATCGGTTATTGCTACGCCCGCTTCACCGCCAACTGGCTGCTGCTGCCGGTCAGTGCGGTCGTCACCACGCCCTGGACCATCATGCAGAGCGACGGCCGGTTGAGTCGCCAGCTCCTGGGCTACGACCACGACGCGGCTCGGACCGGCCACCACGTCTTCGAACTTGCCGGCGGCCAGCCGGAACCGGCCGCGCCTGCGGAAATTGCCACCTCCAGGTCCGCTCCCGAGCCCGGGCCCTGAACCGGCAGCCTGGCAACCAGAACCTCGAGCCTCGGAGAGGGGCCGGATGGGACGGCTCGTCCTGAGTTTCGCGGCCACCCCCGTCCGCGAATCGGGGGGCATTCTGGCTGCGCCTCACGGTCGCTCGCCAGGTGACCACTCCGTTACGTTGGCGGTTCTGATTCCGTGCTCAGGGCCTGTAGTCCCATGCCTCGTGGCCCAGCCGGCGTGGTGCCAGGCCGAGATGGGCCTGGGTGGCCGGCTTCACGGGCCGGCTGACCTGGGCCCCGGAGCCGATCGCAGCACCAAGGTGCGCGAGTGCTCGCTGCGAAGCTCATTGACCATCTGGCGTAAATACTGAAATTCCCCGGGGGGCAACTGCTTGACGGTCACCCGGGTATGCCGGTGCAAGGTCAGGCCGTGCGGCTGGGTCTGCACCTCCTGCCGGACCAACCCCCATTGGCCGCTGGACTGAGGCAGCTCATCCGGCTGGATCTCCAGGCTCCAGTTCTCCGGCCATTCCACGGTGAGAGCCAGCTCTTCGGTGAAGGGGCCTGGCAGTCGGACCGGATTGTCGCGCTGGTTGACCGCCAGGGGCAGTGGCACGTCGATGAGAAACGGTCCGTCGGCCGGGAGTTGGAGGCAGTACAGCTTTCCGCCGGCTGGTCCGGCTGGCACGTCGCTTGGAACCTGGACAGCCACGTTTCGCAGCGGCTTGGCGGACTTGACATTGGCCGTCGCCTCGAACTCGCCGACCCCCAAGGTTTTGACCGAGAAGCTTTCTACGTTTACATCGGGCAGGGTCCGGATCAGCAGAGCCGCAATCCGTCCTTTTTGGGCGTCACTGGTGCGCAGGCCCTCGGAGGAAACGAACAACCCGGTGGTTTTGAGCGAGAGCTGGCCGGTCCAGTTGGCGTCCTCGGCGACCGTGACCTTGCCGGTGATCTGGCAGCGGCATTCTTCGGGCCGGGTCCATTCTTCCAGCGTGGTGCGTGGCATGATGACGTCGGGGACTGGCAGGAGGGTGTAGCCGGCCCAGCGGCCCTCGCGGGCGATCCGCCCGTGTCGGGGGTCCCAGATCTCGGGGTAGTCGCCGGTATCGACCACTGGCAGGCTCCCGCCGCCGGAGTCGGACGCCATCCGCACGTCGCCAGTCCGTCCAACGATCAGCAGCACGACGTAAGCTGCCACCATGCCGTCCTGCGGGACCTCATGGTTCCACAGTTCATTGTCGACCAGTATTCCGGGCATGGCGGTGAGGCCGGCCGCGCGAGCCAGAGCCAGCAGGGCCGCTGCGGCCTCCTCCGGGAGGCCGTAGTTGGACCGGATCACCTCGGAAGCCGGTCGAATGGCGGCCGGTCGCCAGCTCGGGTCGAACTCCACGAAGTTGAACCGGGCACTCAGCTTGTCACGCAAAGCCCGCATCTTGTCGGACGGGTCTTTCTGCTCCCGCGTCCACTCCGCGGCCAGCTTGCTGATCTGCTCGGACTGGTCGGCTGCCGCCTCGAGCTGGGCGTGTCGATGTTTCAGCCAGGTGCTGGCCAGACCGGCTGTGCTAAATGCCATTCGCGGGCAACGGGCCTGCCAGGGCGGGGACTGCGGCTCGTCGACCGCGGCGGGCAGATCGCCGAAACTCCAGGTCCGGCCGTCGGAGGAACTCTGGCTGCCGGCGGGCAGGCGGCTGGCGACCACGCGAAGCGGGACCTCCGACGGCGCCTCCAGGCGAATGATCCGCTGCCGGATCGGATAGCGATGATCCACACGCACGTCAGCCGCCAGGAACGGCCGAGCCCCGGCCCGACTGGTGATCTGGTACTCCAGTTCCACCACGCATCCCGGCTCGATCCCGCTCATGACCAGCAACTGCTGGCAGATTGAAGCAAATGCCGGCCAGCCCGCGCTGGCGTCCGGCGACACAACAATCCGAGCGTAGTCCGGCAGTTCCCGATAACGCCCATCCGGCAGCCGGGTCCTGGCCACCAGCACTTCGAGCTGGTCGGTCTCGGTGTTGTAGGTTATCCGCGGGTCGGCGAACTCGCCGTAGGACCGGTCACTGTTCAGGCGGACGTGTCGCTTCTCGCGGTAGACCGTCGAGCCGTCGGGGTTCAGCTTCCAGTGCTGCTCCCACAACTCGATCACTGCGTCCGGCTGGCCGGCCTGGGCCAGCGCCGGAACCCAGCCCCATAACCCAACGGCGGCCAGCGCCGCCCAACAGCGTCCAAACGTGAGAAAGCGGGAAGGTGAAAACGCGGAAACGCGGGAACGTGGAGACGCGGGCCCTTCAAGCCGGCCTGCTTTCCGACGTTCGCACGCGGAACTAGCGCTGCGCATGGGGCTCCTCCACCCGGCAGGTGATTACCCGACCGGCCAACTCCGCGAACTTATCCATGACTTCCTTGAAGTTGGCGTACTCGGCCGGCGGCACCTGCCAGCGTTTGATAATCAGCTCACAGGTATAGGCGATCTGGCCCTCGGAGGTGTCGATCTTGAAGTGCAGGGCGGCGGCCGGGCCGTCGATGTCGACCGGTTCCGGCCTGCCGACTACCTCCCATCCAACCGGCAGGCGGATTCGTTCCTCCAGCCGGGCCAGCCGAGTGGCCCACAGCTTCAGGCCGTACTTGCGCTCCTTCAGCGAGGTCTTATCCAGCAGGTCTACCAGCACACGGTCGCCCAGCGGCGTCTGCATCATCGGCAAGGCAAAAAGGCGCTGCCGCCCTTGGCCCAGCGCGAAACGGTCCGCTTCGAACTGCGCGGTCAGTCGGATCGGGCCCGAAAAATCCACTGGGTCCATGCAGGCCACCTGTCTGGCCAGCGCGTTGGGGCTCAGTCGCCGAAAGGTCTCCTCCAGCAGGTGATCGCGGTCCTCCGGGTGGAGGGCGGCCAGACTGCGGCGGAGCCTGGTTTCCGGCGCACCCTCCGCGGTGAACGTCAGCGTCCCCGTCAGGCGGCCGCTCTCATCTATGACGGACTCGGCCTGCCAGACTGCGGGGTTGGCTTGCGGCGGGAAGTCCGGCGATTGCGACAGCCCTTTGCCTTCCGGCAGACCGTAGACCACATGCTGCTCGGGCTCCAGGGTCGACCAGTTGTCGCGACTTTTCGGCATCCAGGTCGGATCCAGCAGCAGCAGGGATCCATCCGCCTGGCGTATGCAGGTCACCGCATGGTTGAACTGGTCGGCCGGCACGCGGTCCACCCGCTGCCGAGCCATGGTCATGACCAGGTAGGATTCGAAGCCGGCCACCCGCAGCATCCCGACCAGCATGCCGGCCTTGTCCTTGCACACTCCGGCCCGGTCGTGGAACGTTTCCTTGATATCGTGGATGGTGTAGCCCTCGCACATTCCGCGACTGGTGCCGGCGTAACGAATGTTCTCGGCCACCCAGTGGTTGAGGGCCGTATACTTCTCTTCATCGGTTTTCAAACCCTGGATGATCTCGGCCACCTTCGCCCGGATCGCCTCGTCGGCCTGTAATTGCGGCTCGCTTACCTGGTACAGCCAGCGGGACTTGTCCTCCCAGCTCGGCAAGGTGGCCAGCAGGAGCTTGGTGCCGACGTTGGGCCAGGACTCCATGGCCGGCTCGGATGCCGCCGGCGTTATGCCCTTCTTCTCGAAAGTGTAGACAATGTGATCGCCATCCAGCAGCGATGAAACCCGGAGCTCCCCGTTATAGATCTCGTATTGCAGCGGCTTGTCCTTCGGCACCCGCACGGTGTAACGCTTCTCGATCACCGGGTAGCTCGACCAGAAGTGCACTTCGTCGTGCCAGTGGCCCGGCACCGGTGGCTTGAGGACCTCGCCCTTCGCGTTCAGCTCGCTGTCGGGGTGTGTCCCGGGAGTCGGTTTGCGGGGCTGACCACCGGCTGCCTCTCCGACTTGCTCGGCCAGATACGCGACGTTGAACCCCGTCATCGCGCTGATTGTCTCCACCGCGTCTCCGACTTCCAGGTGGGGGACCGAGACCAGATACTGCTGCGTTCCCCAGAAAACCCCCCAGGCCGGCTGCGGCTGCTGGACCTTGGTCTCCAGGGGGAGTTCCTGCACCGTGCCGTCAGCCCGATAAACCCGCACGGCGATCAGGTCCAGCCGGTTGGTATTCGGATCAAATGGGAAGACCTGCACCGATTGGCTGCGAATGCCGCCGTCGCGAAGGACCTTGGTAACCACATGGCTGGTAGCGGTCCCGATTCCGCTCGGGCGGACCAGAACATCCGTTTCGTCCAAAACGATGACCAGGTCGGCGTTGTGCTTGGCCGCGTCGCCGGCTGCGGCAATCTTGGCCCGGATTTCGTCGTCGGCCGCCGCCCGGACACTGCCCAGCAGAAGCAGACCGGCCAAAACGTACGCTGCAAGTCCGCGATAGAGCATCCTGTATTCTCCGCTCAGCTTCCCGTAGGACCCCCGACAGCCGGCGCTTGATGCGCAGGGCTCAGGGCGCTGCTTCCCAGTTTAGCCGAAAACCACCGGCCCCCGCAAAGGGCCTCGGTTGCCCGGCAGGGCACCGTTCTTGGCCGGTCGTGCTATCATCCATCCGGTGCCCGGCACTCCAGGCCGGGATGCGAGCAGACCGGAACATTGCCAGCGGCCCGGCGGCGGACGTCGCCACGCGGCCCAGGTATCAGGAGTCGCTCAGTGCAAATCAGGCGGCAGGGACTAAGCTTGACGGCGTCTGCGTTCATCCTGGGGTGCGGGATGGGCGTTTTCGATAACTACGCACCCCTGACCGTCTTCGATAACTTCCACGCGATCGAGGATGGTGTTGCCTATCGCTCAGCTCAGCTCGATCCCCAGACGCTGGAGCTGGTGTTCCAGCAATATGGCATCCGGACCGTTATCAACCTCCGTGGCCGGCACGAGGAGCAAACCTGGTATCGTAACGAGCAGGCTGTCGCGGACGCCGCCGGTGTAATGCTGGTGGATGTCGAAATGAGCGCCGACCGGCTCCCCTCGCGCGAGGTCCTGCTCCAGTTGTACGACACCTTTCTAACCGCGGAATACCCGATTCTCATCCATTGCCAGGCCGGTGCCGACCGCACCGGGGCCGCGGCCGCCATCTGGCGGATGGTGGTCCGCGGAGATCCGAGGGAGGCCGCGGCCGCCGAGTTGTGCCCGGGGTATGGGCACTTCGAGGCAGTACACCCGGAGATGGATCGTCTGGTGCGGATTTTCCAGGCCGACCGCGAGTGGATTGAACATGAGTACCCATCCGAGTGTGGCGAGCCGCGCGATTAACAGGTCGCCGGCGCTGCGCATCGTGCTGAAGCTTGGCCCGTCGCTTACGCTCCGATACGCCGCCGGTCGCTTGCGCTTCCGGGGCTGGATATTGGCTGATGGGCGGCGGTTTCGATGTGACCGAATGCGGTATAATGCCCAGCTCGACGATTGGCGACGCCTTCCAGGACCTTCAACGTCATGATCGACATCCGGATCATTCGCGAGAACCCCGACCTGGTGAAGCAGGCCGCCACGGACAAGAACCTGACCGTGGACGTGGATCGGATTCTGGAACTCGACCGACGGCGGCGGGAACTGGAAACCGAGTGGAACGAGCTGCGCCACCGGCAGCACCAGACCGGCCGACAGATCGCCGGGGCATCAGCGGAAAACAAAACCGAGTTGAGCCAGGCCATGGCCCGGCTCAAGGGCCGGCTGAAGGAAATCGACGCTCAGCGCCAGAAGGTTGACGCGGAGCTACAGCAACTCATGTTACTGGTTCCGCAGATTCCCGATCCGGCGGCGCCGGTCGGCCGCGACGACTCGGACAACGTGGAAGTCCGGCGGGTAGGCACGCCGAAGTTGAAGGAGGATTTCGGCTTTCCCTTCCGGGACCACCTGGAGCTCGGCACGGCCCTGGGGATCATCGACGTGGATCGCGGGGTGAAAATCGCCGGCGCGCGGAATTACATCCTTCGAGGGGCCGGGGCCCGGCTGCATGAGGCGGTCCTGCGGCTGGCCTGGGACCTGATGCTGGAGCGCGGCTTCGAACCGCTGACGGTGCCGGTCCTGGTGGATGACCGGCTGATGTACGGGACCGGGTTCTTTCCGCTGCACCAGGAAGAGGTGTACCTGTGCGAGCGCGACCGGCAAAGCCTGGTCGGCACCGCGGAGGTGCCGGTCACCGGCTTGCATTGCGACGAAATCCTCGATGAATCGGAGCTGCCCAAGTTGTATTTCGCTCGCAGCACCTGTTTCCGCCGGGAGGCGGGGGCCGCGGGGAAGGACACGCGCGGACTGTATCGCATCCATTATTTCGACAAGGTGGAGCAGGTGGTGCTGTGCAAGGCCGACCCGGCCGAATCGGCTCACTGGCACGAGATCATCGTTCAGAACGCGGAAGCCGTGCTGCAAGCCCTCGAGCTGCCCTACCGGGTGGTGGAGGTCTGCACGGGGCAGATGGGGCAGGGCAAGGTTCGGATGTTCGACCTGGAGACCTGGATGCCCAGCCGCGGGGCTTATGGCGAGACCCACAGTGCCAGCCGACTGCACGACTTCCAGGCCCGCCGACTGAACCTGCGATACCGGCGCCGCGACACCGGCAAGCCCGACTTCTGTCACACGCTCAACAACACGGTGATCGCCAGTCCGCGGATCCTCATTCCGCTGCTGGAGCTGAATCAGAACGCGGACGGCAGCGTTATGGTTCCCGGCGCGCTGCGCAAGTACATGGGCGGGCTGGAGCGGATCACGCCCCGCGGCTGAGCCGCGCCGATCCCGCGGGAGATGCAGCACCTGTCCGCGGGACCGACGGGAAATCCGGGTAAAGGGTTGGGCGGCCTTTTTGACAGGATGCGGCGGCTGGAATATTATTTTTTGAGGTGGTACGGGTTTTGCATGGGGCCGGGACCCGACCGCCCTGCGGCTAGTTTAGCTCACGCCGGTCCGAGCTTCCCAGACGTGGTGTCGCCCGGCCCCGGTCGACGACGGACGGTGGGCGCGTGTCCCAAATCCTCTCCCAGGTTCCACGCCAGCTACTCCAGCAGCAACAACGCCTGACACCCCAGCTTATCCAGGCGATGGAGATTCTCCAGCTTAACGTCCTGGCGCTGGAATCGCGAATTGCACAAGAGCTGGATGCCAATCCAGCACTCGAGCTGGTTGCGGGCGAGGAGGATGTGGGGGCGGCCGCTGAACCCGAGGCCCCAGTCGACCAGGAGCCGGAAGGGGAGCAACCCCTGGTCGTCAAGGGGGGCGACGCCGGGGGCTTCGAGCGGCTGGATAGCTTGGTCCGCGAATACGACTGGCTGGAGGAAGAAGGCGACTACCGGGGCAGCCGGTCGGCAGCCCGGGTCCAGGAAGAGGCGGACAACAAGCTGGAAGCGATGGCCAACGCCCCAGCCCGCCCAGTCAGCCTGCAAGAGTACCTGCTGCAACAGTGGAATCTCGCGGAGGTCGACGACCAGGCCCGCCGAATCGGAGCGGCCATCATCGACCATCTCGAGGAAACCGGACGGCTGTCAACTCCGCTGGAGCAGATCGCCGAAGGATTGAACCCCGCGCCGACCATACAAGAAATGGAGGCGGCCCTGGCCGCGGTGCAGCGGCTCGACCCGCCCGGCGTCGCCGCCCGCTCGGTCCAGGAGTGCCTGCTTCTTCAGCTCGCGGCCCTGCCAGGCGAGAACAAGCTGGAGAAGCGGATCGTGAGCGAGCACTTCGAGAACCTTCAGAAGAACCGCTTGCCGGCCATTGCCAAGGCGCTGGGCGTGGACTTGGAGGAGGTGAAGGCCGCAGTGGCCGTGATCGGCACCCTCTCATTGCATCCGGGCCGCAAGGTGGTGGACCGGCCGCTGCCGCCGATTGTGCCGGATGTAATCGTTGAGTACAATGAGCGGGAAGACCGCTATGAAGTTCGACTGGCCCGGGCCAACACTCGTGAGCTGCGTATTTCTCAGGAGTTTCGGGAGCTTCTGGAGAACTCTCGGACCGATAAACAGGCTCGTCAATTCATCAAGCAGAAGATCGAGGCGGCCAACGCCATCATCGAGGCGGTGCGCTTCCGCCGCGAGCGCTTGCTGGAGGTGGCCAAGATCGTGGTCGAGGCTCAGCGGGATTTTCTTGACCACGGGGAGCAGCATTTCAAGGCCCTTTGGATGCGGGATGTGGCTTTGCGGCTGAACTGCGATCCTTCGACCATCAGCCGGACGGTGGAGGACAAGTACATTCAGACGCCGCGTGGGGTGTACCCGCTGCGGCGTTTCTTCACCGGTGGGGCAGAGACCGGCGGCGGACAGACCCTGGGATGGGCCAGTATCAAAGCCAAGGTGGCCGAGATCATCGCCGGTGAGGACAAGCGCAAGCCGCTCCGCGATGATCAGATCGTGCGGCTGTTGAAGGCCGAGGGTGTGGACATAAAGCGGCGTACGGTAGCCAAATATCGGGCCCAGCTCGGGATTCCGCCCGCCCGTCAACGGCGGCAATACTGAAGCCGAGGTTTACCCATTTCGGGCGGCTTGCCGGGTCGGCCCGGACGGGGCGGGGGCGAACCCTCTCCGGTACTGCCTCCCCGCCAGAACTCCGGTCAGCAGCAGGCCGCTACCGACAAGACCGAGCAGCCAGGGGACGTGTCCATCCAGGCCGCGGATGTGCGGCAGGCCGAGCAGGCCGGTGCTGACCACGATGGCGGCCATGGTGCACATGTCGCACACCCCGAAAACTCGCCCGCGCCGCGTGTCGGGCACGAAGCGCTGGATCACCACCATGACCGTGACCAGAATCGCGGCCCCGTGCACTCCAATCATGAAGAGGCACACCGCGGGCAGCAGTCGCCCAGGCTTGAAAACGCACACCATCGCCAGGGTGATCAGCCAGCCCGCCCCACCCAGAACCCCGCCCATGAC
>Ga0136652_1000283_pt1 | contig 25944 bp, 25 predicted proteins | sample ConPoolayeEmetaG_FD_94864 | JGI IMG/M metagenome (GOLD analysis project Ga0136652, IMG submission 94864) | Hot spring microbial mat communities from California, USA to study Microbial Dark Matter (Phase II) - Cone Pool mat layer E metaG... ...
ATCAGAGGTCCTGTTAATAAGAAATAAATTTAAGGAAAGAGTTTTTAAACTTATAAAACTCAAAATATTATGAAAAAAATTTTTTCTCATTTTTTATTCTTTTGTAAAAAAATTATACCTAACAGAGAATATTCTGTCAAATCAACGAATTGTCTTATTAAAAAACTAACTTAAATTTTTCTTCAACATTTTAAATTAAACAAAAATATGGTAAAATAATAGAAAAAGAGTCAACTATATAAATAAAAAGATGGGAAAATTAATTAAACACCAAGTTTTCAAAGGGCAAAAAACAAAGTTCTGTTTAAGGAGAGGGGACTTCCTTTATCCCAACCCCCCGGTTCAAATGGGTCTTAACCCAATCAACTTATATGGGACTAAAGGGAGGGAAAACATACTCCTTTATTGGTCTTTTTGCCCAGGAAAAATGTTGTTGCCCTCCACCTTTTTCTACTTTAAAAATTTAAATTTTCAAAGAATTTTTTTGGTATATAATATTTTAAAATTTTAACACAAATTTAATTAGGAAGGAAAAAATGGAAAGGGTTTTAATTTTTGATACAACTTTAAGGGATGGAGAACAATCTCCTGGGGCAAGTTTAACGAGTGATGAAAAACTTAAAATTGCTTTACAACTTGAAAAACTTGGAGTAGATATTATTGAGGCAGGATTTCCAGTTTCAAGTCCTGATGATGCAAAAGCAGTTGAAATTATTGGAGAAAATATTGAAAATTCAATTGTTTGTGCTTTGGCAAGATGCAGGGATGAGGATATAAATGTTGCGTTAAAATCTCTTGAAAAAGCAAAAAAATCACGACTCCATTTATTTCTTGCAACAAGCGAAATTCATAGAAAATATAAATTGAAAAAGGCAAAAAATGAGATAATAAAAATTGCAAAAGAGAAAGTAAGATATGCTAAAAAATTTATAGATGATATAGAATTTTCACCAGAAGATGCTTCAAGGACAGAGCGGGATTTTTTACTTGAAGTATGCCTTGCAGTTATAGAAGAGGGTGCAAAGACAATAAATATACCTGATACAGTTGGATATGCAATTCCTGAAGAATTTGGAAAACTGATTAATTTTTTAAAAGAAAACTTACCACAAAATATTATTATAAGTGTTCACTGCCATAATGATTTGGGTCTTGCTGTTGCAAATTCTCTTACTGCTATTTTAAATGGAGCAAGACAGGTTGAATGTACAATAAATGGAATTGGAGAAAGGGCAGGAAATGCTTCACTTGAAGAAATTGTTATGAATCTAATTGTGAGAAAAAATTATTATAATGTCCAGACGAATATAAATACAAAAGAAATTTATAAGACAAGCCGTCTTGTTTCAACTTTAACAGGAATTCCAGTTCAGCCAAATAAAGCGATTGTTGGAGCAAATGCCTTCAGACACGAAGCAGGAATACATCAGGATGGCATTTTAAAGTATCGTTTAACTTATGAAATTATGGACCCAAAAATGATAGGTATTCCTGAAAGTGAACTTGTTCTTGGAAAACATTCAGGAAGGCATGCATTAAGAGAGAGATTAAAAAATCTTGGATTTGAATTTGATGATGAAAAATTTGAAAGAATATTTGAGAAATTTAAAATACTTGCAGAAAAGAAAAAAGAAATTCATGATGTTGATTTAATTGCAATAGCAGAGGAAGAAATCACAATAGTAAAACCTGTTTATTCACTTGTATATTTCCATATAGTTTCTGGTTCTTCTACAATTCCTTCAGCAACTGTAAGAGTGAAAAAAGGAGAAAAAATAATTGAAGATGCTTCAAGAGGAGATGGACCTGTTGATGCATTATATAAAGCAATTGATAGAATTACAAAACTTTCTCCTGTATTAAAGGAATATAAAATTACAGCAATAACAGGTGGTAAGGATGCTCAGGGTGAAGTAAGTGTATGTCTTGAAATAGATGGAATGAGAATTTACGGCAAGGGAGTAAGTACAGATATAATTGAGGCAAGTGGTAAGGCTTATATAAATGCAATTAATTTTTATCTGGCAAGAAAGAGTTTTGAGAAAAAAAATATAAAGGGTGCTTAAAATGACTATATCCCAAAAAATTATTGCTTTACACTGTAATAGAAAGGAAGTTTTTTCAGAAGAGTTTGTTGAATGTGATATAGACCTTGTTCTTGCAAATGATATAACAGGTCCTCTTGCTATTGAAGAATTTGAAAAAGTTGGTGCTAAAAAAGTTTTTAATTCTGAAAAAATTGTTCTTGTTCCTGACCATTTTACTCCTTGTAAAGATATAAAAAGTGCAGAACTTGTAAAAAAATTAAGGGAGTTTTCAAAAAAATATGGAGTTAAATTTTATGAAATAGGTAAAGTTGGAATTGAACATGCTCTTTTGCCAGAAGAAGGATTAACTTTGCCGGGTCAACTAATAATAGGAGCAGATAGTCATACATGTACTTATGGAGCAGTTGGTTGTTTTTCAACAGGAGTTGGAAGCACAGATACTGCTTATGCAATGATTACAGGTAAATTATGGTTTAAAGTACCTTCAACAATTAAATTTTATTATTATGGGAAATTAAATGAATATGTAAGCGGGAAGGATTTGATTTTATATACTATTGGAAAAATTGGAGTTGATGGAGCAAATTATAAAAGTATGGAATTTACAGGACCTGTTATTGAAAATTTAACAATTGATGATAGATTTACAATCTGTAATATGGCAATTGAAGCAGGAGCAAAAAATGGAATAATAAAACCAGATAAAATTACTGAAGAATATTTTAAGGAAATGGGTAAGGATATCAAAATTGATAAAAATTTAAAAACAGATAGTGAAAATGACTATGAAAAAATAATTGAGATAGATGTAAGTAAAATTGAACCACAAATTGCTGCTCCTCATCTTCCAAGTAATTCAAAAAGTGTAAGGGAATATGAAAATGTTAAAATTGATCAGGTTGTTATTGGTTCATGCACAAATGGTAGAATAAGTGATTTAAGGAAGGCAGCGAAAATATTAAAGGGTAAAAAGGTTTATCCAGAGGTTAGATGTATAATAATTCCAGCAACACAAAAAGTTTATAAAATGGCATTGAAGGAAGGTTTGATTGATATATTTATTGAAGCAGGATGTGTAATTTCTCCTCCAACATGTGGTCCCTGTCTTGGGGGGCACATGGGAGTATTAGCAAAAGGAGAAGTAGCAATAGCAACAACAAACAGAAATTTTATAGGAAGAATGGGACATCCAGAAAGTTATGTATATCTGTCCAATCCAGAAGTAGCAGCAGCAAGCAGTATAAAAGGTAAAATATGTCATCCAGAGGAGGTTGTATGAATAAAGAAGGTATTGAAGAAAAAATAATTGAAGAGAAACTGAAAGGAGTTTCAGATTTTGAAATAGGAGAGAAATATAAAGTGAGTTATAGGTTTATTGAGGGAGTTCTCAGAAAATTTTATGGAATTGCTTTAAGTAATCTGAAGAAGAAGAAAATTAAAAAAATCTATCCTAATAAGTTTAAAATAGAAAATACAACTGTTTGGAGTTTCAAAAATAGGGGCAATTGGGCTACACATTCAGGAGAATATAGAGGGAATTGGTCTCCTTATATTCCCCGTAATATAATTTTGAGATATTCTTTTCCTGGTGATACCATTTTAGATCCTTTCTGTGGAGGAGGGACTACTTGTATTGAAGCAAAATTACTTGGAAGAAAATGCATAGGAATTGATATAAATGAAAAAGCAGTTGAACTTACAAAAAGAAATTTAGAATTTGAAATAGATGGACTTTTTCCTATATATGAACCTGAAATAAAAGTTGGAGATACAAGAAATCTTTGGTTTATAGAGGATAATTCAATAGACCTAATTTGTACTCATCCCCCATATGCCAATGCCATCCACTATACTAATAAAAAAGAAGGCGATTTGTCATGGTTAAATATAGAGGAATTTCTTTTAGAAATAAAAAAAGTTGCGAAAGAATTTTTTAGAGTTTTAAAACCAGGGAAAAAGTGTGTTTTTTTAATTGGTGATTTGAGAAAGAAAAAATATATAATTCCTTTAGGATTTAAAGTAATAGATATTTTTCAGAAAGAAGGATTTTTATTGAGAGATTTGATTATTAAAAGACAACATAATTGTAAAACAACAGGTTTCTGGTATGAAAAAAGTCTTAAATATAACTTTTTACTTCTTGCACATGAATATTTGCCAATTTTTGAAAAACCATTTTCAAAGTGTTTAATAGAAAAAGAAATAATAATGGAAACTTCTGAAAGTTATTTAACAAACTTTAAATTAAAAGTCAAAAAGAAATTGTCATCATTAGAAACTACTACTTTATGGATTTTCCCAAAAGAGAAATTTGAAGAAAATTTGAATAAAAACATAATTGAAAGATATGCACCTGATAAACTTTATTCCATTTTTTGTCTTTTCCCCAATAATCAGGTAATTCTTAATATCTCTAAAAAACTTAAAAATGGGAAAATATCTCTTCTTTATATTAAAATTCTTTCAGAAGAAATAAAGGAGCAAGATTTTTTTAATTTTTTACTTCAAAAAATTTCTCAAGAAAGTACTAATTTGAAAGAGAAAGGATATGTTGTAGTGCATACCAAAGATATTAGAACAACAACTGGTATTTTCCCTACTGGTAAAGAAATTGTGATTAACTTTGAAAAAGAATTTCCATTTTTAAAATTGAAGGAAATTATCATTGCTTCTTTCTATGGAAATGAAGAGTTTACAAATATTCTAAAAAATTTTAAGATAGTTCATTCATACATACTTGTTTTTGAAAAAAATGCTGAGAATAATTAATTTTTTTGTAAGTGTTTTTTATTACATAATTTGTACAAAAAGAGTGAAGCAAGTTAGAAAATTAGTTGCTGATGACTTGATTTATACAACAAAAAATAATATTCAAATTTTAGTTTATCCTGGTAAAAAATCACAATCTCCCTATGATTTTATTGTAAGGTATAAAGAACCCGGGAGAAGAGAAAGAACTCCAAAGCATATTCATATAATTATAGAGATGTATGTAAAGTATGCATATTCCCCTCAACTTACTTTAAAATTAAAAGAATACTTTTTGAAAATGTTTAAATCTATTACACCGGTAAAAGAATTTCCTCCCAAATTACAATATTTTGAACCTAAATATGTAGAAGAATTTAAAGAATTGGATAATGTAGGAGAATTTTCAGTAGAATTTTTAATGGTTGTGACTGAATTAATTTACCTTCAGGAAAAAACAAATTATCCAGAAGGAACATATACAGAACAACTTTTTAAAGATTTTGGAGTAAAAGATAGATTTTCTGTTATTCAAAAAGCAACATGGAGAAATATAGGAGGTGTAAAATGAATTGGAAAAAGAGAGAAAATTTTTTAAAAATAATAAGAAGAGAAGGTTGCGGATTTGTACCATGTAGAGTATCAATTAATGGGAAAATATGGGATGAAAATGTTGAATATTTTGAAAATATAAAAAAAGAATGTAAAAATGTAGAAGTTGGTGTGAGTAGAAATCCTGAAAGAGAAAAAGAAAATTTTAAAGAAGATGAGTGGGGTTGTTTATGGCATTATCCTGGTAATTATCTTAGCGGTCAGGTAGTAAAACATCCTCTTTCATCATGGGATTTTTTTGATTCATATATTCCACCAGACCCATTAAAAAACAGAAACTGGGAAGAAGAAAAAAATAGGATAGAAAAAGAAAAAAAAGATGGTTTATTTTCAGGTGCGGGTGTTGAACATGGATTTTTTTATTTACGACTTACATATTTAAGGGGTTTTGAAAATTTTATGATTGATGTTGGATTGAGAGAACCAAGACTGAAAAAACTTATAGAGATTTTAACTGAATACTGGAAGATTGTTATAAAAAAACTTGTTGAATTTGAACCAGATGTTATTTATTTTGGAGATGACCTTGGACATCAAAACTCACTTCCAATAAGACCAGAAGCATGGAGAGAATTAATAAAACCATCCTATAAAGAAATATTTTCTGTATGTAGAAAAAAGAATATTGAAGTTTTTTTACATACAGATGGATATATTGTTGATATTATTCCAGACCTTATTGAGACAGGTGTTACAATTTTAAATCCTCAGGACCTTGTAAATGGGTTAGATAATATTGAAAGATTGGCAAAAGGGAAAATAACGATAGACCTTGATATTGACAGACAGAAAATAACAGTTTTTGGCAAACCTGAAGACATAGACGAACATATAAAAAAATGTATTGAAAAACTTGGTTTAGAAAAAGGAGGGCTTTTACTTATATATGGTGCATATCCTGGAACACCAGTAGAAAATATAGGACAGGTAATAAAGTCAATGGAAAAATATTGTAAATTATGGTGTAAATAGGAGAATAAAATGAAAATAAAAGGAAAGGTCTGGAAATTTAAAGACAATATAAATACAGATGATATAATTGCAGCAAGATATTTAAATACAACTGATGAAAAAGAACTTACATCTCATTGCTTTGAAACAATAAGACCAGAATTTTCAAAAAATGTTAAAAAAGGAGATATAATTGTTGCGGGTGAAAATTTTGGATGTGGAAGTAGTAGAGAACATGCACCTATGTCAATTAAAAGTTGCAGTGTTTCTGTTGTTATTGCTAAAAGTTTTGCGAGAATATTTTTCAGAAATTCAATAAATATAGGGCTTCCTTTAATTGAACTTAAAGAAACAGATGAAATAAATGAGAAAGATGTGCTTGAAGTTGATTTTGAAAAAGGGGAAATTGTAAATTTAGCAACGGGTAAAAAATATAAATTTCAAAAATATCCTGATTTTTTGCAAAACATAATAAATGCAGGGGGTCTTATGGCTCTTGCTAAAAAATATATAAAGGAGAATGAATGAAAATAATTGATACAAATTTAAATTTTGAAATTGAAAGTTTTAAAAAACCCTTAGGATTTAAAGGGAAATTTTTAACTGGTGCATGGCAGATAATAACATATCTAAAAAGTGAAAATAATTTTTCAATAGGTCTTGGGACTCAAAGTGTTTTGTGGTCTGACAGCAATGTTTTTGCTGAAAATAGTGAAGTGGGTGGAAATTGCCTAATGTTTGCAGTTACTCAACATACTTTAAAATTACTTAAAAGAATGGAAATAAAAAATCCAATAGAAATACTTGAAGAAATTTTTCATGATGTTCATAATTATGCAAAAAAAATAACAGGAAGAGATGATTTAAGAGAGACATTTACATTAAATTCGCTTGTTTCAATTGATAATGCTCTATGGGTTTTATATGCAAAAGAAAATAATAAATTGAACTTTTTTGAAATGATTCCTGAACAATATAAAGAGATGTTTAAATATAGACACAACAAAATTGCCTGTATTCCTTTAATTTCTTACGCTGTTTCAATAGATGAAATAGAAAAAATGGTAAAAGATGGTTTTTTTGTTTTAAAGATTAAAATTGGTTCTGACCCTGACAACGATGGAGATAGAGAAAAAATGCTTAAGTGGGATATGGAAAGAATTAAAAGCATACATGAAAAATTTAAGGATTATCATACACCTTATACAAAAAATGGGAAATTACCATATTATTTTGATGCAAATGGAAGATATGATTCAAAGGATAGATTAGAAAGACTTATTGATTTTATTGATAAAATCGGTGCTTTGGAGCAGGTGATTATAATAGAAGAGCCATTTCCTGAGGAACTTGAGGTGGATGTGAGCGATTTACCTGTAAGAATTGTTGCAGATGAAAGTGCTCATACAGATAAAAATGTTATTGAAAGAAGTCAGATGGGATATAAAGGAGTTGCATTAAAACCAATTGCAAAAACATTAAGTATGACTTTAAAAATATTAAATGAAGCAGAAAAAAGAAATATGGATTATTTTTGTGCTGATTTGACAGTAATACCTATACTTGTTGAGTGGAATAAAATTTTCTCATCGGGTATAAAAACATTTCCAGAATTGAAGATTCCAATAGTTGAATCAAATGGGTTCCAATATTATAAAAACTGGGAAAATCTTTTAAAGTATCATCCCTATTATGGGAAAAAATGGATTTCTCCGGAAAAAGGTATTTTTAATCTTGATGAAGAATTTTATAAATTAAGTGGTGGAATATTTGAAATTTCAGAGCATTATAAAGATCTTATATCTTAAAGAAAGGAGAGGAGTATGGGAAGATTATATAAAATTGGTGTAATTGGTGGAGATGGAATAGGGCCTGAAATTATAAGGGAAGGGATTAAAGTTTTAAAAGCAGTAAGTGAAAGATTTGATTTTAAAATTGAATTTATTGAATATGATTTTGGGGGTGAAAGATATTTAAAAACAGGAGAAACATTACCTGACAGTGCAATTGAGGAATTTAAAAAACTTGATGCAATTTATCTTGGAGCAGTTGGCCATCCTGATGTTCCACCAGGTATTCTTGAAAAAGGTATTTTACTTAAAATTAGATTTGAACTTGACCAGTATATAAATTTAAGACCTGTAAAATTGTATCCAGGGGTGGATTGTCCGTTGAAAAATAAGGGTCCGGAAGAGATTGATTATGTAGTCGTGAGGGAAAATACAGAAGGACTTTATTGTGGAATTGGAGGGAATTTTAAAAAAGGAACATCAGATGAAGTGGCAACTCAATTATCAATAAATACAAGAAAAGGAGTTGAAAGATGTATAAGATATGCATTTAAACTTGCAAGGGAAAGAAACAAAAAGAAATCTTTAACAGTCGTTGATAAAGCAAATGTTTTAATATATGAAGGTGATTTATGGAGAAGAACTGCTAATGAAGTTTGGAAAGAATTCCCTGATATAAAACTTGATTTTGCTTTTGTTGATGCTACATGTATGTGGATGGTTAAAAATCCGGAATGGTTTGATGTAATTGTAACAAATAATATGTTTGGAGATATAATTACTGACCTTGGAGCAATAACTCAAGGAGGTCTTGGGATAGCAGCGGGAGGAAATATAAATCCTGAAGGAGTAAGTATGTTTGAGCCAATTCATGGTTCTGCACCAAAGTATGCTGGAAAAAATATAGCATGTCCTCTTGCAACAATTTCAGCAGGTGGCATGATGTTTGAAATTCTTGGAGAGAAAAAAGCAGCAGAGTTAATAGAAAAATCAATTGTTAAGGCGTTATCAGAAGGTCATATAAAATCGCTTGAAGCGGGAAAAATGGGGATGACAACAAGTGAGGTTGGAGATTTAATAGCAAAATTTGTTAAAGAAATTTAGTAGATTTTACTAAAACTTTTTAATTTTTCAATGGTCTAAATAATAGAAAGGAGGTGAAACAAAATGAAGAAAATTTTTAGTTTGATCATAGGAGCGATACTTATTTTATGTTTTTCTTCACCAGTTTTTTCAGGTGAAAAGAAAGATAAAGAAAAAGAAGTGCCTAAGGGAGCAAAAGTAAATGTTGAGAAACTTATAGGAGAAATTGTTGATATTAATACAAATTTAAACACAATTACAGTAAAACAAGCAGATGGTTCTCAAATTACATTAAAAATAATAACTCCTGAAATGATGGAAGAAATAAAAAACTTTAGTGTGGGAGAAAAAGTAAAAATTCTATTTATTCCCAAGGAAAATGAATTGATTTTATTTAAGATTAAAAAATATACAGCAGAAGAAGGTAAAAAAAAGAAAAATTAATGTAAAATTTTTCTAATAAGTTCTTTATAAACATATCTTCTAAAAATATGAAAGATATTTTTGGAACTTTTTACTGCTTATATAAATTTGAAAAAAAGTAAAATTTGGTAGATAATTAGAATTATGGATAGAGAAATTGAAGCAAAATGGGAAAGGATTATAGAATTGCTAAAAAAAAATAGATTAGATGGATTTCTAATTAATAAGGTAAGTAATTTTGCATGGTTTACAGGAGGGAAAATAAATTATGTTGGACTTCATACAGAAATAGGTGTATGCAAATTACTTATAACTGAAAAAAAGATTTATTATTTGACAAATAATATTGAATACCCAAGAATTTCGGAAGAGGAGTTGAAGAATTTTGAATTTGAACCATTAATTGAAAACTGGTATGAAGAAAAGTATAATGAAGGAATAAAAAAAATCTGTAATGGGTTAATTGGTTCTGATATACCATTTTCTGATTTTATAACTTTAAATATAGAAAATCTGCATTTCCCTCTTTTATCAGAAGAAGTTGAAAGATATAAAAAACTTGGTAATGAAACATCAGAAATAATGACTCATGTATGTAAAGAGATAAAAATAGGAGAAAAAGAAATAGAAATTGCTGGGAAATTGAGCGAAGAATTGTGGAAAAAAAATATAGTCCCTATTGTTTTACTTATTGCTTCTGATGATAGAATTGAAAAATACAGGCACCCATTACCAACTGAAAAAAAGGTTGAAAAATATGTTATGGTTGTTTTATGTGCAAGAAAATATGGTCTAATTGTTTCTCTCACACGACTTGTGCATTTTGGAGAATTGCCTCCGGAGTTGAAAAATAAACATTTATGTGTTTGTAAAATTGATGCAACTTTTATAAATTCAACAAGAATAAACAAAAAAATTGGAGAAATTTTTATAGAAGGGGTGAAAATGTATGAAAAAACAGGTTATCCGCATGAATGGAAAAAGCATCATCAGGGAGGTCCTACTGGATATCTAACAAGATATTTTAGAGCAACAAAAGAAAAAGATGAATTAGTTTATGAAAATCAGGCATTTGCATGGAATCCATCAATAACAGGTACTAAATCAGAGGATACAATAATAATAACTGGAAGGGGGCCCTTAATAATAACTGAGGATAAAAACTGGCCGATGTTGAAAATTGAAATAGAAGATAAAGAAATTTTAAGGCCAGATATTTTAATAAAATGAAAAAAATTTTTTTACTCCTATTTTTTTTAATTGTTTCTATAACAAAATTTTCTTTTCCAAATACAGGATATGTCTTGAAAGTTGAGGGAGCAATTGGGCCTGTCACATATTATCAGATTAAAAATGTAATATCTCTTGGAGAAAAAAATAAGGCAGATTTTGTTCTATTAATATTGGATACTCCTGGTGGACTTTTATCTTCTACAAGAAAAATTGTTCAGGAAATACTTTCATCCAATATCCCTGTTATATGCTTTGTCTATCCAAGTGGTGCTCAATGTGCTTCTGCTGGAACCTTTATTGCTCTTTCTTCTCATATTCTTTCTATGGCTCCTGCAACAAATATAGGAGCAGCACATCCAGTAACTTTAACCGGAGGAGAGACAGAAAGTAAAATGGAAGAAAAGATTGTTAATGATACAGTAAGTTTTATTAAAACAATAGCAAGGCATAGAAACAGAAATGAAAAATGGGCTGAAAAAGCGGTTAGAGAAAGTATTTCTTCAACAGAAGAAGAAGCATTAAAAGAAAAAGTTATAGATTTAATAGCAAAAGATGTAAATGAATTGCTGGAGAGAATTGATGGAATGACAGTTAATATTAAAGATAAAGAAATAATACTTCATACAAAAAATGCTGAATTGAAAGAAGCGAAAGCGGAATTTAAAGACAAAATTTTACAGTTTATTTCAGACCCTACTATTTCATATCTTTTACTTATTATTGGGATATGGGGAATAATATTTGAACTTTCCCATCCTGGTTTTGGAATCCCAGGAATTGTTGGTACAATTGCTTTAATTCTTGCATTTTTTGGATTGCACACATTGCCAATTAATCTTGCAGGTCTTATTTTAATTATGTTGAGTTTTATATTTTTTGCAATTGAAGCATTAACCCCAACTTTTGGAATTTTTATTACTTCAGGAATTATTACATTTATTCTTGGCTCTTTAATGTTATTCAGAGAGAGTTCTGGAATTAAAATTCCTTTATCTACCGTTTCATATGTTAGTATTTTAACAGGTAGTTTTATATGGTTTGTTATCTGGTTTGCATGGAAAACAAAAAGAAAAAAAGTGATTACAGGAAAAGAAGGTTTAATTGGAGAAAAGGGTAGGGTGATAGAAGAACTTAATCCTGAGGGGATGGTTTTTATTCATGGTGAATATTGGAAAGCGAAAAGCAAATCAGGTTTGATTGAAAAAGATAAAAAAATTAAAGTTGTTGATGTTGAAGGATTACTTTTAATTGTAGAGGAGATGAATAATGAAAAAGAATAGATATCAAGAGGAGGCATGGAGAATTTTTAGAATAATGGCAGAGTTTGTGGAAGGATTTGAAATACTTGAAAATGTAGAAAAGGCAGTAACTATTTGGGGTTCTGCAAGAGTAAAGCCAGGAGATGAGTGGTATGAAAAAGCAGTTATTACAGCCAGAATGCTTGCAGAGAAAGGATATACAATTATTACAGGGGGCGGTCCAGGAATAATGGAAGCAGCAAATAAAGGAGCAAGTTTAGTAGGAGGAGAATCTATCGGTCTTAATATAGAACTTCCAGAGGAACAGAAACCAAATCCATATATAAAGACATTGGTTTCTTTTAGATATTTTTTTACAAGAAAAGTAATGTTTGTTAAATATGCGAAGGGATTTATAATCTTTCCTGGGGGTTTTGGTACCCTTGATGAATTCACGGAAGCAATTACATTAATTCAAACAAAGAGAGTACATAAGTTTCCTGTTGTTTTAATGGATAAAAAATACTGGGATGGTTTTGTAAAATGGTTTAAAGATGTTCTTCTTAAAAGAGGATATATTGATAAAGAAGACCTGAAAATTTTTAAAATTGTAAATGAACCAGAAGAAGCAGTAAAAATTATAGAAGATTTTTATAAATAACTTATTTCTCAATAGGAATTTCTTTTATTTTTTGAAGGAAAATTGAATATGTTTTTTCGTCAAAAAGGACAAATCTTATCAATTTTATAGATTTTAATTGAGGAATAGTTTCAATTATTGCTTTTATAGATACCTCTGCTGCTTCTTCCACAGGATAACCAAATATACCTGTTGAAATTGCAGGAAAAGCAATGGATTTAAGTCCTCTACTATCAGCAATTTTAAGTGAATTTTTAAAACAAAGAGCAAGTTTTCCTGCAGGATTTTTCTCTTCTGAATATACAGGACCAAGTGTATGGATTACATATGGATTTGGTAGATTATATCCACCTGTTATTACTGCTTCTCCTACTTCAATCGGTGCATATTTTTTACATTCTTCATAAAGTTGAGGACCTGCTTTTCTGTGAATTGCACCTGCTACTCCTCCTCCTGGTGCAAGATATCTATTGGCAGCATTAACAACTACATCTATATCTTTCTGTTCTGTAATATCTCCTTTAACACATTCAATTTCTACATTTTTGATTTTTACCATACTTTTAAGTATTATATATAAAAACTAAAGAAGAAGTCAAATGCTTTATAGAAAATTTGGAAAAACAGGGATTAAAGTTTCATTACTTGGATTTGGAGCGATGCGACTTCCTACAAAAGAGATAAATGGAAATATAGTTGTTGACGAAGAACTTTCCATAAAAATCATTCATAGAGGATTTGAACTCGGCATAAATTATATAGATACTGCCTATGGATATTGTAGAGGAGAAAGTGAAATTATTGTAGGGAAAGCGATTAAACTGTGGGAAAGAGATAAGGTATATATTTCTACAAAATCTCCTGTATGGAAGATAGAAAAAAGGGAAGATTACAGAAAATTTCTTGAAGAGCAACTTAAAAAACTTGATACAGATTATATTGATTTTTATCATTTTCATTCTTTAACTTGGCAAAATTTTAATGAGAAAGTTTTGGGTTTGAATCTTATAGAGGAGGCAATGAAAGCAAAAGGGGAAGGATTGATTAAACACATCTCATTTTCATCTCATGATAAACCTGAATATATAAAAGAAATTATTGATAAGAGTGAAATTTTTGAAACAATTTTACTTCAATATAATTTACTTGATAGAACTAATGAAGAGATTATTGAATACGCTGCTAATAAAGGACTTGGGATTGCTGTTATGGGACCTGTTGGAGGCGGAAGGTTATTTGAATTTCCTTATTTGATGGAAGTATTTAAAGAGAGGTATAAAACACCTGTTGAAATTGCTCTAAAATTTGTTTTCTCAAATAAGAATGTATCTATTGCTCTCTCAGGAATGAATTCAATTAAAATGGTGGAAGAGAATGTTGGATTTGCGAGTTCTACAGATTTTCTTAAAGAAGATGAAATTGAATTGATAAATAGAATTATAAATGAGAGAAGGAAAAAAGGAGAAATACCTTGTACTGGATGTGAATATTGCTTACCTTGTCCTCAGAATATACCTATTCCTTTTATATTTAAACTTTTTAATGAGTATATCTTACTCGGTTCAGAAATTCCAAAAAATAAATATAAAGATATAGGTAGTGCAGAAGACGACCTTAGAAAAAAAGGGGATGCTTGTTTAGAATGTGGAAAGTGTGAAGAAAAATGTCCTCAAAAAATAAATATAAGAGATTTACTTAAAAAAATTCATAAAACATTTTCCTCATAGAATTGTCCAATTAAAGATTGGAATATTCTTTCGTCTGTGCTTTTAGACTTAATAAAAGTTCAATATTTGACCTTGTACTTTTTATTTTATTTATTAAAAGTTCCATTGCTTCAATTGGATTTAAAGGTGCGAGTATTTTTCTTAAAAGCCATATCAACTGAAGTTCTTCAGGATTTATCAGAAGTTCTTCTCTTCTTGTTCCTGACCTGTTAATATCTATTGCTGGAAAGATTCTTCTATCAGCAAGTTTTCTATCAAGATTTATTTCCATATTTCCCGTTCCTTTAAATTCCTCAAAGATAACTTCGTCCATTTTACTTCCAGTATCTATTAATGCTGTCCCTATTATTGTCAAACTGCCTCCTTCTTCTATATTTCTTGCTGCTCCAAAAAATCTCTTTGGTTTATCAAGTGCTGTAGATTCAAGCCCACCTGTCATAATTTTCCCACTATGTGGAACCAGCACATTATATGCTCTTGCCAGTCGTGTAATACTGTCAAGTAAAATTACTACATCTTTTTTATGTTCAACAAGGCGTTTGGCTTTTTCAAGAGCAATTTCAGCAACCTGAGTGTGTCTTTCTGGAGATTCGTCAAATGTAGCACTTATTACCTCTCCTTTTACAATTCTTCTCATTTCTGTTACCTCTTCAGGTCTTTCTGCAACCAGTAAAACAATCAAATATACATCTGGATGGTTTTTGGCAATTGCATTTGCTATTTTTTGTAAAATAACTGTTTTCCCTGCTCTTGGAGGAGAAACTATTAATCCTCTCTGTCCCTTTCCAATTGGAGCAATTAAATCAATTACCCTTGTTGTTATTTCATCAGGTGTGGTTTCAAGGATAAATCTTTCATTTGGATGTATAGGAGTTAATTCTTCAAAAGGAATTCTTGAACTAATATTTTCAGGCGGTTCTCCATTCACCATTTCAACTTTTAAAAGAGCAAAATATTTTTCATTCTCTTTTGGAGGTCTTATCTGTCCAGAAACAGTATCTCCTGTCTTAAGTCCAAATTTTTTTATTTGAGAAGGAGATACATATATATCATCCGGACCTGGCAAGTAGTTATAATTAGGTACTCTTAAAAATCCAAAACCATCTGGTAGCACTTCAAGGACACCCTCTCCAAATAAAAGTCCATTTTTCTTAGCCTGTGCTTCCATAATTTTATAAATTAATTCTTCCTTTCTTAATCCACTTATTCCATTTACATCCATTTCTTTGGCAATCTTCTGCAATTTATTCATATTACATTTTCTTAAAGTTGAGAGATTAATTTCACTAATTTTTTCTTCCATTTTTACTCCTTTTTGAAATGATAATTATAATTTATTTCTTTTTTTAACTTTTCAATTAATCTTTTTACTTTTTTTTCTGTGTTAAGAATAGAACCGGAATTATCAATAATATAATCTGATTTCTTTTTCTTCCATGAAATAGGGAACTGATTTTTCCATATTCTTTCTATTTCTTCTTCTGAATATTTCCCCTTTAATCTATTTTTTATTTCTTTTTGGGGCGCACTTACCACAACGATTTTATCAAATAAAAATTCACTCTTCGTTTCAAAAAGTAGAGGAATTTCAATAAATATTATACCTCCATTTTTCTTTGTGTCAAGTATTTTCTCTTTAATTTTTTCAAATACCAAAGGATGAATAAGTTTTTCAAGTTCTGTTTTTTTTTGAGGATTTTCAAATATAATTTTTCTTATTTTTTTTCTGTCCAATTTTTCATTAACTATTACACTTTTACCAAAAATTTTACCCACTTCTTTTATAATATTTTTTTTATTAAGCAAACAATCAACAATTTCATCACATGATATAACACTGAATCCTTCTTTTTTCAAAATTTCTCCTACTGTGGTCTTACCGGACCCTAAAATTCCTGTAATACCAACTATAAGGGATTTTTTCATAATGTTCCTAAATCCCAGGAAGAGAGATATTTTTTCTGTTTCTTTGTTAAGGTGTCAATTTTTATGTTGATAGTTTCCAGTTTATATTTTGCTACCTGTTTATCTACTTCTTCAGGAACATCATAAACATCTATTTTAATCCCTGGATTTTCTTTCAGAAATTTAATTGAAAGAAATTGATTTGAGAAACTCATATCCATTACTTCTGGCGGATGTCCTTCAGCGCAGGCAAGGTTAAGAAGTCTTCCTTTTCCAAGTATATAAATTCTTTTCCCATTTTTAAGTGTATATTCATCAAGCCCATTCCTTATTCTTTTTTTCTTTCTGGTATACTTTTCTATTTCATCCATTTTTATTTCTACATTAAAATGTCCGGCGTTACCAAGAATAACACCATCTTTCATTCTATTTATCTCTTTTAAAGTAATCACTGATGTATTTCCTGTAGCAGTGATAAATATATCACCAATTTTGCTTGCATCTTTTGTAGACATAACTGAAAATCCATCCATAACTGCTTCAAGTGCTTTTATAGGGTCAACTTCTACAATTATTACTTTTGCTCCCATTCCTTTAAATCTATTAGCAATTCCTTTACCACACCAACCATATCCACAGATAACTACATTTTTTCCCGCTATTAATAGATTTGTAGCCCTAAGTAATCCATCAATAGTTGATTGTCCTGTTCCATATCTATTATCAAAAAGATATTTAGTTTTTGCATTATTTACAGCAATAACAGGAAATTTCAAAAGATTTTGTTTATGTAAATTTTTAAGTCGTATAACACCTGTTGTTGTTTCTTCTGTTGCACCAATAATATTTTTTATATACCTTTCGTTCTGATGTAGAAATGTAATTAAATCCCCTCCATCATCTATAACAAAGTGAGGTAATTTTTTCCCAACTTCCTCAATATTTTTATTATATTCTTTAACACTTTCTCCTCTCTTCCCAAAAACATAAATTCCCTTTTTAACAAGATATGCTGCCACATCATCCTGAGTGGATAAAGGATTTGAAGCACAGAGAAATACTTTAGCACCTGCTTCTTTTAAATTTAAAACAAGATTTGCAGTTTCAGATGTTATGTGAAGACATGCAGATATTCTATATCCTTTAAGAATTCTATTTTTAGAATATATCTCCCGCAATTTTTTAATTACAGGCATATGATTTAATGCCCATAATGTTTTTCTTTCTCCTTCCTTAAAAAGATTAATATTTCTTATTGAATATTTTTTCATTTATTTAATATTTTTGAGAAATGTTTCTTTAGCATCTGTTTTTTCCCATGTAAAATCATCGTCATTTCTTCCAAAATGTCCATAACAGGCAGTTTTTCTATAAATTGGTCTTAATAAATCAAGTTTTTTTATAATCCCTCTTGGAGACAAATCAAAGTTTTCTTTTATTATTTTTATAATTTCTGTTTCAGGAATAATTCCTGTACCATATGTGTTTACCATTAAAGATACAGGCTCTACTTGTCCTATAACATAAGCAATCTGTATTTCACATTTTTTTGCAATTCCTGAAGCAACTATATTTTTTGCAAGATATCTCGCCATATATGAACCAGACCTATCAACTTTTGTAGGGTCTTTGCCAGAAAAGCATCCTCCTCCATGACTTCCAACCCCTCCATATGTATCAACTATAATTTTTCTTCCAGTAACACCTGTATCAGCCATTGGACCTCCAATGGTAAAACTTCCTGTTGGATTTATAAAAATTTTCATATTTTTACTTTTCAAATCTTCTGGAATTACATAATTTATCACAAGTTCTATAATATCTTCTCTGATTTTACTATAAGGAACATCAGGATTATGTTGAGCAGAAACAACGACACTTTCAACACTTACAGGTTTTCCATTTTCATAAAGAACGGTTACCTGGGATTTTCCATCAGGTCTTAAATAATCAACAATTTTTTTCTTTCTTATTTCAGCCAGACGCATTACAAGTTTATGAGCCAGAATTATTGGTAGAGGCATTAATTCTTTTGTTTCATCTGTTGCATATCCAAACATCATACCCTGGTCTCCTGCTCCTCCTTTGTCTACACCCATTGCTATTTCAGGTGCTTGTTCCTGAATCGAGGTAATAATTCCAACTGATTCATACTGAAATCCATAGGATGGTTCAGTATATCCTATTTCTTTCAATAAATTTCTTATTACTTCAGGAATATCCACATATCCAGAAGTAGTTATTTCACCTGCAACAAATATCAAACCTCTTGTTGTTAATGTTTCACAGGCAACCCTCCCATTTCTATCCTGTTTTAAAACTTCATCAAGGATTGCATCAGAAATCTGGTCACATATTTTATCGGGATGTCCTTCGCATACAGATTCTGATGTAAAAAAATATGGATTTTTCACCTTATCCCTCCTTTTTTAATTCTTCTTTTAAAATATTTATCTCTTTTATCTCCGTAGGATCAACCTTATTTAAAATTGCTAAATAATAACTTATCCAGTCTCCAAGAATTATTAAATAAAGAAGTTTTTCTAAAATTGTATCTCCTTTTAATTTTATTTTCAATATCTCATTTATCCTCAACTTTACTATATTTTCTGTTATTTCAATCCTTTTTTTAATTCTATCATTTTCAAGTTCTGAAATAACAAATAGGATAACCAACTTTTTTACAAACCATTCCGGGAAACTGAAGGACATTATTTCATTATGATTCATTTCAGGAAAAACATTTATAAAAGAAAAACTTTTGGAATTTTCTGCAATTTGTGTTTTCCATCTTAAAATTCCGGGATAAAATCTATTTTCTGAATAAATAAGAGAGATTTTTTTATATATTTTTTCAGCAATTTCCATAGCCAGATTATTTTTATTATTTGGAATAAATTCGCTTTTCCAGTTTTCAAGTTTCTCAAAAAAATCTTTTTTTAATTCGGGTAATATTTTCATATTTACAAAAAGTTTATAAACAGGAAAAAATAAATATCCTAAAGCACATCTTGGGGGCATTCCAGGTGGTATTTTGATTATCGGGGTCTTGTCCTCTTCACATCTTTTTTCTATTTCTCCATTGCTTGAAATACATAAAATTATACTCTTTTTTTCTTTTGCAACTTTATATGCACTCAATGTTTCTTCCGTATTTCCAGAATAACTTTCAACTATAACCAAAGTTTCAGTATCTACATATTCTGGAAGAAAATAGTCCTTTATTACAGAAACAGGTGTACAACTGATTTCTTCTATTAAAATTTTCATTATTTCTCCACTTATTCCAGAACCGCCCATCCCTGTAAAAACTATTTTCTTAAATTTCGCAGGAATTTCTGGAGTTTCAAAATTATATCCTTCATAACAATGGTGTGGAAAATTTTCAAGTAAAGACAACATATTTTGTTTATCATACTTTTTTAATTTTTTCTGTGAAAATTTCATTCTTTCTTCCTTTTTAAAAATATTTTAATTAAGATTTTTTTTAAGAAAACTCATTATTTTTTCATGAGAGTTAAAATTAATAACTTTTTCTGCGATTTCTTTAATTTTTGAATAATAGTTTTTGATAATCTTTTCTTTTACAGAAGGAATCGCAACAGGTGCCATACTCAATTCATCTATTCCCAAACCAATCAACAGACATGCTATTTCAGGTATTGATGCCATTTCGCCACATATTCCCACTTTTATGTTATTTTTTTTAGCATTTTCAATAGTTAATTTTATAAGTTTTAAAATAGAGGGATGGCATGGTTTATATAAATAAGAGAGTTTTTCACTTACCCTATCAATAGCAAGTGTATATTGAATCAAGTCATTAGACCCTATACTGAAAAAATCTACTTCTTGTGCAAGTTCATCTGAAATAATGGCAGAAGAAGGAGTTTCAATCATAATGCCTATTTCTATATTTTCATTAAATTTTATTCCTTCTTTAATCAGTTCATTTTTTGCTATTTCAACAATTTTTTTGGCTTCTATCACTTCTTCCACAGTTGTTACCATGGGAAACATCATTTTAAAATTGCCATAATAACTTGCTTTTAAAATAGCCCTTATCTGTGTTAGAAAAATATCCTTTTTTTCAAGGGAAAATCTAATCCCTCTTAATCCCAACAAAGAATTCAATTCTTTTGGACCTTCAAATGCAGAAATAAATTTATCTCCACCTACATCAATTGTTCTTATTATAATTGGCTTATCTTTCATTTTATCTGCTATTTTTTTGTAAGAAAGGAATTGTTCTTCTTCTGTTGGTAAATCTTTTCTTTTTAAATAAAGATATTCTGTTCTGAAAAGACCTATTCCTTCTGCACCATATTTTATAACAGAGTCCAATTCTTCTGGAAGTTCAATATTAGCATATAGTCCAATTTTCTTTCCATCTTTTGTTACTGTTTCTTTATTTCTTAAAATATATATTTTCTTTTTAAGTTGAGCAATTTTTCTCTCCCGAGATTTTATTTTTTTTATTTCAGAAGGAGATGGATTGACGATTATAATTCCATCAGTGCCGTCAATCAATAGAATGTCATTTTCCCTTATTTCATCCATGGCATTTTCAACTCCAACAATTGCGGGTATTTCAAGTGCTTTTGCTATTATACTTGTATGAGAAGTTCCTGTTCCTACACAGGTAATAAAACCTTTCACATATTTTTTATTTATAGAAACTGTTTGAGTTGGAGAAAGGTCATTTGCAACAAGAATAGTATTTTTCAATGTTTCAATTTCATCAGGTTTATTACAAAGATTTGAAATTATTTTTCCCAATATATCAAAAATTTCTTTCTTTCTATCTTTTAAAAAATTATTTTCAAGAAGATCTTTGTTTAACCCGTCAATAAACTTTTTTAAAGCAGTTTCAGCAGAGACCTTTTCTTGTTTTATTGTTCTTTCAATTTTTTCTATTAAATTTCTATCTTTAAGGATTGAAATGTAAAAGGAAAAGATCTCTGAGTACTCTTTTCCTGCAAGTTTTTCTGTGGTTGCTTTAATTTTTAAAATTTCCTCTTCTGTTTTTTTAATACTTTCATAAAATCTTTCTATTTCTTTTTCAACCTTCTCATCTTTTATTTTTTTTCCTATACATACTGAGAAAAAATCATTACTTATTTTTTTTGCTATTCCAATACCTATACCAGGAGAAACACCAATACCTTTTAATTTTTTCATTTTTAAGTTAAACTATTCAACTTTTCTTCATCTTCTTTAATGATTTTTAATGCTTCAGCAGGAGTTTTACAATTCCTTAAAGAAGTTCTGAAAACTTTATCTTTGAGAAGACGGGCTATCTTTGCCAGAGTTTTTAAATGTTGCCCTATAGATTTTGTAGGTGCGAGGACTAAAAATATAATATATACAGGGTCTCCATCAAGAGAGTCAAAATCTACTCCACTTTTAGATATTCCCAATGCACATATAATGTCATTAATTTGATCTGTCTTTGCGTGAGGGATAGCAATTCCCTGTCCAATTCCTGTTGAACCAAGTTTTTCCCTATCCATAACAGTTTCCAGAATTTGCTTACTGTCTTTAATATATCCATTTTTTTCAAGTAAATTTATAAGTTCTTTCAGAGAGCCCTCTTTATCTCTACTTTTCAGATTTATTATAATACAATCCTCTTTTAAATATTCACTCACTTTCATTTTGCCTCCTTTTTATTTACCACTTTTTCATGTAATCTTCTGATTTTCTTTTTTGTTCTATCAAGAAGGTTTTCCACGCTTTTATTTAAATCGCCATCAGATTCTTTTAAAAAAACTTTAAAATTTTTTGAATGGAGATAAATTTCGGTTAAAAACATTGGACCATCTTTCTTTATATAAAATTCTGTATATCCATCATCAAAAATGAATTTCTGAAATTTTTCAATTTTCTTTTTTATATAATCTTCAAAAATCTTGTCTATCTTTACTTCTGAATAAATTTTAATATTCATTTTCCCTCCTTAATCACTTTTTAAATTTTGGATTTTTAAATTTGGGAAATAAAATTTTAATATTTCCTTATAATTAAATCCCATTTCTGCCATCTGCTTTGCTCCATACTGACACATTCCCACTCCATGCCCATAACCTTTTCCCTTAAAAATGATCTTATCTCCATAATCTTCAATTTCAAACATAGTACTTGGAATTATATAAGGATTATTAAAGTATACATCAGTTTTCTCATTTATTCTTAATCTAAACTCATGTCCGCTAAATTTTTTTATTTTACCATCTTTTGTTAAAATTTGCAAATTTTTTACTCTATTTGTCTGGTCTCTTTCTATTATTTCTATCCTATCAATTTTTAATCCCAGAATTTCTGAGAGATATTTTTTTGAAATGCTTTTTTTCCATGTATAATAAGGACATTTTTCGCAATAAATATCAGAAGTTGAGATATTTAAAGGATAATCACCCCCCCATACATCTGAAGGATTTGCAGTTTTACCTCCACAGCATGCATGAAAAAAAACAGGAACTATTTCTCCTTTTTCATCAACCAGAATTTCTCCTTTTGTCTGGTTTACGGCTATTTTTATTTTTTCACTTTTGCACTCTTTAAAAACTTGATTATAAATTGAATTTTCAATATCATGAATATTATTTTTATTTACATTTTTTTTCCAGATTAAGTATGTTCTTGAAACAACTGCCTGTGCTTTTAATGCTTCTACTGGAAAATTTTCTCCCATTTCTTTTGATATAACACCTGCGATATACTCTTCAAATTCCAATTCTTTTATAACATTTCCATCAAGTAATTTTACATACAACAAGTTTTGAGTAAATCCATAATAGATTAAAATTAGAAATATACTACTTATCAGATTTTTCTTCAGGATAAATCTCCACATTTACATTTCCTTTTATTTCTATTAAATTATTTTCTATATTGTAAATAATTTTTTCGCCTGAAAATATATTTTTGCCTCTTTTGATTATTGGTTTTTCTTCAAAAACCATTTCTTTTTTTTCATCTACATATGTTACTCTTCCACAGGAGACCTCCATTGTTATTTTTCCATCTTTTTTATCTTTATATAAAATTAAAATTTTCCCTGTTATAACTACCTCTTTCAACTTATTTGCCTCTGGGTCAACCTTTATTTCGCCTTTTCCTTCTTTATCTGTTTTGATTTCAATTATTTCTGATGCAGTTCTTAAGGAAAAAGAAGGAGCAGAAATTCTTGTACTTTTATTAGAGATAATTTCGGCACTTTCCCCTGTTAATGTAAATGAATAATTTTTAGAAAAATGTTTTAAAGAAAATTCAGTAAGTTTTTCCTCATCAGAAATAATATTTCCCTTATCTTTTTTCCCACAACTGATTAAAATAGACAAACAGGAAAGCACTATTATATATCTAATTAAACTTTTCATTTTTATTAACCAGGTGGCCAGAGCATTATTCTTCCACCCAAAAGATGTATATGAACATGGTCAACGCTCTGTCCAGCATTTCTATTTGTATTAATAACTAATCTATATCCAGAGTATTTAATTCCTTCTTTTTCCGCAATTAAAGAGGCGACTTTTATCATTTTACCCAGTAGTTCAGTATCTTCTATTTGATATAATTTTTCAAAATGTTTTTTGGGAATTATAAGAATGTGAATAGGTGCCTGAGGATTTATATCTTTTATCCCTATTACATCTTCATCTTCATAAATTTTTTCACTCTTTATTTCATTATTCACAATTTTACAAAATATACAGTCCATTTTAAACTCCTTTCAATTTTCTTGGAATTTCAACAATATTATAACACTGAATTATATCTCCTTCTTGAAAATCAAAAAAATTTTCTATACCTATTCCACATTCATTATTATAACTCACCTCATTCACATTATCCTTGAATCTTTTTAAACTTGAAAGAGTCCCTTCAAAAATTATTTTTCCATTTCTTACAATTTTAACTTTTGAATTTTTTACAACCTTTCCATCAACAACAACACAACCTGCAATTACAATACCTTTTGACAGTTTAAAAACTTTTTTTACAAGAGCCTGTCCAAGTAATTCCTCTTTAATTTCTGGTTCAAGCATTCCCTCTATCGCTTTTATAATATCATCTCCAATATCATATATTATTTCATATGTTCTTATTTCAACATTTTCTCTTTTTGCAAGTTCTTTTGCTTTAGGTTCAACGGGAACCTTAAAACCCAGAACAATTCCATTTGAAGCAGATGCAAGAAGAACGTCTGATTCACTTATAGGTCCTGTTCCTGCATGAATAATATTGACCTTTATTTCATTTTGAGGGATTTTTTCTATTATATTTTTTATGGCGTCTATTGAATTATAAAAGTCAGTTTTAAGAACAATATGAAGTTCTTTTATTTCTCCCTTTTTTATTTCTTTGTAAAGGTCTTTTAAACTCAATTTTTTAACTGGAACAACTTTACTCTCTTTTTCTCTTTTAATTTTTTCCACGAATTCTTTTGCTTCTTTTTCTGAATCTACTACTTTGAATTTTTCTCCTGGAAAAGCAATTTCATGTGCCCCAAGAATTTCTACCGGAGTAGAAGGTCCTGCTTCTTCTATGCGATTTCCCCAGTCATCAATCATGGCTCTTACTTTTCCCCATGTATTTCCTGCAATAAAAGGGTCTCCTATTTTCAATTTTCCATTTTCAATAATTACACTTATAACAGGTCCTCTGAACCTATCAATTAAAGATTCAATAATTGTTCCTTCTGCTTTACAATTTATATTCGCTTTTAATTCTAACATTTCTCCCATGAGAAGTATCATTTCAAGAAGTTCATTTATACCTTGACCTGTTAATCCGGAAACATTTACATATACAGTATCTCCTCCCCATTCTTCAGGAATAAGCCCATATTCAGAGAGTTGCTGTTTCACTTTTTCAGGATTTGCATTTGGTTTGTCAATTTTGTTTATTGCTACTATTATGGGAACACCTGCAGACTTTGCATGATTTAATGCTTCAATTGTTTGAGGTTTAACACCTTCGTCAGCAGCAACTACAAGTACTACTATATCTGTAACTTTCGCTCCCATTGCCCTCATTGCTGTAAATGCTTCATGTCCTGGTGTATCCAGAAAGACAATATCTCCTTCTGGAAGATGGACTTTATATGCCCCAATTTTTTGAGTTATCTGTCCTACTTCTTTTTCTGCAATTCTACTTTTTCTTATTTTGTCAAGAATTGTAGTTTTCCCATGATCTACATGTCCCATAATAGTTACTACAGGTGCCTTAGGAACCAATATGGGTTTTATTTCCTTTTCTTCTATTTTTGGCTGGACTTTAACCTTTTCTTTCTTAAAGACAGGTATGAAATTAAACTTTTCACATATTTTCTGGATTACACTTTTTTCAAGGGTTTGATTTATATTAGCGATAATTTTCAGATTCAATAAATATTTTAAAATTTCAGATGCTGGAACATTTAATTTTTCAGAAAGTTCTTTAATTTTTTCGTTCCCTGTTAGAATAATTTCTTTTTTTATCTCTTCTTTTGCCTCTTTTTTTCCAAAATAATTTTCAATTTCTTTTAATTCTGTATCAGTG
>Ga0136652_1000284_pt1 | contig 25936 bp, 22 predicted proteins | sample ConPoolayeEmetaG_FD_94864 | JGI IMG/M metagenome (GOLD analysis project Ga0136652, IMG submission 94864) | Hot spring microbial mat communities from California, USA to study Microbial Dark Matter (Phase II) - Cone Pool mat layer E metaG... ...
CCCTTATATAGCCGTCTCAATCTCTATAAGTTTCCTTTATCCCCATAACGGTAGGCAAGGGTGATTTGAAACATATCCGCAAGCAGAGTGAAGATTTGGATTCCTTTAAAACCCACCCTTTCTAAAATCTTACTTTGATCAAATGAGAAGAAGTTGAGGTTTGATCTCTCAAAAATTTTAAAAAAACCAAGGAGTATGGCCTTTCCTGCTCTTGAGGCCTTTGGATTAAAATCCGCAATCACCATCCTTCCTTTCTCTTTTAAGGCCGAGTAGCAGTTTTCGAGAACCCTTAACCGTTTCTTTTCCGGAAACTCATGAAGGGCAAAGGAAATGAGAATCCCATCAAAATAATTTTGGTATTCCCATGGGAGGGTCACATCCTTATGGATGAAGGTGACCCTGCTCAATCCCCCGTATCTTTTCTTTGCGACCTCAATCATCGTCTTAGAAAAGTCCATTCCAATAACCTCTCCATCTTTCCCAACCGCAGGGGCTATCCAAGAAGCGACCTTTCCTGTTCCAGAACCAAGATCCAAAATTCTCTCCCCCCATTGAGGGGAAAGGACCTCCATAGCCCTTTTCTGAAATCTTGCATATTGTTTAAGGGTAAGGAAGTCGAGAAGGGTATCGTAATACGGAGCCGATTTTTCGAAGAAGTTAAGACGATGATTATCCTTCCATGGCTCAGAGGGTATAAGCATAGGATCAAATGGTTTGGGTCATTCGAAATTGGAATGCTGAATTAATTTGTCATTTGAGAATCGGATATTGGAGTTGGTCCTTAGGCCTTTTCTAAGATAATCTTTGATCCATCCTTCACCTTCAGAAATACTTTTGGATCTCCTACTACTTTTCCTATGATAGTGACTGCGCTGGCCGCGCGAATCTCATCTCCATGGCTGGCTGGCGTTGGTCCAAAAAAGATACAAAAGGCATGGCCTGTGGGCCAATAGCCCAATTCTCCTGCCGAGACAACTTCTCTTGCTCCTTCTTCCAAGCCTACTTTAACAGGGATGGCGAAGTAGATCTCTTCTCCCCAGAGGTTGGCCTTTGCCTCAATGGGCAGGGCCTCCCAGATCAATTTCGCGGTTTTTGAATCATTCAGTTCCGCTTCAACCTTTACGTCGCTTACTCGGATTCTAATCCTCTTATCCATCTTCTTTTCCTTTCGATTCAAGGGGATCAAATTCACTAAAAAGAACCTCATGCTCCTCCTCGGCCGATAGGTTATCGGGAAAGAAGAGGATATCCCGATCCATCTTCATCGCCTCCCCTTTGAGGGAAAGATACCGATAGGTTTGGATTTTCAATAGAGAGAAACTAAGGCATACCAGAATATAACCGGCCAATTCTCTGACAATATGATAGATCAGGGGAGGGTTAAGACCAGAAAAGGTGTATTTCCCAATAATAAATCGAACCGTGTTAGCCATGAGGCCCAAGGTGATGATCTGGAGGATTCGTTTTGTCTTCCGTGTATTCTCAGAAAAAGAGAAGAGATATTCATCATAGGTCTTTTTAAAGTTCTTCCAACTACTCGAGATATTCCTTAGAAGATCGTGGTAAATCTTTTCATCGTCCCCATAAATTTTTAAACGCACTTGCTTATCCCCTCTAAAGAGAAGATAACGCTTTACCAGTTCATCTCTTTCTGTCAGGAGGTGTTGATTCTTTTTAAACCCTCGATAAAGGGTGAACCCAATCGCCATCAGGAAGAGAAATGGGATCCCCGCATCTAAAAGATCGAGCCACATGTTAAAATCCCTCTTTATAATCGATTAATGAGGCTTGCCATAAAGCCTGCCCCAAATCCATTGTCGATATTAACTACCGCCACTCCCGAGGCGCAGGAATTGAGCATAGCCAGAAGGGCAGTGACCCCTCCAAAACTTGCTCCATATCCAACACTGGTTGGAACAGCAATCACTGGCCTATCGACCAATCCTCCAACCACACTGGGGAGTGCCCCTTCCATTCCAGCGACCACGATGAGGACCCGGGCCTTTTCCAACTTCTCTCTCTCTCCAAGGAGTCGGTGAATTCCAGATACCCCTACATCATAGAGGGTCTCCACGTGGTTTCCCATGAATTGGGCAGTGACGGCTGCCTCTTCAGCCACAGGGATATCCGTCGTTCCAGCGGTAATGACAAGAATGGTCCCTTTTCCCTCCATTTTCACTGGATGAGTTAGATAGGTGAGGACTTTTGATCGGGGATAGTATCTGCTATTTGGAAAAACCTTCTTAATGGCTCTAATTTTTTTCTCCTCCAAACGAGTAATGAGGATGTTGTGCCCCCCTTTTTTCAACTGTTTCATGATGGAGATGATTTGTGGAGAAGTCTTTCCTTCTCCCCAGATCACTTCTGGAAAACCCTTTCGAAGTGCGCGATGGTGATCAACCCTGGCAAAACCGATGTCTTCAAACGGAAGGGTCTTCAATGTGGCCATCGCCTCATCAATGGATGTATGGCCGGATTTGACCCTTTTTAAAAGATTTTCAAGTTTTTGAATATTCATTTTTTCATTAGCATCATCGGGAGAGGTCTCAATTCCCTTTAGAATGCTTGGGATTAATTACTCTGATCTTTAAAAATGTAATCGCCAAGGACGATGTCTCCTGATACTTGCTTTTACCAAATTATTTTATTCAGTCCTTCCATGAAAAGTCAAGAAAAACTCCCCCTCATCCCTTTAATGCCTGCAATGGAAGAAATTTTAAGTTATCGATTGACGAAAAAAGAGGCATCCTCTACAAAATAGAAAAATGCCCCTTTTAAATTAATTCAAAACTCTTAACTTCTACTTCCCTTAGGGAAAAGGTTCAAAACTTAGCCCATCTCAAACCCTTTTGAAAGGAGGTTAGATACTGATTTTCTACTAAATCTCCATCAAAAAGTCAAAAAAAACCTGTAAGAGAGAGTTACAAACCCTTCTAATGTGGGCATATGTAATTTTATTTACTAACCATCGTTTAGATGAAATTTGTAGGGTAACCCTTTATGGGTTACCTTTATTTAGGTAAGGGACAAGCCCTTACCCTACAAAAAGTTATGATTGGTATCTTCCTCCCCGCTCTGGGGAAAAAGGTTTCTTCCACTTATTCAGAGCTCTCAGGAATCTAACTTGACAAGGGAGGGTGAAAAGGATAGGCTTGTTTTGACATTAAAAAGTCAAAATGGGAGGCGAAATGAAACGGACAGGGATTGTAAAGGACGAAAGGTATCTTGAACATGTGATGGACCCAGGACATCCAGAAAGCCCAGAGCGATTAAAAGTGATCTACAAGATGCTTCAAGAGCCGGAGATGAAGAATCTTTTTGAAACAGTAAAACCCCGTCCAGCGACTCGGGAGGAATTGGAGATGGTCCATGCTCCGTTATATATTGATCTCATTGCCTCTACTGCTGGAAAACCTTACTACCGGCTCGATATGGATACCTCTACCTGTGCAAAATCCTATGAGGTTTCACTCTATGCTGCTGGTGGGTTTTTAGAGTTAATCAAGACCATCATGGAAGGAAAACTTGACAATGGATTTGCCCTGGTAAGGCCCCCTGGACATCATGCAGAGAGGGATAGGGCAATGGGGTTCTGTCTCTTTAACAATGTGGCCATTGGGGCCCAATATGCGATGAAGAATTATTCCTTAAAAAGGATACTGATCGTTGACTGGGATGTCCACCATGGAAATGGAACACAAAACTCTTTCTATGAAGACCCACGAGTTCTCTATTTTTCAACTCATCGATATGGATTCTTTTATCCCGGAACAGGAGGAGCCAGAGAGGTAGGAAAGGGAAAGGGAGAGGGGTTTACAGTCAACGTCCCACTTTCAACAGGAGGGAATGACTCCGACTATGGAAATATCTTTGAAAAATTCTTAAAACCCATTGCTCTTGAGTACCAGCCTGAATTGGTTCTTGTCTCAGCAGGATTTGACACGCATTATGATGACCCTTTAGGGGGGATGGAGGTAACGGAGAATGGATTTGCAAGAATGACCCAAATCCTAATGGAGATTGCAGAGGCTACTGCTCAAGGAAGGTTGGCTATCACCCTTGAGGGTGGCTACGACGTGAATGGACAGAGTAGATCAATAAAGGCAGTTTTGAAAGAACTTGCCCAACTCTCAACCTTGGATAAGAATCACTGCTTAGAGAAGGAGAAGAATGATTATTCCCGGGTCGAGCGTTTCATCCATCAATTAAAGGAAATCCAAAAACCTTACTGGAAGAGTCTTTAGGCCCCTCCACTGTTTACCATCTCTTTAAGTTCTTTTCCAACCTTGAAGAAGGGGAGTTTCTTGGGTGGAACATCAACCACCTCTCCGGTTTTGGGATTTCGACCCTTATACCCCCCATAATGTCGAACCACAAAGCTTCCAAATCCTCGGATCTCAATTCGTTGCCCCTTTTCAAGGCTTTCCATCATCCCATCAAAAAGGGTATCGACAATGACCTTGGCAACCTTCTGAGTCACATTGGCCTTTTCTGAAACCTTGTTAATGAGGTCTGCTTTGTTCATAAACTCCTCCCCTTCTTCCCCACCCTGCCTAAGAGAGGACATGGGTGAGTGGTTAAATTAAATGATCTTTGTATATATTGCACGTATCTTCTAAAAAAATCAATAGGTTATTTTGCCCCTATGATCTTTCCATGAAACGAATGGCTTCTATCATTTTTCTAAAGACTTTTTCAAAACTAACCCGATTCCTATTGGTGGTCCCTGCCAAAACCATACCCTCCCCTTCTCTCTTAGAGATTCTTACCCAAACTCTTTGGTGAGAGAGAAAAAAGGAAACAACAAATCCAACCATCATCAGACTACATCCAAACCACACGATCCAAACCCCAGGGTCTTTGGTCACCTGAAGGCCTGTGTATTCCAGTCCTTGAACTTTCTCAAAGGTAAGGGTGAATTCATCTCCTCGTTTCTGATCGAAGTTTGGAAAGTTTTTAAGGAGCCAGAAAGAACGGGGCTCCTGATCAGGTTTAAAGAGGACTACCTGAACCCCCTCTCCAAAATTATGAATCTGAGGGGCATATCTCAATACCCGGATAAAGCTTTTGGAATTTGGGATTGGAGTGATTTCTCCTTCAAGGGCTTGAAAAAAGATTTTCCCTTCTCTCCCCTTCCATTGGATCCCTATGGTCACATTATGAATCGTTCCGTAAGTGGCCTGATAGAAGGCCAACCCTTTATAGTGAAGGGGATGATTGACTTCGATGGTCTTCTTCAAAACCTCTTTTCCATCTTCCATAACGGTAAGATGGCTGGTATATTCCTTAACATATTTTTCTGAACGTGGGAGATCATAATAGGTGATTTCGAAATCGTCACATCGGATTGAAAATCCCAATGGTCTTGCAACCTCTCCGTCTTTCGTCCTCAAAAAGATGTGATCAACGGTTTCCCCTTCCATAATATTAACAAAACCTTTGAACCCAAATATTGAACCAATCAATCCTCCAGTCAGAATGATAAGGATACTCAAATGAGTAAGATAAACCCCCAATCTCGAAAATCTCCCTTTCTCAAAATAGAGGGTAATCGATGTCTCGGTTTCAATCAATTTAGGGTTCTTAAACCATCTTTTCAAACATTTGGGAATATCTTTGGCAATCTTATGCAAGGAGGGACTTCCTCCCTCAATCTTTTCAACATAAGGAAGGGTTTTTAACATCGACTCTTCCAGTCCGGTTGGCTTTTTAAAGATCTGGCTCCAGACACCCGGGAAGCGGTGGAGGGAGCATGCGATTAAGTTAATAACCAGAAGCAGAAGAATGGCGCTAAACCACCAAGAATGATACATATCAAAAAGATTGAAGAAGTTTAGAATCTCATAGAGTTTAACGCCATATCGTTGGATATATTCTGCTTTGGATGCATTCTGGGTAATGATTGTTCCAAGAATCGATAGAATGGCTAAGAGGATGAGAAGAATGATGGTTAGTTTTACTGAACGAAAAAGGTTGAAAAGGTCATCAAAAAAACCTTCTCCTCTTGGTCTTTGGGCATTAGATTCCTTCATCGGTTTTTCTTAAAATGAAGAAGTGCTTGAAAAAATTAACATAATCAATCTTTAGGTGTCAAGCAGAAAGGGGTGGTTCCCTTTCTGGAACCACCCCTTTCAAACTACCTTTGGAAATAAGTTAGGACTACTTTTTCTCTTTCTTATGGCATGTGGTACAGGTAGTAGGACCTGTTGGTTTATTGGCCTTCTTTGCCTCATCATGACAACCCTTGCAGTCCTTATGGTAGGCTTCTTTTGAGGAAAGCGTTTTACCTTCTGTCTTGGCCTTATGGCAGGATTTACAAGGCTTGTAATCCCCTGTGTGGTGGCATTTCTTACACTCAAGTTTTACTTTCTCAACATGATTCTTATGGGTAAATTTCACATCTCCATAAGAATTCTTTAGAATGTATTCATCCTTAGCCTTAGGCGCCTGAGCAAAAACACCACTCACTACAAGAATTGTGAAGATAAAGGCTGCAAGAATTCCCATACTGATCAACCCCTTTTTCATCACTGATTCACCCCCTTTCCTTTTAGATTTAGATAAACTCCATTCTATTTTTTAAGACGTGGTAAGTCTAACAAATATTCAGTATTTGTCAAGAGAAAAAAGAGGGTACCTTTTTTGTAGGGTAAGCCTTTGTGGCTTACCGAATATCTTTTAGGTAAGGGCCGAGCCCTTACCATACGGATTAATTTAGGTAAGGGTAAGAAGGTTTTAACCCACTTGTTTAACCTTGGCAATCCTTTCTTTTATAGAATCTTGACCTCTTCTAAGATTCGTGCCTTTGTCTTAAGGGGGGTCTTATTTTTTATGGCCTGCTCAACCATCTCCTTTCCCATCAGGGCTGCTCCAAGGGCTCCAGTAATAAGGGGTTCTTCTGGTACAAAAAGTTTTCGGCCTAATTCTTCTGAAAGGGCTTTGAGTAGACCTCTATTTTTAGCCCCTCCACCCGTAACCACTACTTTTTCTTCTATTTTAAGGCGATTGACCAAACGGCTGATCCTCTCGGCAAGGGACCGATTTACACCTGCAAGAAGGTCTGAAATGGAAACCCCTTCCGAAAGACTGTCTGCTACTTCTTGCTGGGCATAGATGGTACAGATATTGCTAATCTTTGAGGGGCTATTACTTTGAAGCGAAAGATCTCCTACTTTATCCAAGGCAACTCCCAAGGTATCTGCAATTACTTCTATGAAACGACCGGTTCCTGCGGCACACTTATCATTCATGACAAAGTCCATAGTCTTCCCTGTTGAGTCAATCTTGATGGCTTTAATGTCCTGCCCTCCAATGTCAATGACCGTCTTTGCATCAGGAAAGAGGTAGACAATCCCCTTGGCCTGACAGGTAATTTCTGTAAATTGCCTATCCGCAAATGGAACGTTGATTCTTCCATATCCCGTAGAGACGATGTAGGTGACGTCCTCGAAAGAAAGGCGGGCCTTTTTTAAAGCTTCATCCATTACCCTGTTGGCTAAATGACGATGCTCAGGGCCTGTGGGTCCAATGACTGAAGAGAGGATTCCATCCTCGAGGATTACCACCTTCGTCATCGTCGAACCGACATCAATGCCAGCAAAATAGGGTTCCAAAGTCACCCCTTAACGGTTGAGATACCCCTCACTCCTTCCTTCTCGCCAGAGAGGAAAGGAGGAGGGGGATTAGGCTGCCCTGTTTAATCGAATGGATTCTAAGGTTTCAATGAATGCATCAATCTTATTTCTCGTATCCGCCTCTGAATAAGAGGTGATATCAATGATGTCACTTTCTAAGATCAGAGAGGGAAGTTCTCTGTAAACTTTCTCTTTCTTCCCGTCTTTCCCAGTCACATAGACAGGAATGGGTTTATAGATCTTTGCAAGTTGATGAAGTTGCCAGATTAAACCCACATGCCATGTCCGACAGGAAAAGGCCTCGTGCATGACCACTCCATCGATTTTATATTCTTCTATCCAATGAATCAGACGTTCTACATCGGGTTCTGATCCTGGCCGCTTTCGGGCCCGATCATACCAGAATGTCCAGTACCCAAGCCATCTCCAGGCCAAGTGCTCGATAGGATCTTTGGTTTCAGGGATATCCATCTCATAGAGGGGAGCAACCATCCGATAGGTCGTCTCCACTGGAAATGAGGCTCCCTTACTGTTAAAGTAATTGAAATCGTTTAGGGCGTACCATGCAGGAAGTCCTCCTCCCCACATCAGTCGGTACTTTTCCTCTTCAACCTCTCCCTCACCCTTGGCAATTTTTTCCTCCAATTCCTTCTTAAGATCTAAGAAGAAATCGTAAGCCTGCTGAGTGGCCATCATGAAGCAGATTGGAACCATTGTATTCATCGCATCTCCTGTCCCCATTGGACAGGGAATGGCACGTCGGAGTTTGTAGGTTTCGTCAATCAGATTCCAAGTGCGATCACTTAACTCCACCAATTCCCTGAGCCGATCATAATCCATCCTCTTTTTCGTCTGCTCTTCGAGGAATGAAACGAGCCCCTGCAACTGTTTAACAATATATTGATGGTAATATCCCCAAATCTCCCTGTGATCTCTATCCCTCTGGAAAAGAGGGTAGGGGAGGTCGATGTTATAGATTGGAACATCTGGCATAAATTGCTGGGAGGCTTGATACCATTTAGTTCTCGGGTCACAGAGGATCTGTCCGCTTGAGATCATAAAATCCGGCCTTGCCTGTCCACCCCATGGGGCATCGGGTGGCATCTGACCCAATTCCTCCCTCCATTGGTCAAAACCAATTCCACAGAGGGCATAAGTGCATAAGGAACGGGAAAGGCCCAACGATTCTGCCCTCTGAAGAAATCTTTCTGCATCCCTCTTTGCCCCACAGATCCCAGCAAAATTCTCTGTCCAGATAGGGATCACATCCATTGCCCTAAGGATCTCTTCGTGATGACAGACAATAAAGGTATAGGCTAACTTCTGTTTCCCTTCAGCCCGTGCCTGAAGAGTGCCAGTGATAAACTCTTTGACCATTGGACCGATTGAGGCAGCGGCTCGAGTTGCGGTCGTCCTCTTTTTTGGTTTTGCCTCCTTCTGCTGTTCAGACATGATTGAAGACCTCCTTTGAATCGTCCGTCTCATACTCCTTCATCAAATGTTCAAAACAGAGGAGTTTCAAATTTAGTAGTTGGGACATTTGAATTTGTTTCGAATTTAGGATTTTGTGCTTCGGATTTAGAACAAGAATCACCTGAAAAGCGTTTGTCGCCATTTCCCAAACCCTCTCATTTCTAAGGGACGAATGTTAACCGATCATCTCCAAAAAGGCCTGAATCCGGGTTCTCAGTTGACCCAGAGTCCCTGAAGAATAGATATCTTCGAGGTGGAGCATAGGGATTCGGATGGATTGATAGTAGGCTTTTCGTGCGGGAACCTCAAAGCCAAATGGATCGCAATATCTGTAAACATAAAGAATCGCCCCATCCACCTTGAATTCCTTTGCATAAGCCCCAATATCCCCAAATCGAGAAGCGATATCCCCTTCAAAGGTGCCTGTTTTATTGGCTCGATAGGTCTTCGGACAATTGAGTTTATCCAGATACCGACGAGCCAGTTGATCGATGGGATTTTCTCCTTCATCGGTTCGGGGAAAGAAATCCCTTGCCCCATTACAAATGGTGTCGGCCACAACATTCCCTCCCAACTCTTCTACCAACTGGATGAGTCCAATATGGTCAAGACAGGCCCCATCGATTAAGATTCGGGGTCCTTTCTGAAGAGTGGATTCCTTTCGACCCTTTACCTCTGACAACACCTGGTCAAATAAGGTATGGGCTTCCTCAACGGGTAAGGAAGAGCCTACCGTAAGGGTCATGGTCAACTCTTTTCCCGAGATAAGGGGAGGATCATTCTTTCTTAATTCATAGAGCGCTCTTACTTTATCCCTGGTTTCATTATGAATTCGAATGGCCTCTTTCAGTGCATCATCCGTAATCGTCTTTTTGACAAATCTTTCAAGGCTTTTTCTAAAGGTGTTTAATTCCTCATGAAAGAATTCAAAGGAAGAATCGTCACAGACCGTTGGAATATTGACGAAGTGAAAAAAGTCGAAAGGAAGAGAGTAACTCCAGACGCTATAACTTCTTACCATGCTATCACAACCATGAGGGATAACCAGTCCAGAGAGAAAATCATATCTTCCTTTTACCGAGAGATCAAAGCAACTGCGGTAATAGGGACAAACAATCGTCTCAAGAAGGGTATCTCCCTTAGTAATGGTCTCATGAATATCTCCTCGAATCCGAAACGGGATACACCCAGACGCCGTGATGAATTCCAGAGGAACAAAGGAACAGATGTAGCCGATAAATCTTTTTCCTTCTTTTACTAGTTCCTTCGCCCTCGATCCATAATCCTGATAATATTTTTCTATCGTGTTAAAAACTTCATTCTTATTTCCCCTCATCTACCTTCTCTCCTTTTTCGAGCTATTTTCTAACTCTTTCATAGCAATAAGAGCTGCACCGAATGCCGCTGTCATATGGGGATGGGATGGTACAAGAATCTCATGCCCGCTCATCTCTCTTAAGGCCTGAACCAATCCTATATCCCTGGCACACCCTCCTACCATGGCCACTTCAGGCTCAATCCCCATCCTCTCCATCAAACTATTAATCTGGGCTGCAAGGGCTCGATGGATCCCTGCAAGAATATCCTCTTTCTTAACCCCTTCAGAGATTCGGGAGACTGCTTCCGATTCTGAAAAAACAGCACATCCAGTGCTAAAATCGACCCTCTTTTTTGATGATAAAGAGAGTTCTCCGATCTCTTCCACTTTGATCTGAAGAACCTTAGCCATGATCTGAAGAATTCTTCCACTCCCTCCCGCACATTTCCCACTTAATAAAAAACTATTCACATTTCCTCGACCATCTGTCCGGAGGACTCTTGTGTAAAGATCTCCCACATCGATGACGGTCCTTACCGATGGAAGAAGGGAGGAGACTCCTTTGGCATGGCAGATGATATCTGACCTGACATCATTGGCAAAGGTTACCTGTTTTGATCCATATCCCGTGGCAGTGGTCCAAGAAATTCTCCCCTCTTCACCCCCAATCTGGACAAGCAACTCTTTCTTTATAGATTCTGCGGTCTTTTTAAAATCTCCTCCAGAGGGGCACTCGTAAGACCCTTGGATCCCCTTAGCATTGAGAATAATTCCTTTTGACGAAGCCGAACCAATATCAATCCCTATTACAAAAGCCATAAGTTTCTTTTCGATTTATAAAAGGAAAGGGAAATTTTATAAGGTTCCTTATATAGTCGACCTCATTAAATATAAAATAACACAAATCCCACATTCCCTCCATTGGTAGTCGTTTGCCAGAGGGGAAAATTTTTCTTCAATTAAATATAAAAGGCGAAAGGAGGTTTAACCCATTCGCCTTTTACTCTCCCCGTTTCAAATCCCAGCTCCCTTTTATTAATGGAGAGAGGAGAATTATTTTATCTTAAACGACTCCTCAACCCCGATATACTTCTTCCTCAGTTTTGGTTTCTCAATCTTTCCAGTGGGATTTCTGGGCACCTCGCCAAAGAAGACCTTCCTCGGTCGCTTATATTTTGGTAATTTCTCGCAGTATCTTAAGACTTCCTCTTCAGTCAAGCTCTTTCCAGGAATCACCTCGATGATAACCGTCACCACCTCACCCAGTCGCTCATCGGGATAACCAATGGCTGCCACATCCTTCACACTGGGATGGGTATGAAGAAACTCTTCTACCTCAACCGGAAAGACATTTTCACCTCCACTGATGATGAGGTCTTTTTTCCGATCAACAAGATAGATGAAACCCTCCTCATCCTCCCTCGCCATATCTCCAGTAAAAAGCCAATTATCCCTGATGGCCTTGCTCGTGGCTTCAGGATTCTTGTAGTATTCTCTCATCACTCCGTCCCCCCGAACCACCAGTTCCCCGACTTCACCCTTTTTGACTGGATTTCCCTCTTCATCCACAATACGAGCTTCCCAATTAAAACCTGGTAGCCCGATTGCTCCAACCTTATGTTCGTTCTCAATTCCAAGATGAACGCAACCAGGACCTGTGGATTCGCTCAGGCCATAGTTGGTATCATAGGCCATTTGTGGAAAATACTCCTTCCAGTGCCTTACCAGAGAAGGAGGAACAGGTTGAGCCCCAATATGCATAAGCCTCCACTGGGTGAGTTGATAATCTTTCAATTTGATCTCTCCGCTATCAAGTTTTAAAAGGATGTCCTGCGCCCATGGAACGAGGAGAAAGATCAGGGTTCCTCTCTCTTCACTGATTGCCTCTAAGATATATTCAGGAGTTACCCCTTTCAGAATGACAGCCTTTCCACCTACCATGAAACTCCCAAACCAGTGCATCTTTGCACCCGTATGATAGAGAGGGGGGATTAGAATAAAATTATCCTTCCGGGTCTGATGGTGATGGGCGTTCTCTGTAATACAGGCACAGACCATGTTTTTATGGGTAAGAAGGATAGGTTTGGGTTGGCCTGTAGTGCCCGAGGTAAAATAGAGTCCACAGGGATCATCAAAGGTAAGACTCACCCTGGGAGGAGTGGAAGAGGCCTTCTCCATTAATTTCTCAAAGGATTCAGCGTAGGCTGGAATCTCCTTTCCAACAAAGATAAAGTCTTTCACTGTAGGGAGTTGATCTTTAATTTCATTTACTCGATCAATAAATTCCTCACCAAAGATCATGGTTCGAGGTTCGGACACATCACAACAGTATTTAATATCATTCCCAGTAAAACGGAAGTTGAGAGGAACCGCCCATGCCCCTGTTCGGATGATACCAAAATAGGCAATCAACCAATCGATGGAGTTCATCATCAAATGGATAACCTTATCTCCTTTTTTGACGCCTTTGCCCATTAGGACATTGGCAAACCGATTCGCCCTCTCGTCAAACTCTCTCCAGGTGATCTCCTGCCTCTTCCCCTCGGCAGGGGCCCTCTCGACCAAAGCCACATCATTTGGATAGAGCCGTGCATTTCTGGCCAACATCTCTCCAATATGGATATCAAATTGTCCCATATGAACCCCTTTTAAAAATGTGAATCGGGTTGATGATTCGTGACTCCTAAAAACCTGTTAGAAGTGCACCGAATACTTCTACAATAATCTCCAATGTATTATTCGTGTGAAAGCAGGAATTCAGTTTAGGACTACTGGATTCCGGGTCAAGTCCGAAAGGACAATCAAAGGAAAGAGGGTTATCGCGCATTACACTCAATCACTCCAGTGCAATATTTCACAAAAACAAACTTTTTAATGGGCGACCGAAGTCGCCCTTTTTGTTCTATGGTTTTTGCACCCCTCACCCCGCTATTCTATTACAGCCAGCGTTTACGCCTTTTATAAGCCTTCACATCCTTATAGGACTTGAGGGCCCCCGAGGTAGCTGTTCCAAGATAGAACTCTTTTACATCTGGATTCTCTCTAAGTTTTTCCGCAACATCCTCCATCATAATCCTACCATTCTCCATCACATATCCATAATGGGCAATGAGGAGGGCCATATTAGCATTCTGCTCAACCAACATAATGGTTGTCCCTTGTTCTTGATTAATCCTTTTCACAATCTCAAAAATCTCTCTGACCAGAAAGGGAGCAAGGCCTAAAGAAGGTTCATCAAGAAGCAAGAGTTTAGGTTGAGCCATGAGAGCCCTGCCCATCACGAGCATCTGAAGTTCCCCACCACTGCAGTAGCCTGCCAATCTGTTTTTCCGGGCAACCAGGGGTTGAAAGTAATGGTAAACCAACTCCAGGTCCTTCTTGTAGGGCTTGCCCCAACGAGTGGCTGTCCCTACCCTAAGATTTTCCTCCACGGTCAGATATTTAAAGGGCTGACGTCCTTCCAAAACCTGAATAATACCAAGACGCGTGATCTCTTCAGGGGCGGAATTCTGAATCAAACGACCCTCATAGACAATATTGCCCTCGGTCACTTTACCATTCTCAGGTTTGAGTAAACCTGAAATCGCCTTTAAGGTGGTCGTTTTCCCTGCACCATTGCTTCCAAGCAACGAAACGATCTGGCCTTTCTTAACGACCAGAGAAACGCCTTTCAACACTTGAATCACATCGGAATAGACGACACTAATGTTGTTAAGTTGAAGTAAGATGTTGTCTTCCATATTTCCCTCTATGAAACTTAATAAGAAAATGGCCAAAGTCTAAAACTGGCTCGGATGATTCGCCAAACCTCTGCCAACCCCTTTGGTTCGAAAATAATAAAAAGGATAATGGCCAAGCCGAAGACAAACTCCCGAAGTGGCGCTATGGTCAGGGCGATCTTTGTAAGCGCACCAATATTCATGAAAAACCCTGTGGCATGGCTCAATACCTCATTTAAGAGGGTAATGAAAATTGCACCAAACACAGACCCTGGAATGCTGCCCAATCCTCCAATGATGATCATGGCGATGTATTCCACAGAGAGAAAAAGGGTGTAGGGTTCTGGGGTGATGCTCCCAATATAATAGGCTGCAAGCCCTCCAGCAAACCCTGCATAAAAGGAACTGATCGCAAACGAGAGAAGTTTGAAACGAAAAATGGGAATTCCCATCCCTTCTGCGGCCCGGTCATTATCTCGGATGGCAATAAAGGCGCGACCATAGCGGGTGCGCATGAGGTTGACCGCCACCCAGGTTAAGAGGGTAAAGCAAACAAAGATTACGTAATAGAAAGAACGATCCCCTTTTACATCATAACCAAAGAGGGTAGCCCGTGGTAACATAATCCCCATTGGCCCTTTGGTGAGACTTTCCCAAGAAACAAAAAGATATTGAAGAATAAATTGTCCTGCCAATGTAGCAATCGTGAGATAGAGATGTTTGAGCCGTGCAGAAGGAATCCCAAAGATCATCCCCACCAGGGCGGTAATGATACCTCCTCCAATGACCGAAAGCCAAAAGGGAAGACCGACTGCGGTTGCCAGGATGGCAGCTCCGTAAGCCCCCACACCAAAGAAGGCCCCATGGCCAAGAGAAATCTGACCTGTATATCCAATGAGGATGTTGAGACCAATGGCTGCAATGGCAGCAATACCCACATGGTTAATCACATATAATAAATAATGACTACTGATGAAGGGAATGACAACAAAGAGAATTATAAGGCCAACCCCTAAGGAAACCCTTCCAAAATCTGTTCCAAAAATGGTCAATTCCTCTTCATATCGTTCATTAAATTTTCCACAAGGATGAAATTTCAGCTTTCGCATTCTCTTAACCTCGTAACCCTGGACAATGAAAGAATGAACTATGAACGTCTTCTTTCTCGTTTATGGTTCATGGTTCTTTGAATTAGACTCGCTCAATCTCCACCAACCCAAAAAGCCCATAGGGCTTCACCAGCAAAAGGAAGACAAGAACGATATAAGGGATAACCTCCTTGAGTGATGTAGAAATATATCCACCTGTAAAGGTTTCTAACAAGCCAATGATGAGGCCTCCAATGATGGCCCCCCCAATGCTTTCTAATCCTCCTAAAATGACAACGGGAAAGACCTTAAGGCCCATCACGCTGATATCATGGACATTGATCCCATTCATGATTCCAAGAATGATCCCGCTGAGGGCACACACCAGGGCTGCAATCGCCCAAGACATGGCAAAGACCCTTCTCACATGGACTCCTAAGGAGAGTGCGGCGGGTTGATTATCCGCCACGGAGCGCATATAAATTCCCTGAGAGGAGTATTTAAAAAAGAAACCAAAAACGGACAAGAAGATGATCCCAATAATAAATGAGGCCAAATAGACCGGTTGAATATTGATCGCCCCCCACTGAATAGTAAGGCTCTTTGGAAGAAAGTCAGGATAATTGAATAGATTTCCTCCAAAGATAAAAAGGAGTAACCCTTTAAACATGGCTGCCAGCCCAACGGTTAACATGATTACCTCAATGAGGGCCTCGCCAATCAAGGGTCTAAGAAAAAGGCGTTCAATAATGAAACCCATCGCAAAGGTACCCATCAGCGTAAATAGAAAGGCAATGGGGATGGGTAAGTTTAGACGGACAGAGAAGACCAAAAAAATAAACGCTCCAATAGCCAACAACTCCCCATGGGCAAAGTTGAGAACGCTTGAGGACTTAAAAATCATGACAAAGCCCAGAGCGGCCAGGGCATAGAGAAACCCAATGGATAACCCTTGAATCGTAAGTTGAAGAAAGAATTCCATGGAAAACCTCCCATAGGAATAAATTCCAAACACCAATCACCAATCGATTAATCCACAAACTCTTTTCTTAAAATCATTGTTAGGTAATTGAAATTTGGGTATTGATTATTATTTGGAGCTTGCCTGCCCGCCAGAGGCAGGGAATTTGGTTATTGGAATTTTAGGGTCCTCTTCCTATTCGACGGTTAATATCTTCACCTTGGTCGTAATGGTTCCCACATGTCCATCACGATAACGAACCTTTCCGGTAACCTCCAACTCCTTCTGATCGCTATACATGGCCTCAATCAAGTTGAGGTACTGCTCGTAAACAAATTTCCTTCTCACCTTTCCGGTACGGGTCAACTCTTCATCATCCGCATCAAGGAGTTTATAAAGGAGGATAATCTTCTTCAGCCTCATCGGTCGGGGTAACTGAGTGTTCACATGGCGGACTTCACCCAGGATTAACTCCTCGACTTCTGGTCGCTGGGAAAGGTCGGTATAAGTCGTATAGGGAATCATCCGATCTTCTGCCCAACTGCCTACATTTCCAAAATCGATATTGATGAACCCAGTGATATAGTCCCGACCCTCTCCCCAGACTACTGCCTCTTTAATGTAAGGGCTAAATTTCAATCGTGTCTCAATGAAGTCTGATGAGATGGCTTCGCCTGCTTTGGTCCGCATGATCTCTTCTTTACGACCAATGATGAGGAGATGGCCATCGTCGTCAATATAGCCTGCATCCCCTGTGTGGAGCCAACCATTCCTCAGTGCCTTATGGGTCGCCTCTTCGTCTTGATAATAGCCAACAAAACAGGAAGGCGTCTTGACGAGGACCTCCTGGTCCTCTGCAATCCTGATCTCTGTACGAGGTAAGGGTTTCCCCACAGATTCTGGTTTAACCTCTTTATCTGGTTGAACCTGAAATACTCCGCCCCCTTCGGTGAGCCCGTAGGCATGCTTTAGATTTAATCCTTTGGCTCGGAAGAACCGGATCACATCAGGACTGATGGGATGGCCTCCGGTGATCGCAGCACGAATTTGGGCGCACCCAACACGGTCTAAGAGTGGACGATAGACAATTCTTGCAAATATCTTATGAAGAAGCTTTAAGGTGGGGGGGACAGGTTCCTTTTTAGATTCGTGGTCGACCAACGCCCCTCCAATCTTTTCGCCCAAGTTAAAAAGTTTCCGTTTCACCCAGCCCGAATCAGCGATCTTCACTCTAATCTTTGAGGCGAGTTCTTCCCAGAACCTTGAGGAAGTAATGACAATAACCGGTCCGATCTCTCTAAAATCTTCTGCTTGGGTCTCCAAGGTTTCAGGGAAATTCATTGTCATCCCAGTAAGGGGGGATACTCCTATTCCCCACATCTGATCTACAATCCACGCGGTGGGGGTGATGGAGATCCAATTGTCCCCTGGACCAATGGGAGCAGTTTCGACCCACTTTCTTGCAATCTCGGTAAAACTTCGATGAGAGATCATGGCCAATTTAGGGATCCCCGTAGTCCCAGAGGTCATAATCATGAGGGCGACCTCATCCGGTTTCCCTTTCCATACCTCTTCTTCAAAAAGATGAGGCTGCTCATGATCTAACTTCGCCCCGAGGTCTAAGAGTTCTTTGAAACTTATTAACCAGGGGTTGTGAGTATAGGTTCTCATCCCTGTTTGATCAATATAAATGACCTTCCGAACATGAGGGAGTTGCTCTCTCATCTCGAGCAGTTTATCCACCTGCTCTTGATCCTGTGCCACGACAAAGACAGCCTGGATGCGAGCAAGCATCGTCGCAAGTTCCTTCGCAATGGAGGAGGTAAAAAGATTGAGGGTGATCGCTCCCAGGGCCTGAGCTCCTATCTCTGTAAATAACCACTCGGGATGATTGTCGGTGATAATCCCGATATTCTCACCCCTCTGGAGACCAAGAGATTTTAAACCTAAGGCTACCTTTTTCGTAAACTGATAGTAATCCAACCAATTATAGGAGAGCCATATCCCATACATCTTTTCGCGTATGGCCACCTTACTTGGTCCCAGCTCTTTGGCCTGCTTAGATAAGATCTGAGGGATGGTATAGTTCATTAATGATGATAAGGCTTCCTGATTATAGTACCCTATTTTCTCCCCCATTCGTTATGACTCCATAGGCTGAAAAAATGAAATGATAGAATAATGGGCCTCATTTTTCAAAAATCCACTTAGAATTTGGTGGTTTCTCCCAGATAAGCCTTAATGACCTCTGGATGTTTTTGAATCTCTTCTGGAGTCCCTTCAGCAATCTTTTCTCCGAAATTCAAAACCATAATCCGTTGGGAGATACTCATGACCACGGACATATCATGCTCCACCAGGATGATCGTCTGCCCCCATGCGGAGTTCAATTCCAATAAAAAACGAACCATGTCCTCTTTTTCCTCAAGGGTCATTCCTGCGAAAGGTTCATCCAAGACCAGAAGTTTTGGTTCTAAAGCCAATGCCCGTCCTAACTCGACCCTCTTTCTCATTCCATAGGGGAGGGAGCCCACTGTCTTTTTACGGATGGACTGCATCTCCAAAAAATCGATCAACTCCTCCAAGATTTGACGGTGACGAACCTCTTCCTTCTGAACAGATTTAGAAAAGATAGAAGCCCTTCCAATCCCATAATTACAGTAGAGGTGGCGAGCTAAAAGCATGTTGGCCAGGACCGTAATCCCTGGAAAGAGTTCAATGTTCTGATAGGTTCTTCCAATCCCTCTCTTTGTGACTTCATGGGGATGAAGTCCTGTAATATCCTCTCCATTAAAGAGAATCTGACCTTTTTGTGGATGATAATAACCCGTAATACAGTTGAGAAGGCTCGTCTTTCCTGCTCCGTTTGGGCCAATGATGCTGATGAACTCTCCTGTATTCACTGTCAGGCTGACATCATGAAGGGCCATCACCCCACCGAAATTTAAATAAATATTCTTCACCTCCAACTCAGCCCGACGCTCCGCTGGCTGAGTGGAGGCAAAAATACTTGGCTGTCCTCTAAATGCCTTCATCAATTCTCCTGTCAAATGTCAATCGCTGGAGCTCTGAAAAAGTATGTAATAAAGCACTCTCCCGTATGGGAGGGTAGGTGAAAAAACCTTCCTGCCCGTATCGGGCAGGCGGTTATCTATAATTGTAGGGTAAGGGTTTATCCCTTGCCGAGAAGCGGTAAGCCACAAGGGCTTACCCTACAAATTTTCTTAAAACGATAATTACCAAATTAAAATGATCAATGCCCGCATCTTACCCTCCCATATAAAAATAACTTTTTCAGAGGTCTCACCGCTACAGTTTTGGAGTCTTCAGGACCTGAACCTTCTCCTTGCCAGGGATATAGAAATTGGTCATCGGTTCATAGGTCGCATCCTCGTTAATCTTTACAATCCTTCCTTTAAAGGAACCCTCATGGTTGTCTTTGGTATAGGTCACATAAGGTACAAGGCCTCCAAAGTCCTCATTGGTGAAGGTTTCCATGGCCTTATTGATGGTTTCTGAATTGATCGTCTTATATAACCCAGAGGCCCTGTGGATGGCCCTTTCCTGGATCATTGCCACGACCACTCCTTCCCAGTAAGAGGTATCGAACTTATCTACAGTCTTGTACCGTGCCCAGAGTTTTTGGAGAATCTCAATCCCAGGAGTCTTATCCTGAGGAAGGACACCGCAGAATTGCATAAAGAGCCGGTCCCGGATTAGCCCTTTCCCGAGTTTGAAGAAATCAGGGTCAGTGGAGGTCCAAGTCCCAAAGAAAGGAACCTTGTAATCAATCTTATCGGCTGCTTTAAGTGCAGTAATTACAGCAGCAGGAAGAATCTGGACGAAGATATACTCTGCTCCCTTTCCTTTTAAGCGAAGCATTTCAGTGGTCAAGTCCACCGTAGCAGGTGGGAATTCCTCAATGGTGACAATATTAATATTATTTTTAGCCGCGTACTCCTTGCTTGGATCATGAATGGACCTTCCATAGACATTATTATAGGTGAGAAGCCCCACCTTTGGTGCATCCTTCCCTTTATGGATGTTTTTAATATATTCGAGAACCGCATAGGAATCTAAGATATAACTTCCAAAGGGAAGATACATATAGTCGATTGGAGGTTTAAGAATTCCCTGATATGTAGAATAGTTGATAGTAGGAATCTTATATTCCTGAATAATTGGCTTAATCTGAATTCCGGTCCCTGCGTCCCAGGTGGCAATCATGTCCTTCTTCTCCTCACAGAACTTCTTTACAAACTTTACACCTTCTGGGACCTTATAGGCGTGGTCAACAATTTCGAGGTCAATCTTTCTTCCAGCAATTCCACCTTTGACATCGTTCACATAGTTGATATAGTCCCGATGGCCCTTGGCATGGTATTGCCCCCAGGTAGAGGCTGGGCCAGTCAGGTTGATGACTGCCCCAATTTTGATGGGTTGAGCCCAACTGCTTCCCAGTAAGCCCATTAATAGAAATGTAACCATCATAGTTAAAATCAAAAATAATTTTTTCATAATTATCCCCTCCTTTTTTAAGATTTTTATCCTCTAAATTCTTACCCTTCTATAGCATCTCTTTCTTCCTAAACCACCTCCCTTCCTTAAGGGATTCTCCCTCCGTGAAATTAAGGTAAACCCATTTTACATATCTAAAAATAAATTGCAAGCAATAAATTTCGCAATTCGAAATGGTAATAAAAAAGGCCGTTATCTGAAAAGGGTTTCAGATAGCGGCCTTGCTATTCAAATTTTTAAGCCACCAGAAGTAGTTAAATCTCATTTTAATCCCTGGGTTTAATATAGAAAAATATTTCTTTGTTGTCAAGTAATTACCTCAATTCAGCCTTACGGAAACGACCTTTGAAACTCCAGGAGTCTCCATGGTAATTCCATAAAGGGTCTGGGCAGCCTCCATGGTGCTTTTGTTATGCGTAATCATAATAAACTGAGAGGTTTTTGAAAATCCTTTGATCAACTCAATAAAGCGATTGATGTTGGCATCATCCAATGGAGCATCTACCTCGTCAAGCAGACAGAAGGGTGTGGGTTTGATCATAAAAAGCCCAAAAAGTAGGGCGGTCGCCACCAGGGCCTTCTCTCCTCCTGAGAGAAGATCGATATTCTGTAGTTTTTTACCAGGAGGTTGAGCAATGATATCGACTCCTGTTGTGGAAGGGTCATTTTCGTCAAGGAGGACAAGACTGGCCTGTCCGCCATTAAAAAGTCTATGAAAGACCTCTTTAAATTTCTCATTGACCAGTTGAAACGTTTCTAAGAATCGTTTGGTGGTCGTCCGATTGATTCGAGCGATGGCTTTTCTTAAGGTGTCAAGGGCCTTCTGAAGGTCAGTCTGTTGTTCTGTCAAGAAGTCAAACCTCTGCTTCAGTTCCTGATACTCCTCAATCGCCATAAGGTTGACCTCTCCAAACCCCTCCAGGGCTGTTTTCAATTCTACAAGCCTTCGGGCCAGCTCCTCCTTCTGAAATTCTCCTTCAGTCTGGTTCAAAGAAGGGGTGAGATTAGTTCCATAACGCTCTCTCATCGAATCCAACAAATGTTGGGCCTTCATCTGATATTCGGAGGCACGAATCTCCTCCTCATGGATCTTCTGCCTCAACTCCTCCAATTCCCGGCGGAGATATCTGGAAGAGGCCTCAGCCTCTTTCCATTCATTGGAGAGGGATTCTACGGTCTCCCTTTGGTCAGCAAGTTGCCCTTCCTTTAACCGGTTTACCCTCAGGCAGGCTTCTAACTCTTCTTCCAACTTTCTGATCTTTTCTGAAATCGAGATCCCTTCCTTCCGAGATTGCCTGATGGAAGCCAATTGTTTAGAAATCTGATCTTTCAAGGTTGCCTGATTATCCGAGAGAGTTTGGATCTGCCTCTCTAAGCCCTTCCTCTTCTCTTCCAGGGAGGCAAGAAAAATCTTTTTCTCTGTGATACTTCCTCCAAGTTCTTCGGTTCCGCCTCCAACCTCCTCTACCTTCTTCTTAAATACCTGAACCTGTTCTTCTCGGTTATGCTTCTCAACCTCCTTTTCCTCTATTTGAGCAGAAACCTCCTGCCTCTCTTTTTCTAATTCTTCATTTTCCTCCTCAAGTTGGCCCTTTTCAAATTGGATCACCTCAAGTCTTTGATGAATCTGGGAAACCTCTTTATTCAGTCCCTCTAAATCTCTCTCTTGGTGGAAGAGTTCGATCTCTTTGGCTTGGATCTCCTTCTTTCTTTCCTCCATCTCCCTTTCCTTCTCCGAAATCCCCCTTTGAAGAGTCTCTTCCTCTTCCATGGCCTTCTGGTAATCCTTCTCCTCCTCCCTGATCCTCTGTTCTAACTCCTTGATCTCCCTTCGCCTCTCCAAAAGGCCCAGACCCTGGTCTCTGCTTCCTCCTGAGATGACTCCTGAGCGGTGTACCACGTCTCCCTCAAAGGTGACAAGGATGTCAAAACCTTCCTCCTTCTTTATCCAGTGGAAGGCTTCCTCAAGAGTCTCAACCACCCCAACGTCTCCAAGAAGGAATTCCGCCAAAGAAGATAACTCCTCCTTCACATGGACGAACCTAAGAAGTGGAAGGGGAGATTTATCCCCAGTCGGATAAAGGGTCTCCCCCTTTTTTCCATAAACCCTTTTTGGGATAAAATTGGCCCGACCTAATGATTCTCTTTTAAGAAAGTCCAATCCTTCAATCCCTTCCTTCTCCCCTTCCACGATCAGGTATTGCAATCGCGATCCTAAGACTGCTTCCAGCGGAATCTCGTATTTTGGATTTGCATCAAGAATGTCTGCTACCACCCCCAAGACACCTTTCCACTTCTCTTCTTCCTCTCTCTTTTGAAGAAGAATCGATCTGACCCCTTTTTCATAACCCTCATAATTCTCTTGTAGTTCTTTGAGAGAAAGGTAGCGAGATCGATCCTGTCTTAAGGCCTCCTCTAAGAGGGACCTCTCTTTCTGGCTCTGATGGAATAATTCCTTTAGCCTCTCTATCTCCTCTTCCAGATGAACCTTTTCTTCCTGGTAGATCGACAGAATGGAGAGCGTCAGTTCCTTGGCTTTTTTCTTTTCTGAGAGGGCCCCTTCGGTTTGACTAAGTTTTTCCCTCACCTCCTCAAATTCCCTTAGGTTGGAACGGACTCGCTTTTGAAGGTCTTCCGTTCTCTCTTCGAGGTGGGTGAGCCGATTTCGAAGAGAAGTCAATTGGGTAAGTGAGTCGATGAACTTTCCCTTCTCAGCCTCCAATTCTTCTACCAGTTCCTGATAGGTTGTCCTAAAATCGTTAAAAAGGGTCTCCCATTCATTGAGGATTTCCTCGGTCTCATGCCATTCTTCTTCCAATTGTTTTAAAACCGTCTCCGTTCCTCTTCGCTCCCTTCTCGTCTCCCTCCAGACCTCCAAGGACTGTCGGACATCTTCGGACAACTGCTCCTCCCTCCTCTGAAGACCGCTTGTTTCCCTTCTTAAAAATTCTATTTCATTCTCCATCCGCTGGATCTGTCGACCCAAATCAAAAACTTCTTGTTGGATGGCTTGAAGCCTCTCTCCCTCCTCCATAGCCTTCAGTTTGATCTCTTCAATGGTGGCTTCCTTCTTTGAGATTTGTGTCGAAATCTCGGTCTCCCTCTCTCGGAGGGCTTTAAGATATCCCTTTGAGGCATCCCACTTTTCAGAAAGTTCACCATATTCGTGAAGGGCCAAACGGATCTCGATCTCCCTGAGTTCTTTCCGTATGGCCTTATACTCCTCTGCTCGTTTTACCTGCTTTTCCAGTGAGACAATTTGCCGTTTTACCTCAGCGATGATATCCTGAACCCTTAGGAGGTTTTGCTGGGTTGCCTCCATCTTCATCAGGGCAAGCCTTTTCCTTTCCTTATATTTTGCAATACCTGCTGCCTCTTCGATTAAAAAACGCCGATCCTGAGGATTGGCATTGATCAGGTGTTCTACCCGACCCTGTTCCACAATCGAATAACCATTGACTCCGATCCCAGTATCCAAGAAGAGATCAATGATATCTCGCAACCGGCAAGGGATTTTGTTAATCAGATACTCACTTTCCCCTGACCGATAAAGCCTCCGGGTAACCGTAATCTCACTGTATTGCTCATACTCTTTGGGTGCTGATCCATCCTCGTTAGAGAAGGTCAAACTCACCTCTGCCATCCCTAAGGGCTTTCTTCCTTCTGCCCCGTTGAAGATCACATCCTCCATCAACTTTCCACGCAGGTGTTTGGCACTCCGTTCCCCCAGGACCCAGAGGACCGCATCGACAATGTTGGACTTACCGCAACCATTGGGTCCCACAATCGTTGTAATCCCCTCGGGGAATGTCAGGTGAAGACGATCGACAAAGGATTTGAATCCAACCATCTCAAGGGATTTAAGTTTCATCGAATCACCCTTGAACCCTCAATCGGATTTCTTAATATACTCCACTGCCTTTTTTAGCCTCTCAATCACTTTCTCTTTACCCAAAATCTCCATGACCTCATCAAGAGGCGGACTGGCTGTCTTTCCAGTCAAGGCCACTCGAAGGGGTTGGGCAATTTTAACCAAGGGCTCCCCTCGGGCCTCTGAGAGTTGATGAATCAGACGATGACTGCTCGCCCTATCCAAAACATTCTCTTTGGATAGGACTTGGAGGACCTCCTCAAAAAGGGGGAGAGTCTCTTTATTAAGAAATTTATCTGAAGCCCTCTCCTCATAAGTAATCTCGTTTGAAAAGTAAAAGGCCGACTGTTCAGCCATCTCAACAAGGGTCTTCACCCTTTCCCTGAGCGAGAAGACCACTTTTCTTAAGTGATCCTGATCAGTGATGAAGTATCCCTTGGCCTCCATAAAAGGCCGAACCATCTGGACCAATTCATCCAATTCTGTCTTTTTAATATACTCCGAATTGAGCCAATCTAACTTGCCTGGATTGATGGCTGCTGGCGATCGTCCAATCGCCTCCAGGCTGAACTTCTCGATCAACTCCTTTAAGGTGAACTCTTCTTGATCGCCATAAGACCATCCCAGACGGACCAGGTAGTTGACCACCGCCTGGGGAAGATACCCCATCTTCTTATACTCCATGACGGAGGGAGCCCCATGGCGTTTGGAAAGTTTTTTCTTATCTGGACCGAGGATCATGGAGACATGACCGAACTTGGGAAGGGAATAATCTAATGCCCGATAGATCTGAATCTGCCTGGGGGTGTTATTCAAATGATCATTTCCACGAATGACATGCGTGATTCCCATCGTTCCATCATCCACCACGACCGAAAAATTGTAGGTGGGAAGTCCATCGCTTCTCATAAGGATGAGATCATCCAGCTCAGCATTATCAAACTCCACCCGTCCCTGAATGAGGTCTTCTACAACGGTCCTCCCTTCATCAGGTGAAAGAAACCGGATGGTGAAAGGTCGATTCAAAGGAAGAGTCTTTCGACCCAAACAGGTCCGATCGTATTTTGGTTTTCTTCCCGTCTTTAGCGCCGCTTCTCGTTTTGCCTCCAACTCCTCAGGAGTACAATAACAGCGATAGGCTTTGCCCTCTCTCAGGAGTTTTTCCGAAGCCTCCTGATAGAGTGAAATCCTCTCACTCTGATAATAGGGGCCCTCATCCCAATCCATCCCCAACCAAGTCATGGCATCAAGAATTCCTTGAGTGGATGCCTGAGTCGAACGGGCCACATCAGTATCCTCAATGCGGAGGATAAATTTACCCCCCGAATGTCGAGCAAATAACCAGTTGAAAAGG
>Ga0136652_1000285_pt1 | contig 25891 bp, 17 predicted proteins | sample ConPoolayeEmetaG_FD_94864 | JGI IMG/M metagenome (GOLD analysis project Ga0136652, IMG submission 94864) | Hot spring microbial mat communities from California, USA to study Microbial Dark Matter (Phase II) - Cone Pool mat layer E metaG... ...
CGCGCGTGATCGTGGTTTACCGCAAGAAGACCGTCTGAAACGAGCTGCGGCCGCCCGAGTGACGGCCAGGACAGACGCGTTACCCCTGACTTCATGGCGCGCGCCGATAGAATGGGGTCATGCTTGAACAGGTGCGGGTGGTTCTGGTTTCGCCGAGCGGGCCGGCCAACATAGGCGCTTCTGCGCGAGTAATGGCGAACATGGGGCTGTCGCGGCTGATAATCGTGGCCCCGCGTTGCGATGTTCGCGATCCGCAGGTCGAAGCCTGCGCCGCGGGCGGGGCACACATTGCGGCCTGCGCTGAAGTCGTGCCGGATCTGCCGGCCGCACTATCGGGCTGCGTACGGACGTACGCAACCAGCTCGAAGCTCGGGCTGTATCGGCGTCAGGCGGCGATTACGCCGGAAAATGCTGCCGCCGAGGCAATCGAGCTGGCGGCCAGTGGCCCGGTGGCATTCGCTTTTGGCCGGGAAAACTACGGACTCAAGACCGAGGAACTGCTGCAATTTGACCGGGTGGTGACCATTCCCGCGGATGAGAAGTACCCAGTGCTGAACCTTGCCATGGCGGTTGCGATCGTCTGTTACGAGCTGCGCCGCGCGTGGCGTCAGCGAGCCGGCCAGCCCCCCTTACCGATGGCGATCCGCGGCAGTCTGGCACCTCAGGAGCGCAAAGAGCGGCTATTCGAACACCTTTTTGCAGCTCTGCACCAGATTGGCTTTTTCTTCGGGCAGAACCCCGACCACCTGAAGTACGCGCTGCGACACCTGCTGGGGCGCGTGGATCTGACGGTCAACGAAGCGGACATCCTCATCGGCATGGCCCGCCAAATTCAGTGGTACGTGCGCCACCACCCGCGGCAGACCGCGACAGAGCCGCCGACGGACCAAGAGAAAAGGCCACGGTGAAAAACGGCAGCTTGGCATGCGGCTATTCAGCTCGGGCGCAGAATGTCGCGATCCGCGCAGCTTGCTGAGGGTCGCGGCGCAGCCGGGTTTGCTGCGCGATACTACTGGCCGCGAACCAGGCGTGAATAGCTGGCCATAAGTTGGCGGGTAATCGGGCCGGGTAGACCGGACCCGATTCGTCGGCGGTCAATTTCGACCACCGGGACAATTTCGGCGGCTGTACCGGTCAGAAACACCTCGTCGGCGCTATAGAGGTCCATGCGTTCGAGGTTTTTCTCGACGACCTCGATGCCGGCCTCCCGTGCCAGGCGAATCACGTGGCCGCGCGTAATGCCTTCGAGAATGCCAGCCGAGGTCGGCGGTGTCTGCAACTGGCCGTGACGGACAACAAAAACGTTATCTGCCGTTGCTTCGGCGACATACCCCAGGTGGTTGAGCATGATGGCCTCATCGACGCCGGCATTATGGGCCTCAATCTTGGCCAGAATGTTGTTCAGGTAGTTAAGAGATTTGATCCGCGGCGGCAAAGCATTGGGCAGGTTGCGCGTCACGGAGCTTACGATTGCCCGCATGCCGTGCTCATAGACCTCTGGCCGGTAGATCCCCAGCGGCTGAGCGACGATGAACACATTAGGGCGGCCGGCCCGGGTAGGTGACAGACCGATAAGTCCGACGCCGCGGGTCGCCACCAGACGCAGGTAGGCATCCTTATCGGACGCCAGCAGACCGTTCGCCTCCAACGCCGCATTCATCGCCGCTGACAGCTCTTCAGAGCCGTAAGGCACTTCGAGCATGATTGCGCGTGCGGAGTCGAAGAAGCGTCGCAGGTGGGCAGCGGCATCAAAGATGCGCCCGCCGTAGCTGCGCAGCCCTTCGAAAATCCCGTCGCCATAGAGCAATCCGTGTTCGAAGATGCTCAGGCGAGCTTCCGGCGCGGGGACCAGCTCGCCGTTGAGCCAGACTTTCAGGGCCGGATCCGGATCGAAACCACTTGAGACGCTTGCCGGGGTTGCCATGGCCGCAAAGTGCTCCACTCGACGCGGGTTTTCGTAAAGCGAACACAGGATAGGGCTGCGGCGTGCGGGTCGCAACCCCGCTGGAGTGCTGGCCGGTAATTCGCTTGCCGGCCGCACGTAGCGGGCGGGACGACGCCGGAGGCTTGCCGGTGGCGATGTTCATATAGATGCGGGCTCCGCGTGGCCGGCGGCGCGGTATAATGCCGGGCGGTACGGACGCAAGGAGCCCCAGGCGCTGGGACCCCGAAAAGGGTACGTTTGGAGGAACACAGCTATGTGGTTTCGTGGATGTGCACTTTGCCTCGTGGTCGGAGTACTCGTGCTGGTCATGCCGGCGGCGGCAGACGACGGCGGGATGGTCCGGTACGACAACTGGAAAGTGGTTCGCGTAAAGGTCGTTTCGGAGGAAGACCAGGAGTTCATTCGCAGTATCGGCGGCCGGCTGCTCAGCGAGGCGGAGGGCATCGGCCCGGTCGATTATCTGTTTCCGCCAGAGGCGATGCCATCGCTTCAGTCAAGCGGGCTTTCCTACCAGGTGCTCAACGACAACATTCAGCGGGCGATCGACTACGAGCGCGAGGTAATCGCGCGCGCGGGCGAGGCGCACCCGCGTGATCCGGCCTGGTTCACTGCGTACAAGAATTACGATCAGGTGAACGCCAAGCTCAATCAGATGGCCGCGGACCGGCCGGATCTGGCCAGCGTGTTCGTAGTCGGAACCTCAATCGAAGGTCGGGCGATTTACGGGATCCGTATCAGCGGTCCGGGCACCAACAAGCCGGCAATCCAGTTCAACGGCTGCCACCACGCCCGCGAATGGATCAGCGTGATGGTGCCGATGTGGATCGCCGACAAACTTGTTTACGAATACGACACGAATCCGCGGATCCGCGCGCTGGTAGATGCTTTGGAAATCTACATTATCCCGATCGTGAACCCGGACGGCTACGTTTATTCCTGGAACACCGACCGGATGTGGCGCAAGAACCGGCGCAACAACGGCGGCGGCTGCTGGGGAGTAGACCTCAACCGCAACTACAGTGTCGGCTGGGGCGGCGGTGGCTCAAGCAGCAATCCGTGCAGCGAGACTTACCGTGGGACAGCTGCGTTCTCAGAACCCGAATCCGCGGCGATGCGCGACTTCACCCAAGCCCGTCCGCAGATCGTCGCTACTCAAAGCTATCACAGCTACTCCCAGCTTATCATGTCGCCGTACGGATATACCAGCGCGCTACCTGCTGACCATGAAATCTTCATGGAACTTAACGCGGGCCAGCGCAATGAGATCTTCGCCGTACACGGCGTGAACTACAATTATGGCCCGATTTATAGCACCATCTACCAAGCCAGCGGCAACGACGTCGACTGGTATTACGATATCGAGGGGATCTTTGCATTCACCACCGAGCTGCGCGACACGGGCACCTACGGCTTTTTGCTTCCGCCCGAACAGATCATTCCGTGCAGCGAGGAAAACTTCGCAGCAGCGCTATACCTGGCAGAGTGGTGCGTCAGTCCGGTCAAGTTCAGCTTCCCCAATGGCCTGCCGACGCGGCTGACGCCGAACACGCCGCAAGCAGTGCGCGTCAAGATTTTCGCGGTGGGCGCTTCGCTGGACCCGTCCTCGCCACGGCTGTACACGCGGGTCGGGACCGGTGGCAGCTTCACAACGTGGACCCTCACGCCTCTGGGCAGCGATCTGTATGAGGCAGTTCTGCCGGGCACGCCCTGCGGTCGGAGGCTGTACTATTACTTCTCCGCCGCCACCACGACCGGAGTCGTCGGCGTCTCACCGGCCGGTGCACCCGAAACCACCTACAACGTACTGGCGCCTCCGATCCTGACCGTGTTGAACGTCAACATGGATACCAACCCGGGCTGGTCGGTCCAGGGTCAGTGGGCCTGGGGTCAACCGACCGGGGGCGGATCACACAATCACGACCCGACCAGCGGGTTCACCGGACTGTATGTCTACGGCTATAACCTGAACGGCGACTACCCCAACAACATGACCAGCACGCTCTACCTCACCACAACGCCAATAGACTGCACCGGGCTGACCGGCGTGCATCTGAGCTTCTACCGCTGGCTCGGCGTCGAATCCAACAACAACTACGACAAGGCAACCATCGACGTCAGCGGAAACAACGGAAGCACGTGGACCACGATCTGGCGCGCGGTGGACACCGGCGGAGCGGTCGCGGACACCGAGTGGGTGTATCAGGAGTTCGACATCTCCGCAATCGCAGACAACCGACCGCAAGTCCGCATCCGCTGGGGCATGGGACCGACGGATGGATCCGTAACGTATCCAGGCTGGAACGTCGACGATGTAGTCGTCTGGGGCGACGATCCCAACGGCTGTCCGCCTGAACTGGGCGACCTCAACTGTGACGGGCTGATCAACGCTTTCGACATCGATCCGTTCGTCCTGGCGCTGACCGATCCGGCGGGCTATCAGGCGGCGTTCCCCAACTGCGACATCGATGCCGGCGACATTAACGGCGACGGCGTGATTAACGCCTTCGACATTGACCCGTTCGTTGAGCTGCTGACCGGCGGGCAGTTATAGCCGCCCGCGCGACCCAGCCAAACGGACGGTTTGTGAACCCCGCCGCAGCCGGCGGGGTTCTTTTTGGCCTACGCTGCCCAAGCCGCCCGGCAGCCAGCCTTGACAAATTGTTGCATCTGGCGGCTTGCTACGTCACCCTACACGCGCCACACCAAAAATTTCACGGACGAAGACGTGACGGAAAAAGGCATGCACAAAATGACGCGTTTGTCGGCCAGGGCTTGGCTGCTGGCAGTTGCTGCACAGATCGTCTGCGGCGGCGTGCACCCGCGCCTGCTGATCACAAGCGAAGACCTGCCGAGGCTGCGGCATGCCTGCGGCGTTTCCTACGGGCCTGAGGTTGCAGCGCCAACTGAGCGGGCGGGGTATCGCGCGCCAGAGTTCCAATCTCTGCGGGCACACCTAACCGGTCGGGGCGGCGCGGCAACGTTGCCCGGCGAGCTGGCAGCCATCGCTTTTCTCCACCTGGTCGATCCCGGGGACGCACTCGACGCCGAGCGCCTGTCGCTGCTGGAAGCGGCACTGCGTGGCTTTCCGGGAAATCTGGTCGATCCGGTCGAAGCGGTGGTAGCCCTCGACTGGTGCTGGGCAGATTTGGCGCCGCCAGCACGTGAGGGTTTCCTGGGCAGTCTAAGCAGGGCAAGTACTCCGCTCAGCCCGGCAGACAGCCCACTCGATCACCGCGGATTTCGGACCAAGCTGGCGGGCCTCGCGGCCGCCATACTCTTCGATGAAGCCGATTACAGTTCCGGCCTCTGGGCCGACTACCGGCGACGTGTGCTCGCCGCGGCACACGACTATTTCGAACGGACATTTCCCGCGTTCGTAAACTGGCGTGGCATGTCGCCGACGGGGCCAGCTACAGCAGGACCAGAGGAATCGGACACAGGACTTACGGTCGAAGTGGCCTGCCTGCTGGGCAAGCGTGATCTCTGGCAGGAATACCGCGACAGTGTCGGCCGCTGGATGGAACACTACGTTTACGCTTCCTTCGTGCATCCGGCGCTGCAACATCACTTCTTGCGGGACGACGGGAGTTGTGCCGCAGTAACGCCTGCGGCCGCCTGGGAGGAAATGCTGCCGGTCACGGCACATCTGATCGCGTGCCGCACGCAAGATCCGGCCGCGGTCCTGGTCGCCCAGCGCGTCGAGCAGAGGCTACGCGGGCAGACCGCGGACCCGCGTGCCGTCCCTTGGCAGTGGGTCCCGATTGTGCTGGACGTCCGAAAACTGGCCCGGTGCGATTATGCCCGTCTGCCTCCGGCGCGCAACTTCGGCGGAGCCGTCGTCTTTCGCAGCCAAACCAGCCAGACGGAAACCGCCATCTGGGTTGAGGCCGGCCAGCCGCTGCTTCGCAGGCGCCAGCATGCCGATGCGGGCCACTTTCTTATCTACAGCAACGGCCGCCTCACAGTGGGCGCCGGCGACGACATAGCCTTTGAGGCAGTACCGCGCAAAGGCGGCTTTCAGCGACTGGGGCACGACGATCGGCCCTTCGACTTCGACGCGTTCGCTACTTCTACCATCGCGCACAACTGCCTGATCCTGTGGGACCCGCTGCGCGCTCAGGCGCCGGATACAGACAGCGCCACCATCATCGGCGGCCAGCGGCTCATCCAGAGCGTGTGTACGGACTTCGGCAGCAGGCTAGAGGAGAGCCCCCGACAAACCGCACGCCAGCTCGCTTACGGCTACCAAGGGACCGACGCGTACCTGGCACTGGATCTTTTGCCCGCATACGACCGAGGGCAAGCCAGCACCTACACGCGTGAGTTCATTTTCGCGGCCGGTCGGGTACTGGTCGTGGTCGACCGGGTGGCACCGGTCCGCGGGCGCGCCGAGCCAATCTGGGTCGTCAACATCCCAACCCGGCCGACAGTTGACGGCGCCGACCTGGCAACGCAAACCCGCACCGAAGGCCGAACCAACGATGCCGGCATCTGGCGCTGCGATGCAGCGCGGCGGATCTTCTGGTCCGAGGCTGATGGCGGCCTGTGGCTGCTAAGCTTATTGCCGCAGCCACGGCAGCTTCGCGTTGTCGGCGGACCTGCCAGACGACAGGTGGTCACGGAGGGACCCCAGGCCGCGACCGCCTACGTCGGCGGTGATCCAGACGGATTCGAGCGTCTGATCCGGCCCGGCGGACGTGGCCGGCCGCTGAATGCCTGGTACAGATTGGGCGAACCGACGCTGCTTGGGCCGCATTTGCCGCCATTGTGGGGACGAATCGAAATCGAGCCGACCGAAAAGACGCGAGCTTGCGTATTTCTGACGGCTCTCGTCGTAGACGACGCCCGCGGCACCTTGCAGCCCCAGGTCGAGCTGGAGCAGCTTCCTGAGGGGTTACGGCTGCACCTGGCGGTGGGCCCAGAACTCATCGAACTGGAGGTGCCCGCGGGTTTAGAAGTAGGCGGCACCGTTCGCCGACCGGGTCGCGAAGCATGGGTGCTGCCACGCCAGCTACAGCCGGACCTGCCGCTACCCGCGGATTGACCCGCACCAGAAGTCGCACGGCTGACCGGTGCAGGTCCGGCCAAGACTAGGCGGCACCCGGCGGCGCTTGTAGGACCTGGTCTGCCTTCGGACCGGGATGCCGCAGGTCGCCCTCACGCCGGGTAATTCCGGCCGCATCGAGCTGCTCAACAATCGGCACAACATACTTGCGCGAGGAGTTCAACAGCGTCCGGATTTCCGCGACCGTCAGCGGGCCGCGCTGCCGCATGGCTTCCAACACGCGCTGCACCAGCTCCTTCCACCGTCTTTCATGGAGCCACAGGTCGGGGCCGATACGCACCAGATTCCGTCGGGCTACCCCCAGCTCAACCAGCTCGCGGATGCGGCGCTCGTTTCGCGGCGTCCAGCACTTGAGTTCGCTTAATGCCGGCGGCTGAAAGGCTGCCGCGTCAAACTCCTGCAGGATCGCATCAAGCAACGCCTGATCCGCTGGCGAAATGGCCGGCATGGCGCCAGTTGGCACCAAGTAGTCACCCTCCAGGCAAACGGCACCCTGCCGCAGCCACCAGTCGGCAAGCGCCAGCCGCAATCGCTCCGGACAGGCCGCTGGCATCCAGGTAACCAGTTGGGCCCGCGGCAGCCCGGGCATACGTGGGTTCCGCTCCAGGTAATGTCGCAGCCGCCTGTCCAGGTCGTCCGCCAGCAGTCGCAACCAGTCACGATGGACGTAGAGCCTTACGCTGGCGGCGTCCAGCAGGTGGACCCTGCACTCCTCACACAACCGCTGTCCCAGCCGCGCGGCTTCCTGCCCGTCCGCAAGTCCAGCCCGGACAGCAAGTTGCGCCTCAGAAAGGGGCTGCCATTGTGCGGCCCGGATGACTTCCTCCAAACGGTCTAACGGTGACCCTTCGAGCAATGTCTGCAAGCCGGTAAGGTGTGGCGGGCGTTTGGCACTCCATAAGCGCGAGACCGGCCGGAGAATCCAGCCTCCTCCAAGAGTCCGCGTCCCCGCCTCGTCACGGAGGATGAACCGCTGCTCCCAAGTCGCCACGATCGGTTGCGCAACCACCAACTGTGCGAACACCCCGCGAACCAGACCGGCTTGCGGCTTGTCGGCCAGACGCAGCTCGCCGAGCATCTCGCTGGTCGCAATGTGCAACCGAAGGCGCAGGCGCTGCCGAAGCGTTTTGCCGGGTATGCGCAGGCTGGAAAGCCACACCTCGAGGCACCGCGCTGGCTCCAGATAACCAGGAGTGGCAAGGGTGCAGCCGCGGGCGACTTCCTCGCGCGACAGACCCGCCAGGTTGAGGGCCAACCGGCGGCGTCCAACCGCCACTTCGCAGCTTTGATGGTGGCTCTGGAGGCCGCGGACGCGAACCCGAACGCCCGCCGGCCAAAGTTCCAGCTCGTCGTCCCGGCTGACCATGCCATGCGAAACCGTCCCGGTCACCACCACGCCCCGACCCGCAACCACGAAGGCCCGGTCGATCGGCAAGCAGAACCAACTGTACGGCTCTGGGCGCTGACCGCGCTCCCGGGCCAGCCGTGCAAGCGTCGCCCGCAAATCGTCCAGCCCGCGGCCGGTCTGAACCGAAGTCCGGACTACCGCGAACGGAGCGATGCTTAGGCCTTTCAAAAGCTGCGTCGCCTCTTCCTCTACTGCGTCCGCCCATTCGTCGTCGACCAGGTCCATCTTCGTCAGGACCAGCACGCACTGCTTGATGCCCAGCAGGCTCAGCACCTCCGCGTGCTCGCGGGTCTGCGGCATCACCGAATCGTCCGCCGCGACCACCAGAAGCGCCGCGTCAATCCCGGTGACCCCAGCCACCATGTTGCGGATGAAACGCTCATGCCCGGGCACATCGACGAATGCGATCTGACAATTTTCGATCTGCGTGTGAGCGAAACCGAGGTCGATCGTCATGCCGCGGGCCTGCTCCTCCGGCAGCCGGTCTGGGTCGATCCCGGTCAGCGCGCGGACCAGGGCACTTTTGCCGTGGTCGATATGGCCGGCGGTTCCCACCACAAGCCTTGCTGAGGGGGTCATCACGTCGAGTTTACAGCGCCGGCCGGGTCCGGACACCTGGCTGATTGCCCGGCCGGAACCGGTTACGGCGCCGCAACCCTTGCCGGTCCGCCCGCTACCGAACGCTGAGCCTCCAACGGCCGCTTCGGCACGGGCCAACTCAAACCGCCTTAACTTCGGTTGTTCATTCGCAGCATTGCGCGCATAATCTGCGGCCAACTACACGCAGAGGATCACGGGCCGTGGAAGCGCCGGTGCGCGTCGGGGAGCTGGCATTCAAACTGGCAATCTACACCAGCGATAGCACGGAGTTCCGGCCCATAGAGTGGGGCGCCAATCACAACCAGTTTGAATCTCGGGCGGCAATGGCCGGCACGGGGGCCAGCCAGCAACGTACCAATGAATCACACGTAGTAGTGCGCACGTACCCGGCACCAGAAGACCGGGCGCGTTTCGACGTCTGGTGTCGACTACCAGCGCCAGTCAAGGCTGTCAAAATCGCCCTGGATCTGCCAGCTTTGAACATGCTCGCACCCGAAGCGACAGAGATGCCGGAGGGAACATGGCGGCAGTGGGACTACCCGGCATTCTGGCGCGCGGGTTTTGCGATCTGGTCCGATGGCAAGCGATTTTTCACGGTCACCACACAGGACGTGCCTTGGCACTTCAAGCGCCTGCGCGTACTGCGCCGTGACGCGCAGATGGGACTAGAAATTGTCCAAGATGCCAGCCTTCGAACCAGGTCACTCGACTTCCGCACAAGCGTCTGGGAAATCGGGTATCGCAGCGAAGTGGACAGCCTGCTGGACGAGCATGCCCGATTTGTATCTCAGGCTTTCGGTGCCAGACATTTTGACTGCCGGCCAGATGCGCCGGCGTGGCTGCGGCGCGTCGGGCTGGTCGTTAATCTACATGGCACAGACTGGACCGGCAGGACGCATCTGGACTTTGCCGGAATGACCGCTGCGGCCGAGCACCTGGCAGGCCGTTTCCCACCCGACCGGACGATCCTATACCCAATCGGGTGGGACGGGCCGTACATGCGCAATTACCCCGACTTTCAGCCGAGTAGGGAGCTGGGCGGGCCTGAGGGTTTTGGTCGGTTTTGCGCGGCTGCCCGGGCCGCCGGCTTTCACGTTATGCCCCACCTAAACGCGATGGTCTGCAACCCGCGCAATCCGCTTTTCGCGGGTCATTTGGAGCACTATACTCTTCGCAACTTTCTGGGCAACCCGGTCCGCTGCCAGCACATTGACTGGGACCGCGATGGCTTGCCCGACACGGCTCACAATTATATCTCCTTGATACCGCGAGGCTTACGAGACGTGCTCCGGGCGACCGTCGACCGTCTCGTCCGCCAGTACCGGGTGGACGCGGTCTTCCTGGACGAGACATGCAACGTCTTCTACAACGATCCGGCGTGGGACCAAGTAGAGGGCGTCCGCCGACTCATACGTGAACTCCGCCAGGACCATCCGGACCTGCTGATTGCAGGCGAGGAATGGAACGAGCTGATTCTCGGTCTTACGCCGCTGGTTCAGGTCTGGGAAGAGACTGCCGACGGCCAGGCGGCGTTCGGACGGCGAAAATCACCTCTGATGAGACGTTGGGCGGCCCGGTTCATCCGGGCGTGCGGCTACCTGGGCCTGGTATCGCCGGATGGCTCGCGCGGGGTACATGAATGGCCGCCAGCACCATGGGTCGCAGAAACGGAAAACGATGGTTACTATATACCAACGCTGGCGATTACGGGATCGACGCTCCAGCGTGGTCAGGAAGGCATACGCGCGACGGTCGCGCGAGCCGAAGACTATGTGCGGAGGTTTGCAGAGGCATAGACAACAGGTCACGGCACGCAGCAGGCACAGCCTGTTGACTTGCGAATGACAAGAGACTGCGTGAGGGTCCGCAATGGCAAAGAAGAAAGCTGCGAAAAAGGCGGTCAAGGTCAAGAAAGTTGGGAAGGTTGGAAAGAGGGTCGCCAAGGCAACAAAGAAGAAAGCCGTCAAGAAGGTAGTCAAGAAAGCGGCAAAGAAAGTGGTGGCCCGCGCCGCGCGGAAAGCCGCACCGAAGCCGACGTCCACGCCGGCCCCGGCAGCGCCGGCTCCGCCGCCGCCCCCCAGCAGCATGGGCAGCGGACCGGAACAAAGCGGAGGCAGTGCGGAGGGGCCGGCCGAACCGCCTTCACCTGCTACCACGCTGCCCAGGGTCGGCGAGCGCGCACCGGCCTTCGCGCTACCGGATCAGACCGGACGCGTCCATACGCTCGAAGCTTACCGTGGCAAAAAAGTCGTACTCTACTTTTATCCCAAAGACGAAACCTCCGGCTGTACCGCTGAGGCGTGTGGGTTCCGAGACCGGACACTACAGTTCCAGCAGCGAAATGTGGTAGTGCTCGGAGTATCTCCCGATCCGGTAGACAGCCACCGCGCCTTCGCCGGCAGGCTAGGCTTGACCTTCCCCCTGCTGGCCGATCCGGACCGGACCGTAATTGAGCGCTATGGCGTGTGGCAGGCGCGGCCGGCAAGCCGTGAAGCCGCACGGATGGGCGTTGCTCGGACAACGTTCATAATCGACGAGAACGGCCGGATCGCCCAGGTGTTCCGGAACGTAAGCCCGGCGGAGCATGCGCAGGAAATCCTCGACTGGCTGGACCGAGCGCGGTAGCTCGTTTTGGCGCAGGCTGTCGAGCAAAAGCTGCTCCGTGGTGCGATCTTCAGCAACACCGGTCGGGAGGTCGGTAGCATTGCCGGAACAGCTTCAGCATTTCGCGGATCGGCTCACGGCTGCGGTGTGCGCCAGGGGCACTCCTGCCGTCGTGGGGCTTGACCCGGTGCTTGACCGGCTGCCTCAAGCGGTTAAGCCCCGCCGGCGCACGCTTCAGGCCGCTGCCGCAGCACTCGAAAGCTTCTGCCGCGAGGTGATTACAGCAGTTGCGCCGATTGTGCCGGCAGTCAAGCTGAACTCGGCGTTTTTCGAGGTATGCGGCGGCCCGGGAATTGCAGCGTACATGCGCGTCATCGCATGCGCGCACCGCCACGGGCTGCTGGTAATCGGCGACGTCAAGCGCGGCGACATCGGCTCAACGGCGGAAATGTACGCCGCGGCACACCTGGACACCGGTGGCTTTCTTGACGTGGATCCGAGCTGCATCGCGGATGCGGTCACGGTGAGCGCATACCTAGGTCGGCAGGCAGTCGAGCCCTTCATCCGAGCCGCGGCGGCGAACGGCCGCGGCATTTACGTCCTGTTGCGTCCGTCCGACCCGGGGGCGGACCAGATACACGAATTTGGTAGCTCCCGGCCCCTTTATCAATTCCTGGCAGAGCTGGTCAAGCAATGGGGTGAAAAGGAAAACCTGCTGGGAAGCTGCGGCCTGTCCTGCGTAGGCGCCGTGGTCGCACCCAAAGACCGGCAGAGCACTTCGACGCTACGGGCGGCACTGCCGCGAACGCCGTTCCTGGTACCCGGTTATGGCCCCCAGGGGGCAGACGTGCACGCTTGTCGACCGTGCTTTCTGCCCGGCGGAACTGGCGCCGTCATCAACGCGTCGCGCCTGGTCATCTACGCTTACCAGCGGCCCGAATTTTCGGCCCGCTTCGGTGACGACTGGCAGGCGTGCATAGAAGTGGCCGCTCGCGAGTTCGCCACAGACGTTGCCTCTCTGTTGCAACCGTCTATTGCGCCGCTAGCAGACGATCCACCCACTGGTTGAGCTGCACGCCACGGTACACGATCAGTACTGCGGCCAAAGTCCAGAAGACCAGTGCAATCTGAAAGGGCCGATCGCGCAAGAGCACTTCCGTCGGCCCATCCACGCGCCCGTGCTCAACCAGATACGCGAAGCGGAAAATCGCGTAGACAACCACCGGCAGCGTATACACCAGATAGTAGGTGTGGAATTCGCGGACGGTGCGCGCATCGGTAGCATAGAGCATGAAGCTTACCACCGCGATGCCTGCGGTCAGGGTCGTAAAATGATTGAGCAGGTCTGGAGTATACAGTGCCAGGGTGCGCCGGTGCCGTCCCAGCTCATTGCGTGAGTTCTCCGCCAGTGCGTTCAGCTCGCACCGGCGCTTGCTGAACCCCATGAAAAGACACAGGGTGAACGTGCAGATGACCAGCCAATGTGAGATCTCCACGCGGACGGCGACTGCACCGGCGACGGCACGCAATACAAACCCCAGTCCGACGCAAATGACGTCCAAAAGCACTACGTGCTTGAGCAGGAGGGTGTAGGCGGTCTGGAGGCCAAGGTACGCAAGTCCAACGATCGCGACCCCCGGAGACAACAGCCAGGCCCCCACCAGCGCCGCTACGACCAGAAGAAAAGCATGAGCTGCCGCGGTCGCCAGCGAGACTTCGCCGCTGGCCACCGGTCGTAGCCGCTTGCGCGGGTGAAGGCGGTCTTCCTCCCGGTCATGAATGTCATTAAAAATGTATACGCCGCTGCTGAGCAGGCAGAAGCAGGCAAACCCCGCCAGGGCCAGCACGACGCTGGCCGGGTCTGACAGTTTGCGGCCGAAAACCAGCCCGGCAAACAGGAAAACGTTCTTGGACCACTGAGCCGGCCGCAGCATTCGCAACAGCGGCATGCGCTACGACTCCAAAGATGCCCGGGCAACTTGGCCCGGCCGCGCCGGCTGCCAACCATGTCCTGCACCGCGTCGGGCCGCATTGTGCCGGGCACCGGTTGTCCGGTCAACGGTTACGCTGACGGCTGGAACGTTGCTGTTAGACAGCGCCGCGCACGCGGGGTAAACTACAACACGACTAAAATAGGGAGAGGTGCCGGAGTGGTTGATCGGGCCGGTTTCGAAAACCGGTGGTCGCCTTTGGCGGCCCGCGGGTTCGAATCCCGCCCTCTCCGCTTTGCACCAGACGCAGTTAGTTAACCTGGCGCTCTGACCAATTGTCCCGCCTGTGGCGCCGCTAGAGAATCTGTTCTGTCGCAGGTCGGCACAAAAGCAGGCCACTGGCGTTGGCAAACTGCCCGGCCAACACGGTCGCGACGAAAAGGGAGCCAGATGCTTTCGTCGCACCAGTTGCTGTTGCCGCCCTGCCGGTGGGGTTCATAATGCATCATGATGATGCGCGTTGCGGTGGTGCTGGCATCGGTCGAGTCGCTTCAGCCCGGTTTTCTGGCGACGCTGGCCCTGATCCCGCTGGCCCTGGCTCTGAGCGTCGGAACCCTCCGGACACTTAGCTGGGCTCACCGGACCGCCGTTGTCGGTCTGCGCTGTTTCCTGCTGGCCGCGGTGGCACTTGCGCTGGCCGATCCTGAGTGGGTTCGGCGGACGTCGGATCAGACCGTCATCTTCGCGGTGGACCGCTCCGACAGCGTGCCGGACGAGCTGAAACGGGCCGCGGAGCAGTTTGTGCGGTCGGCTGTTGCGGGCATGCGGCCAAACCGTGACCGCGTGGGGCTGGTCGCGTTCGACGGTCGAGCGTGGGTTGAACAGATTCCGACGGGCGGCCTGGTCATAGACGAACTTGCCGCACCCGTCGAGCCCCACCACACGAACCTCGCGGCAGCCACGCGACTGGCGCTGGCCCTTTTGCCGGGCGACACCGCGGGCCGGCTCGTACTGATCACCGATGGTAACGAAAACGCCGGCAGCATAATGGAGGAATTGCGGGCCTGCGTGGCGGCAGGCATCCCCGTCGACGTGGTGCCGCTGGAGTACCGCCACGGCAACGAAATCCTTGTAGACCAGCTTTCGGCGCCGGCGACCGCCCGGCGCGGCGAGGTGGTCAGACTGCGGCTGGTGGTGCGCTCGCAGGTACCCGCGAGCACCCGGCTGCTCCTCTACCACAATGATCAGCCGGTGAGACTGGGTCGCGATCCTGGCGCTACGGCCATGCCGCTGCACCTGGAAGCCGGCCCGAACCGGCTGACGATCCCTGTGGAGCTGGCAGTGGCCGGCGTGCACCGCTTCCGCGCGGTGGTCCAGCCTGATTCGGCCGACAGCGACACCCTGCCTCAGAACAACGAGGGGCAGGCGCTCACCATCGTGGGAGAAGCCGAGCGGGTTCTGATGGTCTCGGAGTCGGCCCGGGCCCGGTCGGACGCGGACCAGAAGGCGGCAGAACTGGTTGCCCAGGCCCTGCGAAACGCGGGTATGAACTGCCAAGAGATTAGCGTCGACGAGCTGCCCGCTGATGCTGCCGGCCTAGCCGATTGCGCCGCGGTGATCCTCTCCAACGTATCCGCGCTTTCGCTCGGCCGCCGCCAGCAGCAGATGCTTGCCTCTTACGTGCGCGACCAGGGCGGCGGATTGATCGTCATCGGTGGCGACCGGGCATTCAGCGTGGGCGGCTACGCGCAAACGCCGCTCGAGGCAGTCCTGCCGGTCGAGACCAGCCGCGACCGCCTCCGCCTGATGAGCCTCGGAATGATCTTGGTCATCGACCGGTCGGGGTCGATGTACGGCGAGAAGCTTGCCATGGCCAGGCAGGCGGCAATCGCCGCCGTACGGATGCTCGACCGGAAGGACCAGGTCGGGGTGATCGCGTTCGACAGCGAGCCGCAGTGGGTGGTGACGGTGCAGTCGGCCGGCAGCCGCGCAGCAATCGCGCGGGAGGTGGCGAACATCGGCGTCGGCGGCGGGACAAACCTTTACCCCGCACTCCGGCTGGCATATGACACTCTGATCAGCCTCGATACGAACCTCAAACACATCATCGCGCTGACCGACGGGATTTCCGAGCCGGGGGATTTCGTCGGCATCGCCAGCGATTGCCGCGCGGCGAACATCACTATCTCTACAGTTGCCGTCGGCCAGGACGCCGACCGCGACCTGCTTGCCAACATCGCCCGCCTGACAGGCGGAAGAATGTATATCGCCGACACGGCAGAACCGCTGCCGCAGATATTCGCGCGCGAAACTGTGGTCGCGAGCCGATCGGGAATCTACGAGCGGCCCTTTACGCCGACGCTTCAGCCGATCGCGGACCGCCAGATCCTGGCAGGATTCAGTCAGCAGGACATCCCGCCCTTGCAGGGGTACGTAATTGCCGCGTCAAAGCCGACCGCCCGCGTCGAGCTGGCGCGCGAAACACCCGAGGGACCGGATCCGATCCTGGCCTACTGGCAGGTGGGGCTGGGCCGCGCCGTGGCATTCACGAGCGGTTTATGGCCGAAGTGGGGCTTGCGGTGGGTGGAGTGGCCCGGCTTCAGCAAACTGTGGACCCAGGCCGTCCGCTACGCCGCCCGCCCAGGGAACACCTCGGGCCTGGAAGCTGAGACGAGCCTGCGCGGCGGCCAGGCACGCGTGGTGGTCAGTGCAGAGCGCCTGCCGCCAAGTCAGCAGGATTCGCTGGCGCTGACGGCACGGTTGATCCGTCCGGATTTTTCGCTCGAACCGCTGACCGTAGACCGCACCGCGGCCGGACGGTTCGAAATAGCGTTCGAAACCGATCGCCCCGGCACCTATCTGGTCAACATCGCGTACCGCTGCGGCCGCGATAAAGCAACAGGACTCATCCAGACCGGAGTGGCAACCGGGTACTCACCGGAGTATCGCGATCTGCAAAGCAGCCGGGAACTGCTGAGGGAGATCGCGCGGCAGACCGGCGGCCGCATGCTCACCGTCGAAAACGCCGGTCCAGTGTTCGACCGAGCTGCCATCCGTCCGGCCCGACTGCGACGACCGCTTTGGGAAGACCTTTTGCGACTGGTGCTGATTCTCTTCCTGCTGGACGTTGCGGCCCGCAGGATCGCACTGAGTCCTGCCGACGCCGCCGAAAGCCTGCGCCGACTGCTGCGAGAACTCGGGCGACGACGCGCCGCCCCGAAGGCCGCCGAAACACTCGCAACGCTACGCGGCGTCAAGAACCGGGTTCGACAAAAAGTAACCGAACCAGCCGCAACGGCAGGGCAGCCGCAGAAGACAACCGCTACGGCCAGTAGTGCTATCGACCAGGCGCTGGCGGAGGCGCTCAGTGGCACCGCAGAAGATAAGCCCGTGGTTGCGCCGCCGATGGCCCCCAGACGGCCGGCAGCCACATCCGAGACTGATTACCTGGCCAGATTGCTGCGCGCCAAGCGGCGTGCCAGCGGCCAGTCGCAGGAGCCAGGAAGCAAATGAGTCTGCTTCGACTGCCAAGCACGTGGGCGACTGGCGATTCGGGCAACGCCGCGCAGGCATGTGCCTTAAGCCGTCGCGCGCGCTTGCACTGTGACGCTTAGGCGGCGTAGCGCCACTGGCAGACCGTGCCCGACGACCTGCAACGCTTCAATAGCGGCGGAGCGCGCTTATAGGACGCGTTCACCGCGGCAACGTGCGCTTGTCATAACACATCCTGTCCGAACCGATGAAACTTTCGCGGCCGCAGGCGGTCGGGCTCTGGAGTTATAACCACCCGGGCAGGCAAATGGGGCAGCGCGGCGGGCCGCCCACGCGTCTTTGCGCCACGACCGGGTCTGCGGCAGATCGGCATCGCGGCGCGGTATGGCAGATCAGCCAGCTACAAGCGCGACTTCGTCGTCCGCGACCAGCTCTGGTCGGCCAGAAGCATTGCGGCTGTTTCTGAAGATCGCGGCGGTTTTGTTCTCCGCTGAACTGGCCGTCGCATGCCTTATGCCGGCCCTGAGCCTGCCGGGCGGTCTATGGAGTTACTTGGTCCACAGCACGCTGCTAGCGCTGGTGGCCTGCGGCGGACTGTACGCGGCGGGACTGCGCCCCCCGACTGCCGCCGGTGAGGAAAAGCTGCGGCGATACTTGGGCGTGGAAAAGCGGGCTTGGGCGCTGGTTTTCGCCCAGGTTGTCCTTCTGGGCACCGTTGTCTGCGCTCAGGGACTGTTCTTGGCCAGCCAAAACGCCGCCGCGACCGTCGAAACACACTTCGACCGACAAATCATGCGGATCGAAGAGCTCACCCATACTGCCCTGGTCCAGACGCTCGGCGCTTCTGACGAAAACACGGCTGCCGGGCCGTCACCGCGGTTGGCAGAATTCGGGGCCGAAGCAGCGCTTTTCGAGCGGGTTGCGCGTGGCGTGCTCTACGGAGATCCGGAGCTGGAATTGCCACCCTGCAAGGCACAGGATGTGCGAGCTCAGCTCGAGTCGGTGGTGGCCGCCTGGGCACCCGTCGCGGAACTGCTGAAACGACTCGAAGAAGGTCACACCATCGAGGACGTCGCAGCATTCAGAACAAAGCTGGAAGCGGCGCGGCAAAAGCTTCTGCACGAGCTGCGGGCGGCCGATCGCAAGCTCGAGGCGCACTATCGGGAGCGCTGGGCCAAAGCGTGGCGCCTGACGCTACTGGTGCTTGTGTGTGCCTTGGGGGTCGTGACAGTAATGCTGGCGGCCACCTTTGCCCAGCTCGTTGCAAGCCGGCGGCGGCTCGACCGTCAGGTAGCCGAGCAGACGGCGGCGCTAACCCGCAGCGAAGCACGGTTCCGAACCGTAATCAACGCCAGCAAGGACGCCGTCGTGGCCATTGGTCCTGATGGTCGAATCGCGCTTTTCAACCCCGCTGCGGAGCAGATGTTCGGACGCTCTGCCACGCAGATGCTGGGCCAACCCCTCGATCTCCTTATGCCTGAAGAATTCCGGGAGCGGCATCGAAGGTACGTGCAAGATTACTTCCGCCACGGGAGGTCATGCCGCGGCGTGGTCGGCAAGACGGTGGAGCTGCCGGCCGTCCGTGCCGACGGAATGCGCTTCCCTATCGAACTGACGCTCTCAGAAGGCCGGACCGACGGCGCGCCCTTCGTGCTGGCGACCATACGCGACATCTCCGAACGCAAGCGACTCGAGCAGCGCCTTGTCCATGCCCAGAAGCTCGAGTCGATTGGCCAGCTCGCGGCCGGCATTGCTCACGAGATCAACACGCCGACGCAGTTCGTCGGAGACAACATGCACTTTCTCCAGCGCTCGTTCGCAGATCTGCTCAGCGTGGTTCAGCAGTGCGAGCGCGCCGTGCAGGGGGCGCAGTGCGGCAGCGCAGCGGCCGAGCTGGCCGCAGAAATCGCAAAGGTGCTTAAGGAGATCGAGCTGGACTACCTCGTCCAGGAGATCCCCCGGGCAATCGAGCAATCACTGGACGGCCTGCACCGCGTGACAAAGATCGTCAGAGCGATGAAGGAATTTTCGCACCCCGGCGCAGAGCAGCGCCAGCCGACCGACATCAACCGGGCGATCGAAAGCACCATCACCGTCGCCCGAAACGCCTGGAAATACGTGGCCAACATGGTCATCGACTTTGATCCCAGCCTGCCGCTGGTGCCGGTCCTGCCCAGCGACTTCAACCAGGCGATCCTGAACATTCTGATCAACGCGGCGGATGCGATCACCGAGGTAGTCGGCGCGACTTCGGGGCGGAAAGGCACGATCACGGTACGCACGCGTCGTGTAGGCGACTGGGCCGAAATCCGCATCAGCGATACCGGCACAGGAATCCGAGAAGACATTCGCGGAAAAATCTTCGACCCGTTCTTCACCACCAAGCCCACCGGCCGTGGGACGGGTCAGGGTCTGGCGATCGTCCACAGCGTGGTCGTCGAGAAACACCAGGGAACGATTGACTTTGAGACACAGGTCGGCAAGGGAACCACGTTCATCATCCGACTGCCACTGTATGAGCCTCTCGAGCCAGGAGAAACCTGTGAGCAGGAGTCGAATTCTCATTGTTGACGACGAACAGGCGGTCCTCGAAGGGCTGCGCCGGGCGCTGCATGCCCAGCGCTACGGGTGGGAGCTCTTTTTTGCCACCAGCGCCGAGGAAGCGCTGGTTCAGCTCGAGCAGACGGACATCGACGTGATGATTCTGGATGTCCGCATGCCAGGCAAAGACGGGTTTGAGCTGCTCTCGGAGCTGCGCCAGTGGCCGCGGACCGCTGACCTTCCGGTCATTATTCTGACAGGGCTTCGCGAGGCGGATCTGAAACGCCGCGCGCTGGACCTGGGTGCTACCGACCTTCTGACCAAGCCGGTCGATCCCCAGGACCTGCTGGCGCGTCTGCGCAGCGCCCTGCGGCTGAAGTCCTGTCAGGATCAGCTCAAGCTGCACAATGAGCTGCTTGAGTACAAAGTGGCCGAAAGCACCGCGGAGCTGGCCCAGTCGCGGCTGGACATCATCTGGCGGCTGGGCAAGGTAGCCGAGTTCCGTGACGACCTGACCGGCAACCATGTGGTACGCGTCGGCTGCTACTGCCGCGTATTGGGACAAATGCTCGATCTGCCGCGCGAGCGCGTCGAGATGCTGTTTCTGGCCAGCCCGCTGCACGACATCGGCAAGGTGGGTATCCCTGACAGCGTGCTGCTAAAGCACGAAGCCCTCACCCCGGCGGAGTGGGAAATCATGCAGCGTCACTGCAAGATCGGGGAGCGCATTCTGCGTGAGCCGTCCAAGACCATGAAAACCTATCTTGTCTGGCGCGGCACGCCGCCGGGCGCAAAGGACCTGCGGCCCAGCCCGCTGCTGGAGCTGGCGGCTACGATTGCTCTTACGCACCACGAACGCTGGGACGGCACGGGCTATCCGGGTGGTCTGCTGGGGGAGCAGATTCCGCTGGAGTCGCGCATCGTGGCGGTCGCCGACTCCTTCGATGCCCTGGCTTCAGAGCGCCCCTACCACCCGGCTCTGCCGGTCGAGCAGGTGCGGCGCATCATGCGGTCTGAAAACGGGACGCACTTCGACCCGCACCTTTTTGCCGCATTCGACGCAGCCTTTGAGCGGTTCGAGACTATCCATCGCGAATTTGCGGACCACGGCCAAAGCCTGGCCGCCCAGGCGTGTGAGCTGTTCAGCAGTTAAACGCGGCCACGCCCATAAGGTCAACGGATGGTACTGGACGCACGAGAGCGGTTGAGGGCCAGGCCGGGTCACAGCGCGATCAGACGCGGTGTTGCAGAAGGGGCGGCCCGCTGGGGCGTGGCCGCCACCGCGAAGGGGGCAGGCGGTGAAGAAACGCATTCTGTTCGTCGACGATGACCCCAACGTTCTGGAGGCGCTGCGGCGGATGCTCTATCCGCTGCGCCGCGAGTGGGACATGGCCTTTGCCACCAGTGCAAAGGAAGCGCTGGGCATGCTGGCAAAAAGCACGTTCGACGTGACCGTGACCGACCTGCGCATGCCCGAAATGGACGGGGTCGAGTTCCTGACTGAAGTGCGACAGCGATATCCCGATACGATACGGATCACTTTGTCCGGACAGGTGGACCGCGCCGCGAGCCTGCGCAGCGTCGGAACGGCTCATCAGTTCCTGGCCAAGCCCTGCGACAGCGAGTCGCTGCTGAACGCCATTGCGCGGGCCTGCACCCTTCGCGACCTGCTGCGGGATGACGCACTCAAGGGCATGGTCTCGCGGATGAGTTCGCTCCCAGTACTTCCGGAGCTGTACCTGGAACTGGTCGAGGAGTTGCGCTCGCCGGAGGCCTCGCTACAGACGATCGGGCGGCTGATGTCCCAGGATGTGGCCATGACCGCCAAGGTGCTTCAACTGGTCAATTCGGCATTTTTCGGACTGCCGCGACAAGTCTCAAACCCGGTTCAGGCGGTCAACCTGCTGGGACTGGAAACCGTTAGGGCGCTGGTACTGTCGGTGCATGTTTTCTCGCAATGGGATGAGTTTGAAATCGAGGGGTTTTGCGTACGAGCGCTGGAAAACCACAGCCTAGCGACCGGCCTGCTCGCCAAGCGCATTGCCGCCGAAGAAACTTCCGCAGATTCGATCCGTGACGACGTGCTGGCCGCCGGTCTGCTGCACGACATCGGAAAGCTGGTACTGGCGGCGAACCTGCCGACCCAGTACGGCCAGGTTCTGATAACCGCGCGCGACCAGAAGCTTCCGATCGAGCACGCCGAACGCCAATTGCTGGGAACCACACATGCTGAGGTCGGAGCCTATCTGCTGGGATTATGGGGACTACCCGACGCGGTGGTGGAAGCCGCCGCGTTCCACCACGAGCCACAACTCTGCCCGGCAAGCAGATTCTGCGCGCTGACGGCAGTGCACGTGGCCGACGTGCTGGAACACGAGACCGGGACGCCGCCGGACGAGGCACGCGCCAGGCAGATAGATACGGCGTACCTGGACCAGCTTGGCTTGACTGGACGTGTAAATACCTGGCGTCAACTGGCGCAAAACCTGGCCAGCCAGCGGGCAGACACATGAACGCGCGGGTACTATTCGTCGACGACGATCCGAACCTACTCTCTGGGCTGAAACGAGGCCTGCGCGGGCAGTTCGAAATTGAGACGGCTACCAGCGGCGCAGAGGGTCTGGAGGCCATCGCCACGCGGCCGCCGTACGCGGTGATCGTCTCCGACATGCGGATGCCGGGAATGGACGGGATTCAGTTCCTGGCCGCGGCCCGACAGCGCACTCCGGACACGGTGCGCATCATGCTGACCGGCTACTCCGACGTGGAGACCGCGATCGAGGCCGTGAACGAAGGCCACATTTTCCGCTTTCTGTGCAAACCGTGCCCCATTGAGCAGCTTGCCAAGGCACTAAGCGCCGGGGTCGAGCAGCACCGGCTCGTCACGGCAGAAAAGGAGCTGCTGAGCAAGACACTCTGTGGCAGCATCAAGGTCCTCGCGGACGTACTGGCACTGGCCAGCCCCACCGCCTTCGGCCGCGCAGCACGCGTGCGCAGGCTGGTTCAGCAGCTTGCCGGCGAACTGAACCTATCACAACCGTGGGAACTGGAGGTGGCCGCAACCCTCTCCCAAATCGGGCTGCTGGCGCTGCCACCTGAAGCGCTGGATAAGCTCTATCACGGCCGCCCGCTGAACGCCGACGAATCCCGCATGTTCGCTTCGCATCCGGCCATCGGTCGAGACCTGGTCGCCAACATTCCGCGGCTGGAAAGAATCGCACAGATCATCGCCTACCAGGAGCAGAACTTCGACGGCACAGGCATTCCGGGCGATGGCTTGAGCGGGACGGCGATCCCCCTGGGAGCGCGCGTGCTGAAGATCGCACTGGACTACGACGCGCACTGCATGGCCGGTTGCAGCCCCGCAGAGGCGATCATGCGGATGCGCCAGCACGGCGAGCGATACGACCCGGCGGTGATGGCCGCCCTGCAGGCCGTCGTCCGCGTCGAAGGCGACTACGAAATCTGCCAGGTGAAAGTTACTCAGCTCAGACCGAACATGATTATCGCCGAAGACGTTAGGACCACGACTGGCGTGCTGCTGGTCAGCCGGGGGCAGGAAGCCACGGCTTCGCTGCGTGAGCGCCTGCACAATTTCGCGCGAAACGCGAGCATTACTGAGCCGATACGAGTACTGGTGCCGGCCGGACATGCTGCCCCAGCAGCTAGACCGACCCCCGGGTCCGGTCCGAAACCGGAGAGCTGCTCATGATACACACTGTGCTGCTAGTCGATGACGATCCTGCGGTGCTGGATGGCTTGGCCCGGGCACTGCACCGCGAACCGTACCGTATCCTCCGCGCCGGCTCTGCCGACGAAGCAGCACGCGTCCTCAGCAGCGAACCGGTCGATCTGATCGTCTGCGATGAACAGATGCCCGGAATGTCCGGCAGCGAGTTCCTCGCTCGCGTGGCGCGCGAGCACCCCCAGGTTATGCGCATCATGCTTACCGGAAACCCTTCCTTGCCGGCGGCATTGCGCGCCATCAACGAAGGCCGCGTGTACCACTTTTTCACGAAGCCCTGCAATGAAATCGACCTGGCCTTGACAATCCGCGAGGCTCTGGAGCTAAAAGACCGGGCCAGCAAGACCGCTCCCGTGGACGACACCAGTGCTCAACCCGGCCTGGCAGACCAGGCCCGCATTGCCCGGCGCCTGCGCGGCATTCTGGGGGCCCCATCCGAGACGGGCGACCCTGCCTCCGACACCTGGACGCAGGGGAACCAGGCACAGTGAAACTGGCGCCCGCGCCAGCGCTTGCCGCGCGCTCGGCGATGCATATAATACGCACGCGTACATTCAGGAGCGCGTTGTGGGGCGCCAGCTACCGGAAACCGCGGGGCAGTTCAGCCTCGAAGCTTCCCTCGGCTTCCTCATCTACCGCGTCCACCAGCGCGCCCTGGCGCTGCTGCGCCGCCAGCTCGAACCGACGGGACTTACGCCGCAGCAGTTCGGCGTGCTGGCGCTGCTGCACGCAAATAACGACCAGCGCCAGGCAGAACTCTGCGCCCGGGGCGCAACCGACCCCAACACCATGGTCGGACTCGTGGACCGTCTGGAGGCGATGAAGCTGGTCCGGCGGCGGCGCGATCCCGCTGACCGGCGCGCCCACCTAGTCTGCCTGACGGCCGCCGGCCGACGGGCCTTCTACCGGTGCCTGCCGCGGTACCGGCGCGCCGCCAAGCGCTGCTGGATGGCTCTTTCCGGCTCAGAGCGCCAACATCTTCGGCGATTACTGCTGAAAGTCCTTGCGGCACCGCTCGAAGCCGCAATGCTATCGAGCTAACCCATGAGTACCAACGACGTCAATTCGGTCGCCGCTGAAGCTGGACCGGCTCGGCCTGAGGCCAACCGACGCCGAAGCCGCCTTGTGTCAGCAGTTTTGGTACTGCTTTTGATCGCGGGCGCCTCGGTCGGCGGGTACTACTACGTCTTCAGCCTGCACCATGAGACCACCGACAACGCTCAGGTCGAAGGGCACATCCATGCCATCTCCAGCCGCGTTGCCGGCTACGTGGCGGAAGTCTGTGTGACCGACAATCAGCCCGTCGAAGCGGGGCAGGTACTCGTTCGTTTGCGTTCGGAGGACTATGAAGCGCGCGCGCGTCTTGCGCGTGCCAACCTCGCGCAGGCCGAAGCACAGGCTGCCGCTGCCGAAGCGACTCTGGCAGCGCTGCGGCGTTCAACCGAGGCCTTGATCGCACAGTCGCGGGCCGCGGTGCAGCGGGCCGAGGCGCAGGTCGAGGCGGCCCGGCACAACGCCGCTCAGGCACAAGCCGGTTACGAGCAGGCCCAGGCGATGCTATTGGCGGCGCAGGCCGACGCAGACTACGCCAGCTTCAACCTCTGGCGCGTGTCAAACCTGTACAAACAGGCCGACGCAGCCGAAACCGAAACTCGGCTGGCGGACGCCACGGCGCGCAGTGCTGATGCCCGGCTCAAGGCGGCTGCCGAGGCGGTCCGGCTGGCCGCAGCCCAGGCAGAAGCTTCTCGCGCCGCGGTAAGCGTCGCCGAGGCAGCCGTGGCCGAGGCGCGGGGGAAGCTGGAAGAGCGCTTGGCCGGACCGGATGACGTTCGTGCCGCCGAAGCGCGCCTCGCGCTGACCCGCGCGGCCGTGGAGGCCGCGGCCGCACAACTGGAGCTGGCCGAGCTCGACCGGGACTACTGTACGATCCGCGCACCGGCTGCCGGAGTCGTCAGCAAACGCTCGGTTGAAGCCGGGCAGTTCGTGCAGCCGGGTCAGCCGATCATGGCGATCGTCCCGCTCGACACCACCTGGGTAGTTGCCAATTTCAAGGAAACGCAGTTGCGTAATATGCGGGTGGGCCAGCGTGTGCGGCTGCGGGTGGATGCGTATCCGGATCATCCGTTTGTGGGGATTCTTGAGAGCTTCGCCGCCGGCACCGGTGCCCGCTTTAGCCTGCTGCCGCCTGAAAATGCCAGCGGCAATTACGTCAAGGTCGTGCAGCGCGTGCCGGTGAAAATCGTGCTGGCTCCGGGCCAGCGAGATCCCGACCGACCATTGCGTCCCGGGATGAACGTTGTGGTTACGGTGGACACGCGCCAACGTGCCGGCCCTACCGCCGATTAGACCGCCCGGGTGGCTTGACATGACCAGCGCTGCGGTCGACACCCGCACGACCATTTCGAAAGAGCTGGAGAAAGCACCCGGTGGTGTCAGTCCGTGGATCGTTGCGCTGGCCGTCATGCTGGGCACCTTCATGGAGGTGCTCGACACCACCATCATCAACGTTGCTCTGCCGCATATCGCCGGGAACCTCTCGGCCGGCATCGACGAAAGCACG
>Ga0136652_1000287_pt1 | contig 25856 bp, 22 predicted proteins | sample ConPoolayeEmetaG_FD_94864 | JGI IMG/M metagenome (GOLD analysis project Ga0136652, IMG submission 94864) | Hot spring microbial mat communities from California, USA to study Microbial Dark Matter (Phase II) - Cone Pool mat layer E metaG... ...
CCGCCCCGGATCCATTCGTCGAGGACCGAAGACGACTTCGCCCTCAGCCGCCAGGACGAGCTTGTCTTTAAGCTTCGGATTCCCGATGGCCAGACGAAGCGTCCTCTCTTCCTGTCCCGGGGCAAAGCCGAAAGAGAAATAAATCAAAAGAGCTGAGAGAACGGCGAGCTTACGGAAAGATGGTCTCAGCGCGCTCGTCGTTTCCTCCAAATCCGGTTCAGCGCTACTATATCCCTCGCTTTTCGGCGAGTCAATCGCCGCCGCTCGTGATACTTGACAGGGCAAGGCCGCCGCGCTACGCTTGATCGTCCCGCTTCCCTCATGGATCGAAAAATGTGTCGCTCAGCGACCTCAGAAAAAAAGACGCTCCGGGTCTTTGCCGCCTCTTCCTTCCTCAATGATATGGGTTCCGACATCATCTATCCGGTCTGGCCTCTCTTCGTCACCGATGTCCTCAAAGCGAACATGGCCGCCTTGGGATTCCTCGACGGCCTCGGAGACGCCCTGGTCTCGCTCTCCCAGGCCGCTTCCGGGTATATTTCCGACCGGATCCGGAAAAGAAAAATTTTTATCTGGACCGGATATCTCTGCGGCTCCCTTTCCCGCCTCGGCTACGCGTTCTCAAGCCTCTGGCCGCATCTCATCCCCTTCCGCATCCTCGACCGGGTGGGAAAAATTCGCAGCGCTCCGCGCGATGCCATGATCGCCGACCTCTCGACCGACCTCGACCGCGGCCGCAACTTCGGGCTTCTGCGAGCCATGGACAACCTGGGCGCGGTGAGCGGAATTCTTATCTGCCTGGTTTTGGTCAACGTTCTCGGCTACCGGCTTCTTTTTGCCCTGGCGGCGATTCCCTCGCTCCTCGCTTCGCTGCTGATCGTTTTATGGGTCAAAGAAAAAAAGAGCGACCAGCGGAAAATTTTCAAGGGGCTTCGCCTCCGTGATATTACGCCAGGCCTTAGGCTTTACTTTCTTCTCAGCGCGATTTTCGCTCTCGGCTCTTTCAGCTATTCCTTCCTTCTCATTCTTGCCAGAAATCAGGGATTCCGAACCGGATTCATCCCCGTTCTCTACCTGATCTACACGGCCACGGCTTCCCTCTTCTCCTATCCTTTCGGCCGTCTTTCCGACCGAATCGGCCGGAAACACGTCCTTTTTCTGGCATTTTTTTTATGGGCGCTCGTCTGCCTGGCAGGCTTGAGATCGCCGGGCCGGCTTTTCATCCTTCTCGTTTTTGTTTTGTTCGGCGCCCATAAGGCCGCCCTCGAGCCTGTTCAAAAGACGCTGACCTGCGAGCTTGCTCCGTCTCCTTTCCGGGCCAGCTGTCTTGGCGCTTTCCAGATGATCATCGGCCTGGCCGCTCTGCCCGCCTCGGTTGTGGCCGGCTTTCTCTGGGAGGCCATCGGACCGGCCGCACCTTTTGCTTTTTCTCTAGCTCTCACGGCCCTTTCCTCTCTCCTCCTCCTTTTCGTCAAGGAAGACTGATTCTCCCCCGCTGTGTTTTCTTGACTTTCTCTTTTTGGCCGCCTATATTGGACCGGAAATAAATAAACTGATTATAAGAGGCAGACGGCAATGAACAAGACCGAGATCCTTAAAGACGGAAAACTCGTTACCATCCGGTCTCTGAGCAGACACGATCTGGATCGGCTCATGTCGTTCTATCGCAGCCTTCCTGTTGAGGACAGGAAATACCTGCGGGTGGATGTCACGGACAGAAAAGTCGTTGAGGAAAGGATCAAGTCGGCGGAGCGCGACCGGATTTACCGCATCGTCGCCCTTTATAAAGACAGGATTGTCGCCGACGGAGCTCTCGAACTCAGCGGAGAGAACTGGCGGAGACACCAGGCTGAGCTCAGGGTGATCGTCGCCCGGCCGTTCCGCCGCCGCGGGCTGGGCCTGATCATGATGAGAGAGATCTATTTTCTGGCGGCGGCCAATAAGGTCGAGAAGCTCGTCGCTAAAATGATGCGTCCCCAGAAATCGGCCCGGGCCATCTGTCACCGTCTCGGGTTCAAAGAAGAGCTCGTCATTCCCGACTATGTGAAAGATCTCTCCGGAAAATCCCAGGATCTCGTCATCATGACCTGTAATCTTGAAGAGCTCTGGTCGGAGCTCGATGAAGTCTACGCCAGCTCCGACTGGGAACGCTGCCGTTAGTTCTGAGATCCCTGACCGCTGAACACGAAAATCCGTCTCGCGCCGATCCGGTCGTCCGGCCCGCTGACGATCAAAGATTAATGGGGGTTTCGAGACAACCTACTCTTCTTCCGGCTTGACCCGGCCTTCCTTGACCGCCTCGGCGATGATCTTTTGCTGAAGCTGGGAGGGGACCTCTTCGTAATGGGAAAATTCCATGAGAAAAGATCCGCGCCCGCCGGTGATCGAGGTCAACGTCGGCTCGAAATCGAGCATCTCGGCCATGGGGACCGTAGCCTTAATAATCCTCATGTTCCCCTTTTGCTCCATTCCCTGGAGTCTGCCGCGCCGGCCGTTCAAGTTCCCCATAATATCGCCCATGAACGCTTCGGGCGTGTAAACCTCCACGTTCATCACGGGCTCAAGGAGAGTCGGCCTGGCCTGGCGCATGGCCAGCTTGAAGGCTTTGGAAGCGGCAATCTTGAAAGCAATATCCGAGGAATCGACTTCATGATAGGAGCCGTCATAGAGAATGACCTTAAAATCGACCACGGGATAGCCGGCCAGAACACCCTTTTTTCTCGCCTCGAGAATCCCTTTTTCGACGGAAGGAATGAAGTTCCGCGGGATCGCCCCGCCGAAAATCTTGTCTTCGAAAACGAAATCCTGGCCTCGCGGCAACGGTTCCATCTTGATCCAGACATCCCCGAACTGGCCCCGGCCTCCGGTCTGCTTTTTATGCCGTCCTTGGACATCGGCCCGACCTTTGATCGTCTCTTTGTAAGAAATTTTCGGCGGCTTGAGTTCGACGTCGACATTGTAGCGCTTTTTCAGCTTATCGGTGATGATCCGGACGTGGAGCTCGCCGCTGCCGGAAATGAGAAGCTGATTGGTGTCGGGATCCCGCTCGAAACGAACGGTCGGATCCTCCTCCATGATCCGATGGGAAGCCTGGGAGATTCGGTCCTCGTCGGCCCGGCTCTTCGGCTCAATAGCAAAAGAGATCGAAGGCTCGGGAAACTTGATGGGCGGAAAAACGAAATTCGATCCCTTGGCGGCGATCGTATCGCCGGTCGACGTAGCCTTCAGCTTGGCCGTGGCGACAATTTCTCCGGCTTTCGCCTGACCGGCGGGAATTTGCTCCTTCCCCTGGAGAAAAAACAGGCCGCCGAGCTTCTCGTCGGTTTCCTTGCTGACGTTGGTGACGAGGCTGTCCGGGCTGAGCCTCCCCGAGAAAACGCGAAGGAGCGAAATCCGGCCGGTGTACGGGTCGGAGATGGTTTTGAACACCAAGCCGGCCAGGGCTTCGTCGACCGAAGGCTTGATCTTGATTTCCTGGCCGTCCGAAGTCGCTTTGATCTCCCCCCTTTCGACAGGCGAGGGCAGAAGATCGAGCGCGGCCCTGACGAACGGCTGGACCCCGACGTTCGTCAGGGCGGAGCAGCCAAGGACGGGGACGAGCAGGCCATTGAGGACGCACTTTTTAAGGCCCTGACGGATTTCTTCGGGTGAGAGTTCGCCCTGCTCGAGATATTTTTCCATCAGTTTCTCATCGTTTTCGGCAATCATTTCCACGAGTTCTTCCCGACTCTTCACGGCCTCCTCTCGAAGGGACGCCGGGATTTCCTCTTCTGTGAATTTCCCGCTTTCGTCTTTCTCAAAGACAAAGGCTTTCATTCCGACGAGATCAATGACTCCTCGGAAGTCTTTTTCCTCTCCGATCGGCATCTCTATCGGGACAGCCCGCCGGCCGAAAAACTGGTGGATCGATTCGAGCGTTCGCTTAAAATTGGCATTTTCCCGGTCGAGCTTATTGATCACGATGAGCCTGGGCAGGTGAATTTCGTTGATCATTTCCCAGACTTTCTCCGTCCCCACCTCGACACCGGCGACGCCGCAGACCAGAACGACAGCTCCGTCCACCGCCCTCAGGGCCGCCCGGGCGTCCCAGAGAAAATTGCTGTAGCCCGGAGTATCGACGAGATTGACCCTGCTGCCGTCGGCTTCGAAAAAGCAAAGAGCCGAGCCGATGGAAATCTTCCTTTCGATCTCTTCCGGCTCATAATCCGTGACAGTGTTTCCTTTATCCACTTTGGTCAGCCGGCTGGTTGAGCCGTAATCGAACAACAGAGCCGAGGCCAGAGATGTCTTGCCTGAGGAGCCGTGCCCGACCAGGGCGATATTTCTGATCTTATCCGGCGCATAATCTTTCATCACGAAGCCTCCACGGATTGGAAAATTCGGCTGTGGTCAGCTCTTCGGACTTCAGCCGCGGCAAAAAAAGCGAAACTTATCTTACACCAAAAAGGTCGTTGATCTCAAGAATCGGTCGGGGTCGAGGTCCGAATGACGGCCTGAAATTCAGGCGGAATCGGGGCATAGAATTCGGCCAGGGTTCCCCGGGTCGGGTGGCTGAAGACGATCCGCCAGGCATGAAGAAACAGGCGTGTGTATTTTCTGGATTTGTCCCGGCCTCCATAACGAGGATCGCCGACGACGGGATGACCCGCTGCCGCCAGGTGAACACGAATCTGATGGGTCCGTCCTGTGACTGGCTTGACTTCGAGCAGGGTTAGATTCTCCAGGATCTTTTTGACGGAGAAGAACGTCAGGGCCGACCTCGGCTTATGGGTCCGAATCGAGATCCGCTGCCGGTATTTCGGGTGGCGGCCGAGCGCCCAGTCAAACTTTCCCGCCTCCACCTGAATTCTTCCCCAGACAAGAGCCAGATAGATCTTCTCCACTTCCCTGGTTCTAAATTGCCTTTTTAGCTCCGTGTAGGCTTTCTGGCTGCGGGCCACGACCATGACTCCGGACGTTTCCTTATCGAGCCGATGGACGATTCCCGGCCTGGCCGGATGCCCGACTCGTTCGATCCCGGGAAAGTGATAGATCAGGGCATTGGCCAGAGTGCCCGAGGAGATCCCGGCTCCGGGATGAACGACCAGACCGGCCGGCTTGTTAAGGACAATGATGTCGTCATCCTGATAGATCACGTCCAGAGGGATATCCTCCGCCAGGAGCCTCTCCTCATTTTCTTCTTCGATCTCGACCTCGACGACATCTCCGGCCTTCAGGCGGTGAGCCGGCTTTGTCCATGTCCCGTTCAGCCGAACCCTCTGGTCGGCGATGAGCTTCTGAATCTGAGATCTGGCCATCTCCGTGAGGTGAGCGGTGAGAAAAACATCCAGCCGCTGGCCCGAGCCATGAGAAACGGTGATAAAAAATTTTTCCCGGCGGCTTGTTTTGGGGAGATCCCCGGGGGCGAAATCCGTCATGGCTGCGGTCGGTCGTGGCTCTTTTCAATCGGCCGCTCTTTTGGCTTCCTTCGTTTCATGAGGGAAAGGAAAAGGAGTCCGGCTGCCAAACCGATCAGACAAAAAAATTGCGGATAGGACAGACTGGTCAGCGGCGATTCCCCCCTGAGAAGAAAAGCTTTCTCCGGATGATCGCCGCGGAAATATTCGGTGCAGAAGCGGATCAGGGAATAGTTGACGACATAAAAGCCAAAGACCTGGCCGTCGAATTTTTTCTTCCGCAGAATTAGGAAAAGGACAAGAAAGTTCAGAAAATTGAGCAGCGACTCATAAAGCTGAACAGGATGAAGCGCTTTTTCAAGCGGAATGCTGGTCAGTTCATGAGCATAGGAGCTTTTGAAACTCACACCGGGGAAAGCCGAGCATTCCCGACCATAGCAGCAACCGGCGAGAAAGCAACCGATCCGGCCGAAGCCGTGTCCCAAAGCGAGAGCCGGTCCGGCGATGTCGGCGACCGGCCAAATTGAAATCTTTCTCCGCCTAAAATACCAGAGGGCGAAGATGACGCCGAACGCCAGGCCGCCCTGGAACACGCCGCCCGAGCGGGCGAGGCTTAAAAGCTCTCCGGGATATCGAATGTAATAAGAAAAATTTCCGGCCAGGAGGACCAGTTTGGCGCCGACCAGCGAGACAAGGATGATATAAAACCCGGCGTCGACGATCCGAGGGGCGTCCAGCCCTCGGGCCTTGGACTGGACATAGACGAACCAGAGAGCCATACCGACCCCCACGGCCATCATCAGGCCGTAGCTGTGAAGGGTCAAGGGGCCTAAGCGGAAGAGGATGGGGTGCATTTCGGTCTCCTTTTAAGGAAAAAGACAACAAGAAGGAGCGCACCGATCGTGATGGCGGAATCGGCGACATTGAAAAACGGCCAGTGGCGGCCGGCGATATGAAAATCGAGAAAATCCACCACCGATCCTCGGAAGACGCGATCGACCAGGTTGCCGAGCGCTCCGGCGAGGATGAGGGCAAGAGAAAATTTCACTCCGCGCTCGGAAGAAGGAGTGCGGAAAAAATAATAGACGACAAAGGCCAGGGCAAGAAGCGAAGCCGCGGTCAAGAGCAAAAAAACGACCCGATCTTGAGCCTGGCCGAAAGCGCCGAAGATCGCCCCCTTGTTACGGATATGGGTCAAATTAAAAAAACCGGGGATGACGGTGACGCTTTCGTAAAGGGCAATCGAACGCGTGACCAGCCATTTGGTCGCCTGGTCGAGGGCCAGGATCAGCAAGATCAGATCATAATAAATGAGGTCCTTTTTCATACGTTCTTCATGGCCCGGACGACGTCCTCGCAGCGCGGGCAGAGTTCTGGGAAATCCCGGCCGCTGCCGACCTCAGGCGAATAGTTCCAGCACCTCGGACACTTCCCTCCGGGAGCGCGGCCGACCTCGACTCTGAGCTCGGAAGCGTCCTCGGGATCGATGAGGACAGAGGAAACAATAAAAAGAGAGGAAAGTTCTTCCCGATATTTTTCCGCCAAGTCTCGCTTGTCCGCCGGCAACAATAGCCGGACCTCGGCCTCGAGCGAATTCCCGATCCGCTTCTCCTCCCGGGCTTTCTCCAATTCTTTAAGCACCGCTTCCCGAAGATCGATCAGGCGTCTCATCTCTTCCTCGGTCTCAGGGTCCAGCCATTTTTCCTCAAAAGAGGGGAAAAACTCGAGGTGGACAGATTCTTCCTTGCCGGCGAAGGCGGGCAGGCATTCCCAGGCTTCTTCGGCGGTGAACGGCAAGATCGGCGCCATGAGGACGAGAGTGCTTTTGAGGATTTCGAAAAGAGCCGTCTGGGCCGATTTTCTTAACCCTGAACCCTTGGCCGAGCAATAGAGCCTGTCCTTGAGGATATCGAGGTAAAAGGCGCTGAGATCGACGGTGAAAAAGCTGAAGAGCGAGTGGAAAACGATGTGGTATTCAAACTCCCCATAAGCCTTGAGAATTCTTTTCCCGACCGCGGCTGTCCTGTTCAGGATCCAGCGGTCGAGAAGAAGCAGGTCTTCCCCTTTCATCCGTTCGCTGTCGGGGCAAAAATCATAAAGGTTCCCCAGCATGAAGCGCCAAGTGTTGCGGACTTTTCGATAGGCATCGACCAGCCGCTCGAGAATTTCATTCCCGAACCGGGCATCTTCTTTGTAATTGAGCATGGCCACCCAGAGCCGAAGAATCTCGGCCCCGTGACGCGAGATGATTTCCTCCGGCTCGATGAAATTGCCCAGCGATTTCGACATCGCCCTCCCCTGCTCATCCAGGACGAACCCGTGCGTGATGCAGGTCCGATAAGGGGAACCGGATTTCGCGCCGAGACCGACGATCAGCGAGCTGTTGAACCACCCCCTGTACTGATCGGTGCCTTCGATGTAAATATCGGCCGGCCAGGGCAGGTCCGACCGCTTCCCCAGAACGGCATGGCTGGCGCCCGACTCAAACCAGACGTCGAGGATATTGCTCTCCTTTTCCAGCCTTTGTCCGCCGCACTGGGAACATTTCGTCCCGGCCGGAAGCAGCTCTTCAGGACTCCGGTTGTACCAGGCGTTCGAGCCTTCGCGGGAGAAAATCTCGGCCACGTGCAGCGTGATCTCTTCCGAGGCGAGGATGGCGCCGCAATCGCGGCATTCGAAAGCCGGGATGGGGACGCCCCATTTTCTCTGGCGGGAGATGCACCAATCGGGCCGGGCGGTCATCATGTTGGCGATCCGCTCCTCTCCCCAGGGCGGAATCCATCTCACCCGCTTGATTTCATCGAGCGCCCGGCGGCGCAGGCCGTTCTTGTCCATGGAGATGAACCACTGGCTCGTCGCCCGGAAAATCACCGGGTTTTTGCAGCGCCAGCAGTGAGGATAGCTGTGGCTGATTTGACCTTCCTTGAGAAGCGATCCGTCCTTCTTCATGTCCGCCGTGATCACCGGGTTGGCGGCGAACACATTCATCCCGCCGTAGCGCTCGACCTGAGGAATGAACCTCCCTTCTCCGTCCACCGGCGTGTAGATATCAAGATGATAGGCCAGCCCGGTGAGGTAATCCTCGTGCCCGTGGCCGGGCGCCGTGTGCACCGCTCCCGTGCCGTCTTCCAGGGTGACATAATCGGCCAGGACGAGGAGCGATTGGCGATCGATCCAGGGATGACGCGCCTTAAGCCCTTCGAGCTCTCTTCCCGGAAACTCGGCCAGGATTCGAGGCTCATCGAGTCTGAGCTCCTCAGCGATGATCGGCAGGAGCCGCTTGGCCGCGATGAAGACTTCTTCGCCCGCCGTGAAGGCCGCATATTCATGCTCTGGATGAAAGGCGATAGCCAAGTTGGCGGGTAGCGTCCAGGGAGTCGTCGTCCAGATGAGGATAAATATTTTTCGGCCTCGAAGAGCGGGAAATTTCCCCGTCAGGTCAGAGATGAGAGGAAATTTCACGTAGATCGACGGAGAGGTGCGGTCACGGTATTCGATTTCGGCTTCGGCCAGGGCGGTCTGGCAATGAGGGCACCAGTGAACGGGCCGGAGACCCTTATAGACATTTCCCGAGCGGACAAAAGCGGCCAGGCAGCGCAGGACGTCTCCCTCGTATTCCGGCGACATCGTCAGGTAAGGCGCATCCCACTCGCCGAACACTCCCAGCCGCCGGAACTCCTGGCGCTGAATGGCGATAAATTTGAGGGCGTATTTTTCGCATTCCTCGCGGAAGGCGATGATGCCCAGGTCTTTTTTCTTCTCTCCGAGGAGTTGATCGACCTTGATCTCGATCGGCAGGCCGTGGCAATCCCAGCCCGGGAGGTAGGGTGCCGAGTATCCCTCCATCGTCTTGCTTTTGACGATGAAATCTTTGAGGATTTTGTTCAGAGCCGTCCCGAGATGAATCCGGCCGTTGGCATAGGGCGGCCCGTCATGGAGGACGAATTTCGGCCCGCCCTTTCTTTTCTCCAGGATCTTAGCATAGAGGCCCGTCGCCTCCCACTTCTTCAGAAATTCCGGTTCCTTCTGCGCCAGGCTCGCCTTCATAGAAAAGGAGGTCCGCGGGAGGCTGAGCGTGCTTTTATAATCCAGCTTGTCGGGCATCACGGTCTCCAAAGCCTCAATTTATTCCGTGATTATAAACGAAGTCTCCCGGGGACACAAGGCCCATTACCGGCCCCAGAGTGCCCCGGGAGAAGACTGATTTTCTGAAGGGGCTGTCGCCGGCCGAACAGCAAGCCCTAAAAGAGCTCTCCAAGGCACTGGGCATTAAAGTCATGGATAGACCCCCCAAAAGTGTTGATTTGGTGGTGAGCCATCATGGTTAGATTTTTAGATGACGTGACAGGATATGCTCTACTCATACGAAATGGAAGAGAACCGCGAAAATTAACCCCTATTTTTGGGGCAAGTCCTGCTTCTTTATTGTTTTGATCGTCCAAAATACCTAAGATAAGGCTATGACATCTGACAGAGTCTCCTTCGGCTTCCGCCAGGTTACACCCGAGGAGAAGAAGAGGCTTGTTTGCGAGCAGTTTAACGCTATCGCCGCGACCTACGACCTGGCCGATGTCGTTTTGAGCGCCGGTCTGGATGAGCGCTGGCGGAAAAAAGGGATCCGTCTCCTGAAGCTTGAACAGGGAGACCGGGTGTTGGACCTCTGCGGGGGGACGGGCGATTTTGCCCTCCTGGCCGCTTCCCGGACAGGCGAGCGGGGCCGGGTTATCATCTGCGACTTCAACCGGCGGATGATGGAAGTCGGCCGCCGGAAGGTCAGGCGGTCCGGCCGAGAACAAAACATTTTCTTCGTCCAGGGGGAAGCCGAGTTCATCTCTTTCGCCGATGAGTGTTTTGACGCGGTGACCCTTGGCTTCGGCCTACGCAATTTTGTGCATCCCGAGCTCGGGTTGAAAGAGATCCATCGGGTGCTTAAGCCTGGAGGAAGGCTTCTGGTACTGGAGTTTTCGCTGCCGGAGAAACGCGGACTAAGGTCGCTCTACCATTTTTATTCATTCTGGATTATGCCTTTTGTTGCCTGGATCGTCTCCGGGACGGCAGGGCCCTATCGCTACCTGTCCGAGTCGATCCGCGTTTTTCCCCCGCCGGATAAAGTGGCGGAGATGATCGCTCAATCGGGCTTTCTGGATGTGCGTTTCATCAGACTTACGCAGGGATTGGCGACGCTCTATGCGGCCGGGAAAGAAATAAAGGAATCTTGAACCCGGAGGATGAAAATGGACAAAGCCGCGGACGATATTCTGAGGACTGCCTCGCAGTGCCGGCACTACGCTATGTGCAAAATTGATTATCTCGGAACCGGCCTCTGTCCCTCCGGAAAAGAATATCACTTCGTCAGCTATTATCCACAGGGACGAATGGACCTCTATGCGGCTTTGGCGGATAATCTCATCCCAGTCACCGAAGGCCTTGTCCACATCGCCGAAACCTGCACGCTGTGCGGCTGTTGCGAGCTGCCGTGCCACTTTGTTACCGGCCTGCGGCCTCTCCAAGTCATGAAGGCGCTCAAGGGCCTGGTCGAGGATTACTTGAGGAGCGGCGGAACGCCGGTTTCAGTCCCTCTGGACGATCCTCTGCGGCGGCTCCAGAGCATCGTCGGCGCCGACTGGGCGTCAAACGATCCGGCGGTGCTCGTCACGTACGCCAACGATCCTTTCCCCCTAGCGGACATGAAGATGCCCAGGTACGTCGTCCTGCCCGGGAGCCGGGAGGAAGTTTCGGCCGTCGTCCGCCTGGCCAATGAGTCGGGCTTACCTTACGCTGTGCGCGGAAACGGCGGGAGCGTCTTCGGGTTCGTTTTCAGCGACGGCATTGTTCTTGACATGCAGAGGATGAGGCGCATCGTCATCGATAAGGATAACTGGAGCGCCGTGGTCGGGCCGGGCGTCACCTCTTTCGAGCTTCAGCAGGAGGCTTTCCGGCACGGCCTCCGGGTCAACGCCGCTGAGCCGGCCGCGACCGTGTGCGGCAACATCGTCTGCACGGGAACGTTCTCCACCTGGTCGCATGCCTACGGCACAGCGGCCGACGGGTTCATCGACATGGAATTTGTCGATGCCCGGGGCGGCACATTCCATCTCAATGACAAGCGGGCGCCCAACGTCTTTGCCTTCGAGAACGCCGTCCTTGCAGCGCCGGGCATTTGCACCGAGGCCACGGTCAAGCTCCAGCCGACGACCGAGGATGAAGACGGAATGCTCGTCCCGTTCTGGGATTTCGACGAGGCCATCGCCCTGGCCCGGGCCCTGGGACGACGCCGAATCGGGCTGGCCGTCGCCGTCCTCGGCCTCCACTACATCGCTTCGTTCATGTCGCCTTCCAAAACCCTGGCCGACCGCTTGAAAGAAGTCCTGCCGGATGCCTTGGGTGTCCGCTATATGGTCTTCGTTGTCGGAGATCGGTTCGCCAGAGAATCTGTCCGCGGGCTGACTGGGCCCGTCATCGACAGCGATTTGTGGCGGACACTGACGCTCGGCCTGCCCCGGCTCCTGGATCGGGAATGGCAAGACCTGGTCAAAGGGTTTGAATCCGGCCGGCCTCCCTATGAGATTCTTTGCCGGCCGGAGATGAGGCCCCTCATAGAGGCGGTGCTCAGACCGTCGCCGGAGACACTTGCGGAAGCCGTGGAGGATGACCTTCGGGATCTCTATGCCGGGATCTATTCCCAGCCGCGCTTCACCGACATGGTTTGGCTCAATATGTTCCGGATCCTGAGCTCCCGCATGTCACGGCATAAGCACATGTTTGCTTTCCTCATCTATGTGCCGCTCGACAGGAAGGACATTATCCGCCACATCGTCGCGGAGTTCGCCCGGATCGCCGAAGCCCAGAAGCTGGATCATGATTTCGGGTTTCTCACTCCCATGGACTTGGGAAAGAGGGCCATTTTGGAATACGATTATTATATCGACCACACTGACCTGGCCGAGCGCGAAAAAATCCGGCGGGCAATGACCGAAATTGAGCCCTGGCTCGACGGCCTGGCCGGGCGGACGAAGGGTGTAACGTTCCTCAAATATGTCTTTTCCCAAGGCTGCTCCCGGAAGGAGAATTTCCTCTACCGATGATCCTGCTCACGGGTGGAACGGGTTTCTTGGGGTCGCACGTCGCAGCCCACCTGGCCGGGCAGGGGGATGAAATCATGCTCTTGGCCCGCTCCAAGCAGGGGCTTTCTGCTCCCGCTCGTGTTGATCGGCTTCTCGATTGGCACGGCCTCTCCCCTGAAAAAAAGAGAAATATCCGGGTGGTCGAAGGCCGAATCGACCAGCCCGATCTGGGGCTTGAACCCGACTCTTTAAGCTCGATATCTGGGGAGATCGACGAGATCATCCACTGCGCCTCCGACACCTCGTTTGCGGAACGCAAGAGGTTCGAAGTCGAGGCGGTCAACCTGGCCGGACTCAGCCATGTCCTCGATTTAGCCGAGCGCTACCGCTGCCGTCGTTTCCATCTTGTCAGCACCGCCTATGTGGCCGGGATCATTTCGGGTTATTGCCCCGAGGAAATCGTCCACCCATCCGCTTTCACCAATGTTTATGAGGAGACCAAGTGCCGGGCCGAGTGGCTGGCCGCCGAGCGCTGCGCCCGGGCTGGAATCCGGCTTTCGATCTACCGGCCTTCGATCGTCTACGGCCATTCTGAGACCGGAAGGAGCCTTATATTCAACGCCTTTTACTATCCCATCCGGACAACCCTTTTTCTCAAGAACCTTTACGAAAAGGATATCCGCGAGCGTGGAGGGAGGAAGGCGGCGGAGATCGGTGTGCGCCTGGACGGCGATGGCTGGACTGTCATGCCCATCAGGATCATGGTCCAAGACGGAGCCGGCATCAACATCGTCCCGGTTGACTTCTTCGTCCGGGCTTTCGCGGCGATCCGGGACAGAGCTCACGATGGAGGCGTCTTCCATATCGTCAACGGCCGCCAGACAAGAATCCAAGATGTCATCGAGTACACCCAGGCTCTGTTCCATATCCGGGGAATCTCGGCCTCCCCGGCGCGGGAGATGCTGGGGAAGCCGCGTAACGCCCTGGAAGCAATCTTCGAGACCTACCTTGAGGCCTACGGGCCGTACATGAGAGATAAAAGAATTTTTGGGACCGATAGAGCCGGTCCAATCCTGGAAGAAAAAAGCCTTCATTGTCCCGACCTCACCTATGAAATTTTCAAAAGATGCTTTGACTTTGCCGTGCGTTGCGGCTGGGGCGCGAGGTTGTTTCGGGATAAAGAGGATTGAACCTCAGAGCCCTAAACAGAAATCGCGGCGAATGACCTGACAAGGTCCATGAACTCGGCTAAGATCATGGCCGTCGCGCCCCAAGTCTTACGCCCAAGGGTACGCTGAGATCCATCCTCCGGAGGGGCCATTTTTCTTTCTTGATATTCTAAGGATCCAGGAGATGATTCAGAGGAATCTCGATCACCTCGACCACTTCGCGTGGCGCCGCCCCCGCGGACTTGGAGCCTGAGGCGGCGACTCGCGAGGGAGAAAGGCTCGTCTATTTTCCGTATGCGGCCGTTCCGTGGAAAGGGATTATGGCCGGCGGGGGCTACGAAGGCGGGTATTCAAAGAGCGCGCCGATCGGCATTTATGAAGAATCCTCATCGCTTGAGATAAGCGGCTTCGAATTTTTCATCGGCTATGTCATCAAGATAAAAATTATCGCTCCTTATTTCAAGGTCGGCTACGGAGCCCATTCTTACCGGCAGAAAATTGAAAGCCTCGACGTCGAGAGTTTTAAAGTGGATCATAAAAAGTCGGCCGTGACAATCGGTATTGGGATCAGACTATACCCCATCAAGAATCTCTTTGGCGTCGGGGAAGCGAAAATATGTTCCCCTAAAAGTCAGGCCGTTTGATGAGGAAGTCGACCGCAGCGGGTTGAGACTCCTGGCCGGAATAGGGCTGACCATCTGAAGCGAAGTCGATAAGAATTCCCGTAGAAGTCTTTGGGGATCTCGTGCATCTCAGGTTACAGGCTCTTCAAGTAGGCCATCAAGTCTTCCATCTCCTGTTCCGCAAGGAAGCTGAAGGAAGGCATGCTCTGGACCGGTTCAACTAATTGCCGCCTGACATTTTCTTCTGTCGCCGGCTTTCCGGAATGGGGAAGGCGGTCATGACGGAAAAGGTCTTTGAGTCCGGGGCCAAGCTTGCTTTCCTCCCTGTCGGGGAAATGGCAGGAAGCGCAGCGGAAGGAAAAAATTTCTTGCCCCTTTTTTAGATCACCGGAAAGCAATATCGAAGTGGATTCAACTTCAGCGCCGGCTGGCCGGTTGATGAAAGCTGCCCTGAGCAGGTAATAGCCGGCTGTGACCGAGAAGACGACCAGGACGAGAATTCCCACCGCGAACCCCAAACCCGGGACTATACGCAGGAAGGGTTTGTAAAAACGCGCCAGCATGACCTTGAAGAAAAAAAGGGAAAGAAGAAAATAGCCGAGAAATTGATGAAGCACTGCCCTCGTTGAAAGAGCATCTCCTGCGCTGACAACAATCCGGATGCCCAGGAAACTCAAGAAGAGAAGGAAGACGGCAAAGACGTATCCTGCCCTCCGGTGAGTTCTTCTCAGTCTGGCCGGGTCGGTCTTCTTTTCCGCTCGACCCATGAGCGTCAGCATGGAAAACATCGCCACTCCCCCTGCAAGAAGCAGGCATATGGCCAGGATTGATTTAAGGATGTAAATGGACATGGCAAACCGGTTTAATCGAGGTGATAACTATGGGCCTCCTGTTGCGACGATTGATTGAGCGTTCGGGCGACCGTTGTTCTTCCTCTCGGCCTCAGGGAGAATAGAACACGACAGGGGGGATGTCAAGCAGGCTCAAAACGTGCGGAAGATGTTGAACCCCAGCCGGAAATCGCCGTCGGCAAGTCTGAGGTCTCCCCCTGGAAGGAACTGGGAAGCGGTCATGCCGATTGAGTTTGTGATGAAAACCTGGAACACGTGACCGCCAATTTTTTTCTCCAACCCGACGCCCCAACTGTTGGCGGCGTCTTTGTAGCCTGCGAGGGCTGGAATCCATTCGGCGATGATCGACATGTCATTTAGGACCATCAACCTTCCACCAATGCCAAGACCGAACGTTCCTTCAGAAGGCTTTTCAAAAAAATTTGTGTTCGAGGCAAAAGCCGGAACGAGGAGGATGGAGAGCCTTTCGTTGACCTGATGGGAGAGGCTGAGCATGACGCTCGGGCGAAACCTTCCTGACCAGTCTGCGCCGGAGGGCTCGTCCTGGGAGACAAGGCTCCCGCCGGCATGAAGGACAGCCGAAAAGGGCAACGAATTTTTCTTTCCCTGCTCGAAGAACAGCCAGTCGGCTGACAGCTCCCACTCTTGATAGAGCCTGGTTCGGCCGAAGATTAAAGTCAAGTTATCGCTGATTCCGTAGGCGAAGCTGAGAAGAATAAAAGCCGGCCCGTCAAGTCCGTAAAGATCATCCCAACCATCCGAAATCGCGGGCAAGAACCGGTGCGACACACGAAAGAGGAATTCCCCTTTCCCAGGCGTGGTTGTCGTCGGCAGGTTGACGAGCCGTGTCCCCCAGAAAGCTGGTCGGGTGAATCCGTTGCTCCGGGCCGATGGCCGAGCCGCCGTCGTGTCAAGGGGAAGAGACGGCCCTTTTCCCTGAATCCAGCTCGCTGGCTGGCCGTTTTCGATCTCCGTCTTTTTCAGCCCCTGAACCCACTTTTGGATCGTCTCGATTTGATCCCCCGTGAGCGGCGGCCGGTTAAGCGGCATGCGTTTTCCGACGATCCCGGACTCCCCCCTAATTTTCGCAAGAAGATAACTTTTTTCTGGTTCCCGGATATCGACGATTTTCAACCCCTCGACTTCCTTACTCGAGACGTCCAGGACGGAGCTCAGGAATACTTCAGCCTCGAAATTCAGCCCGGCCGCGGGGTATTTCCCCTGGTGGCACCCCGCGACGCTGCAGCTCCCCTTGATGATGGATCGGATAGCGGCCGGCACCAGGACCGGGGATTCTTGAGAATTCCCGGGGACGGCAAAGATGCCAAGAAGCAGACTGGCACTGCAGATAAAGAAGAAAGCCTTCATTCTCATTGATAATCCTCCTCAAGGGATTCTCGGATACGCCGGTCCGGCACGACTCTCTTTTAACACCTCAATCGATTCTCTTGTCTTTTCTCCCGGACCGCCGCACAAGTTCGCCGGCGTTAATTGTTCTTTGCCCCCTTATTGATCCAGTTCTTGATGTTCTGGATGTGTCCGGAGGCGAGAGCACTTCCTCCAAGGGGCATGCGGCCACCGGTCGTCTGTCGGCCTTCGAGCTTGATCACGATGTAGCTGTTTTCGGCATTGTTAGGCAAGACGCGTTTCTTCGAGGGATCCTGTATGGAGGCGACATCGACGAGGTTGGCGTAAGCCTGGCCCTGGAGGAGGACTAATCCCCCCGATGCTCCGGACCCGTGGCAGCTTGATGAGGTACAGTTGGCGTTAAAGATGGGCTGGATATCAGCCGAGAAAGAGGGATCATCCTTTACCACAGGGGGCTGGTCAGGCTGGCTGGGCGAGTCGCTACAATGAAGGGAAAAAACCGTCGCCGCCACAACCGTCAGAACGGGAAGGATAGGCTTTATCTTTTTCAAAAGAAGGCTCCTTCTAAGAAAATATATAATTCCTATAGAATCTATAATAATACTAAAATTTTGCCTCAATGTCAAAGAGCCGCATCGAATCATCTAAAATCTAACCGTAGGATGATATATCTTGTCATTTAAAAATCTAACCGAAAATGGCCAGGATTTGGCTCTGATGATAACCTGACTTCCTGAACATCGAGGTTAGGTTATGAAGCTGGAGTTTCGCATGGACACCTTCCATCTGGCTCAGATCGTCCAAAAAGAGCTTGCCTCGATCTGAGAGCTGGCCCATTACCGGCCCAGAGTGTCCCAGAAGAAGACTGATTTTCTGAAGGGGCTGTCGCCGGCCGAACAGCAAGCCCTAAAAGAGCTCTCCAAGGCACTGGGCATCAAATTCATGGATAGACCCCCCAAAAGTGTTGATTTGGTGGTGAGCCATCATGGTTAGATTTTTTGATGACAAGATGATAGATGCTTCGGTTAGATTTTTAGATGACTTGACAAGGTTGGGCCTCGTCCTCAAATAACGATCGCCCCCCGACGATTCTAATCGCGCCGGAAATGCGCTCCCAGGCTGATGGGATTCGCCAGCGCGGCATGAGTGATCATCAAGGCGACCTGGATTCCGTGCTTCAGTCCGACCACCTTGGGGTCCATGCGGGCCTCTTTGTAGAATTTTTCGATGCGGTGCCTCAAGTATTCGAGATCCGCTTTCGCCCGCTCGAGCCGCTTCCTCGTCCGGATGATCCCGGCGTAGTTCCACATGGTCGTGCGAATCATCATCCAATCCTGGTTGATGAGGGCCGGATCGATCTCCTCTTCCCTCTCGGGATAGTACCAGGGGTGAATTTCCGAAGGATCAAAGTCCGGATGGGGATCGAAATGGGCGTCGATATCCCGGGCCGCCTGCGTTCCCCAGACCAGTCCCTCAAGGAGCGAAGTCGAGGCCAGGCGGTTGGCGCCGTGAACACCGGTGCAGGAGACCTCCCCCACGGCATAGAGCCCGCGGAGCGAACTCCGTCCCCGGGTATCGACAAGAATCCCGCCGCAGCAATAATGAGCCGCCGGCACGACCGGGATCGGCTCCTTGGTGATATCGATTCCGTATTCCAGGCAGGTCCGGTAGATATGGGGAAAGCGCTTCTTGATATCCACCTTGGCATAGGAGGCGAGGTCAAGGAGGACAAAGGGAGAATTGCTGTTGACCATTTCTTCGTAAATCGCCCGGGTCACCTCATCGCGCGGAGCGAGGTCTTTTTTATCACTGTACTTTTCCATGAAGGTCCGGCCGTCCCGGTTCTTCAGGCGAGCCCCTTCTCCCCGGACCGTCTCGGAAATCAGAAACCGGTCGGCGTCCCGGTGGAAAAGCGAGGTCGGATGAAACTGGATGTACTCCATGTTGACGATGCGCGCACCAGCACGGTGGGCCATGGCATAGCCCGCGCCGATCGCTCCGGAGGGATTGGAAGTGTAGAGATAGAGCGCCCCGCAGCCTCCACTCGCCAGAATGGTGTAGGGTGCAAGAAAGGTGTGGACCTTTCCCGTCTTGTTTTCGAGAACGTAAGCACCAATGCAACGGGGCTCCCGGTAATAAGCCATGAGATTCTTGCTGTGGTGGGGAATCGTCAGCAGGTCGACGGCGGTACGGTCGGGGAAAATCGTCACGTTGCTGTACATCCCCAGCGCTTGAATGAATCGCTCCTGGATCGTTTTTCCGGTCGTGTCTTTGACATGAAGAATCCGGCGACGGGAGTGTCCCGCTTCCTGGGCGTAGTCGAGGGTTTCTTCGCTGCTCCGGGTGAACGGGATTTTCAGTTCCTGGATCAGAACCGACTCGACGAGCTTCTGTCCCTCGGCAGCAAGAAGCTCGACCGACTCAGGGTTGTTGATTCCGTCGCCCGTCCGGATGATATCCTCTTTCAGAATTTCTGGATCGTCGTCCGGGCCAAGGGAAACGATGCCGCCCTGAGCGTAATACGTATTCGACTCTTCCGGCTGCGGCGCCTGAGTGATGAGGTGAACGCGATAACCGCGCTTGGCGGCTTCCAGAGCGGCGCTCGCCCCGGCGATGCCGCAACCGATAATCAAGATATCCGATCGGAATAAGGGATTAGGGTTCATCCTGTGATTTCCCTTTCTTTGGGGACATGAATTCGAGACTGATATCGACGGAACGAAACGAGTGGGTCAGGCTTCCGACGGAGATAAAGTCGACGCCCAGCGAGGCAATCCGCCTCGCCCGCCGCAAGCTGACTTTTCCCGAGACCTCGAGCGGAATTTTTCCAGCCAGAGCGCGGACGACGGCCTTTATTTTCGGCAGGGGCATATTGTCGAGCATGATCATCGAGGCGCCGGCGGCGTACGCCTCCCGCGCTTCGGCGGAGGTCGTGACTTCGACCTCGATTTCGGTCCCCGGCTTGGCCTTTTCCCGCGCCCGCTCTACCGCTTCGCCGATGCTCCCGACGATCCGGAGGTGGTTGTCTTTGAGAAGGACCATGTCGGAAAGGCTGAAACGGTGGTTCTTTCCGCCGCCCATCCGCACGGCGTACTTCTCCAGTCGCCGCAGGGTCGGCGTCGTCTTTCTCGTGTCCAGGATTCGCGTCCGAGTTCCGGCGACGGCATCGACAAAGCGGCGAGTCTGGGTGGCGATGCCGGACATCCGCTGGAGAAAGTTCAGCGCCGTCCGCTCGGCTTTGAGAAGCGATAGTGAGGGGCCGCGGACCTCGGCCAGGATGTCGCCGGGACTGAACGCCTCTCCATCCTGAAAGAATTTTTTAAACCGGACCCTTGGATCGAGCTTCTCGAAGACGCGGCGGGCGACATCGATTCCGGCCAGGACCCCCGCCTCTTTGGCCAGGAAGGCCGCCCTGGATACGGATTCGGGAGGGATGACGCTCTCCGACGTGATGTCCCCGGAAGGGATGTCTTCCTTGAGCGCGGCCTCAATCAGAGGGTCGATGAACTCCGGGGTCAGCTTCATCAGACGTTCATTATAGAGTGGGCCGGCCGGCCCGTCAAACGCCGTGCCCGTCCATCATCAATGAGGAGAGGCTTGATCGCTTACAAAGACATTTTGCCTCCCGGCCGTTCTGGGATACAATAAAGAAGCCATGGCTTCGAATTTTCAAGGTTTTATTCAGGTTTACACCGGAAACGGAAAGGGGAAGACGACAGCCGCCCTCGGTCTCGCCCTTCGCGCCGCCGGCCACCGGATGAGAACGTACATCGGACAATTCCTCAAAGGCCATCCTTACGGGGAGCTCCAGGCGGCGCGCCGGCTTGCGCCCTGGATCACCATCGAACAGTTCGGCCGCAAAGGCTTTATCCATGTGACGGAAAACCCCGACGACGAAGACATCGCCCGGGCTCGGAAGGGACTCGAAAAGTGCCGCCGGGCGATGCTTTCCGGGCGATTCCAGATCGTCGTCCTCGATGAAGTCTGCGTCGCTCTACATTTCAGGTTGCTCGAGGAAAAGGAAGTTCTCGATTTCCTCAGCCAGAAGCCCCCGGCCGTCGAGCTCATCCTGACCGGCCGCTATGCGCCGGCGTCGATCATCAAGCGAGCCGACCTGGTGAGCGAAATGAAAGAAAAAAAGCATTATTACGCCAAGGGAGTCCGGGCTCGCGCCGGGATCGAGAAATAAAGAGAGCCCGCCGGAAAGCCGATGGATAGATTTCAGTTCGAGAAGCTCGTCGAGGAGGCGCTGGCCGGCCTGCCGCGAAAATTTCGACGTTATCTGAAAAACCTGACTGTTATCGTCGAAGACCTTCCGCCGCGCGGCTCGCCCTTGGGCCGCCGCAGGTTGGGGACGCTTCTCGGTCTTTATCACGGCGTTCCCTTCCAGCACCGGGGACCGTATTACGGGAATGTGCCGCCGGATGTGATTGTCATCTATCAGAAGCCGATCGAGGAAATCTGCGCTTCGGACGAAGAGGTCCGAGAAAAAGTCCAAGATGTCGTCCTCCACGAAGTCGGCCACTATTTCGGTCTCAGTGAGGAGGAGCTGCGGGAGATCGAAGACGGAGATGAGACGCCGCGGAAAAGAGGAAAACGTGGAAAAGACGCTTTTTAAGGGTGTTTTCGCCGCCTTGACGACGCCGTTTTGCGACGAGAAAATCTCGCTCGAAAAATTCAGGGAGAACCTTCTCCGCTACAACACGACGGGACTCGCCGGTTATGTCGTCCTCGGCTCGACCGGCGAAGCTGTTTTCCTCAGCGACGAAGAAGGAGAGAAAATGGTGACCGAGGCAAAATCCTCGGCCTCGGCCGACAAAATCGTCATCGCCGGAGCGAACGCGGAATCGACCGCTCTCGCCGTCCGCCAGGTCAACCGCCTGGCGGAACTCGGCGCCGATGCCGCCCTCCTCAAGCCGCCACACTATTACAAGTCGCGGCTCGACCAGGAGGTCCTGCGCGATCATTTTCTCCGGGTCGCCGACGAAGCGAGGATTCCGCTCATCATTTACAACATTCCGCAGAACACGGGCGTTCCGGTCGAGCCGCCTCTCATAATCGAGCTCGCCCGTCACCCCAACATCGCCGCGATTAAGGACAGCTCCGGTCTTCTGGCCAACCTCGCCGAGGTGCGGGCAGCCGTGCAAAAGGGATTTTCTTATTTGATCGGCACGGGGAGCATTTTCCTGGCCGGACTCCTGCTCGGAGCGGACGGCGGAATTCTCGCCCTTGCCGCCGTGGCTCCCGAACTCTGCGTCAGGCTTTATTCGCTTTTTCGCGCCGGCGAGTTGGACGAAGCCGCCAAGCTTCAGCTGGCTCTCGGGCCTCTCAATAAGGCCCTGACTCAGACGCTCGGCGTGCCGGCGATCAAGCACGCTCTCGACCTCATCGGAGCCTACGGAGGAGCGCCGCGACCTCCGCTCAAGCCTCTTGACGAGGCAGGCCGCAGTCGAATCGAAAAACTTCTTCTCGAACTCGACTTGATGGATGGAGCGGCTAAAAGAAAATGACCGTGCAGCCGGCTTCGACCGATCTTTCCCCGCGTCTTTCGGGCTTTCGGCTCGGGCGAGGCTGACTGAAGCACAAGCGGCCGTTCTGTTACCGTTGCTACCTTCCGGTCCTGGCGGGGTTGGCAGACGCCTCTTCGCCCAGGGCCCCGGCCTTCAACGCCTCATTCCCGGAAACCGTCCGGACAAAAACCGGCCTCGACCAGGCCTTCGACCCCACTGGAGCGGGTTGTGGGTTACAGGGCACCGCTAGCTCCCCGTCTAGCACGGTCGCCTTTATTATAACCGCTCGGCGGAAGGAAAACAAAGCGGCGCCGGACCAGCAGCGGGAGGGAGAAGGTCGGTGTCCTTGGAGAGGTCGCGGGCTGGCCGGCGGAGGAATATGCCGACGGCTCAGGGCAAAAAAGCTAATATATCTGTTTGAAAGGGAGCCTTAGAAGCGGTAGGCCACTCCAGCCCGGAAAATCAGGCCGTCCCAAAACCCGATCTCTCCTTTGAGGAACACTCCCCTTGCCACCTCGCCCCTGGCCCCGAGGCCGAGATGGAGAAGAATAAGAACATCGAGGTCGAACTCCCCTTCTTGGCGCATCTCGTCGAAGGTCTTCGTCTCGCCTCCGCTGACTGAAGAGGATACGCCGCCGCGGGTATAAGTGCCGGAATAGGTATATCGCGCTTCGCCGTCGAGCGGACCGATCCCGATCCCGAAGGTGAAAAACGGAATGACCCGCCAGGAGCGGAAGAAATCCCAGCGGAAATTAAGACCGGCGGTGAGAGGCCGGGTCTCGATCGCCGCGTCGCTCTCCACGGTGGCGGAAGATCCGTCGGCGTACTGCTGGGTGACGGGGCCTTTCATCGTTACCTTGACCTGAGTTTTGTCGAGCGAAAATCCAATGCTCAGCGCTCCCGGCCGGCCGAGAGGGTAGTAGCGGATTTCAAAGCCGTAATGAGCGCCGCCCGAACCGAGGGTCAAACCCTGTTGGTAAGCCGACCGAACAAGGTTTCCGCCGTATTGATCATTCAGGGTATCCGTGAGATGATCGCGGATCTCGTTGGCTGCCTTTTTGGTCAGCGTCTCTTCCATCAGTCCCTTGGCCGGGCTGATGCTCCAGGCGCCGAAATGGAACTCGACCTCGAAGCGGCCGGCGATTTTTTCTCCCGTCCCTGGAGCCTCGACAACCGATGCCTGAGCCGGTCGGGCCTCGGCCTGTGGAGCTTCGACTTTCGGCTCCTGAGCCTTCGCCGCCGCCAGGGCGGCTAAGCGATCCTTGTTTTCTTCACGCACCTGGTTGAAAAGATCGACATAGGATTGAGGATAAAAAAGGCTGGACACCTCTTTCTTCGGATCGATTTCCAAAGTCTTAAGAATTTCGACTTTCGCCTTCTCGAGGTTTTCGAGATAGAAATAACAAAGAGAGAGCCCCATGTGGGCACGGGAGAGGTTGAGATTGCGGCGGGATGTTTCGACAACCTGAAGATAACTCTCGATGGCTTTCTGATACTCCCCTCTCGAATAGAGCTCGTCAGCCTGAGTCAGGGATGACTCGGCACGCATCTCCTGCTCCTGAGCACCCTGCCCGAAAAGCCCGCCCGAGCCGACAATCAAAGCCGCGGCAATCAGGAAAAATATCTGTGCGAGCTGAATTTTCCGCATGAGCATTCCTCCATGCACCGGCGGTCTAAAAATCACGGCCATCTTAGCGATTAGGGCATTCTTTGTCAAATTCACCTTCCAGGCTCCGCGTGCCTTGACATTTTTCGAAACAGAGTTGTAGACTTTCATTCATGCGAACGGAGGGATATTTTCAAGTAAAACGGGGATACGGCTTCGTCGCGGAGCAGAAAACCGCATATTCCGGACGGCCTGGCCAATGCTTAGGCATAGTCCAGAGGACCAGGACAAGTTGCGCACAAGAGCACGACCAGCCAGCGGGAGGACAAGGTGAAGGGACAGGATCGGGGTGTGCCGCAAGGCTTGCCTAACATCAGTTCTAGCCGGATGCCTGAACTGGCCGTTGCACACGGCCTGTGGTCGCGACTGGCGGAGGCTGAACATCGCCGCTGACACTCAGGGGAGAATTCGATGCGACTTTTTATGGCAGCTAGCCAATTAACGTTCCTCGCAGCCGGAATCGCCGGAGCGCAGGAACACCCCAGCATTTCCGAAAGACCCCCGGTGATGAAAGCACTCGACGGGAACTGGGTTATGTCCGGCGACATCATGGGGAAATCTGTGACCTACAAAATGGTGGCAGCGCCTTCTTTGCAGGGCGCCTTCACCGAGCTGCACCTGAAGGACGTGCAGGTTCCGTCGGAATATGAGGCTCGTGTGTTCATCGGCTACGTTGCGGAAAGCCAGAATGTCATTGTGCACTGGATGGATAGCTTCGGGGCCAAGTCCTCCATCCCGCACGGCAGCGGGAGCATTACTGGCAACACGACTCAGTTCATCATCCCATATGAAGGTGGCCCATTCAGGGATACGCTGACATATAACCCCGATACGAACACCTGGTGGTTTGTCATCGAGGCCTCGCAGCCTGATGGCACATGGGAGCACTTCACACACTACTCGGTCCGCCGTGAGTAGCCGACGGCTAACAGCGCGTCGGGCGGGGTTCAACCCAGCGCTCTTAAAGGAGTGAAAAATGAAAGACCAATCAGCCATATCGGGGAATTCGAGAAACCTCATTGGATATTTCATTCTCGCCTATGTCCTCTCATGGACGATAGGAATCCCCCTGGCTCTCGCTAAGCAAGGGATTATCCGACCTGTATTTCCAGAATGGTTTCATTACTTCGTGTCTTACGGGCCGATGCTTTCTGCCTTGATTGTCACTCTGGCGACTCAGGGGCAAAAAGGAATAAAAGAACTTTGGGGACGGATCACCAAATGGCGAGTGGGAGGCCTTTGGTGGTTTGCGGCCCTATCACCACTCATCGTAGGTTTGTTCGTGGCTTTGGTTATGAATTTGCTAACTGCGAAAAGATTGACTTTTTCCGATTTAGGAAGGATTCATTTTCTTCCTCCATTGGGAATAGGCGCCTTGTTTCTTTGGGTATTAACTTTTGGAATCGGGGAAGAAATCGGCTGGCGGGGATACGCGCTGCCTCGTTTACAAAAAAACCGCAACGCACTTTATGCGACAATGATATTGGCGTTCTTCTGGGCATTATGGCATTTGCCGCAGTTCTTCTATTTATTTGACACTTCAATAGCCATTGGATGGATCATCGGACTGTTTGCTGGGGCAATTGTCTTCACCTGGTTGTTCAATAGTGCAGAAGGGAGTATCCTTGTTGTTGCCATTTTTCACGGCTGTTTCAATTACATATCCGCTTCTGCTGCGGGCAATGGTTTGCTTGCCGCAATCGTGAGCACAATGGTAATGATTTGGGCAGTGGCAGTCGTGTTCCTTTACAAGCCCAAAACCTTATCAACTAAAGTTAAGTTCGTGGTTTAGATTTTTCATTGATCGCACATTTCGCCCTACACGCGCTTGCCCCTGAGGCCGCACCGCTGCGCTTCGCGGCCCAGGTGATGCCCAGCGCACGGCGGATGGAGAAAAGATGAACATGAGACATCATAGCGACTTCTTTGTGGTTGTAACACTTCTGTCCTTCACATTAAACACACCCACGTTCGGTCAGCAATCGCTCCAACAGCGAACGCTTCTGCACAACGGGCTGGAACGTGTCTACTTTGTCCATTATCCGATGCCGGGTGGGCCGGCCGGCCCCAAACCGCTCGTGTTCGTGCTCCATGGCGGAGGCGGCGCTGACGCGCAGGAGATGGCCAAACGGACCGGCATGAACCGCCTTGCCGATCGAGAGAATTTCATCGTCGTCTATCCTTATGGAATTGAGGGCCAGTGGAATGA
>Ga0136652_1000288_pt1 | contig 25780 bp, 19 predicted proteins | sample ConPoolayeEmetaG_FD_94864 | JGI IMG/M metagenome (GOLD analysis project Ga0136652, IMG submission 94864) | Hot spring microbial mat communities from California, USA to study Microbial Dark Matter (Phase II) - Cone Pool mat layer E metaG... ...
GTACTATCGTCGTCAGCCATCCCAGCGGATGGCATCTGTGGCGGCAGATCAATGGTCGCCTCCCGCGACTGCCACCGGTGGATGCGGGCCTTTCGCCGGGGTGGGTCGGGTATGTGGGCTTCGAAGCGGCGCGACAGTTGGAGCGGCTGCCGGCTAAAAACCACGAAGACCTGGGGTTGCCGGTGATGCGGGTGGCGCTGTTCGACCGGGGGGTGGTGCTGGACCACCGTCGTCATCGGGCCTTTGCGCTACTGGCCCGGGGGGTGCGCGAGTCACTGGCGGTCAACCCCGACCCGGACCGGGACCGCTTTCTCGATCGCTGGGGACAGGCGGCCGCGGCCCACTACGAGCCGACTTCCCTGAATCCGCGGCTGGCGGCGGAGTTGAGTCTCGACCGGTATCGGGCCGCAGTCGGCCGGGCCCTGGAGTACATTGCGGCCGGCGACATCTATCAGGTCAATCTAGCTCAACGTTTCAGGTTGGAGGGCCTGGCCGATCCGCTGTCGACGTATGCATCGGTTCGGCAGGTCAACCCGGCCCCGTATGCCGCCCTGCTGCGCTGGGGCGACGCCGCCGTCGCATCGGTTTCGCCGGAACTGTTCCTACGTCTGCGCGACGACCGGGTCTGGACCCGGCCGATCAAGGGGACGCGGCCGCGGACCGGCGATCGAGCCGCGGACCGGCGGCTGCGGGCCCAGTTGCTGGCTTGCCGCAAGGAGGCGGCCGAGCTGGCCATGATCGTCGATTTGCACCGCAATGATCTGGGGCGGGTTTGCCGCTACGGCAGTGTGCGGGTAGAACATCCCCGGATCCTCGAGGGCCATCCAACGGTGTTTCATACGCTAGCCGAGGTGGTTGGCCGCCTCGCTCCCGGCCGCGACGGGCTGGACCTGCTGATGGCCTGCTTCCCAGCCGGGTCGATTAGTGGCGTCCCCAAGATCCGGGCCCTGGAGATCATCGACGAGCTGGAGCCGGTGGCCCGGGGAGTCTACGGCGGGGCGGTCGGCGTGCTGGGCCTGGACGGCCGAATGACCTTCAATGTAGCCATCCGCACTTTGCAGATTCGCGGGCAGACCGCCACACTCTACGTCGGCGGCGGGATTGTGGCCGACAGCGACCCGCTGGCCGAGTACCAGGAAACGCTGGCCAAGGCCCGCGGAATCGTGCAAGCTCTGACGAACCCCGTCCCGGAACCGCCCCGTGGGCCGGTCGCGGCCGGTCCAGCCCGCCGGTTCGCCCGCACGTGGAGACCAACATGCGCCACTGGGTCTGTCTGAACGGCACACTCATGCCTCCCGAGCAGGCCAGGGTCAGCGTGTTCGACTCGGGCTTCATGCAGGGAATCGGCCTGTTCGAGACCATGCGCTGCTACGACGGGCATGTGTTCCGCCTGGAGCGGCACCTGGATCGGCTGGCCAACTCCGCTCGGGCTCTGGGCTGGACGGTGATCCCCCAGAAGGACGAGCTGGCGGACAACGTGCGGCAGGTGATCTCGCCTTTCGCGGGGACTGATGCCCGGGTACGACTGACCGTGACCACCGGATCCCTGCACGTGACCGAGCAGGAGCCGGTCCGACTGACCGTCGTGGCCACGGCCGCCCCGGCCGAGAAGTATCCGGACACTTTCTACACCCGGGGCGTGACCGTCACGGTTTCTGATTGTCGTCAGAGTCGCGGCGATCCCACCGCAGGTCACAAGACCACCAGCTACTTCGCGCGGCTGGCCTCGCTGCGGGCGGCCCATGCCCAGTCGGCCTTCGAAACGCTGTGGTTTACGCCCGATAACTTTCTAGCCGAGGGCGCGATCAGTTCGGTTTTCATCGTTCGAGATGAGGAATTACTCACTCCGCCTTTGGATACCCCGGTGCTGCCCAGCATCACCCGGGCGACGGTGATGGAACTGGCCGGCGAGCTCAGCATCCCGGCCCGTGAGCAGCCGCTTACTTTGGAGAATCTCCTGTCGGCTGAAGAGATGTTTGTGAGCAATAGCATGATTGAACTGGTACCGGTGGTGCGGATCGGGCGGAATCCGATCGGGGACGAGAAGCCCGGGCCGATAACGCGGAAGCTGGCCATCGCTTATGGGCAGTTGATTGATCGGGAGGCGGGCCGTGGCTGACCACCTGCTGGTGAGCGACGTCTTGAGCACCCTTAACTCGCTGGCCCCCTTCGAGCTGGCCGCCGAGTGGGACAACGTGGGTTTGCTGGCTGGCCGGACCGGCTGGCCCGTCGGCCGCGCTTTGCTGGCCATCGACCTTACCGATTCGGTGGCCGGCGAAGCCCTCCGCACGCGCACCGACCTGCTGATCCTCTACCATCCCCCGATCTTCAAGGGGACCAAGACGGTTACGCCGCAGGCCGCCTGCCCCACCACGCGGCTGCCGGACCTGCTGGCGGCCCGGACTTCGATCATTGCTCTGCATACCGCGCTGGACGCCGCCGCCGGCGGAACCAACGATGTCCTGCTGGACCTTTTCGACCCCGTGCAGCGCTGGCCGCTCCAGCCTGTCCTGCGCACCGACCGGCTTTATAAGCTGGTGGTTTTCGCGCCGGCCCGAGAGGTCGACCGGTTGCGTCGGGCGCTGTCCGCAGCCGGGGCCGGCGTCATTGGCCACTACTTCGAGTGCAGCTTCGAGCTGGCCGGCCGGGGGACCTTTCGCGGCGACGAAACCACTCACCCGACAGTCGGCCGCAGCCAGGTGCTCGAACACGTCGAAGAAACCCGCCTGGAAATGGTCGTGCCCCGCACCCAGCTCGGACCGGTGGTCCGCGCTTTGTACGCGACCCACTCTTACGAGGAACCGGCCTTCGACTTGTACCCGCTGCACGAGGTACTGGGCCGGGGGCAGGTCGGAATGGGGCGCGTCGGCCGGCTCAAGAAACCCACTTCCGGCCGCAGCCTGCTGGCGAAGTTGCGCCGACGGGTGGACCTGTCCTCGGCCTGCCTGGTCGGCGACCTGAGGCGGCGCTTCCGCTCGGTCACCGCGGCGGCGGGCGCCTTCGGAGTCGCCGCCTTCTGCGATCCAGAGTCACTGGTCCTCACCGGCGAGTTCAAGCACCACGAAGCTCTCGAGCTTCAGCGGCGCGGAATCACAGCCATCCAGCTCGGCCATTACGCCAGCGAGCGACCGGTGCTGGATGTGCTCCAAGCCCGACTTCGGGCCAGACTGCCTCGACTGCGGGTTCGGATCGCCAGGGCCGACCATCCTCCGCTCACTCGCGTGACCTGACGGCCCCCGCCAGCCGGCGCGCCGCGTGGCAGAAGCTGGCCGACGCCGTACAATAGCTCGCCAGCATGCGGGAGGCGCGTATGCGGCACAGCGTTTCTCATTACCCGAAGGGTCCCGGGCCAGTTTTCGGGTTGCTGGCGGTAGCCGGCATCCTGATTGCCATCCGCGCCCCGGCCCAGGACGGGGACGCGGTGGCGATCGTCAACGGGCATCCGATCAGCCGACGCCTGATGGTGGAGAAGCTGGTCGAGGCCCACGGGCTGGAAATGATGCAACAACTTATCGTGCTAGAGCTGGCCCGACAGGAGACCCGCCGACTGAACCTCCGGGTTACTCAGGCGGACGTGGATGCGGAGTTCGAGCGGGCCCTGGCCAGAATCGCGCCCGAGGTGGATGCTCATGGTCACGCCCTGACCGAGGCCGAGAAGCTCCAGTCGCTGGAGATGCTGCTGCAACAGAAAGGGCTTACCCTGACCGAATTCCGGATCGGCATGGAACGCAACGCCCATCTGCGAAAGGTGGTAGAACGCGGCTTCCGGGTGGACGAGCCGACGTTGCGAGAGGAGTTCGCCCGTCTGTACGGCGAAAAAGTCGAGGTCCGGCACATCCAGGTCGGCGACGTCAACGGACTGCACGAGGCGCTCAACCGCCTCGACCGGGGGACCGACTTCGCCGAGGTCGCCCGAGCGGTCAGCCAGAATGCGGAGTCCGCGGCCAACGGCGGGCTGCTGACCCCCTTCGCGTTCAACGATGAGGCCATCGCTCCGGTGTTGCGGGAGGCCGCCTTCTCCCTGGACCCAGGACAGGTGTCCAAGCCCATCCGGGTCGGCCGATGGTGGCATATTCTCAAACTCGAGCGACGCATTCCCGCGCCGGACGTCCGTTTCGAGGACTTGCGCCAGCAGGTCGAAACCTCGCTCCGCGACCGGGTGATCCCGCAGGAAATGAACCGATTGATCACCGACCTGTTCAAGAAAGCCGACGTCAAGGTGCTGGACAGCGAACTGAAGCGGAAGTACCAGAAACTGATCGCCGAGAATGTGCTGATCGAGCCAGCCAGCCCGGACAAGCCGCTCGGCGGCCCGTAACCCCCTGGAGCGACTGGCGCCGCGCCGGGAACGATGTCTGCAAGCGCGAGACTGGCAATGACCGCACCCGCGATCCGGCCGGCCGCTCCGCCCGGCCGCTTTGTCCATCACTGGCTCGACAGCGGCCCACAGCTGGCGGCCGAAGTCCTGCCCGAGCGGCGTACGGTGGCCATGTGCTTCCGCATGCTGGTGGGAGTGGCCGACGACCCGCCGGAGCTGACCGGCATCGGTGCGATCGTGGAGCGCACTCTTTCGAAGGGAACGCGGAGCTACGACGGGCGCGGCCTGGCGGACGCGTTCGACCAGCTTGGAGCCCATTGGGCATCGGTCAGCGGCCGGCAATCAACGCTGGTCCGGGTCCTCTGCCTGCCGGAGTTCGTCCCGCAGGTCGTCGAGCTGGTCGCCGAGATGATCCGCTACCCCACCTTCCCGGACGACGCCTGCCGGGTGGCCATCGAGCTGGCCCGGCAGGAACTTCGGCAGATGGAGGACGAACCGCAAGAACTCTTGCAGATGATGATCCAGCGGCTCACGTTGGGCCCGGTGCTGGGCCGGCACCCGGCCGGCACGCCTGAATCGCTGGAGCGACTGACTCCGGAACTGGTCCGCCGGCACTGGCAGCGCACTTATCAGGCCGGCCGACTTCAGATCGCGGTGGCCGGTCCGGTGGATACCGCCCGGCTGGCGCGGCAGATCGACCAGTGCATGCGCGGGTTCGGCTCATCCGAGCCGCTGGGCCGTCAGCCCGCGGATTTCCAGTTCGTCCCGGCCCGGGAGCATCGCCACAAGGCCCTCGAACAGCAGTACATCGCCATCACCCTGCCCGGCCTGCCACGCGACCACCCCGATTTTCCGGTCGAACAAGTGCTGCTAGCAGTCCTGGCCGGCGGCATGAGCGGCCGACTGTTCACTGAGGTCCGTGAAAAACAGGGCCTGGTCTACTGGGTTGGCGCTTGGCACGAGCAACCCCGTGGGAAAGGCGTCATCCACCTGGGGGCCAGCACCACCCCGCAGCGCTGCGATCGAACCCACCAGACCTTGCTGGCCGAACTGAGCCGGGTCAGCCGGGACCTGACCGAGGCGGAGACCGAGCGGGCACGCAACAGCCTGATCTCGCAGCTGGAGACCGAAGACGATCTGACTCGGGCCCGGGCCGCCAATCTCAGCGAAGACCTCTTCCACTTCGGCCGACCGATCGGCCGGCAAGCCAAGCTTGACGCCCTGCGCGCGGTCACGGTCGAGCGAGTGCGGGACTACGCCCGTCGTTTACCGGTCGATCAGCTCTGCGTGGCGACCCTGGGCCCCCGGCCGTTCTTGGATGCCCAGGCCCCAGACGGTTGACCCCGGGGCGCTCGGCTTGGCATCGAGCAGAACTGTGCCCCCTTTGCTTCAGCGACCGCGGCCGTGGCAGTGCTTGTATTTCTTGCCCGAGCCGCAGGGGCAGGGGTCGTTGCGTCCCACCTTGGGTTGGTCCCGGCGGATGGGTTGCGGCTTGCCGCCCTCGCCCTGAGGTCGCAGGGCGGCGACCTGGTCGGCAGCCGCGGCGGCAAAACCGGCCCCGCTGGCATCCGCTTTGGTGGTAGTCAGCCCGCTGTATGCTACCCCGCCGGCTGCCGACGTCGGCCCCCGGGCTCCAACCGCCTCCGCCTCCCCATAACCCCCGGCGGCTGCGGCCGCTCCGCCCTGGATCTTGAACACCAGGTCGGTCACCCGCTCGCGGATGTGCTCCAGCATCTCATTGAACATCCGCGTGCCTTCCCGCTTGTACTCGATCTTGGGATCCCGCTCGGCATACCCGCGCAGGCCGATGCCGTGCCGCAACAGGTCCATGGCGTACATGTGGTCTTTCCAGACCGCATCGAAGGTGGTGAGCAGCACGTAACGTTCGAGCTGGGTCAGCTCGAAGCGGAGCATTTCATAGGCGCAGTGCTGAAGCTGGGCGCGCAGGTCCCCGCCCAGTTCCAACGGGCAGCTATCCAAAACCGCCCCGAACCGCTGGCGAGCCCACTTCAGCAACTCTTCGCCCTGATGGCGTTGCAGAGCAGCCTCGATCTCGACGTCCAGCCTCCCGTTGCTCAGGTAGTCCTCGTTAAGGGCCCGCAACTCCCGGTAAATCTGCTCCGGATTCTTGCCGGCAAAATGCTCGTAGGTCCAGTCCACCCCGTACTTGCGGCGGGCCCAGGTCGCGATCCGCGAGTAGACTTCGTTGACGTTCGATCCGCCGCGCTGGAGGGCATAGTCGATGACCGCGATCACTGGATACTCGATCTCGCGGCGGCGGTACGCGGCCCGCATCTTCTCTCCCAGCAGCCGTTGGGCATCCTCGCGGCTGGCGGTGGCCAGGTCGTCCAGCGGCACCTCCACTGCGAACTTCTCGCGGGCCCAGCGGGCCAATCGAGCCTTGCCGAACAGCGGGTCCACGTACTGCTGGAGCGGCGAAAGATCATGGCTCTCGACCTTCTGCTGAGCCGCCTGCACAAGCTGCTCCATCAGCTCGTCCGGCCGGGCCCGGCGGATCTGGTTCTGAGTCAGGCTCAGCCCGAACTGACTGGCCCAACTCGCCAGCCCACGCACGTCCCACTCCGCGGGGTCGGCCTCCGGGTCCACATATTCGCCGAAGGTCCGCTGGATGGTCTGCCGCAGCTCGCTGGTGGCCAGGTCGCGCACCTGGCTGGTCAGAACGTCCGCATATGAGGTATCCACTTTGTCGGGGTCGATGGACACACCCAGGTTCTGGGCCACCCACTCCGCCACGCAATGAGCCGGGTAGCGGGGGTCGTAGTAACGCTCGACCGCATCCGCCACGCTCCGGTCGATCATCTCCCAGATCAGTTCGGACAGCCCGCGACCTTCGACCACCTGCTGGCGCATGGTGTAGAAAGTCTTCCGCTGGTAGTCCATGACCTCGTCGTACTCCAGCAGGTTCTTGCGGATGTGAAAGTTCCGCTCCTCGACCTTCTTCTGGGCCCGTTCGATGCCCTTGTTGACCCGCTTGTCTTCGATGGCCATTCCCTCCTCGAAGCCCAGCATGTTGAGCATCTTGAGGACCCATTCGCCCATGAACAGCCGCAGCAGGTCGTCCTCGAACGACAGGAAGAATCGTGAGCTGCCGGGGTCGCCCTGCCGGCCGCATCGGCCGCGGAGCTGATTGTCAATTCGGCGGCTCTCGTGCCGCTCGGTGCCCACCACGTGCAGGCCGCCGGCCGCGGCCACGATGTCGTGCCGTCGCCGGTACTCGGCCCGGATGGCTTCAATCTGCTCCGGCGTGGGGTCGGGCAGAGCGGCAATGGCCGCGGCCGGGTTGCCGCCCAGCATGATGTCGGTCCCGCGCCCGGCCATGTTGGTCGCGATGGTCACGTTGCCGACCAGCCGGCGACGACCACCCCGCCCCCCGCGGCCAACCTCATGTTGCTCACCGGCCTTGGCCACAATCTCCGCCTCGCGGGCATGATTCTTGGCGTTGAGCAACTCATGGTCGATGCCGTAACGGTGCTTGAGCAGGGCGCTCAGCTTCTCGTTGTTCTCCACGCTCACCGTGCCGACCAGCACCGGCCGACCGGCGATGGTGTCGCCCATCAGCCTGCGGTAGCCCTCGGCCAGGACGGCTTCGTCCCCCTTGCCGTTGTCGAAAGCCGCCAGAGTCTCGTCGATGATGCCGATCTGGCGGCCAATTTCCGCACCCTCCTCGTCCTTCCCCACGTCCCTTCCTGCCTCGGCGGGTTGGGGCCGGTGGGCTTGCAGCTCCAGCAGCGTCCGCCGGGCGCACTTCAGCATGTCCAGCAGCGACCAGGGATCGGCTGGAATCCCCTCCTGGCTGTAGGAACGAATCTCCTCGACGATCGCGTCGAACTTGTTGGCGGTGGTCTTGTAGATCTTGTCGTTGTAGTCGATCCGGCGGACCGGCTGGTTGGTCGGGATGGCGACCACCTCCAGCTTGTAAATCTTCATAAACTCGTCCGCCTCGGTCATGGCCGTGCCGGTCATGCCGGCCAGTTGACGGTAGAGCTTGAAGAGGTTCTGGAGGGTGATGGTCGCCAGGGTCTGGGTTTCCTGCTTGATGGTGACGCGTTCTTTGGCCTCCACCGCCTGATGCAGTCCGTCGGACCATTGCCGCCCGTGCATCAGCCGGCCGGTGAACTCGTCGACGATGATGATCTGGTCGTCCTGGACAACGTATTCCTTGTCCTTCTGATAAACCTTGTGGGCCCGCAGGGCGTTGTCGATGTAATGGGGCCAGTTCATGTTCTTGCTGTCGTAGAACGTGCCGATCCCCAGGTGGGCCTGGGCGGCCTTGGCCCCGTGCTCGGTCATGTGGACCGACTTCCGGTCCTCCTCGACCACGAAGTATTGCTTGTGCCCGATGGCTTCGGCCTCGTCCGAGGAGAGCCAGTACGGGTCGACCCGGAACTTCTTGAGTCCCGCCTTGAACTTGGGATTATTGGGGTCCAGGCCGAAGCGCTGCGGTTCGGCTTCGATCTCGCTGAGCCGGCTGCGGGTCTCCCGGTTGGCCTGCTCCTGTTTGGACAGCAGGGCCCGCGCGATGTCGTCGGCCATCCGGTAGACGCTGACATCGTCGTGAGCCGGCCCGGAGATGATCAGCGGCGTGCGGGCCTCGTCGATCAGGATCGAGTCCACCTCGTCCACGACCACGTAATCCTGCCGTCCCTGCATCTGGTCGCGGACGCTGTGTTTCATGTTGTCCCGCAGGTAGTCGAAGCCGAACTCGCTGTTGGTCCCGTAGGTGATGTCGCAGTTGTAGCCCCGCCGACGAGCCTCCGCTTCCGGTCCCCAGGTCTCCATGTCTGCGGTGATGTAGCCAACCGTCACGCCCAGCAGCTCGAAGATCGGCCGGCAGAAGTCGGCGTCGCGCTTAACCAGGTAGTCGTTGACGGTCACCATGTGGACCTTCAGGCCCTGGAGGACCTTCAGGTAGTTGGCCATGTAGCAGACGATGGTCTTCCCCTCGCCGGTCCGCATCTCGGCCACGTTGCAGTCTTCCAGGACCTTCCCGCCGATGAGCTGGCACTCGAACTGCCGGTGGTTGCGCGCCCGCCGGGAGGCTTCCCGGACGCAGGCATAAGCCTCGGGACGGATGGACTCCAGCGATTCGCCGGCCGCCAGCCGCCGTTTAAACTCGGCAGTCTTGGCCCGCAGTTCCTCGTCCGACAGGGCCCGGATCCGCTCCTCCAGCGGATCGACCTGCTGGCGTACCCACTGTCGCAGCCGCAGCACGACCCGGTCATTGCGGGAGGGCAGGAACTTGAAGGCCAGCCAGCCCCCGAAAACCCCCCAGATCACCACTGCGGCCGAAATCGCCCCGGCCAGTGCTTCACGTCGCAGCCAGCTCAGCCCTGTGCCCTCCGGGCCGAGGATCAGCGCGGCCAGGAGTCCCAGCAGGATGATGCTCAGGCCGCCAAATGCGGCCAGTCGGACTCCGCCTCGTCGGGCACGGTGCCAGAACACGGCCGACGCGCTGGTCGCGTCCCGCAGGATGTCAGTATCGCCAACGTTCAGCAGCCAGTTCATCGGCGCTCGCTCGCCGACCTGGCCACGCCGCGAGGTACCAAGGTGGCAAAGCCAGGCCGCGTGCACCCGGGGAGGTTTGCCGCCCGAGCCGTTTTCACGTCCGGATCCCGGTTCCCGCTCGTCGCCGCTTCCACCTTTCCACGGCGCCCTTTTCCCACATGTCAGCCCTTGGCCCGCTCCAGGTACTCGCCGGTACGCGTGTCGACCCGCACTTCCTCTCCCACCTCGATGAAGGGCGGCACGCGGACCCGCAGGCCGGTCTCCAATGTGGCCTCCTTGGACTGGTTGGTGGCGGTGGCGCCCTTGACCACCGGCGGCGTATCGATCACCTTCAGCTCGACCACGTTGGGCAGCTCAACCGCCACGATCTTGCCCTCGATGAATGAGACCGTGACCATCTCGTTGCCGCGCAGGTACCGGTCGGCGTCGCCCATGACCTCCGCCGGGGCGGGTATCTGATCGAACGTCTGCTGGTCCATAAGGATGAAGTTGTCGCCGTCGCGATAGAGATACTGGTAGGGCTTGGTATCGACGAAGGGGGTCTCGACGCGGTCGTCCACCGACATTCGGGCATCCAGGATGCGTCCGTCCTTGAGGGACTTGAGCTTCACCTGCAAGTAGCTGCGCCAGTTGCCTTTAGAGACACGCTGGATATCGCTGACCGAGTAGAGGGCGCCTTCGTATTCAATGACCTTGCCCTTCTTGAGTTCGCTGGCTTTGATCATTCATTGCTCCTGTTTCCCGGCCCGGTTCGCGACTGCCCGCCACTTAGATCGACCCCGCCACGCCAGTGGCGCGCATATGCACGCCCGGTGCCTGATCCAGTCAAGGTAAAAAGTATATCGCGCGGGGCGACCCCCGGCGAGCGGCACTGGCGGCCCCGGCCGGCGTGCAGCGGCCCGGGCGGCCCTCCTGGTCCGGTTCCCCCGGAGCCGACATAGGAAAGCTCAGTTCCGACCCCCGCCTTGAATTGTGCCCACCAGATCGTATAGTGCCCGGCTGTTGCGCCGTCGGGCGGAAGCCCGCCCCGTTGTTGGTTGGGCGTCGGGCCGGCCTGCTGGGGCGCGGTGCGGGGCCTGCGGCCGACGGCACCGATGGGGTCTGGCATCTTGGGTCCGCGCATCCAGACCGGGGCACCCTGTGCGGGATAGGTCAAAGGAGTTCAGCCGTGCAACACTCATTACCCCGTCGTCGCCGCCTGCCAACTCTGGGACTGGTGGTAATCTGTATCACGTGTCTGGGGCTGTTCGTACATGCCGTCGTTTTCGGGGCCCCCACCGGCCTGCTGGCACAGGCCCAGGAGAGTCACGGCGGATTCGAGTACTTCTCCTTCATGACCAGCCCCCACTACGAAAACATCGAGCGGGTCATGCTGTGGCTGGTGCTGGCCACCGCCATCGGGGCTCTGGTGTACGCAGGCAGCCTGGTGGCATACGTGCGACGGGCGGATCAGGGCACCCCCCGGATGCAGGAGATCGCGGCCGCCGTGCGCGAAGGGGCCAACGCATACCTCAAACGGCAGCTCTCCACCGTGGCGGTGCTGATCGTCATCCTGATCGGCGTACTTTACCTGACCAAAGCCCTGCAAGACCGGGACTGGCTCAGCCCGTTCGCTTTCGGCCGGGCCGGCGCCTTTGCGTTGGGGGCGTTTTTCTCGGGCACGGTTGGCTTCGTCGGGATGCGCCTGGCCACCACCGGTAACCTGCGCGTGGCGGCCGCCGCCCCGGTCGGCTTCGGCAAGGCCCTCATGCTCGGTTACCGGACCGGAACCATCACCGGCATGCTCACCGATGGCTTGGGCCTGCTGGGGGGGACCCTGATCTTCATGACCTTCGGCGAGCGGGCTTATGAAGCCCTGCTGGGCTTCGGCTTCGGTGGGACGCTGCTGGCCCTGTTCATGCGGGTGGGCGGCGGAATCTATACCAAGGCCGCCGACGTCGGCGCCGACCTGGTCGGCAAGGTCGAGAAGGACATCCCCGAGGACGATCCCCGCAACGCGGCTACCATCGCCGACAACGTCGGCGACAACGTGGGCGACTGCGCCGGAATGGCCGCCGACATCTTCGAGTCCTACGAGGTCACCATCGTCGCCGCCATGATCCTGGGCTGGGCCTCCTTCGGCCACAAAGGCGTGATTTTCCCCATCCTGGTGCGGGCCATCGGCGTGATCGGCTCCATCATCTCCACCTACACCGTCCGGGCGCCCGACAAGGGTAACGTCGCGGTGGCCATGCGAGCGATCAACCGCGGCTTTGTGCTGGGGTCGCTGATCTCGGTTATCGGATTCATCGTCCTGGGCCTGTTCTATCTGCACTTCAACGCCGACATGGTCGCCCGCGGCACCCTCACCGAGACCGCCTGGGCCAGCATTTCGACCCTGCCCTGGTACTTCAACTTCGGCATCCACGGTTTGGACATGCGACCGGCCATCACCTGCTTCGTCGGCATCCTGCTGTGCATAGCCCTGAACCGCACGACCGAATACTTCACCGGCACCGAATACCGACCAGTCCGCGGAATCAAACGCAACACCGCCACCGGCCATGCCACCACCATTATCGAAGGGCTGGCCGTCGGGTACGAATCCGCGGTCTGGACCGGCGTGGTCCTGTGCGTGGCCATCTTCCTGTCCGTGCTGGTCTACCAGGGCACCAACGCGGTGTTCATCGCCTACGGGGTGGCAATGTGCGGCATCGGCATGCTGACTCTAACCGGAAACACGATCTCGATGGACGTGTTCGGACCGGTCGCCGACAATGGCAATGGCATCGCCGAGATGGGGTTCGATAAAAATGAGATGGGCGCCGAGAAATACGCCGAGGCCCGACAAGTCCTGGCCGACCTCGACGCAGTCGGCAACACCACCAAAGCGGTCACCAAAGGCGTGGCCATCGGGTCAGCGGTGATCGCAGCGGTCTCATTGTTCGCCTCTTTCATCACCGTGATCGGCTCCGGCGGGCAAAGCGAGGACAAGCCGCTCCCGCCCGCCCTGTTCAACCACGTGGCCGGCTTGCTGACCATCTCCAATCCCAAGCTCCTGATCGGGATGCTGGTCGGCGGAGCGGTCCCGCTGATGTTCTCCGGAATGCTGATCCGGGCCGTGGGACGGGCCGCCTACCTCATCGTCAACGAGTGCCGGGTCCAGTTCCGCGACCGGGCAATCTGGGAAGGCAAGAAGCGGCCGAACTACGCCCGGGTGGTCGCCATCTGCACCGCGGCCGCCCAGCACGAACTCATCGGCCCCGCTCTGCTTGGCGTCTTCACCCCGGTTCTGGTCGGATACGTGCTCGGCCCGGTTGGCCTGGCCGGCTTCCTCGGCGGCGCGATCGTCGTCGGCCAGCTCATGGCCTCCTTCATGTGCAACGCCGGCGGAGCCTGGGACAACGCCAAGAAAATGGTCGAGGATGAACCGCGCAATATCGAAAAGAACATGGGTAAAGGCAGCGAAAAGCACAAAGCCAGCGTCACCGGCGACACGGTCGGCGACCCGCTCAAGGACACCGCCGGCCCCGCCGTCAACCCGCTGCTCAAGGTCATGAACATGGTCTCCATCATGGCCGTCCCCCTGATGGTCCCCTATCACCGCGAAATCGTCGACGCGGTCAAGGCCGGCGCGCAGTTGCCGGCTGTGGTGGCGGCCAGGTTTATCCTGCCGACTGAGTTCGGCTTCAAGCCCGTGGATATCGTCATCATCGGCGCGGTCATCGTATCGGCCCTGATCATTTTATGGGCCGTATGGCAGTCCAAGCGCGAGGCGCCCGAGCTGGCCGCGATGAGTGTTGAGGCCGAGAAATCTCAGGACCAAACCTGAGCCGCCGGCTGTCGGCCGTCGATTTCGTCAGGTGCGACACGCTGCCCTCGGAGTCCGCTACAGCTAGAGCGGTCCCTCTAGTCCGGACACCACGCTGGCCGCTTTGGGCTGCGAGGTTTTTCCCACGGCCAGCGGGCTTTCACCACTTCCAGCCAGGGCCGCGAGCCGGCCACGGCCGCCAATGCGTCCGTAACTATCTGCGGCATGGTTACTTAAAGAGGAAGCCCGTCGAGTCTTTGCGGCACGCGGCTTGCTTACCGGTCACTGTCCGAGGGCTTGGGGCCTGCTTGCGTAACCTGGCCTTCGCGCGCCGACCGGGAATCGATCGGCAGTCCTCCTGGAGAGAGTGAATGTCCGGCTCGTCGCAGCACACCGCCCATCGGCAAGGCTTGGCCACTGAGGTCCAGGAAGCGACCGGCGAGTCGGTCTTGAAGTGTTATCAGTGCGGCAAGTGCACGGCCGGCTGCCCGCTGGCCGCCGAAGCTGACCACTCGCCCAACCAGATCCTCCGGCTGCTTCAGCTTGGTTTGCCGGAGCTGGAAGAGCAGGCTTTGCGATCGCTCTCCATCTGGCTGTGCCTGACTTGCGAAACCTGTGCGGCGCGCTGCCCCCAGGAGGTCGACCTCCCGCGCATCATGGAATACCTCCGACAGGAGTCGCTGCGGCGGGGGCTGGTGCATCCCAAGGCCAAGGACATTCTGGCTTTCCACGAGTCCTTCTTGGACTCGATCCGCAAAGGCGGCCGGCTGCACGAGGTCGGGCTGATTGCGGGCTATAAACTGCGGACTCTCCACCTGCTCCAGGACGTGCTGGTGGCGCCGCGACTGCTGAAGCGGGGCAAGCTGAAGCTCCTGCCGCATTCCATTCCCGGCCGGGCCGCTGTTCGGCGGCTTTTCGAGCGCACCGCCGCCCCCAGGGAGGAGCGCACATGAAGCTGGGCTTCTATCCCGGCTGTTCGCTGGAAGGCTCCTCGCGGGAGTACAACGAGTCTTTGCAGGCGATCGCCCCGGTGCTGGGGCTGGAATTCGCGGAAGTCCCGGATTGGAACTGCTGCGGGGCCAGTGCCGCACACAGCCTCAATCACAAGCTGGCCCTGGCGCTGCCCGCCCGCGTGCTGGCTCTGGCCGAGCAGGCCGGCCTGGAGGAATTGCTGGTTCCGTGCTCGGCCTGCCTGAGCCGAATGGCCGCCACCCGTCACCAGTTGCTCCAGGACCCGGACCTGCGCCGGCAGATCAGCTCCATCATCGAGCTGCCGCTGGCCGGCCGGACGCGCGTGCTGAGCGTGCTGGAAGTTCTGGGACGCTGTGCCACCGATGGGCTGAAGCAGAAGGTACGTCAGCCTTTCGGCCGCAAGGTGGCCTGCTACTATGGCTGCTATCTGACCCGCCCGACGGCGATCGCGCCCTGCAAGCACCCGGAGGACCCGCAGGAGATGGACGAGCTGATGCGGGCGGTCGGGGCGGAGCCGATCGATTGGGCCTTCAAGGTCGAGTGTTGCGGGGCGGGCTTTTCGATTTCGCGACTGGAGACGGTGGCCGAGCTTTCCGGGCGGATCGTGGAGGACGCCGCCCATCGCGGGGCCGAGGCCATCGTGGTGGCCTGCCCGATGTGTCACACGAACCTCGACCTGCGGCGGAGCGCCATCGAGCGGAGACTGGGGCGGAAATACTCCATCCCCGTCCTGTACGTCAGCCAGGTGATCGGTCTGACGTTGGGGCTGAGTCCGCGGCAGTTGGGGCTGCACCGGCACGCCGTCCCGGTCCGCTTCGCCGAGCGGCCGGCCGCCGCAGTTCCCGCCGAGCAGGCCGCCTTGCAGGCGGCCGGGCAGAAGGAAGACTGAACATGCCGCGAATCGGTGTGTTTGTCTGTCATTGTGGCGAAAACATCGCCGGGACGGTCGATTGCGCCGAGGTCGCTCGGGCGATGGGGGAGCTGCCCGGCGTGGTGCACAGCGTCGACTACAAGTACATGTGTTCGGACCCCGGCCAGAACTTGATCCGCCAGGCAATCCAGGAGAAGCGGCTGACCGGGGTGGTGGTCGCGGCCTGCTCGCCCCGAATGCACGAGCCGACCTTCCGGCGAACCTGTGCCGAGTCTGGGCTCAATCCCTTTTTGTGCGAGATGGCCAACCTCCGCGAACACTGTTCCTGGGTCCACGAGCGGACCCCCCTGACCACGCAGAAGGCCATCGACCTGGTCCGCGTCATTGTGGAGAAGGTCAAGCGGAACCGCCCCCTGCATCCGATCAACGTGCCCGTGACCAAGACCGCCCTGGTGGTCGGCGGCGGCATCGCCGGCATCCAGGCCAGCCTCGACATCGCCAACGCCGGCCACAAAGTCATCCTGGTGGAGCGCGACCCGTCGATCGGCGGACACATGGCGCAACTGTCAGAGACCTTCCCTACTCTTGACTGTTCGCAATGCATCCTCACCCCGCGGATGGTCGAAGTCGCCCAACACCCCAACATCACGCTGTATACCTACTCGGAACTGGAGAAGCTGGAAGGTTTCATCGGCAACTTCAAAGCCACGATTCGAAAAAAGGCCCGCGGCATCGACGAGAAGCTCTGCACCGGCTGCGGCCTGTGTACCCAGAAGTGTCCGACCAAGAAGATCCCCAGCGAGTTCAACGCCGGCCTGGGCTACCGGGCCGCCATCTATGTGCCCTTCCCCCAGGCCGTCCCCAACAAGCCGGTGATCGACCGGGCTCACTGCACTTACTACAAGACCGGACGCTGCAAGCTCTGCGAGCGGGTCTGCCCCACCAAGGCCCTGCGCTACGACCAGGAGGATGAGCTGATCCAGGTGGAGGTGGGGGCGGTGGTGGCCGCGACCGGCTACGACGTCAAGGGCTGCGACTTCTTCCCGGAATACGGGTACGGAAAGTACAAAGACGTCATCACCGGGCTCCAGTTCGAGCGGCTGGCCTCCGCTTCCGGCCCCACGCTGGGGGTCATCAAGCGTCCCTCCGACGGACGCACGCCCGAAACGGTGGTGTTTATCGCCTGCGCGGGCTCACGCGATCCGGCCAAGGGCATCCATTACTGCTCCAAGATCTGCTGCATGTACACCGCCAAGCACGCCATGCTGTACCGCCACAAGGTGCACGATGGCCGAGCCTATGTCTTTTACATGGACATCCGGGCCGGCGGGAAGATGTACGAGGAATTCGTCCGGCGGGCGATCGAGGAAGATCGGGTCAACTACGTGCGTGGCCGCGTCTCGCGCATCTACGAGCGGGACGGCAAGCTGATCGTCAAGGGGGTGGACACGTTGCTGAATTCCCGACCCATCGAGATCCCCGCCGATATGGTCGTGCTGGCGACCGCGATGGTGGCCCATAAGGACGCGGAGGAGCTGGCCCAGAAGATGAAGGTCAGCTACGACCCCGACCATTTCCTGGCCGAGGCCCACCCCAAGCTGCGGCCGGTGGAGATGAACACCGCCGGCATCTTCGTGGCCGGTGCCTGCCAGGCGCCCAAGGACATTCCCGAGACCGTGGCTCAGGCTTCCGGGGCGGCCAGCAAGGTTATCGGGCTGTTCTCCAAGGACGAGCTGTCACGCGAGCCGGTGGTGGCGGTCGTCAATCGGACCGGACCGCCGCTGTACTCCACTTGCGTGGGATGTTTCCTGTGCGAGTCCGCCTGCCCCTATCAGGCCATCGAGCGCGAAGAGATCCGCACCCGCGACGGTAAGCTGATCAAGACCGTGGCCCGGGTGAATCAGGGCGTGTGCCAGGGTTGCGGCACCTGCGTGGCCCTGTGCCGGTCGAAGGCTATCGATTTGCAGGGTTTCACCAACGAACAGATTTACGCGGAGCTGGTAGCGTTATAGACCGCGTGCCGGAGTGGCTGCGTGGCCGAGTTTCAACCCAAGATCGTCGCGTTCGTGTGCAACTGGTGCACCTACGCCGGCGCCGACCTGACCGGCACCAGCCGGATCAAGTATGCGCCCGAGGTGCGCATGATCCGTCTGCCCTGCACCGGCCGCATCGACTTCATGCTCTTGATCCAGGCCTTCGGGCAGGGAGCCGACGGCGTCATTGTCTCCGGCTGTCACCCAGGCGATTGCCACTACACGGCCGGCAACTTCCATGCTCGCCGCCGGTGGATTGTGTTCCGTCGCCTCCTGGATTTCCTTGGCATAGACTTGCGGCGAGTGCATTTCGCCTGGGTTTCGGCGGCGGAGGGCGCCAAGTGGGCGGAGCTGGTCAACGACGTCGCCGACCAGATCCGCAAGCTGGGCCCGTATCAGGCGTTTCCGAAGCGACTCGAGCGCCGGTCGGAGTCAGTGGGGGCCGGATAATGCAGCAGCTTCACAGCAAGGCTCGCCAGTTGTTGGAAAGTGGGGCGGTGAAGGTCGTCATCGGCTATGCCCGCGGCTCGGATCCCCAGCGCGCCCGCCCCTGCTTTGTCCGCCGCCCGGATCAAGCCGATCAGTTGATCTGGGACGATCGCTGCCAGCAGAATCTGGCCACCTATCTGCTCAAGCCGGAAGTCAAGTCGCTCGGCAAGCCGGCTGTGGTGGTGGGCTTGCCGGGCCTGCGGACCATCCTGCAATATGCCGCCGAAAACCAGCTCGCCGACCAGGCGGTGCTGGCCCTGACGGTTTCCGATCATGATCAGGTGGCCGAACTGACCACTTTCGACGCCATCGAGAAGTACCTGGCGACCCGGCCCAGCGGCCTGATACCCGAGCAGGCGGAGGAACTGGCCCGGCTGGCCCGGCTTCCGCCGGAGCAGCGCTGGGCCTTCTGGTCGGCGGAGCTGGCCCGCTGCGTGAAATGCTACGCCTGCCGGGCGGCTTGTCCCCTGTGCTATTGCGCCCGTTGCATCGTCGAGGTGAACCAGCCGCAGTGGATTCCGGTGGCCTCCGATCCACTTGGGAATCTGGAATGGAACATAGTGCGGGCCATGCATCTGGCCGGCCGTTGCGTGGATTGCGGCTCCTGTGCCCAGGCCTGCCCCGAGAACATCCGTATCGACCTGCTGAATCGGGTCCTGGCTCAGGAGGTGGAGGCCCAGTTCGGCGCCCGGCCCGGGTTGAGCGTCCGCAAAGACTACGCGCTGGCGACTTTCCGACCCGATGACAAGGAAGACTTCATCCGGTAACGCCATGACTGAAAGCGCCATCTTGCAAAAACGCTCCCTGGCCGAACTCTTCAGCCGGCTGATCGCCGCTGGTCATCGGCTGCTGGCACCGGTTCGCCGCGACCAGCAGGTGGGATTCGAGCCGGTCTCTTCGCCTCAGGAGGTCGCCACCGACTGGGTTCAGACCACTCGCCCCGCCAAGTCCGTGGTCTTCCCACGCTACGAGGAAATCCTCCGTTACCGTTTCGCCGGCAAAGATGTGGAGGTCGAGGAGCCGCGGCCGTCAGCCCCCAGCACGGTGTTGTTCGGCGTGCGCCCCTGCGATGCGGCCAGCTTCGCGGTGCTCAAGGCGGTCTTTACCTGGGACAGCCCGGATGTGTACTTCGAGCCCAAGTTGGCAGCTACCACGATTATCGGGCTCAGTTGCACCAAAGCCGACCCGTACTGCTTCTGCACCTCGGTCGGCGGCGGCCCGGGCGACACGCGGGGCAGCGACATTCTGCTTACTCCGCTGGACGATGAGCGCTATTTGGCGGAGATTCTCACCGAGCGCGGCCGGATGATCGCGGAACTGGCCCCGGGGCTGTTCACGCCGGCCGACGCCGTCTCCAAGGAGAGAGTCCTGGCTCAGGTGCCGGCCCGCTTCAATGGGCAGGACCTGGCCGCCCGGCTGGGCCGACTCTTCGACCGAACCGAAATCTGGCTGGAACAGTCGCTGCGCTGCCTGGGCTGCGGCGCCTGCGCCTTCGTCTGCCCGACCTGCTCGTGCTTCGACATCCAGGATGAACGCGACCGGCAGGGCGGCCTGCGGCTGCGCTGCTGGGACTCCTGCGGCTTCTCACTGTTCACTCTGCACGCCTCCGGACACAATCCGCGGTCGGTGCAGAGCGAGCGCTGGCGGCAACGGGTCATGCACAAGTTCTCCTATCAGCCCGAGCGGCTGGGCCTGCTGGGTTGCGTGGGCTGCGGCCGCTGCTCGCGCGCCTGCCCCGTGGACATGAACCTGGCTGAACACGTGCAATCCCTGGCGGAGATCAGCGGATGAGCCGGCCCAACCCGTACGTGCCCTACCGCATGCGGATCGCAAAGGTGACCGAGGAGGCCCCCGGAGTCAAAACCTTCCGGCTGGAGTTCGCTGACCCCGAGCAGGGCCAAAACTTCACCTTCAAGGCCGGGCAATTCGGAGAGTACTCGGTCTACGGCGAAGGCGAGTGTACCTTCTGCATCGCCTCCCCCCCGACCCGGCGCGGCTACATCGAATGCACCTTCCGACAGGCCGGACGCGTCACCTCGGCCCTGGCCGACCGGGACGAGGGCGATCTCATCGGCTTCCGCGGCCCCTACGGCAATACCTTCCCCATCGAGCAGTGGGAGGGCAAGAAACTGCTGTTCATCGCCGGCGGCATCGCCTTGCCTCCCATGCGCTGCGTGATCTGGAATGTGCTCGACCTTCGCGATCGCTACGGCGACGTGACCATCATCTATGGTGCCCGCACGGTCGCGGACCTGGTATACAAACACGAGCTGGCCGAGTGGGGCACCCGCAGCGATGTCAGACTGTACGTCACGGTGGACCCCGGCGGTGAAACCCCGGACTGGAAAGGCCGGGTCGGGTTCGTGCCCACGATTCTCGAACAGGTGGCCCCCTCGGCGGAGAACACCATCGCCATCGTTTGCGGCCCGCCGATCATGATCAAGCTGACCATGCCGGTGCTGGGCAAGCTGGGCTTTTCGCCGGAGCTGATTTACACCACCCTGGAAAACCGCATGAAATGCGGGGTGGGCAAGTGCGGCCGCTGCAATGTGGGGAAGTACTTCGTCTGCAAGGACGGCCCGGTCTTCACCTTGGCCCAGCTCAACCAGCTTCCGCCCGAATACTAGCTCAGCCCCCATCGCGAACCGATACCCATCAGAGCCCGCCCGTTCAGAGCCCCGACCCTGAGGGAGGGGCCACGGCCTTCGTCGGTTTGGCCCCCAACTGCTTCCTGACCGTCACGGCCCCGATCCGACACGCTCTAGGATGAACCGACCGTTTCGCGATGCGGTCCCCGCCACCTGAGCCGGCCAATCCATCCGCCCCGACGGACATTCTCGCCACCAGCCGGACGCTACAATTACAGTGTCTTGACGATCCGCACGGGGTCTGGCCCAACCTCAGGGCCTGTCTGCCCGGACCTGCTCATGCGAAGGGTTTTTCAAACCGTCTGGGCCGCCGCGCTGGTGGCAATCGCCGCCGCGGCGATCGCGACCGGCGACACATTCCACCTGACCGGCGGCGGCGTAATCGAAGGATGGCTGCTGGCGATTGAGGGTGACAACTACGCGATTCGGACCAAGGTCGGCCTGGTCCGGCTGCCCATCAACGCGGTCGAGCGGATCGAGGTGGCTGCCTCACCGCTTGAGGAGTACCACCGGCGGGCGGCCCAGGTCGCCGACACCCCCGCGGACCAGACCGACCTGGCCGCCTGGTGCCGGCAGCGAGGATTGAAAGCGGAATGGCGCAAGCATCTGCTGCGCGCCATCCAGTTGGACCCGGATTACTTACCGGCTCGTCGAGCGCTGGGACACGTCCGGGTGGGATACCTATGGCTCGACGGTCGGCGGGTGATCGAAACCGGCGGCCCGTCCCCAGGGGATCGGTCGCGGCCCGGACAGATGGAAGACCTGGTTCGGCGGATCCGGGGTCAGTGGAACCTGCGCATCCGGGCCATCAAACAGGCCTTCCTGGACAATCCAAGCCCGGAAATGGTGCGGCAGGGGCGAGCCAGAACCCTCGAAATCAAGGACCCACTGGCAATCTTCCCGCTGTCGCAGGTCCTGGGCGACGGCAATGCGGACTGCCGGGCGGTGCTCGTCGAAGCCCTCACCACCTTCCCTCAGGACGAAGCCACCCTGAACCTGGCCGTGCTGGGGCTGGTCGATCCCCAGCCTGAGATTCGGGAGTCGGCCCTGGCCGAGCTGGCCCGGCGGAATGATCCCCGGGTCGTGAACCAGTACCGATCGGCTCTGGCCGCCGGCGAGGTGATCCTGAAGCGGGCCGCAACCGGCCTGGCCCGCTTGCAGGCCAAAGAGGCTATCCCGGACCTGATTGAACGCCTGACCGCGGTGCAGACCAAATGGGTTGAAGAGCCGGCCTACCGGACCTTTGATTACTGGCCGGAGGTGTTCAACGGAGTGACCGCGACCTGCCTGGGCCGCACGGTCTGGTTGGCCGCCGGTCCGCAGCTCGGCATTCCCCGACCGCTGATCTACACCGCCTACGACGTCCGCAACGTCTGGCGCTTCCGACCGGTGACCGTTTACCGAACCGAAGTGCTCGAAGCGCTCAAGCAGTTAACCGGCCAGAACTTCGGATTCGAAGCCGACCAGTGGCGCCGCTGGTACCAGACGCAGGGGCCCTGATTCGGCTGCGCGCCAGCCCCCCCGCCAGCGCGGCCTTTGTCAGCTCTGGTAAGCCCGGTTACAAACTGGCAGGCAAACTATACTACCCGCCGACCATTACCCTGTTTACATTACAATACGGCGTCTGCCAGAATCCCGAGCGGCTGGAGCCGCACCGACACCACTAAGCATTTGGCAGATTACGGCTGACTCATTCGCTGTTCGGACAGAGAATCGCAATGCCGGTGAGCTGTCCACGCTGCGGTAGCACCAACCCGGACCTGGCTCACTTCTGCCGCAACTGCGGCTTGGCGATCCAGACCGGACCGACCGGCCCGCTGGGAGCCGGGCAGGTCTCGCACCCGACGCCCCTCGCGGCTCCCCCCGGGTTCAACCCGGTAATGGGGGCCGCAGACCTGTGCTTCACCTGGCAGGCGGCCGGCGGCGGACCGCCCCTGCTGGGTACCGAGACTCTGGAGCTGCAATTGTTCAACGGCGGCTATGATCTGGCCGAGGTGCTCCTCCTCGTGCAAGGCCAAGATCGATCGGGCCGGGAACTGCTCAGCTCCCAGCGACAGATCGACCAGTGGCCGCGCGGCCAGACCATCCGGCTGGAAATACCGTCCTACGAGCTGGCCGGACCCGTCCACACCCTTACCGTGAAGCTGGTCAAGGCGGAGTTTGCGGATGCGACCTGAGCCTCGGAACTGGACCGAGCGAACCTGAAGGGAGGCTACCATGCTGCCGCTAATTGGACTTGCGATCGCAGTGGTGCTGGCGCTGATCATCATCGCCACCGGCGTGTTCACCGTGCAGCAACAGACCCATGCTCTGGTGGAGCGCTTCGGCCGGTTTCACAAAGTGGCCGGCCCCGGCCTGAACTTCAAGTGGCCGATAATAGAGACCATTGCCAGCCGCGTCACCCATCGCGTCCGCGAGCTGGAAATCAAGGTCGAATCCAAGACCAAGGACGATGTCTTCGTGGAGTTGCTGATCGCCGTGCAGTTCTACGTGCCCGAAACGGTCGAGGCGGTCAGAAGCGCCTTCTACAAGCTGACCAATCCGCAGCAGCAGATCAGCTCCTACGTCTTCGACACCGTCCGAGCTCTGGTGCCGGACATGCCGATCGATCACGTGTTCGCTGAAAAGGAGCGGATCGCCCAGGCCGTCAAGGACCGGCTTCAGGACACCATGCAGCAGTTCGGCTACACCATCCTCCAGTCCCTGGTCAACGACATCCAGCTCGATCCGATGGTCAAGGAGGCGATGAACAAGGTGAACGCCAGCGCTCGGCTCAAGGAAGCCGCCAAGAATGAGGCCGAGGCTCAGAAAATCCGCGTGATTGCCCAGGCCGAGGCCGAAGCCCGGGCCAAGGAATTGCAGGGCGTCGGCATCGCCCGGCAGCGGCTGGCCATCGCCAACGGTCTGAAAGAATCGGTCCAGGCCTGCGCCGAGGCCGGCATCTCCCCGGAGGAGGCCACCAAGATGGTCCTGCTCACGCAGCACTACGACACCGTGACCGCGGTCGGCGCCCACAGCAAGTCGGTGGTCATGATGGTGCCCTACAGCCCGCAGGGTATGTCGCAGATGGCCGACCAGATAACCGCGGCCCTGCTCACGGCCACGGAGTCCGAGCGGACCTTGGCCGCCGGCAAGACCGCCCAAAGGACACCTACTCAATGAGCATGAATCGACCCAGCCAGTACGTGACCTGCCCACGCTGCAAAACCGCCCTCCACTACGGCGGCACCAAGCAGTTCCACGAGGGTACTCGGGCCTGGGACTTCCTGGGCGGAGTGTGGGAACTGCTCAAGCACCGTGAGGCGTACGACTTGTACGTGTGCCCCCGTTGCGGGCGCATCGAGCTGTTCCTGGACGGGGTGGGTGAGGAGCTGCGAGGCGAGACGCCTTAACAGCCCGCTGAGAAATTTCTCCGGGAGATTGAGTCAGCAGCGCCGGACCGCCGAGTCCGGCGGATGTGTTGCCGTTCGACGCGTGGCTACACCCGCCCCGGCTAAGTTCGCACGCGGTTGCCCCGCCGACGCCGGGGCCCATAATGACGGCCGATGCATATTTGCCACGTCATCACGCGGCTGATCGTCGGCGGAGCCCAGGAAAACACGCTGCTCACCTGCGAAGGGCTGCACCGGCGGGGCTACCGTGTCACGCTTATCAGTGGACCGACCCGCGGCCCGGAGGGCAGCCTGGTCGAGCGGGCCCGCCAGGGCGGATACGAATTTATCGAGCTTCCGGAGCTCATCCGGGCGGTCAACCCCTGGATGGACGTGCGTGCTCGCCGCTACTTGTGCATGGAGTTCCAGCGCCTGCGGCCCGACGTCGTGCATACCCACAGCAGCAAGGCCGGCATCCTCGGCCGGCTGGCAGCTTACGACGCCCGCGTGCCCATAATCATCCACACCATCCATGGCATGAGTTTTAACCGGACCCAGTCCTGGCCGGTCCGCAGGCTGTTCGCCTGGCTGGAACGGCTGGCGGCCGCACGGTCGCACGCCATCGTCGCAGTGGCCGATGCCATGATCGAGCAGGCGCAGGCGGCGGGGATCTGCGACCGCCGCAAGCTGCTGACCATCTATTCGGGTATGGAGGTCGAACAGTTCACCCCCTCCGTCAGTGCCCGGGTCGCGATCCGGCGTGAATGGGGCCTGGCCGACGACGATGTGGTGGTCGGGACTGTGGCGCGGCTGTTCAGGCGGAAGGGCTACGAGCAGCTCATACCAATCATGGCGGCCGCCGTCCGCCGGCAGCCACGCCTGAAATTCGTGTGGATCGGCGACGGTGCCCAACGGGCCGAATATCAGGCCGAGCTGGCCCGACTTGGCCTGACCGGCCGGGTGCGGCTGACGGGATTGATGCCCCCCGAGCAGATCCCGGGCTGCTTGGCCGGCTTGGACATCCTCGCTCACACCTCACAATGGGAAGGCCTGCCGCGGGCGGTCGTGCAAGCACTCCTGATGCAAGTGCCGGTGGTCGCCTTCAACATCGACGGAACCCCCGAAGTCGTGCTCGACCGGCGAACCGGTCGGCTGGTGCCACTTAATGACCTGGATGCCTTCGTAGACGCGCTGTGCGAATTGGCGGCCAACCAGGACCTGTGCCGCCAGATGGGTCGGGCTGGCCGCGCTCACTGCCTGGACCGATTCGATCACCGCCGGATGGTCGATCAGCTCGAAGCACTCTACCTTCGACTGGCCGCAGCCGGCCCGGTACAACCTCCCCCCTCGGTTTGACCGGAAGCGTCGCTGCCGAGGCTCCGCTCTCAGCCATCCGCCCTGCGCTCGTGTTCAGAGACCCGCGGCCGCCTCACTGTGCAAGAACTCTTTCACTCAATCTGCGTGCGCGTCGGCGGCACCCCGCACTTCCGTCCGCCGGCCGGCGCCGAACCTGCACCGCGTCCTCCAACTGCGGCGCTTGCCGGCATCACGCCGACGGCCCAAATTGCACATCCGTACCAACCGGCTGTCAAAGCCACCGATCGGACTCGAACCGATAACCTGCGGTTTACAAACCGAGAACATCGCACGGAAGTCACGCAACCGCAAGAGCTTACGAGCGACCCGCCGAACGCTTGTACCAATGCTTGTACCGACGGGGCGGAAATCGAGCACGCCGGGTCGGCTGAGGCGGCGCCGGCAA
>Ga0136652_1000294_pt1 | contig 25548 bp, 18 predicted proteins | sample ConPoolayeEmetaG_FD_94864 | JGI IMG/M metagenome (GOLD analysis project Ga0136652, IMG submission 94864) | Hot spring microbial mat communities from California, USA to study Microbial Dark Matter (Phase II) - Cone Pool mat layer E metaG... ...
CAGAGGAGGAATTCTCCGGCCTGTCATCGGCGGGACTCCTCGATCTTTTTTTCCGTCCGGATAAAAACCTGCGACCAGGGGATGACGATGATTTCCGAACCTCGAGCCAGGTTTTCTCCCTGCAAAAATCGCTTTGAGAGCCAGGAAGGAAGGACATAAATTCGCAGGATGGTGGAGGCTGGAATTCGCTCGGCGGGAATCGTCATTTCTTGCTGGCTGAGCTCATGGGCTTTGGCGACGGAATTACCCCGCCGGAAATCATAAATCAGGATGTCGACCGGAGCCGCGTAACGGCGAAACTTCCAGCGGATTTTGAGATCCGTTTCCGGCTCGATGACGGCCGGCCTCGGCTCGGTCAGGATAAGCCAATCGGGAAGCGGGAATTCTTGCTCGAGAAGAACGGTGCCGTCTTGGCTGATCTTGACGGGCAGGTTTTCGGGAAGCTTCTCTTTTTCGACCCCAATCCTCTTTTCATACTGGCCGTTTTTGAAGGCCAACAGCTCTCCAAGGACGGAGATCTGGGCGTCGCCGATGATCTCTCCTTCCTGGGATCCGCGGCGCAGTTCAGCGTAAGCTCGAATTTCAAAGAGATCGAGATCATTGTTGTAATCATAACGCGAAAGACTGGCTGTGGGATAGAACGTCAGGCGGACAAAAACAGGCTCGGGCTTGACCGTCTTCCCGGCCGTCGGGATCTCTTGGTTAGGCAGAACCATTCCTGCCCCCGCGGTGAATAGAGTCAAAAGGGTCAGGCCGAATCGGTTCATCTTCACCTCGTCAACGAAGCCAATGATTTTCACCGTCTGGCTTCGGGCGAAAGGCCCGGAAGACGGACTCAAATGGCGAGGGCGATCTTTTCCGGTTTTCCGGAAGCCAAAGATTTGTGGATGGCCTCGAGGACGGCCGTGCTCCGGACTCCGTCGCGAACGCTGACGTGAGGTTCGGTGTCGTGTTCGATGGCATAGATAAACGCCTTGACCGCTCCCGGAAATGCTCCTTGCCACTCGTCAAAGACTTTATAGTTCAGGAACGTCCGGGGGCAGACGAATTTCTCCTCGATGATGGCGTCGATCGCCTCGGCCTGCCGGTCAATCTGAAGAGTCCCCCGGCTTCCGATAAGCTCCATGTAGGAATCGGGCATGTAGGGCGAGGTGTTGGGGTAGATCCAGGCGGCTTCGTAAGTGGCGAACTTTCCTCCTTCATAAGTCACCAGAGATTGGATTCCGTCATAGGTGTCGAAGCCCTTTTCGACCAGGACTCGCTTGATCCCTTTGGCGTAAGCTTCGATCGGATCGGCGTCGAACCACCAAGTCACGAGGTCAATGTCGTGACAGGAAAGAAACCAGGCCGGTGTCGTCCGGCTGGACCAAGAAGCCAGCATCTCGGTCGGAACATAAAGCGGGTTGTTTTTCCGGGCATAGGCGATGAGCGGCTCGCCGATCTGGCCGTTGAGGACCATTTCCTTGACTTTGTGATAGGGGGATAGCCAGCGGTGGTTAAAATCGACCTGGAGCTTTTTGCCCGTCTGCTGAACGACTCGGTAGATCTCTTCGGCTTCAGCCTGGCTGGTGGTCAGGGGCTTTTCGACGAAGACATGGCAGCCGGCTTGGAGAGAAGAGATGACCGGCTCGGTGTGATAATTATCCGGCGTGGCGACGGCAACGGCATCGAGACGCTCTTTCCGGAGCATTTCTTTATAATCCGCGTAAAGCGAAGAGACGCCGAACTCTTTGCCGCTCGCTTCGAGCCTTTTGCCGTCTGGGTCGGCCAGAGCGACGATCTCGGCCTTGGGGTGAAGTTTGATCACTCTGCCCAGGGCGTTGCCCATGATCCCGGTGCCGATGATTCCGAAGCGGTAAGTCATCTTGTTCCTCCTCTGTTCGAAATTTATCTTCAGGGAATAAGAATGCCTTTGATGCCTTTCTTTTCTTCGAGGACAGCGAAAAATTCTTCCCAGCGATCAAGGCCCCCTCGGTGGGTGATGAGCGGAGCGGTATCGATTTTTTTCGAAGCCACGAGCCGGATGGCCGTCTCCCAGGAGGTGTAAGATGTGGACAGGTTAAACACATAAGTCGCGGCTTTGAACATGGCGCCGTCGTAAGGGAAGGGAATTTCAGGCTTGCCGGTTAGACCGATCGCCGTCAGCCGGCCGAGTTTACGGACCAGACTGACTGCCAGCGCGATCCCTTTGGCTGCGCCGCTCGCTTCAACGACCAGGTCGGCTCCCCGCCCCGAGGTCAGGTCGTGGACGAACCCGGGGACATCGTCTCGCTGCACGTTCAGCACATGATCAATCGCCTTGAGCTTTCGGGCGGCCGGAAGTCGAAGCTCCTCGTCGGCGTCGGTCCCGATGAGCACAACCTCACCGGCCCCGCCGGCTTTGGCAGCCATGGCGGCGAGAATTCCGATCGGTCCGGGACCGACGACGGCCACGATATCGGCCGGTTCGACTCGGCCTCTTTCCAAGACATCCGTTACGACATTGGCGGTCGGCTCGATCAGAGCGCCTTCTTCGAAGGCCACGCTGTCGGGCAGGCGATGGAGTAGAAACGGTTCGGGGAAGCGCATGTAACGGGCGAAACAACCGTCGATTCCCCAGCCGGGAGATCTTTTTTCCGGGCAGAGCTGCCGATTCCCTGACCGGCAGAGCCAGCATCGCCCGCAGGCCAGGGTATGCGGCTCGCCGACAACCCGGTCGCCCGGCTTCCAGTCGCGGACATTTTTTCCCGCCTCGACGATGACGCCGGCGAATTCATGGCCTAGAATGACCGGCGGCCAATAAGGGAACTGATCGTGGAAAATGTGGAGATCCGTGCCGCAGATCCCGGCCGCTTTGACTTCGATGAGGACTTCGTTCGCTCCGATCTCGGGGATCGGAACCTGCCGGATTTCAATGAGGCCGGGCCCTTTTCCGGTCTTCACCAAGGCTTTCATCGTTTTCTTGATCATGCGAATCCGCTCCATCGGTCGATGAAATGGAGGAGAGCCAGGGCAGCCGACCGAATTTCGGAAATGGCGATCTGTTCATCGACGGCATGGGCTTTGGCGATCGAACCTGGCCCGAAAACGACGGCCGGGATGCCGAGCTGCTCGGTGTAGCGCCAGGAATCGCAGGAGGCGTTCATGAAGGCCGGAGAAGCTTTGATTCCGGCTTCCCGGGCGGATTCCATCACGGCGGCAACGAGAGGATGGTCGGCGGGGATGTAGGCCGGGTCGCTGTTGAGCATGTTGAAGCGGATTTCCGCCCGATGAAGGGAAACGGCCTGGCGGAGTCTTTCCTGAATGTCGCGGCGCTTGAAGGGCGGTAGGAACCCGAAGACTCCCTTGAGGACGGCTTCGGAAGGAGCCGCCGCCGGCCAGTTGCCGGAATGGAGCATTCCGAAGGTGACGGGCATGGGGTTGGGGTGATCGGCGATCATGGGGAGCTTTTCCTTCGAGACGGGCAAGAGCTCTTCTCTTACTTTTTCGATCGAATCGATCGATTTAATAGCCTCTTTGAGGGCGCTGACCGTCGATCCGGGGCTGCCGCTGTGGCCGGCGACGCCCCTGGTCATGACCTCAAACCAGACGGCCCCGCGAACAAGATGGGCCACCTGAAGTTCGACTGGCTCGAGAACGATCGCCGCGTCGGCCTGAAGTCCCTTTCGAACGACGAGGAGTGTCCCGTTGCCGCCGCATTCCTCCTCGGCGACGAAGTCGAAGACCAGATCGCCGGCCGGCCGGAGCCCCAGATCGCCCATAGTTTTTATGACTAGCCAGAGGACGGCGATTTGACCTTTGGCATCGCAGGCGCCGCGGCCGTAAACTTTTTCATCCTTGACGATAGGGGAGAAGGCGTTTTCTTGGCCAACGGTCGGAGGGACGACATCGAGATGGGTGTTGAAAGCCACCGATTTTCCGCCGCGAGCGCCCTCGACCACAGCTCGCAGGTTGGCCGTCCCCCGATAGGAAAATTCGGCCAAGCGGAAAGAATAATCGGGGTCGTTCATAAGATCGTCAGGAAGGGGGATGAGTTCGGTTCGGTCGACCAGGCTATCGAGCCGCTCCTTCAAGAAGCGGCTGATCTCCTGTTCGTTTCCTCGGGTTGAGGGGAAGCGGATCAAATGGGAAAGAAGATCGACGGCTTGGGTTAGATTCCGATCAACGGCCTGGAAAAAGAAACTTTGATTCATGATCACTCAAAGCCTATGACGTCAGCAAACGAAAATCAACTCTCTCCGCCACGCAGCGTCAAAACACATTGTCCTTGATATTGTATCTGATATATGATATATAACGCAAGTGAAACCGCGCGTCAAAATTATGGTCGTTGGAGAGAGGAGTGCGATTTTTTTCGGGACGCAGTGGCCGGACCCCGTTCGGTCATTAAGCAGAGTCGGGCCGAAGATTAGGGCATAAAGAACGAATGGTGCGGGCGTCAAACTTGAAAACTTTTTTTTTGAAGCTTTTGGTCGGACGAGGGACGGAGTCGCGACGCGCCGGAGAATTTCCTCATCTATTCGGGGGTAACGATGAAACGAGTAGCCGCCTTTGGTGAAATCATGCTCCGGCTTTCGCCGCCGGAAAGGGAAACTCTTTTTCAATCACCGCTTCTAATAGCGCGATTCGGCGGAGGAGAAGCCAACGTGGCCGTCTCCCTTTCTCTTCTCGGTCATAAGGTCCGCTACATTTCAGTCATTCCGGCGAACGATATCGGCGAGGCCGCGGTTCGGGAACTCAGGAAATACGGCGTGGAGACGGATTTTATCCTCCGGCAGGGAAAACGCCTGGGAATTTATTTTGCCGAAACCGGAGCAAACCAGAAGCCTTCCCGGGTCATTTACGACCGGGATCAATCGGCGATCGCCGAAGCCAAGCCCGGGGATATCGACTGGGAGAAAGCGTTCGACCACATCGACTGGCTTCATGTGACCGGAATCACGCCTGCCCTCAGCGCCTCGGCCGCTGAATTGACCGAGGAGGCGGTCCGCAAGGCGAGAGAAAAAGGGATTGGGATTTCCATCGATTTCAACTATCGGGGAAAGCTCTGGAAATACGGGAAGAGCGCTCCTGAAGTCATGCGCGGGCTTGTCCGGCTGGCCGACGTGGGAATCGGGAACGAAGAAGACTGCCAGAAATCCCTCGGCATTCGGGCGGCTGCGGACGTAGAGAGCGGCAAGCTCGATCTTGCGATCTACGAGAAATTGACGGCCGATGTCCTGGAGGCTTTCCCGAACCTGAGCCGGGTGGCGATCACGCTGCGTGAAAGCCACAGCGCCGATCATAACAGCTGGTCGGCATGCCTGCGGAACAAGCAGGGATTCATCGCCGCGACCAAGTATGAGATCGCCGATATCATCGACCGGATCGGCGGTGGAGATGCCTTCGCCGCCGGCCTGATTCACGGGCTCGATCTCTTCCCCGATGACGCCGCAGCGCTTGAATTTGCCGTGGCCGCTTCGTGCCTCAAACACTCCATCCCCGGCGATTTCAATCTCGTCGGTGAGAAAGAGGTCCTGGCGCTCATGAGGGGAGAGAAATCGGGACGGGTTCAGAGATAGAGGTCGGCTGGCGAGAGGAGGAAAAAATGAGACGAGATGAAGCCCTGGAGATCATCTTGGCGACAAAGGTGATCGCCGTCATCCGGATGTCGGACACAGAAAAGCTCGCCAAGGTGGCAGAGGCGATCAAGCAGGGCGGAGTGCAGGCCATCGAGGTGACGATGACGACACCCGCGGCGCTTGAGATCATCGCCTCCATGTCCAAAAAGAAAACAGCCGGCGTTCTCGTCGGCGCCGGAACGGTGCTCGACCCGGAGACAGCCGTCCAGGCTGTTCATGCCGGAGCGGATTTTATCGTCTCGCCGATCTTGAACGTCGAAATGATCCAGGTCTGTCGGAGATATGATGTCTTTGTCGCTCCGGGAGCTTTTACTCCGACCGAGATCGTCTCGGCTTGGGAGAAGGGAGCGGATGTCGTCAAGGTCTTTCCGGCCACCTCTGTCGGACCGAAATATTTCAAGGATCTCAAGGGGCCGCTGCCTCAGATCCGGTTGATGCCCACAGGAGGCGTCAGCCTGGAGAACGCCCGTGAGTTTATCGCCAGCGGCGCCTGCTGTGTGGCTATCGGCACAGCACTGCTCGACAAGAAGGCGATCGAATCCGGGAATTGGAGTGTCCTCACGGAGAAGGCCAGGGCACTTATCGAGTCTCTGAAATAGAGAAAAACGATGAATAAAAAATTGACCACCCAAGACTGGCTAAGAATTTCCGAGCGCTTCGAGCCGGGCTGCATGAACTGGCAGGCGCCCGTGGTGTGGGACCGAGCTCAAGGGGCAGAAATCTGGGATGTCGAGGGGAAGCATTATTTCGACTGGACTTCCGGAGTTCTGGTCACGAATGTCGGACATGCCCATCCTCGTCTGGCGGCGGCCATCTCCGAACAGGCCCATCGGCTTCTCAATACCTTTGATTTCCCCACGCCGCAGCGCCTGGCCCTGGCGGAGAAACTCATCGCAGCCATGCCGCCTCATTTGAGCAAGGTCATCTTCATGACCACGGGAGCGGAGGCGATGGACGCGTCTTTGCGGATTGCCCGCCGCTATACCCAAAAATTTGAAATCGTCGCCTTTTGGGGCGGCTTCCACGGCCGGAGTTACGGTCCGATGAGCGTCACCGGGCTGGCCAAAATCAAACGTCATTTCGGGCCGATGGTTCCGGGGACGATTCTGGCTCCTTATCCATATTGTTACCGCTGCCCGTTCGAAAAGAACTATCCGGAATGCGATCTTTTTTGCCTCACCTTCCTCGACCGCGTCGTCGAAGCAGAGTCGTCGGGTTCCCTGGCCGCGGTCATCGTCGAACCTTACCAGGGGACGGCCGGGTTTGTCTTTCCGCCTTCCGGCTACTTAAAGAGGCTTGAGGAATGGACAAAGAAGAGAGGTCTTGTTTTTATCCTCGATGAGGTCCAGTCCTCTTACGGCCGGACCGGCAAGATGTGGGCCTTCGAGCATGAGAACCTGGAGCCGGACATTCTCTGTCTGGGAAAAGGAATCGGCAGCGGCGCTCCGATAGCCGCCGTCGTCTCGACTCCCGAAATCTTTGGCTGCCTCGGACCGGGCGAAATGTCCTCGACAATGGGCGGCAATCCCCTAAGCTGCGCCGGAGCGCTCGCCGTCCTCGAAATCATCGCCGAGGAAAGGCTGGTCGAAAAGGCTGCAACGAACGGGGAATACCTAAAGAGCCTTTTGCTTCGCCTGAAAGACAAGTTCTCTTTTATCGGAGATGTTCGCGGGATGGGGCTGGTCTACGGCATAGAGTTCGTTAAGGACAGAACGACCAAAGAACCCGCACCCGACCTGGCCAAAGAAATCGTCCTTCGGTGCGTGAGCAACGGCCTGATGTGCGGCAAGCTGGGAATTTACGGGAATGTCATGAGGGTCGCCCCTCCGCTAGTTATCACTCCAGATCAGATCGATCAATCGACGAAGATCCTGGAAAAGGTCCTGGACCAGATTCATCATTCTTAGAATCCTGACCAGTCAGGCGGATTTCGTGAGAATCTTTTTTGCCGCTCTGATCTGCTCTTCGGCCAGCTCGATTTTCCCCGCCCTGGCGTTTTCGACGACCTGCTCGGGAGTTGAACAGGCGGCGATCACAGGCCCCATTCCGGGAATCCGGAGCATGTAAGCCAGAACGAACTGGGTCAGAGTCAGCCCTCCCTCGTGGGCGATTCTGGCGAGTTCGTTGAGAATGGTGACGACTTTTTCGGTAAGCTCGGATTCCAGACGGTTCTCATCGACGAGCCGATCTCCCTTTTTAACCTTGGCCCGATCAAGATAGCGCTCGCTGAGGAGGCCTCCTCGGAGCGGACTCCAGGCGATGTAGGAAAGGCCGTTCGCGGCGCAGTAGGCGAGGACACCGCGTTCTTTCTCCGTTTCGCCGTAAAGGATATCGAACTGGTTTTGGACGGAATGGACTCTGGCCCGACGGAAAATCGACCCCCAGGTGGAGCACATCTCAAGCTGAGTTAGAGTGATATTGGAGAATCCGAGATAGCGGACAAGATCCTGGCGGATCAGGTCCTCGGCTGCTTCCAGGCTTTCTTCTAAGGGGGTTGTATCGTCGAACTGATGAAACTGGAGGATATCGATTCGATCCGTCTGCAGGCGTTCGAGGCAAGCATAGGTGGCCTCAAAGATGTTCGTCCGAGAAAGACGGCAGTGATTCGGCGTCCGGCCGTCCATGGTGCCGTAGATTTTTGTCGCCAGCTCGATATTGCGCCGCGCTTCGGGGTTTTTTCTGAACCATCGGCCGATGACGCGTTCCGAATTGCCGCTCGAATTGTTGTAGCGATTGGCCGTGTCCCAGAACGTCACTCCCTCTTCTAAGGCTTTGTCAAAAATCCGGAAAGCGGTCTTCTCGTCCACTCTCGAACCGTCGCCCGTCTCCGGATAGCCAATCTTCCAGGTGCCGAGTCCGACGCTGGAGACTCGCAGGCCGGAATGGCCAAAACGGCGATAGGGCATGCCGTGAAAATCGTCCACGGTGAAAGGCAAACCGTAGAGCTCTGGCTTGACTCCGGGAGGGAGATGGGTTTTTGGGGCGGATTTCATGGCATTTCTCCTCTTTAAAAATCGGGCCCGCAGGCCAATGGATTTTTATTCGAATTGGCGGCGCGGTGTCAAGACGAGGCCAAGGAATGGGCTTTGCGCTCGCCGACTGTTTCAGCTAAACTAATCCGTTCGCTGGCCGAGAAGCGGATCGAGAGAGACGAGCGAAAAATCATGAATTCGGTTAGGAGTTTCTGGAACAAGAATTTCCTTCTTGCTCTCTTCGGCTATTTTTTTCTTTTCATGAGCATCAGCCTCTTTTTTCTTTTTCCCGTATTCTTAAAACAGTTTCAGGCGACGGAAAGTCGGGTCGGCCTGATCATGGGGATTCACAGCTTGATGGCAATTTTTATCCGGCCTTTTTTCGGCCGGCTGATCGATGTCCGGCCGCGGAAAGAAATGTCTCTTTTCGGGATCGGACTGCTTCTTGTTGTCATGCCGTTCTTTCACCTCATCCGGGACGCAGGCGTTCTGCCCGTTGTTCTGCGCGCTCTGACAGGGATTGGCTGGGGGGTGAGCATGACAGCAACGATCGCCATCTGTTCCGACCTGGCACCCGTGGAGAAACTGGCCCATTCGATGGGCATCATCGGCGTGGCCGGGTTGATTGCCAGTGCCCTCGGGCCGTCTCTTGCCGAAGAGATCGTCAGCCGTTTCGGATTCCACGGCCTTTTCTGGGCCAGCGCGGCCTTCCTTGTCTTGTCCATGGCCTGCGTTTTAGCGGCCAAGGAAGCGGAACAGCTTGAACGTCAAGGAAAAACATCTGGGCTGAGAAAACTGAGGGATTTTTCCTTGTTCGTCCTCATTCTCATCGGCTGCCTGCCGGTCTTTCATGGTGCGGTGAGGAGTGCGGTCGTCTATTTCATCGCCGTTTTCGCCCGTTCGATCGGGGTGGAAAGGATCGGACCCTTCTTCCTGGCCTTTTCCATCGCCGCCATCCTGACGCGGTTTTTCATCGGAGATCTCTCCGACAGGTACGGTCGGAAGCAGGTCATCCTCCCGGCCGCACTCGTCATCAGCTTGAACTGTTTCCTGCTTTCTTCTGTGCGGACATCCCCGTTCTTCATCCTGGCGGGATTGATCGGCGGTTTCGGCCAGGGGTTGATCTTTCCCGCTCTGAGCACCTATATCATCGATGTTCTGGGCCGAGAGAATAAAGGCTTCGCTTTGAGTCTCTATCTCTCGCTCTTTGACGTCGGAATGGGGCTCGGGTCACCCTTTTTTGGCTGGGTTTCCGACCTCTTCGGCTTCCGGAAAATGTACCTGATCGCCGGCGGATTCCTGTTCGTCTTCAGCCTCGTGTTCACCCTCTGGGCTCCCTCCCCCCCCAAGAACGGGGGAGGGGGGAGCGAGACTGTGAATCTGCTCGGGCTTCCGTCGATAAAGGGAAAAAAGATTATTCTCACATCCGCCCCCCGATGGAGATCGATCTTTGAGGGAGGATCATCGGCATGAGCACCTACGAACTCATTCTTTCCCGGCGGACAATCCGTCAATTCAAGCCCATTCCCATTGCCAGGGCGATTCTGGAAAGAATCGTCAATGCCGGCAGGCTGGCCCCTTCTGCCGGGAACATGCAACCCCTGGAGTTTGTCGTCGTCGACGACCGGGAAATGTGCCGCCGGGTTTTTCCCTGCCTTCGCTGGGCGGCCTATATCGCGCCTCATGGAAACCCCAGACCGGGACAAGAGCCCGTCGCTTATATCTTTCCCGTCATCAACCTCGGCATTCGCGAGAAGGGCTATGAGAACGACGTCGGCGCCGCGGTCGAGAACATGATCCTGACCGCCTGGGAAGAGGGGATCGGCTCCTGCTGGTTGATTTCCGTCGAGCGGGCCAAAGCGGCGGAGATGCTCGGCCTTCCGCCGGATTACAGAATCGACAGTGTGCTGGCCCTCGGCTATCCGGCCGAACGTCCGGTTATCGAGGATTTCGCGGGCTCGGTGAAGTATTGGAAAGACGAACAGGACGTTCTCCATGTTCCCAAAAGACGATTGGTGGATGTCCTCCACTTCAACCGCTTCCGCTGAGCTCATTCGCCGGCCAGGGTGAGACCGGACACTTTGATCGTCGGACCGCAGACGGCGCTTCGCCAGTCGATATCTGTTCCCACGATCTCGATATTGTTCAGCACATCTTCCAGATTTCCGGCGATGGTGATCTCAGAGACAGGATAGGCGATTTCGCCTTTTTCGACCCACAGTCCGAACGCTCCTCGCGAAAAATCTCCCGTCACCGGATTCAATCCATGGCCGAGCGTTCGGGTGAGAAGCAACCCTTTTTCCGTCGAGGCAATGATTTTTTTCGGCGATTCCGATCCAGGCACAAGATAAAAATTGTTTGGTCCGACCCCTCCGCCGTCGGCGTTTCCGGTCGATTGAAGCTTGAGCTTTCGGGCTGCATAGGTATTGCAGAGAAAGCGGCGCAGAACGCCCTTTTCGATGACGGTCGTTTGCCGACAGGGTACCCCTTCGCCGTCGAACGGTCGCGAACCCAGCTTTCCTGGCATCAGACCGTCATCGATGATGGTGACGAGTCCGTTTCCGACTTTCTCGCCGAGTCTATCGGCCAGGAATGATGCCTTCTGATATACGGAGACGCCCGAGATGCAGGCGAAGACAAAGCCGACGAGCCAGGCCGTCATCGGCGGCTCAAAGATCACCGGCGCCGTCTGGGTAGGGATTTTTTTCGGATGAAGGTGACGAACCGTCCTTTCCACGGCCCGGCGGGCAACGGTTTCGGGAGGATCAAGCTTTCCCAAGAACCGATCCACGGTGAACCAATAATCTTCGGCCTTTTCATCCGTCTCCCCCGCCTGAAGACCGATGCTCAGGTTGCAAAACGTTTGATCGTAAGAACCGAGAAAACCGTTCGAGTTCGCCAGGATGGCCGTGCCGACGCTCGTATCGAAACTCGCTCCGTGAGAGTTCGTGATCCGCTTGTCGGCCAGAGCGATTCGCTCGGTCTCCAGGGCGAGCTTGATTTTTTTCCGGGTCTCAAATCGGGCGACTTCAGGGTCGTAGAGGTTGAGATTTCCGACGGGGAGAGAGGCCTTGGCCTCGGCCGGAAGGCCGGCGCATTCATCCCGATTTCCGAGCTCCGCCCGAGCGACAGCATTCCGAATGAGAGAGCGAACTGTGTCGGGGTGGAGATCCGAAGTTGTCGCATACGCTGTTCTTTTGTCCCTGATGATTTTGATCGCCAGATGAGTCGAGCTCGCCTCGACAAGGTTTTCAATCTCACCCAGCCGGACGTCGACACTGAATTCCCGGCCATCGCCGATTCCGACTTCGACCTCGTCGGCACCGCAGGAGCGAGCGTATTCGACCATCTGGACGGCGAGATTCTTCAGCTCTTTTAGGCGGGCCGAAGGGCTCATGATTCTCCTCCGACCGTCATCCGCGAGATCTTGATGGTCGGGCAGCCGTCGTTCACCGGCACGTCCTGACCTTCCTTGCTGCATGTTCCCGTCTGCATGCCGAAGGCCAGGTCATTTCCGACCATCTCGATCTTTTGCAGGATGTCGACATTGGTGCCGATGAGAGTGGCCTGTTTGATCGGCGCCGTGCACCGTCCCTTTTCGATGAGATAGCCCGAGCTTATGGAAAAGGTGAATTTTCCCGAGTCCTCGACCTGACCGCCTTCGAATTTATCGGCATAGATGCCCTTGTCCACGGATTTGATGATCTCCGAAGGATCATCCTCCCCCCGGTCGATGTAGGTGTTGGCCATTCGCGGAATGGGAAAGCAGGTGTAATCCTGACGCCGGCCGTGGCCGGTCAAGCCTGCGCCCAACAGCCGGGCAGACAGCCGGTCCTGAAGAAACCCGACCACGGTTCCCCGGTCGATCAGGAGCGTTTTCTTGGGAACGGTTCCCTCGTCGTCGACATTGTACGAGCCTCGGAACGAGGGAATGGTCGGGTCGTCATAGATCGTCAGCCGAGAAGAGGCGACTTTTTTTCCCATCTTATCCCAGAAGATCGAAGTCTTCTTGCGGTTGAAGTCGGCCTCGAGAAGATGCCCCACGGCCTCGTGAACGAGGACGCCGCTGTGGCCCGGAGCCAGGACGACGGGCATTTCCCCGGCCGGAGCCGGTCGAGCATCGAGAAGCCGAAGAGCGTCCTCGGCCGCTTCCTGGCCGATTTTTTCCGGAGTCAAAATCTTTTCGAAATACTCGAATCCGACGCGGCCGCCGCCACCGCAAAAGCCGGACTCGCGCCTTTTCTTTCGCTCGGCGACGGCGACACAGCTCAGCTTGACCAGAGGCCGCGCATCCTGGGCGATCAGTCCTTCCGAATTGAAGATCAGGACGTACTGAACCTGATCCTGGAACAAGACTTTCACCTTCTTGATCCTGGAATCGCTTTTCCGGCATGACTCGTAAGCTTTCTTCACCAGAGAGATTTTCCTGCTGAGATCAATCCGGTGAAGAGGAGATTCGACCTCATAGACGTCCCGGCCGGGTTTTGGGGACAGGAAATCCAGCCGCGGCTGCCGGCGGCCGTTCTCGGCGATGGCAGCGGCAGTTAGGGCCGTCTCCCGGATGCTTGACGGCGTCAGATCGTTGGTGAAGCCGTAGCCCGTTTTCTCGCCGGCGATCACCCGGATACCCATTCCCAGGCTGATGTTCTCGCCGGTTTCCTTGATGATGTCCTCTTCCATGTGGACGAAAAGGTGGGCCCGGTATTCGAGATAAACCTCGGCAAAATCTCCGCCCCTGGAGAGGGCCAGGGACAGCGTTTTTCGGCGGTCCTCAGCGCTGAAATGAAAATGATCCTCAAAGGCGATCATCGGCGCCTCTCCTTTTTCGAAAATAGGGGCCGGCAAGAATCAGGAGGCTGGCAATCCCGAGCGTGTATTCGAAGACGTTCGTGATCAGGTGAACCCCGATCCCGGAAAGAACAGCCAGCCGGACATCGAAATTCATCAGCCGGAAAGTCAGGGCCCAGGCGGATTCCCACGTGCCGAACCCGGCCAGCCCCTTGATCGGCAGGGCAGAACTCAGCTCTGCGCCGCTGAGGCCAAGGAGAAAAACCCAGAAATTCAGGTCCCGGACGGCGTGTCCATGGTTTTCCAGCAGGCCGAAAAAAAGGCAATAGATGGAGATATATTTTGCCAGCCGAGTCAGAAAGGAAAGCCCAAGAACAGGGAAAAAAAGTCTTTGCTCTTTGATCGGAGAAAGGGATTGAATCGTCAGCTCGAGTTTGGCTATCGAGAGACGGGAGAATTTTTTCTCTCCCGCCCCGAGCCGGTCCAAAGCACGGCGATAAAAGGCAAGAAAAGCGCGGCCCAAAGGGATGATTTTCCAGAGAACGAGGGACACTGCCAGCAGAAAAACCATGGAAATCGGCAAAAGTGTCCGGCCGGAGATGACATCCGTTTTCAGACCGATGGCCAGGACGGCCGTGATGAGAAAGGGCCCGAGCGTCAGAAAGTCGAAGACAAAGGCCAGGATGAACGTCGAGGCGGCGGCTTCAAAAGGGAAAGCAAACCTTTTGTTCAGAACATAAATGAAAGAAAGAGAACCGATTCGAGCCGGAAGAAGGTCGATCAGACTGTTCCGGATGAACGTGGTCATTAAGATATTTCCCCAGCCGATCGTTTCCGGCCGAAGGAGCAATTTATAGCGCCAGGCCCGGATCCAGGCGCCGAAGAGAGCCGCGATGATGTAAGCCCCGAGAGCGGGGAGACTTAGACGAGAAAGCGTGGTCAGGACGTCTTGCGTCTCGACTTGCGAAAAGAGGAGCCAGATCAGGACGATCGAGACGGCCGCCGAGAGCGCGAGGTAAATAACTTTGTTCTTGGACACGCCCGTATATTCTATGACAGGCGGCGTGATTGTCAAAGGAGGCGGATACTTGTTCTTAATTCCTTTCTTGGAATTTTGTATAATGCCGCTGACCGTGATGTTTGAATCAGGAGGCGATCCATGCTCTACTCTTGCCTTGTCCGAATTTCCGGGCTGGCTTTGTTTGTCCTGTTGGTTTTTGGCGTCATGAAAGCCGCGGCCGGACCGAGCGGCCCGCAAGCTCCGACGGAGCTCCGTGTCGAATATCTGGTCAACCCGCTCGGTGTCGATACGCCGAAGCCGCGATTCTTCTGGGTCAGCAACCACGACGAAAGAGGTCAAACCCAATCCGCTTATGAGATTTGGGTTTCGCAGATTCCGGCTGTGGAAGCAGGCGATATCTGGGCAAGCGGCAAGGTCGAATCGAGGATCCCGGGTCAGGTCGTCTATAACGGCAGACCGCTGGCCAGCGGGAAAACATATTTCTGGAAAGTTCGTTATTACGACCAAAGCGGTCGAGTCAGTCCTTGGAGCAAAATCGCCCGGTTTGATACCGGCCTTTTTTCCCGGGAGGACTGGAAAGGTCGTTGGATCGGAGGGGGAAGCGAGCTCCGGCGAGAGTTCTTAGTGCAAGGGAAAGTTGCACGTGCCAGAGCGTACATCTGCGGTCTCGGCTACTCCGAGCTCCGGATCAACGGCCGCAAGGTCGGTCGGAGCGTGCTCGACCCCGGCTGGACGACCTACGAAAAGCGTTCGCTCTATGCAACCTATGACGTAACCGGTTTCCTGGAAGAGGGGATGAACGCCGTCGCCGTCATGCTCGGCCATGGCTGGTTCAAATCCCTGGCGCTTCTTTTCCAGATGAATATCGAATTCGAGGACGGTCAGAGGATCGAAGTTGTCAGTGATTCGTCTTGGAAGGTCACCGACGGACCTATTATCTCGGATAGTATCTACAACGGAGAAATCTATGACGCCCGCCGGGAGAACCCGGGATGGGATCGTCCGGGGTTTGATGACACCGCCTGGAAGCGGGCCGAATCCGTCGAGGGGCCTAAGGGAATCCTTTCCTCGCAGATGATGCCGCCGATCCAGGTCGTCGATACGATCGTTCCCTTAAGAATGACCAACCCGAGACCGGGTGTCTATGTCTTCGACATGGGCCAAAACTTCAGCGGCTGGGCTCGGCTTTCCGTCCGGGGACCAGCGGGAACGGAAGTGCGGCTCCGTTTTGCCGAGATGCTTTATGGCGACGGGATGATCAACCAGGAGAATCTGCGCAACGCCAGAGCGGAAGACGTTTATATTCTCAAGGGTGAAGGAGAAGAGGTCTATGAGCCGCGCTTCACCTATCACGGCTTTCGCTATGTCGAATTAACCGGTTTTCCCGGGACTCCGACCTTGCAGACGCTGAGAGGCCGCGTGGTCCATACCGCCGTCGAGCCGGTCGGCAGTTTCGCCTGCTCGAAACAGATCCTGAACGATCTGCAACGAATCATCGTCTGGGGACAGAAGACGAATCTTCACAGCATTCCCACCGATTGCTGCCAGCGCGACGAGCGCATGGGCTGGATGGGCGATGCCCAGGGCACGGCCGAAGAGGCGATCTACAATTTCGATATGGCCGCCTTCTATACGAATTTCCTCCGCAATATCCGAGACGTTCAGGATGAAAAGGGAACGATTACAGATACGGTTCCCCATGTCTGGGGTTCGCGGCCGGCGGACCCGGCCTGGGGAACGGCCTATCCTCTGATTTGCTGGTACGTTTATCAATACTACGGCGACCGGCGGATCCTCGAGGACCATTATGAGGGAGTGAAAAAGTATGTCGAATACCTGAGGACGAGGGAGGAAAACGGCCTGGTCAAGTTCAGCTATTACGGCGATTGGGTGGCCGTGGACAAGACGCCCGGAAGCCTCGTCTCTTCGTTCTATTACCTTTACGATGTCCTGATCTTGAGCGACATGGCCCGCGTTCTGGGAAAAGAACAAGACGCCAAGCTCTACAGCGATTTGGCCGAAAAAATTAGAGCCGCTTTCCACCGGGAATACTTCGACCCGAAGACCAAGAATTATGCCAATGGCACTCAGACGGCCAACACGCTTCCCCTTTTCTTGGGAATCGTTCCCGAGTCGGAACGCGGCGCCGTTTGGGCAAATTTGTTCGACAACCTCGTCTACAAAAACAACTCTCATCTCACAACCGGCATCATCGGCACCAAATACATCATGGAGTTGCTGAGCCGGCAAGGGAACTCCGACCTGGCCTATGATATTGCCGCTCAGACAAGCTATCCGAGCTGGGGATTTATGATCGAAAACGGGGCCACCACCCTCTGGGAGCTCTGGCAACTGCGGCAGGGCCCGTCGATGAACTCCCACAACCATCCGATGTTCGGCAGCGTCGGGTCTTGGCTTTATAAGGCCCTGGCTGGGATCAACCTTGCTCCCGGGACGGTGGGGTTTGAAAAAATTCGGATCGCTCCTCAGATGGTGAGAGATCTGCGTTATGCTTCCGGATCAACCCGAACCCCCCGGGGAGAAATTTCTTGTTCCTGGTCGCGCGACGAGCGGAATGTCCGCTTGGAGGCGGTCATTCCCGTGGGAAGCGAAGCCGAAATCGTCCTCCCGAAATTCAATTTGCAAAATGCCGTCGTCAAAGAAGGCGGGCGGACCATTTGGGACGCCCAGGGATTTCATCCGGGAATTGAAGGAGTCCAAAACGTCTTCGAGAAGTCGGGAACTTTGACCATCCAGGTGGGGTCCGGACGATATGTCTTTGAGCTCACGGGGAATTAGTTGACCGAGAGAGACTTTTTGCCGCCTTTCGACCACAGCCCGGCAAAGACGAACCAGCTGACAGAGGCGACGAGGAAGATCAGCTTGAAATCCCCAACCTGGAGCTTGGCCAAGAAATAGAGAATCGAGGAAAAGAGACACGCCGCCAGGCTGGCGAGAGAGAGAAGCCGGGACAGGATTTTCAACATCTCATTTTCTCCGGAGGGCGCTGAGCGCCGTATAGGACAGGAGAGCGATCAGGTATCCCGGCAGCCAGCGAAAAAAAAGATGAACGGGGAGGAAAAAGCTTATGGCCAGGGTTCCGACCCAGACTACGAGAGCTGGCCAGTGGAACGGCCGGTCGAGCTTTTCAGCTCGATATTGCTCCAGCTTAAAAAGCGGGAAAAGCCAGTGCTCGGCGAAAACCACGGCGCCGATCGGCATGAGAACAAGCCCGTAAATCGCCACATAATCGAGCAACTTGAGGAAAAAAACAGGGAAAGAGGAAAGAATCGTGGTTCCGAGGCCGGCGACGAGCGTGACTTTCCACCGCGGCCAGTTGGGCGTGATGGTCTGGAGAGCCAGGCCGGCGCGGTAGAGGGTGGGGTTTGCCGTCGTCCAACCGGCGAAAAGGACACCCGCCACACCGGCCATGCCGAGAGCTTCATAAGCCATCAGTCCGGGATTCATTTCCCGGCCGACCGCAGCGACCATGACTCCCGAGCAAATCCAGGCGAGCATGTGGCCGGGATACATGCCGAAGGCGGAGAAGAATCCGTAGGTCCATTTTTTGGCATAGCGAAAAAGGGCTAAGTCCGAAAGACCGATGTGCATGGCCAGGTTACAAAACCAGGCAAAAAAAATGATCTGTCCGATTCCGAATCGGTCCTGGCCGGAAAGGGGGACGCCGTTCCAAATCTTTGTCGTTGCGATCTCCCAGAAGTTCCGCAGGTTCGGCCGAACTCCGAGCCGGGGAAGAACGGCGATGGCTCCGGCGATGAAGACCGTGAAGATCCAAGGCGAACAGATTTGAGCGAATCGGCTGAGTTTTTCAAACCCCAAAATGGCCAGGACGACGAACAAAGATCCGATGGCCAAAGTGAGAATCACCCAGCCGACACTGTTCGGCCAAACCGCGTCGAGAGCCGGGGTCTTGACCTTGAAGGCCAGCCCGACGGCCGTCGCCGAGACGGCGATCATCGCTCCGGCGAGGATGCAGTAGAGCACGGCGTTGGCGATATTGTAGATGAAGGTCAGGCCGGGGCCGGCGATTTTTCTGAGATACCAATAAAGAGTGAGGCGGGTTCTCGTGGCGATCGGCGCGCAGACGAATGTCCAGGAGAGCACGGCCAGAAGATTCCCGACGGCAAGGCCGAGGAGCAGGTCTTTGGCCGTTACGCCGTGAAGAACGAAGAATGCGCCGATGACGAATTCGGTTGCCGCGACGTGCTCGCCCGCAAACAGCCCGGCGAACTTCCAGCCGGATTGAAGCTTGTTTGCGCTGACCGGCTCACGGTCGAATTCGTACAGGCGATCCATGCGCGAGGCGATCGAGGCGATTCGTCCGACCATGAGGTTTCTTTAGATATCATAATTTCCGATCTTCTCGCAAGAGGATTCCTTTTTTGCTATAATCAGCGCTAATGCTGGACGCAAAATTCATCCTCGATCATTTCGCTGAGGCGCGCGAGCGATTGGAATCGCGGGGCACGCCGGCTTCGCTTCTCGACGAATTTCGGGACGCCAAGGTGCAAGAAAAAGAATTCCGACGGAAAATCGAGGAGCTTCGAACGAAAAAGAACCGGCTCTCGGATCTTTTTATCAAAGAAAAGCAGGCAGGGAAGGAAGTCGACGGTCTGGTCCTCGAGAGTCGACGCATCGGGCGGGAGATCGAAGCTCTCCATCAAGGCATGGAGTCGACGATCAAGCGGTCGAATGAACTTCTTCTGTCGATTCCCAACATCCCCCACCCGAGCGTTCCGATCGGCCGGAGCTCGGCGGATAACGTCGTCGAGCGAGCGATCGGCAGTCCGCCGGAGTGGAGTTTTATTCCCCAGTCCCACTGGGAAATCGGAGTGCGGCTCGGCATCCTGGATTTTGAGCGAGCCGCCAAGATCGCCGGCTCGCGGTTCGTCCTTTATTTCGGGGGCGGCGCCCTGCTCGAGCGGGCCCTGATCAACTTCATGCTCGACCTCCACACCGGTGAGAAGGGGTTTAAGGAGGTTATTCCTCCTTTTATCGCCAATGCACACAGCCTGACCGGCACAGGAAACCTGCCCAAATTTGCCGAGGATCTCTTCAAGCTCGAAGGCTATGACTGGTATTTGATCCCTACAGCAGAGGTCCCGCTGACGAACATTTACCGCAACGAAATTCTCGACGCCTCAGCTCTGCCGCAGAGGTTTGTCTCTTACACGCCCTGTTTTCGAAGCGAGGCCGGGTCCTACGGCAAGGAGATCCGCGGCCTTGTCCGCCAGCACCAGTTCAACAAAGTCGAATTGATGGTTTTTTCTCTGCCGGAAGAATCCATGATCGAGCTCGAGCGGATGACCGCAGCCGCCGAGGAAGTCTTGAGGAGGCTCAATTTGGCCTACCGCGTGGTATCTCTTTGCACCGCCGATCTGGGATTTGCGGCGAGCAAAACCTACGATCTTGAAGTCTGGATGCCGAGCCGGCAGGGCTATCTCGAAATTTCCTCGTGCTCGAATTGTGCCGATTTCCAGGCCCGGCGTTCGAACATCCGCTTCCGCCGCGGACCGAAAGCGAAACCTGAGTTCGTCCATACCCTAAACGGATCAGGGTTGGCCGTGGGAAGAACGGTGAGCGCCATCCTCGAAAACTATCAGCAGGAAGACGGCTCGGTAATTATTCCGGAGGCCCTGCGGCCCTATATGGCCGGGATAGAGAAAATCGCTCTTTCTTGATCCCTCCCGGAGAGGCGATCGTTTATCATCGTCTCTTCCCACCGAAAGAACTTCCCAAAGTTAAACCGGCCCTCCATCAAAAAGTTGTTGACAGGGCTTTAAGAATGTATTACATCTTTCCCTCTAAGGAGGAAAGGAAATGATAAGAAAAGGTCTTCTGGCCTGCTTGATGGGGCTTTGCGTTTTCGTTCTCTTCGGGATTTTTTACGGCGGCGCTCAATCCGAGATCCCGGTCCGGGCGCCCATGAACCCCGATTTTGTCCAGTTCATGGAAAAAATGGAAAAGGGAATCGCCGTCATGGTGTCTGACGATGGATATCCCCTGGGATACATCCCCCCTCCGGTAGAGCTGTCTGTAAAAGGCACCCTAAAAGAGGTGTCGGGAGCGGCATATCCGGCGACCTATGATCTGAGATCGCTGGGAAAGCTCAGCCCGATAAGGAATCAGGGAGGATGCGGGTCTTGCTGGACATTCGGAACGTTTGCTTCTCTCGAATCCAAGCTCCTTCCGGGAGAGGCAAGGGATTTTTCCGAGCAGGATCTCAATGCCACCCACGGCTTTGACTATGCCGAGTGCGCGGGGGGAAATTCCTTTATGTCCCAGGCTTATCTGGCCAGATGGAGCGGCCCGCTCAACGAGACCGATGTCCCTTATCCTTATACCGCAACTTTCAGTCCGGTCAAACATGTTCAGCAGGTCATCTGGCTTCCGGCAAGGGCGAGCGCTACGGACAATAATGCCATCAAAGATTTTGTCATGAATCATGGGGCCGTTTATTTTGCTTTCTATTGGTACAGCTCAAATTACAACGCCGCCACCGCGAGCTACTATTACCCCATTTCGCACTCGGCCAATCACGCGGTCGCCATTGTCGGCTGGGATGACAACTACGCCGCCGCCAATTTCAACCCGGTGCCCCCGGGGAACGGTGCCTTTATCGTCAGAAACAGCTGGGGGGGCAGCTGGGGGCAGAGCGGGTATTTCTATATTTCTTATTACGACGCCACCATCCAGGAGTTCGCTTCCTTCAACAACGCCGAGTCGACCTCGAATTATCAGGGCCTCTATATGTATGACCCGCTGGGATGGGTAACCTCTTGGGGATATACGGGGAGCACGCTCGCCTGGGGCGCGAACATTTTCACCGCGACTTCGAACGATCCCATCAAAGCCGTCGGTTTTATTACAAACGACGTCAACACCCAGTACACGATCTCCATTTATACCGGCGTCACGGCCGGCAATCCGACAAGCGGAACGCTGGCGGCGACCAAATCGGGAACGGCTTCCTATCCCGGTTATTATACGATCGCCCTGGATACCCCCGTTGCCGTAACCGCAGGCGGGAGATTTTCCGTGGTCATCAGATTCCAGAATGTGTCGGGTCTTTATCCGGTTGCCACCGAAGATAAGTATTCCGGCTATTCTTCGGCGGCGACTTCCAATTCCGGAGAGAGTTTTATCAGCTTGAACGGAACAGTCTGGTCTGATTTCTATTCCCTGGGATACAACAGTAATTGCTGCATCAAGGCATTCACCGGAACGGCGGTCGCGGCCAAAGCCCATAAGCATGCGGCGGGCGATTTCGACGGCGACGGCTCGGATGAGGTGGCCATGGATTTCGGAAGCTCGGGCGTCTGGATGTGGAATGGGGGAATCTGGTCTCAGCTTTCGCCCAATAACCCGGAAAACATCATCGCTCTCGACATCGACGGCAACGGCGATGATGAGATGGCGGTGGATTTTGGCTCCCTCGGGTTGTGGATGTGGAACGGCGGCATCTGGAGCCAACTTCACGCGAGCAATCCGGACTATCTGATTGCTGCCAACACCAATAATAACAGCTTTGAAGAACTCATCGTTGACTTCGGAACGGCGGGTCTCAAATGGAGGCAGGAGAGCGGGACCTGGTATGACATGACGGGCGTTGATCCTCAGGACATGGTTGCCTTGGACGTTGATCACAATGGCGATGAGGAAATCATGGTCGACTTCGGGACGACCGGGATGTGGCTCTGGACAAGGGTCGGAAGCACCTGGACGATGCTGACCGGGGCCGACGCGAATGTGATGGCGGCGGTGGATCCGTCCGGACTCGGTAATGAAGGCGTCGTCGCCGGCCTGGGAAGTCTGGGTGTCTGGCTTTGGGGAAGCGGAGCGTGGACGCAATTGAGCGGTGTTCAGCCGGACAATCTTGCCGCGGGGAAACTCGTCCTCGGAGGAGGGGAGGAGATCGCCGGGGATTTCGGGTCGATCGGATTATGGCTCTGGTCGAGCTCTGTCTGGTCCCAGCTGAGCGGCGTGAATGCCGAGGACATGGTGGCCGCAGATATCGACGGGAACACGAGCGAGGAGCTGGCGGTGGATTTCGGTCCGCTTGGATTGTGGCTGTGGAATGGCGGGGTCTGGACTCATCTCACGGGCGTTAATCCTGAGGGGATCCTCGAAGGAGATGTTGACGGCGATAACCAGATCGAGCTCGCCGTGGATTTCGGCTCGCTCGGCGTCTGGCTCTGGAACGGCGGCGTCTGGAGTCAGATCAGCTCCAGCAACCCCGATTAATTCGGAATAGATCCGAATACGATCTGGACGTATTTTTATTATTCTTGATCAGAACGGATTCCTCATTCATCCAAAATCCGGCCGTCCGACGGCGAGAAATAAAAAAAAGGATCGTTTTCGGACGGACGATTTTGAGGAGGTCGCCATGTGTCCGACGAGCGCCTTTTTTGACCGCCGGAAAGGAGTGGCCGGCGCTCTTGTTTTGTTCGCCTTTCTTTTTTCCTCTTTCGCTCTTGCCGAGCAGAAGATCCACGAGGAATACACCAGACAGATCCGCCGATTTACCACGGACCCTCATTTCTCGACGAAATACGTCAATTATTTGCCTTATGCGGCCGGCATTCCCACTCCTCTCGAAATTTTGGGTCATATCGCCGGCGCGGCGGATGTCCTGAGCTATTCGGCCGATGTCTATAAGTACATGAGAGCCCTCGATGCGGCTTCGCCCCGTGTCAAATTGTTCACCGTCGGCAAGACCGAAGAAGGCCGGGACTGGATCGTCGTCGCTGTGGCGGACGAAAGGACGATCGCATCTCTTGACCGCTACAAGGAGATCAATGCCCGGCTGGCCGATCCGCGCCGGACGAGCGAAGCGGAAGCGCAGAATCTCCTCCGTCAGGCCAAGCCGATCTATTGGGCGACCGGCGGAATGCATTCCGGTGAGACGGGGTCGGTCGAGATGCTCATGGAGCTGGCTTATCGACTGGCCGTCGACGAATCGCCGTTTATCCGGACGATTCGAGACAATGCCATCGTCCTGATCACGCCGATTCTCGAAGTGGACGGGCGGGATAAGCAGGTCGATATCTTCATGGCCCGCCGCAAGGATCCCAAAGCGAATGTTCCGAGCCGCCTTGTCTATTGGGGAAAATACGTCGCCCATGACAACAATCGCGACAATCTCGGATTGGCCCTGGCCCTCAGCCGGCACATCCTCAAGGTCTTTTTCGACTATCACCCTCAAGTGATGCATGATCTTCATGAATCCATTTCCCACCTCTATATTTCCACGGGCACGGGTCCCTATAACGCTTGGCTCGACCCGATCGTCGTCGACGAGTGGCATCAGCTTGCCTACCAGGAGGTCGACGAGTTGACGCGGCAGGGCGTCCCGGGGGTCTGGACGCACGGCTTCTATGACGGTTGGGCACCGAACTATGCGTTCTACGCCGCCAACGGCCATAATGCGATCGGCAGATTCTACGAGACTCAGGGCGCCGGAGACGGAAGCACCCGGATCATTACCGCCAGGGGAGATCGAGATTGGTATCGTCCGAACCCGCCTCTTCCGAGGACGCTCTGGTCGATCCGCAACAATGTCAATCTGCAGCAAAGCGCTCTCCTTGTCGGGATAAACTATGTCGCCGCTAACCGGGCCCGATTCATGGAGAACTTCTGGCTGAAGAGCAAGCGCTCCGTGGCCAAAGCCCGAGCCGAGGGACCGGCCGCCTATGTCTTTCCCGGCGATGAGCCGCGCCCCGGCCAGGCGGCGAGACTCTTGCGCCTCCTTCAAATGCAAGGCGTGGAGGTCCATCGGGCGAATGCCGCGTTCAAGGTCGGTAAAGACGAATTCCCGGCCGGAAGCTATATCGTGAGGATGGACCAGCCGTATTCCCGGATGGCCGATATGATTCTGGATACGCAGTATTTCAACGTCAATGATCCGCGGCCTTATGATGATGTCGGCTGGACCATGGGACCGCTGTTTAATGTCCGAACGGTCAGAGTCGAGGATGTGGCCGTGCTCGATGCGCCGATGACGCTCGTCCGAGGAGAAGTCAGGGCGCCGGGCGGAATCGTCAAACTCGGGGCGATTAGCGGCCCGCCGCAGGCGTACATCATCAACCACAACGCCGATAACGGGATCGCTTCTTTCCTTTTCAAGCAGCAGGGCCTGAAAATCCAGGTCGCGGAAAAAGCTTTCGAGACTCAGGGAAAGAAATTCAACGCCGGAAGCCTGATTTTGAGAGCGGACCAGAATGACGTCCGTCTGGAAAAGACGCTCGAAGACGCCGGCCGGGAGCATGGATTCGTCGTCGCCGCCGTTTCGACGGTGCCTGAAGTCGGCGTTCATGAGCTTGTCGTCCCAAGAATCGCCCTCCTGCATACCTGGCAAACTACTCAGACGGAAGGCTGGGTCAGGATCGCGCTTGATGAGCTTGGGATCCCCTATGATTATATCGACGTCCAGGCAGTAAGAGACAATTCGAAACTCCGCGATAAGTATGAGGTCATCCTGTTCGGGCCTTCGCTCGGCGATCCGCTGAGCATTGTCCAGGGCCTCACAGGAGACAAGCCCCAGCCCTGGAAAAAGACGGATCTCACTCCCAACCTCGGGCTTCCGGTCTCGACCGACGACATGAGAGGCGGCCTGGAGTTGGAGGGAATCATCCATCTGCGGGATTTCGTCAAGGCGGGGGGGGTCTTTATTACTTTGGCCAACAGCTCTCAGTTGCCCATTCATTTCGGCCTCGCCCAAGGGATTTCCGTCAAACAGACGCCGAACCTCTGGGCACGAGGAGGAGTCTTTCGGGTCGATGTCGCCGAAGGCGCAAGCCCGATCGTCTATGGATACAGCGATACGCTCGGCGTTTATTTCAATCAGGCGCCGGTGTTCCAACCGGGCGGATTCGGCGGGTTCAGAGGCGGGATGATGGGTTTTATGGAGAGCGGCCGGACCGGAAGAGTCTCAGGACGAGGGACCGCAACCGAACCCGACATTCCTCAGGCCAGGCCCAAAGACCTCGGACAGAAGACGATCGAGGAGTGGCAGAAAGCGGAGAAGGAAAAGAAAGAAAAAGCAGGCGGGCAGCCGGCAGGCGCGCCGGAGGGACCGGCCGAGGAGTTCCTTTTCGGACAGGCGGGACAAACGGCGGCATCCAGAACGAAGACGATCCTTAAG
>Ga0136652_1000295_pt1 | contig 25546 bp, 23 predicted proteins | sample ConPoolayeEmetaG_FD_94864 | JGI IMG/M metagenome (GOLD analysis project Ga0136652, IMG submission 94864) | Hot spring microbial mat communities from California, USA to study Microbial Dark Matter (Phase II) - Cone Pool mat layer E metaG... ...
ATATATGGTTTTACTTCCTTTAAAAAATCACTTATTCTTTCTATTTCTTCTTCTGTGTCATTTATATTTTTTATGAAAAGAGTTTCTGTTAAAATTTCTCCTTTAAATTCTTTTGAAAACATCTTTATTCCATCAAGTATTTCATCTAAATTTAAATTTTTGTGTGGTCTATTTATTTTTTTCCATATATCTAAACTTACCGTATCAACTTTTAATGAAACTGTATCTGCCTTTTTTAAATCATCTCTTACATCCTTTCTCCATATTAATGAAGAATTTGTGATGACGACTATCTTTATTCCAAATTTTTTTAATTTTTCTATTGATTTTCCAAGATTTATATCAAGAGTTGGTTCTCCATCAGGAACAAAACTTATATAATCAATTCTTTTATCTTTTAAATTCTCAATAACTTCTTCAACCTGTCTTTCTATCTCCTCTGGTTTGTAAAATTCTTCTCTTTCAATTCTAAAATCAAAAGTTCTTCCTATCTGGCAGTAAATACAGGAATAAGAACATTTTTTTGGATAGGGAATATTATTTATCCCTAAACTTTTCCCAAATCTTCTTGAAGGAACAGGTCCAAAAACTATTCTTTCCATTTTAAGATTATAACATAAAAGAGTGATATCCAATTGCCTCATTAAAAAAGTTGTAATTTTCAGCGTTTTGAAAATTTTAAAGGATGCAATTAATTTTTTAATTTGTTTTTAATATTTGTTTAACTCATCCATTATTTTCTTAGTTGTTTCATAAAGTTTAGGAATTCTTTCTTTAACAGTTTTCCACAATACCATATAATCAACTCCAAAATATTCATGTATTAATTTATTCCTTATACCAACGATACTTTTCCACTTAATTTGTGGATGTTTATTTCTTATTTCTTTTGGAATATGTCTCGCTGTTTCCCCAATTATTTCCAAACTTCTAACAAATGCTCTTTTCAATTCCTCATTTTTTAAAATGCTTCATAACCTTAAATCCTTACTTAAAAGATATTCACATTCATTTTTTATATCTAAAAGGTAATCCCTTATTCTTTTTTATTTCTTCAAGTGTCTTCATTTTATTCCTTTAATTATTTTTATTCCCTTATCTTTTAAATCATACATTTTATAAACTGATTGGTCAATGGTGTTTTTACTATAATATTAAATCAAGCCAATTTTTAAAAGAGTTATTATCAAAACAATGAATTAAAAGTTTCATGAGAGTATACTTAAATAAGCATTAAAAACTTTAAAGGAACTTTAACAATAGAATTTTCTACTAATTCCAAATTTTCACTACCAAAAACTAAACCATATTTTACATTTTTCACTTTCTTCATTGTTTTTTCTACTTGTTTTGTCTCTTCTTTGTTAAAGCCAAGTTCAATAACTATATTATTTCTATCTTTCAAAGTTAAAATAAAATCTGCTCCACCTTCGGCAATATCAAAAGATAATCTTTGTGGTCCAAATTTCTGATTAGTCATAATATCTTTTTGGAAAATTAAAGCAAAGTAATCTTCTAATTTTTTACCCTCTGTGCCAGGAATATAGATATTGTTTAAAATTGCTGACCTTAAAGATGGTGTTATAAAAAGAAACTTTGGTGTTTTTCTTGTACTGCCATATGTTTGACCGTATGCTCTAACTTTGATTAGTATACCAGCCATTATCAAAACTTTAATCAAATTTTCTAATGTTTCCTGCCTTTGTATTTTAAGAGTATTTTGGAGTTTTTGATAACTCACTAAATCTGATTGAGCCAGAAGATAAAGTAAGTCATTAACCTTAGCGATGGTATGCGTTTCAAAATTTTTAAGTTTAAGAATATCTTTGACAATAATACCATCTATTACGCTTCTTATTTTTTCTATGGCTTTTTGCTTATTTTCAATTTTTATAACAGAAGGAAAACCTCCAAATTCAAAAAAATCACTTACACTTTCTACTGGTACTTCATTGACAAAATATCTATTTATTTGAGTTTCTTTCATTTGAAGTTTTTTGAATACATTCTTTGGATTGGAAGAATTAAAAAATACATCCTGAAGTTCATCCGCTAATCCAAGCAAAGGATATCTACCATATTTTAAAATTAAATATTCGTCAAATTTCATTGGGAAAATATTCCAGACATCTACTCGTCTGGCTAAATCAGCAATCATATTTATCTCTAAAGCAGATGAACCTGTTGCTATTACTAAAACATCTTTATGTCCTTTCATTCTGTCAAAAAGATTTTTTAAAAATAATCCCCAATTTTCATCAAAATTTATTTCGTCAAGAAGAATTAAAATTTTTTTCTCTGGTTTTTCAAAATGAAATCCTTTTATCTCTTCATAAAATTTAAAAAACTCATTTAAGGTAATTCGTTCTGCTGGAGACCTCGGAAGTTCACATTCTTTTTTTATTTTCATTGTATGAGGCAATAAATTATATGAAATTTTTTATAAATTGGCAACAAGGGAAAGTATATTTTGTTTTAACTCATCTGGGATATAACCAAATTTGTCAATAAGTTCATTTATAAGTTCTTCTGCATCTTTTTCTGTCTTTAATTTTGATATTTCTCTATAAAGGTAAAATCTCATAGAAGGTGATTTAACATAATCATCGGGTATTTTTAATTTTATCTCATTTTTCTCCTTTTCTATTTTCTCTCCTTTTATTTCTCCCATAACTTCTTTCCAGAACTGACAATAAAGATTAAAACCAACCATTTCTATAAATCCATGCTGTTCTTTCCCAAGTATATTTCCTGCTCCTCTTATTTCAAGGTCTTTTAATGCAATTTTATATCCACTTCCTGGATTGTTAAACTCCTGAATTGCTTTTAATCTTTCAATTGCCTTTTTACTTATTGGAATATGTTGAGGAATTAAAAAATAAGCATAAGCACGCCATTTATATCTTCCAACTCTTCCCCTTAATTGGTATAAATCAGCAAGTCCATATTTTAAAGCATTATCAACAATTAAAGTATTTGCATTTGGTATATCAAGCCCATTTTCAACAATTGTTGTAGCAATTAGAACATCTATTTTTCCATCAGCAAATTTTCTCATAACTTCACCTATCTCCTCAGGCTTCATTCTTCCATGGGCTACATCTACTCTCGCAAAAGGAACAATTTTTTGGATTTTTTCCTTCACCTTATAAATATCATAAATATAGTTGTGAAGATAAAATACCTGACCATTTCTTTCAATCTCTTTTAAAATCGCTTCTCTAACAATATTTTCATCATATTTACCTACATAAGTTATAACTGATAATCTTCCAACTGGCGGTGTTTCTATTAAAGAAATATCCATAATCCCACTTAATGCCATGTTTAGAGTCCTTGGAATGGGAGTTGCTGTTAAAGTAATAACATCAATATTCCTGAAATCTCTCTTTATTTTTTCTTTATGCAAAACCCCAAATCTCTGTTCTTCATCAATAATCAATAGTCCTACATCTTTAAAACCTACATCATCCTGTAAAAGTCGGTGTGTCCCTATAATTATGTCAATTTCTCCATTTTTAAGTTTTTTAATTATCTCTTTTTGTTTCTTTTCAGGCACAAGTCGTGATAACATCTCTATAATTACAGGAAATTTTGAAAATCTATCTTTAAATGTTAAATAATGCTGTAATGCAAGGACTGTTGTAGGAACAATGACAACTACCTGTTTTCCACTTAAAACACATTTAAATGAAGCCCTCATTGCAACCTCTGTTTTTCCATAACCTGAATCACCGCATACAATTCTATCCATAATTTTTTCACTCATCATATCATTTTTTACTTCTTCTATTGCTTTTAACTGGTCTTCTGTTTCCTCATAAATAAAATCATTTTCAAATTCTTTCTGTAAATCGTCATCTGGGAGAAATTTAAAGCCTTTCTCTTTTTTTCTTTCTGTGTATAATTTATAAAGTTCACTTGCAAGGTCCTTTATCGCATTTTTTACCTTTTCTTTAATTTTTCTCCATGATTTACTTCCAAGAGTTGAAAGTTTCGGTTTTTCACTTCCGACATATTTATGAATTAATGAAATCTGAGCAACAGGAACATATAATCTATCTTTATTTTCATATTCAATCACTATAAATTCTTCTTCTTTTCCATCTATATTTATTTTTTCAAGTCCTATAAATTTCCCAATCCCTTCGTTTATATGAACAACATAATCTCCTTTTTTTATTTCTTGCCAGGTTGTTAAAGGAATTGTTTTGTATTTCTTTAAAAGTGGATGTTTTGATTTATATCTTGAAAATACCTCATTTATACTTAAAAATGTAAAATTTTCTTCAGGAAAAGAAAAACTTGAGGATAAAAAACCTTCAATTTCTTCAAACTCAAAAAATTTTCTACTGTTTTCAAGTAATTTTCTTAATTTTTCTATATCAGTTTTATTTTCATAAAAAACAAAAATTTTCTCTCCATAATTCTGTTCCCATAAAACTCCTTCATTTAAAATTTTAAATCTTTCACCTGTAGGAAGGACATTTAAAAATATAAACTTTTCTGCTTGACTATAAATTTGGTTTGTCAGAAATATTGAATTATTTTTAACTCTTTCAATTATTCCAAGGTCAACAGGATAATTTTTTCTTTCAATAATTTTTATATACTCAAACTTTATTTCTTCAGGATTTATAAGAAAAATTATTTTATTTTCAATTTCTGAAAGGATATCTGAATTTTCTTCACCTGTATAATATTCGCTTAAAGGGTATATTGTGAAACTATCTATTTTTTCAAATGAATTCTGAGAAGAGACCTCAAATAATCTTATTGAATCAATTTTATTACCTGAAAAATTTATTCTCAAAGGGAAGGAAGAATTTAAAGGGAAAACATCTATAATGCCACCTCTTCTTGCAAATTCTCCAGGTATTTCAACAACTTCTTTTTCTTCATATCCAGAAGAAAAAAGAAAATCTATAAAAAAATCCCTTCTTAAATCTTTTCCTTTTTCAATTTTACATAATTTATTTTTCAGTTGGGGAAATTGAGGTATTTTTTTTATAATTGCAGAAGGATATGAAATAAGAATAAATTTTTTATTTGAATTTGCTATATCTATAAGTGCCTTTACCCTTTCAAAATTTATTTCAGAGTTTTCCTCTTTTGTATAATCAGGAGAGGGAAGAAATTTTATATTTTCTCTATCTAAAAAATTAATAATATCTAAATAAAAAATCTCTGCTTTTTTTTCATCTGGTAATACTAAGAGGGAATTTTTCTCTATATATAGAAAGATTAAAGAAATCAGATATGCAAAAAAAGAAATCTCTCCACCAACTATATTTATCTTTTCCTTTCTATCCAGAGAATTCAAAATTTCATTAAATTTTTTGTTTTTTTCCAGAAGATTTTGCAACATAAAAAAATAATACCTCTTCTTTTCTTGAAAATAAAGATAGAGAACTTTGCTGAAAAATTTGATATAAAACTTTTAAATAGTATTTAAAATTTAATCAGGGAAAAGACATCATATCCTTTAAGTTTCTCTCTACCTTTAAGTTCTTCAAGTTCAACAAGAAATAGTATTTTTTCAACTATCCCACCACACTTTTCTATTAGTTTACATGAAGCAAAAGCAGTCCCGCCTGTTGCAAGTAAATCATCAACAAGGATAACTTTTTCTCCTTTTTCAATTGCATCCTCGTGTATTTCAATTGTATCTGTTCCATATTCAAGGTCATACTCCATCTTTACTTTTTTCCAAGGAAGTTTACCGGATTTTCTTATAGGAACAAAACCAACTCCAAGAAGATAAGCAAGCGCAGAACCAAAAATAAAACCTCTTGATTCAATAGCAACAACTTTTTTCACTCCTTTAGGCGTCTCTTTTTTAAATATATTAATTACCTCTTTAAATGCCTTTTCATTTTGAAGAACAGGTGTAATATCTCTGAAAAGAATACCTTTTTTTGGAAAATCAGGAATTGTCCTTATCAAATTCTTTAAATTTAAATCCTTCATTTTTCATTTCCTCCCATTCTTCTTTTAATCTTTTCAAACATATTTTTTTTATTTGATGAATTCTCTGTCTTGTTACACCAAGTTGTTTTGCTATTTCTTTATAACTATATTGTATACCATTTTCAAGTCCATAATACAATTTTAAAACTTTAAACCATATATCAACATTTGCTCTCTTTTCCTTTTCCTTTATCCTTTCAAAAATTTTATTCAGTATATCTTTATTCCTCAAAATTTCCCATAAAATTTCTGTTCTTTTATGATTTGTATTTATAATATCAAAAAGGTCAATATCTTTTTCTCCATTATAGAAATCTGAAGAAATAATTTTTAAATCTCCAGAATATTTTTTCAGTTTTTTTACTATACTGACAGGTATTTTCAGTTCTTTTGCAATTTCTTCATCTGTTGCATTTCTTCCAAATTTTAAATTGTAAGTATTATTGATTTCATCCAGTTTTTCTTTAAATTCGTGATATCTTTCAGGAACTTTTAAAATTTCAAATTCTTTCATTATTGCTCTAAGAATAAATCTTTTTATCCAGAAATAAGCATATGTTCCAAATTTCACTTTTTTTCTAAAATCAAATTTTTCAATTGCTCTCAAAAGACCCATATTACCTTCAGCAATTAAATCAGGTAAAATATCTTGAGAAAAAGCATATTTTTTAGCAATATGATAAACAAGACCCTGGTTCTTTTTAATAAATTGTTCCCTTAGTTTTAAATCCCCTTCCCTTATCTTTGTTATAATTTCTTTTTCATCCTCAAGTACTGAAGTTTTTTTATTTTTACCCATTTTTTATAATGGTTTCTTTAATTTCTTTAACTAAAAAATCAAATTCTACATTTTTTTCTATTAAGCCACTTCCAAACTTTTCGTTTCCACCACCCTTTATATATTTAGATAAATTTTTTATAATTTTGATTGCAGGAATTTCATTTTTAAGTTGGTCAGAGATTTTCAGCACAAAAAATCTTCCTTTTTCAGTTTCAGAGACAAGAAAAACAATACTGTTTTCTACTTTATAAGCAATTCTATCTGAAATTTTTGCAACATGTTCTTTTTCTTTAATATCAACTTTTTTGAAGAAAAATTTTATCTTTTCTTCACCTTTTAAAATTATTTCTGGATTTTTTATAATCTCTTCTGCAATTTTTTCAATACTTATATCTACATATTTTTCAATTACTTTATCCTTTTCTTTTAACTCCTCCATTAATTTGTTAACTCTTAAAAGAATTTTTTCTTCATCTGTTTTTAATAAATTTGAAATACTTTTTAAGATTGAAGAACTGTTTAAAAAATATTTAAAGCATTCTTTATAAGTTATTGCCTCAATTCTCTTTAAATTTTTTCCAATAGTGGAAAATGAAATTATATGGAATAAAAATATTTCTCCTGTATTTTTTAAATGGGTTCCACCACAGACCTCTTTATGAAAATCTCCTGTTGAAACAACCCTTACTTTTTCTCCATATTTTTCCGTGAATAAAGCAATTGCTCCCTTTTCAATTGCTTCATTCAAATTCATTTCTTCAACCTTAACAGGCACATTTTCAAATATTTTTTCACAGACAAGATTTTCCACCTCACTTAAAGTTTTTTCTTCTATCTCATTAAAACAGACAAAATCAAATCTCAATTTATCATCACCCACATAAGAACCTGCCTGTCTTGTTTCCTTTCCAATTATTTCCCGCAATGCATAATGGAGAAGATGTGTTGATGTGTGATTTATTGATACTTTTTTTCTGAATTCCTGATCAACATTTAAGTTAAATTCATCCCCTATTTTTAAATTTCCTATTTTTCCACTTATAATCTCTCCGATATGATATATCAACCCTTTTTCATCTATTTGTGTATCATTCACTTTAAATTTAAATCCATTTTCATTAAAAATTATCCCTCTATCTCCAATTTGACCACCTTTTTCAGGGTAAAATGGAGTTCTATCAAAAACAAAATAATATGTTTCTTTATCATCTCCTTCAAAAATCCCCACAAGGTTGCCTTTTTCAGAAATTTTTTCGTAACCAACAAATTGAGTTTCAAAAATTTTATCTGAAATTAATATTTCCTTTTTTTTCATACCTATTTTAGATTTTACTTTTGAAAGATACTTCTGTTTTTCCATATGTTTTTCAAATTCATCCCAGTTTACTTTTTTATTATATTGAAATGCAAGTTCTTCTATTAAATCTTTTGGAATTCCATATGTATCATATAACTTAAATACTGTCTCTCCCTTAATTTCTTTATCCTCTTCCTTTTTTACAACTTCAAAAAATATCTTTCTTGAAGATGAGATTAAATAATGAAACCTTTCTTCTTCCTCATGAATTATTTTTTCAATTATGTTTTTATTTTCAAACAATTCCGGGTAAATTTCACCCATTTTATCTATAACAACCAAGGATAGTTTAAAAAGGAAAGGTTCTTTTAAATTAAGGTCAAGTCCGCTTAAACATCCTTTTCTGATAATCCTTCTTAAAACATAACCTCTTCCTTCATTTGAAGGAAATACTCCGTCACTAATTGCAAAAACAATCCCTCTTATATGGTCAGAAATAATTCTGAAATTTTTGGGGTCTTTTTTATATTGAATACCACTTATTTCTTCAATTTTATTTAAGATTGGTATAAAAAGGTCTGTATCATAATTTGTTTCAACTCCCTGTAAAATTCTTGAAATCCTTTCAAGTCCCATTCCTGTATCAACGCCTCTCCTTTTTAGCGGTAAAAGAGAACCATCTTTTTGTTTATCATATTGAGGGAATACAAGATTCCAGAATTCCAGAAATCTTTCACAATCACATCCTGGCTTGCAATCATTTTTTCCACAACCTTTTTCTTTCCCAAAATCAAAATAAATTTCAGTGCATGGACCACAGGGACCGGTTTCTCCTGCAGGACCCCAGAAATTGTCTTTTTCTCCAAGTGGAATTATTTTTTCTTCTGACAAAAATTTCTTCCATATCTGTTTTGTTTCAATGTCATCTTTAAAATATGAAACCCATAAATTTTTTTCAGAAATTTTTAATTTTTCTACAACAAATTCATAAGCCCATTCAATTGCCTCTTTCTTAAAATAATCTCCAAAGGAAAAATTTCCAAGCATTTCAAAAAAAGTATGATGTTTACCACTCTCTCCAATCTTTTCTAAATCGCTATCCTTTCCACCTGCTCTTAAACATTTCTGACAGGAAGTTGCTCTTGTGTAAGGTAATGGAACATCAGTTGCCCAGAATTTTTTAAATTGAACCATACCTGCATTTGTGAAAAGTAAAGTAGGATCATCAACAGGTATTAAACTGCTACTTTTAACAACAGTATGATTTTTTCCTTCAAAAAATTTTAAATATTCCTCTCTTATTTTTTTGCTTTCCATTTTTTAATTTTAACATTTAAAGAGAATATGTTTCAAGGATAGAGTATATACTTTTTGAATTTATTCTTATTCTTCTTTGAGTAATTTTTCAATAACTTCTTCAGGGAATCCCCTGCTTTTTAAATTTAGAATTATTGATTGTTTTTTTCTATTTTTCAATTTATTAATAACATTTTTGCATCTTTCAAGTTCTTCATAAAAATCGTAATTATTTTTAAATTCCTCTATTACTTTAGCATCAATTTTCCTTCTTTCAAGTTCTTTTAATATATAATGATAACCTTTACCTTTGTTTTTCAAAGATTCTACAATTCTTTTTGAAAGAGAAAAATCATCAATAAGTTTTTCTTTTTTCAATTTATTCAAAATGGAAGGCGTAATTGAAGGAATTTTCTCTATTATCTCTTTTTCCGAATAATCCTTTTTACTCAATAACTTCAAAACTTTATTAAAAATTTCCTTATTTTTCACCTTTCAATATCACAAATCTGCTTATACCTCCATATTTTATAAGGACTCTTACATCTGAATTTTTAGGAATATTTTTAATTGCTTTTCTGTAATCCGAAATATTTGATATTTTATAATCTCCTATTCTTTTAATAACACTACCCACCATTATTTTACTTTCATCAGCAGGAGAACCACTTTCAACATAAGTCACAACAACGCCTTCTGTATCTTCAATTCCAAATTGAGATTTTATTTCTTCTGTAATTGATGAAACTTTAATCCCTCTCCATAACTTTTCTTCTATTTCTGCTACAGTTGGTAATTCCTCTGGCATTTCTCCAACAACTACATCAAGATTTACTCTTTTTTTATCTCTCCATACAACAATAGAAACTTTTTTCCCAGGAGGAGTATTACCTACTTTCATCTGTAAATCTCTTATATTTTCAACTTTCTTTCCGTCATATTCAATAATTACATCGCCTTCCTTTATTCCTCCTCTTTCTGCAGGAGAGTCCTTTTCAACCTGAGCAACAATAGCACCTTTTATTTCCGGAAGTCCAAAAGATTTTGCAAGGTCCTCATCAACTTCCTGAAGGACTATCCCTAAATAACCTCTGACAACTTTCCCTTTTTCCTTTAATTGTGTAAAAACTCTTTTTGCCATATTTATTGGAATAGCAAATCCAATACCCTGAGCAGCATAAGGAGCAATTATAAATGTATTTATTCCTATCACTTCACCTCTTATATTTACAAGGGGACCTCCTGAATTTCCGGGATTTATTGCAGCATCTGTCTGAATAAAATCTTCATACTGGGTTATTCCAAATCCGCTTCTACCTTTAGCACTTATAACTCCAACAGTAACTGTTTCTTCAAGTCCATAAGGATTACCTATTGCTATAACCCATTCTCCAACTTCAATTTTATCTGAATCTCCAAGTTTAACAGTTGGTAATGGTCTACCTGCATTTATTTTTATTAAGGCGAGGTCTGTTTTAGGGTCAGTTCCTATAACTTTTGCTTCATATTTTTTTTCATCTCCAAGTAATTTTACAAGGATTTTATCAACTCCTTCAATAACATGATTATTTGTTAAAATATATCCATCTTCATCAACAATAAACCCAGAACCAAGTCCTTCCTGTTTCTTTTTATATGTTTTTGGCTGACTTCTTCTTGGGAATCTGAAATCAAAGTCAAATGGGGATTTGAAAAATTCTTCAATATCTCCGAATGGATCCCAGTATCTGTAAGTTATAATCTTTTCAGTTGTTATCTGGACAACAGATGGTTTAACAGTTTTTGCAACCTGAACAAAGGCACTCTGTAATGTAATTGGTTCATCAAGAGATGTTGGTTGAATTATTCCTGAATAATAATTTTTCTTAATTTCTGCCTTTTTTTCTACTGCACTATAACCTGTAAAAACAATCCCTGAAAAGACCAATCCCAGAACAAAACCTATCAGAATATTCTTTTTCATTTTTCCCTCCTGTTTTTAATAAAGAATTTTCTATCCTTATTATATTTTAGATGTAGAAATTTATGAAAAAGTTTATTTTACTTTAATCCATTTTTTCTCTTTTATTGACTGGTCAACTGCTTCAAGAACTTCCTGACATTTAACCCCATCATAAAAGTTTGGACTTGGATTTTCTCCCTTTGAAATTGAATTTATGATATCACCAACCATATTTACAAAACTTTCGCCATAACCAATTATATGTCCTGCTGGCCACCAGTTTGCTGCATATGGATGGGATGGGTCAGTTGCAATTATTCTTCTAAATCCTTGAATTCCTTGTTTTTCATCTTCTCTACTATAAAATTCAAGTTCATTTAATCTCTCAAGGTTAAATACAATACTCCCTTTACTTCCATTTATTTCAAATCTTTGACCATTCTTCCTTCCAGGAGCAAATCTTGTTGCTTCAAATGAACCAATTACTCCATTTTTAAATCTTGCAAGAAAAATTGTTGCATCATCAACATCAACTATCCCTTTTTCTTCTGCTTTTTCTTTATCAACAAGTCCTGTTTCAAGTTCTTCCTTTTCTTTTAAAATTGGTCTTTCCTTTATAAATGTCTCACTTACTCCAATCACCTCATCAAATTCTCCAACAAGGTATCTTGCCATATCTATTAAATGGGCATTTAAATCTCCATGTGCACCACTTCCTGCAATATTTTTTTGAAGTCGCCATACAAGAGGAAAATCAGGGTCAACAATCCAGTCCTGTAAATAAACAGCCCTCATATGATAAATTTTACCAATCTTCCCTTCATCTATAAGTTTTTTTGCAAGTCCAATTGCAGGCAGTTTTCTATAATTAAAACATATAGCATGTTTAACTTTATATTTTTCAACTGCTTCAAGCATCTGGTATGCATCTTTAAGTGTTAAAGCAAGAGGTTTTTCACAGAATACAATTTTTCCATTTTTTGCTGTCTCTATTGCTATTTCTTTGTGTGCATTTGGTGGAGTTGTAATATCAATTAAATCTATATCTTTTCTCTCAACAACTTTTCTCCAGTCAGTTTCATATTCTATCCAGCCAAACTTTTCTTTTGCCTGTTTTACTGCCTTTTCAGTCCTTCCACATATAACTTTCATAACAATTTTTAATGGTAGATCAAAAAATAAATTAACATTTTTATAAGCGAATGAATGTGCCTTGCCCATAAACTTATAACCAATAAGACCAACATTAATCTCTTTCATCTTTCCCCTCCTTTTTCTCTATTTTAATCAATCCTGCTTTTTCCCTTACCTTTTTATCAATTTCTTCGTATAAAGAAGGATTTTTCTTTAAGTTTTCAATTATATTTTCCATTCCCTGACCAAGAGTTTTTCCTTCATAATTATAATAACTTCCTTTTTTCTCAATTATTCCATAATTTAATGCTGCCTCTATCAAAGATGATTCCTTATTTATTCCATAACCATAATAAATATCAAGTTCTGTTTCTTTAAAAGGAGGGGCAACTTTATTTTTAACAACTTTTACCTTAATTCTATTCCCAATTATATCATTACCTCTTTTTATAGTATCAATTTTTCTAACTTCAAGACGAACAGATGCATAGAATTTTAAAGCCCTTCCACCAGGTGTTGTCTCAGGATTTCCAAAAAATACACCTATCTTTTCCCTTACCTGATTTATAAAAATTGCTGCTGTTTTTGATTTGCTTATATATCCTGTAAGTTTTCTCAATGCTTGAGACATAAGGCGTGCCTGTAGTCCCATTACACTATCTCCCATTTCTCCTTCAAGTTCTGCTCTCGGGACAAGGGCAGCAACTGAATCAATTACAACAACATCAACTGCATTACTCCTTATAAGTGCTTCTGCAATTTCAAGTGCCTGTTCTCCTGTATCAGGTTGACTTATTAGCATATCTTCAATATTGACTCCAAGTGCTTTTGCATAATTTGGGTCAAGAGCATGTTCAGCATCTATAAAAGCAGCAGTCCCTCCCTGTTTCTGTGCCTGTGCAAGAATATGTAAAGCAAGAGTTGTCTTTCCACTTGCTTCCTGTCCAAAAATTTCTGTTATTCTGCCTCTTGGTATCCCTCCAACTCCAAGGGCTATATCAAGAGAGACAGCACCTGTTGGAATGACTTCAACTTCTATCAGTTTTTTTTCTCCAAGTTTCATTATGGCACCTTTACCAAACTCCTTTTCTATTTGAGAAATTGTCATTTCAAGTGCTTTTTGTTTATCCATTTTTTTCACCTCCTTAAATTAATTTTACCTATAATTTTGTAAATAGGTCCTTCTGGAGTTAAATTGCTTTCATAAAAGCAAAAATCAGTTATTTTAAATTTTCCAAAAACAGCATCTTTAAATTTTCCTAAAATTTCTTCAATAAAACTTTTATTTGGAGTACTTCTAAATCTTGAAACAGTAATATGTGAAACAAAATCCTTCTCTTTTTCAAATCCAAATTCAGAAAGGGTTTCTTCAATTCTGTTATTAAGTTTTTTTAAATTTTCTTTATCCTCTACACCTACCCACAATACCCTTGGTTTCTTCTCAGATGGAAATACTCCTACACCTTTTACCTCAACTTCAAAACTTTCTATTTCCTTTACAAATTTTTCAATTTTCCCCTGAATGATATTAACTTTTTTTTCTTCTACCTCACCCAGAAATTTTAATGTTATATGTAAATTTTCTAATTTTACAGGTTTTGCCTCTCTTATCTTTTTAACTCTTTCTATAATTCCTTTTAGATTTTCCTTTATATTTTCCGGTAAATCAATTCCTATAAAAACTCTCATTTTTTAAGCCAAGGCATCATTTCTCTCATTTTTTTGCCAACTTTTTCTATTAAATGTTCTTCTGCCTGTCTGGAAAGTGCATTAAATACAGGTCTTCCAACTCTATTTTCAAGTATCCATTCCCTTGCAAATTCACCTGTCTGTATTTCTTTTAATATCTTTTTCATTTCATCCCTTACACTTTCATTTATAACTCTCGGTCCTCTTGTCATATCTCCATACTCTGCTGTATCACTTATAACCTTTCTCATCCCCTGAATCCCTCTTTCAATAATTAAATCAACTATAAGTTTCAATTCATGACATGTTTCATAATAAGCAACCTCAGGCTGATATCCTGCTTCAACAAGAGTTTCAAATGCAGCCTTAATCAAAGAAGTAACTCCTCCGCATAGAATAACCTGTTCTCCAAATAGGTCTGTTTCTGTTTCCTCTTTAAATGTTGTTTCAACTACTCCACACCTTGTTCCACCAAGTCCTTTAGCATAAGCAAGTGCAACATTTAATGTGTCTCCAGTTGGATTCTGATAAACTGCAACAAGACATGGAACACCCTGTCCTTTTGTAAACTGGTCTCTTACAAGGTCTCCTGGTCCCTTTGGTGCCACCATAAAAACATTTACATCTTCAGGAGGGATTATCTGACTGTAATGAATTGAAAAACCATGGGCAAAACCTATATATTTTCCTTTTTTTAAGTTGGGTGCTATCTGTTTTTCATAAACATATGGTTGAATATTATCCTGAACAAGAATCATTATAACATCTGCTTGTTTGGTAAGTTGGTCTGCTGATACAGGAGTAAATCCGTCATTTTTTGCTTTCTCATAATTTTTTGTCCCTTCAATTTCACTTACAGAAACATTTAATCCACTATCTCTTAAATTTAATGCATGTGCTCTTCCCTGACTTCCATAACCAATAATTCCAACAATTTTATCTTTCAAAAATTTCAAATCAGCATCCTTATCATAATATATTTTAGCCATTTTTTATCCTCCTTTTTTATCAAATTCTCTTGAAATTGCTATTTTGCCTGTTCTTATTATTTCTTTAATCCCAAAACCTTTAAGAAGTTCAAGCATTGCCCTTATTTTTGAACCACTTCCTGAAATTTCAATGGTGAGAGTTTTTTTCCCGACATCTACTATTTTCCCTCTGAAAATATTTGTAAGTTGCATTACTTCCTGCCTTTCATTAAAAGAAGGAGTGTTTACTTTAATCAAGGCAAGTTCTCTTTCAATATGGTCTTCTTTTGTTAAATCCTGAACTTTTATAACATCAATAAGTTTATTTAATTGTTTATAAATCTGTTCAAGTATTTTTTCATCTCCTTTAACCACAATTGTCATTCTTGAAACTGTTGGGTCTTCTGTTTCTGCAACACATAAACTATCAATATTATACCCCCTTGCTGAAAAAAGACCCGCTATTCTTGCAAGAACTCCAAATCTATTTTCAACTGTTACTGAAATTATATGTGCCTTCTGGTTTTCATTATTATTTTTTCCCATTTTCCCTCCATTATGCCAATCCGTCAAGGATCTGTTTTAAAGAAGCACCAGCAGGAACCATAGGGAATACATTCTCTTCGGGTTCAATTCTGCAATCAACAAATACAACTTTTTCTTTTTCTTCTAAAACTACAGGTAAATTTTTATCAAATTCTTCTTCTGAAGTTACCCTGTATCCAATTGCTCCATAACTTTCAGCAAGTTTAACAAAATCAGGTTGTGCTCCTTCAAGACATGTAAAAGCATATTTCCTGTTATAAAAAAGTTGCTGCCATTGTCTTACCATTCCAAGATAACAGTTATTTAATATAAAAACTTTAACAGGTATTTTATTATAAACAGCAGTTGCAAGTTCCTGAATATTCATCTGGATACTTCCATCTCCTGCAATATCTATAACAATTTTATCTGGGTTTGCAACTTTTGCACCAATTGAAGCAGGAAAACCATATCCCATAGTTCCAAGTCCTCCTGATGTAATTAAAGTTCTTGGTTTTTTAAATTTGTAATACTGTGCTGTCCACATTTGATTCTGTCCGACTTCTGTACATATAATTGCATCTCCTTTTGTATATTGAGAAATCTTCTCAATTATATATTGGGGTTTCAATCCATTTTTCTCATATTTTAAAGGATATTTTTCCTTCCATTCCTTTATCTTTTTTAACCATTCCTCTATATTTAACTTTTCAGCCATTTCATTCAATTTTTTCAAAACAAGTTTTGCGTCTCCAACTATTGGAACATCTACTTCTACATTTTTACTTATAGCAGATGGGTCTATATCAATATGAATAATTTTTGCATTTGGAGCAAATTCATCTATTTTACCTGTCACTCTATCGTCAAACCTACATCCAACTGAAATAAGGACATCTGATTCACTTATTGCATAATTAGCATATTTTGTTCCATGCATTCCAGGCATCCCAAGAGAAAGAGGATTTTCAACATCAAGAGAACCAAGCCCGAGTAGAGTAAATGCCACAGGAATATTTGTTTTTTCTACAAATTTTTTTAACTCCTCACTTGCATTTGAAATTATAACTCCACCACCTGCAATTAACACAGGTCTTTTTGAATTTTTTATAAGTTCCCACGCTCTTTTTATCTGTAAGGGATGTCCTTCATATTTTGGTTTATAACTTCTTATTTCAACATTTTCAGGCCAATAAAACTCTCCCTCTTTTCTTTGAATATCAACAGGAAAATCAATTAAAACAGGACCTGGCCGACCTGTTTTTGCAATATAAAATGCCTCTCTTACAATTTTTGGTATTTCATTAACATCTTTTATTAAATAATTATGTTTTGTTATCGGTCTTGTAATTCCTGTGGTATCAACTTCTTGAAAAGCATCATTTCCTATTAAATGTGTTGCAACCTGACCTGTAATCGCAATTATTGGGACTGAATCCATATAGGCGGTTGCAATTCCTGTAACAAGATTTGTGGCACCTGGACCACTTGTTGCAAGACAAACACCTATTTTCCCAGAAGACCTTGCAAAACCATCAGCGGCATGTGCAGCAGCCTGCTCATGTCTTGTCAAAATGAATCTTATTCCACTATCATACAAAACATCACATAAAGGTAAAACCGCTCCACCTGGATATCCAAATATAACCTCTACTCCTTCTCTTTTCAAACACTCAACAAATATTTCAGCTCCTTTCATTTTTCTCCTCTAAATTTACAAAGTGCAGATTCAAAAATATTTAATCACAAATTTTTAAAATTCTCAAATCCCTTAAGAAACTTTTCACTTTAATTTTGAGAAAGTTCTTTGCTTCTTTTTTCTGCTTTATCAATAACTTCTCTTAAAATATTTTCAAAATTTTTCTTTTCAAATATACTCAATCCTGCAAGTGTAGTTCCACCAGGAGAAGAAACCATATTTTTTAATTCTTCTGGTTCACTTTTTGTTTCAAAGAGCATTTTACCACTTCCATAGAAAAGGTAAGCAACTAAATCTTTCGCAATCTTAGAAGATATACCTTTCTCAATACATATTTTTTTAAAATTTTCTGCTATGTAAAATAAAAATCCAGGACCACTTCCACTTATTGCTGTTATTGTATCAAATTTACTTTCAGGCATTTTAAGAACAATCCCTATAGGAGAGAAAATTTTTTTAATAATTTTTTCATATCTTTTCCCAGATTTATTTGTGCAATAGGTTATAATTCCTGCTTTCGCCTTTACATTTAAATTCGGCATAATTCTTACAACTGGTATATTTTTTCCGATGACTTTTTCAATATTTTTAATTTTAATCCCAGCAATTATTGAAACTAAAATTTTTTTTGGAGAGAGATTATTTTTTATTTCTTCAAGGACATCGTTAGCATCTTTTGGTTTTACTGCAATAATTGTAACATCCGACTTTTCAACTACTTTTCTATTATTTTCTTCTACATTTATTTTAAGATTTTTAAGTTTTTTTTTATCTATATCAAAAACAAAAATTTCTTTTTTTTTAACTATTTTATTTTCAAGTAATCCACTTACAATAGCACCTCCCATATTACCAAAACCAATTACCCCTATTTTCAATTTGTTCCCCCTTTTATTAACCCGCTTCCTCTCCTTCTACATGACCAACTCTTATGTCAAGATTTTCTCTATCCTCAATTCTTTCTATCATTCCATCCCTTATCCATATAACCCTGTCAGAAACATCAAGCATTTTTAAATCATGGGTTGCTGTTATTATGCTTACCTGTTTTTCTTTATTCATCTGTCTTAATAAGTTTATTATTTCCTTACCTGTTTTTAAATCAAGATTTCCTGTTGGTTCATCAGCAAGAATTATTGCAGGGTCATTTGCAAGTGCTCTTGCAATAGCCACTCTCTGTTGCTGTCCTCCTGAAAGTTCAAATGGTTTGTGATGTAATCTTTCTCCAAGTCCCACTGTTTCAAGAAGTTGTTTTGCTTTTTCTCTCGCATCATCAGTACTCATTCCAGCAAAAATCATTGGAAGCATCACATTTTCCAGAGCACTCATAACAGGGATTAAATTAAATGTTTGAAAAATATAACCAATTTTTCTACAGCGTAACCATGCAAGTTCATAAGCATCAAGTTGAGCAATATCAACTTCATCAATATAAACTTTTCCTTCAGTGGGTTTATCAAGTCCTCCTATCATATTAAAAAGAGTTGTTTTACCGCTTCCAGAAGGGCCCATAATTGAAATGTATTCACCTTTTAAGATTTCAAGGTCAATTCCTTTTAAAACATGAAGTGGTATTTTCCCAAGCATATATGTTTTCTTTAAATCAATTGTTCTAACTATTACTTCTCTTGGCATTTTTCCCTCCTTTTTAAACTTCTCTTCTAATTGCTTCAGCAGGTTCCATTCTTGCTGAAACGACTGCTGGATAAATTGCCCCAAATATTGCAAGTCCTGTTCCAAGAATTATTGAAATCCCAACATATTTTAAAAGTGTTAAAAATGGAAATATTGATAGTATGATTTTTTTATACTGAGCAAGATAAACAATAGTCATGATAAAAATTCCTAAAATAGCACCAGCAATTGAGCCACCTATTCCATGTATCATTGCTTCAAGTAAAAACAATTCCATAACAAACCTATCAAGAGCCCCAAGACATTTCATCGTTCCTATTTCTCTTGACCTTTCTGTGACAGACATTAGCATTGAATTTATAATACCAACCGTACAAACAAGTAAGGAAAGGGTTACAAGCCATTTCTGTCTTGCTTTAAGTTCAGCAAGATTTTCAACAAGTATAGTTTTAATATTTTCAGGTCCTTTCTCTATGAGTGCCATTGTAAAAACATTTGAAGCCATTACAGACATGAAAAAAGCAATACCAAGTAAAATTGACATAGTAACTATTATTGCTCTGCCAAACCTTATTTTAAAATTTCTTAAACTCATCTGAAATGCATTTTTCAAAGGCAAACTCAACTGTTTTTCTATTTTTTTTGCCATTCTTGCTCCCTTTTTGAAAAATTATACCATTTCAAAAAGAAAATACCAACAATTCTCAAACTTTTTAATATTTATAACTTAAAACCATTTTGAAAAAAAAGTCAAATTTTTACATTTGAAATAAATTTGAAAAGTTATTAAAATTATTCTGTTTTTCAAAAGGAAAGGATATGGATGAAAAATACAAAATTAAACTGATAGGGAATGTTATTGAAAACTATTATATAGAAGAAAGGATATGGCAGGGAGCAACTTCAACAATTTATAAAGGAATATGTAAAAACGGTAAATTTGGAGAAGTAGTAGCAATAAAAGTTTTGCATCCTTACAGAGAAAAAAAAGAGCAGATTAAAAGTTTTATAAAAGAATTTAAATTGTTGAAAGACTTAAACCATCCTAATATATTGAAAGTTTATAAACTCGGGAAGAGAAGAGATTTTTATTACATATTTATGGAATATATAAATGGAAAAAGTTTAAGGTTTTTTTGGAATAGTAATTTAGAAATTTTTCCTGATACAATTCTTTATATATTAATAAAGGTAGGAGAAGCAATTGAGTATATTCATTCAAAAAGGATTGTTCATAATGATATAAAACCAGAAAATATAATAGTTGGAGAAAATTTAAAAGATGTAAAACTTATTGATTTTGGTTTTGCTGAAAAGGTAAGATTTTTTAGAAAAAGGGTAAGTTTCGTAGGAGGGACAGAAAAATATATTGCTCCTGAAAGAAAGGAAGGGGTTATAGATTTAAAAAGTGATATTTATTCTTACGGAGTTATGCTTGAAGAATATTTATTTAATTATGATTTTTATGAAGAAATTTATCCTGTTATAATGATGGCGAAATCTTCCAATCTTTCTAAAAGACCATCTATAAGCGAAATTGTAAAAGAGTTAAGAAAAATATATGAAAATTGGAATAATAAGTGATATTCATTCAAATCTTGAAGCATTTGAATCTGTAATTGCTTTTTTTGAAAAAAATAAAATTGATAAACTGGTAATATGTGGAGATGTTATTGGATATGGACCTGACCCTAAAAAATGTGTAGATATGGCAAATGAACACTCTGATATTATTTTAAAAGGAAACCATGAAGAAGGAATTATAAAAAATGATTTTTCCCGTTTTAAACAATATGCTCAAATAACTCTTTTATGGACGGTTAAAGAAATAGGAGAAATGGTTGAAGAAATTAAAATATGGGGAGAAAGAAAGCAAATAGAAAATTTACTTTTTGTGCATGCTTCAATAACTGACCCATTTTATAGATATATTTTGAAATTTAAAGATGCTGAGGAAGAATTTGAAAAATTTAAAAATGAGATTTGTTTTATAGGTCATACTCATATTCCTGGAGGATTTAAAAAAAATGTTGAAAATGGAAAAATTGAAAAAATTTTTCCTGATTTTAATGGGAAGATTTATTTTAGGATAGAGGAAGGATTTAAATACATAATAAATGTAGGAAGCGTAGGTTTCCCGAGGGATGGATTTCCTTTTGCATGTGTTGGTATTTATGATACTTCTGAAAAATATTTTAAACTTGACAGAATACAATATAATATTGAAAAAACTTTTAAAAAAATTATTGATAAAGGCCTTCCTTCAAAAATAGGTAATCTTTTAAAAGGATTCTAAGCGCGGATTTAATTCTTTTATTTTATCTATAACTTTTTCTTTTAGAATATCTTTTTCAACTATAAGAATGTCTTCCCAATTTTTAATCTGTTTTTCTTTCAATATCTTTTCCATTGGAATGCCTTTTATCTGACTCAATGCCCATGCAATAGATATATCAAAGAAAGAAAAATTTTTTCTTAATTCATTAAACTTATCCTTTTTAATATTGGCTGTTTTACATATTTTTTCTCTTATTTTTTCTGCATAGTGTAAAGTAGTCGCTCTTTTTTCAATTTCAATTGCTTCTATAAACACAGAAAGAATATCTTCTTTACCTTCTCTTACATATTTTTCAATTATCTGTATAGAATTTTTAACTTCATCATAGGTTGTTTCAATTCTCTCTCCATAACAGAGAAAAACCAACAAGAAAAAAGATACAACAAAAATTTCTTTTTTCATAATTCCTCCCATTTTTTTAATTATAAAAAACTTTTAAATTTCATTCAATATTAACTTTCACTGCTTTATTTTTTCTTGGACAACCCAATTTAAAACTGATAGAATATAATTTTTTTGCTTCTTCTTCCTTCCCAAATGCTTCCCACATCATCCCTTCTTCATAATAAATCTTCCAGTTTTTCGGACTATTTTTCTGACCTTTTTTATATGTTTCCACTGCCTGATTTAAAATTTTTTCATATGGAAGCCCTTCATTTTGTAAAGATTTTGCAATTGACCATTGAAGCCATGCTTTTATAATATAACTTTCTGAATTTTTTGGTTGAATATATGAAATAAAAGAAAGATAATCAATTGCTCTATCATATCTTCCTTTATGAAATGCTTCATCAGTTTTTATCCAGAGAAATGGTATAAGAAGATAAAAAATAAGATATAAAACCGGTAAAATAATAAAAAATAAAATTATAAACTTAAATTCTCTTTTCATTTTTTGCGCTTGCCGGGAGTTGAACCCGGAATCTCTGGCTCCGGAGGCCAGCGCTTTATCCGATTAAGCCACAAGCGCCCTTTTATAAAAATTTTACCTTATAGTTTAACTTTTTCAAACTTTTTACTTCAAAAAACATTTTATTCATAAAGTAGATATTTTTTTCTCTTTTCAATAAACTCGTTTAAGAATTTTTCATAGGAATTTGTAATATCTTCTGCCTTAACACCATTTTGAAATTGTTTCCTTATTAAATCACTCCCATTTACTTTATCAAACATATCTATATGAAAAGGAGAAGGTCTGGTAAAATTAAAATTTTCCGGATATAATTTAAGAAGTGTTTCTATTATATGATATCCTGTGGCAACAGGTCTATAATTTTTTTTATCCTTAATAATAATTTTAAATCCATTACATAATGTGTCTTTATATAAACCATAAAATGGAGTAAAATGGAATGGCAGAAAATAAACTCCTGGTAAATTTTTCTCATTGAGTAATTTTGTTATATTCCTTTCATCAATCCATGGAGCACCAACTATTTTAAAAGGAAGGGTATAACCAACTCCTATATTTACAATTCCCAATTCTCCAATTATACCTGTTATAGGATAAAAAAATGGTGTATCTGGTTCAGGAATATGGGGAGAGGTAGGAATCCATATAAGACCTGTATCTTCCCATAACATATTCCTTTTCCACCCTTCCATTTTTATTACTTTTAAATCACAGTTTATTTTTAATTCCTCATTTAAAAATAAAGCAATTTCTCCTACAGTCATTCCGTGTACATAAGGAATAGGAGCGCACCCAACAAATGATTCAAACTTCATATCTAAAATAGGTCCATCAATAAGCAACCCTCCCAATGGATTTGGTCTATCAAGAACAATAAATGAAATATTATTTTTTGCTGCTTCTTCCATACAGTATCTCATAGTAGAAATATATGTATAAGAACGAACTCCTATATCTTGTATATCAAACAAAAGAATATCTATATTTTTAAGCATATCAGACGTTGGACGTCTTGTTTTCCCATACAGACTGTAAATTTTTATTTTTCCATTAATTTCAGAGTCCTCAATATTCCCCATCCTTCCACCTTTTATGCCATGTTCAGGACTATAAAGAGCGACAAGTTTAACATCCTGTAGAGATAATATTAATTCTATTGAAGAAGAGAGTTTACTGTTGACTCCTGTAATGTTTGTTATAAGTCCTAAGTTTTTCCCTTTAAGAAGATGATATTGTTTCTCAACAAGAATATCTATACCAAGTTTTACATTATCTTTTTGCCTATCTGAATTTGAAAATACCAGATTAAAAGTAAGAAAGAAAATCAAAAAACAATATGATGTTTTCATCTTTTTTATTTTACCATATTTTACAAGGTAAGACATCATAAAAATTGCTAAAAATAAAAAGATAAAGTATGATATATCCCAAAGGATAAAATGGGAAATGGACTTCTTTAATATACTGTATGATAAAAAAGAGGGAGGGGATTTATGGAAAAGTTTATTTTTATATTTTTTCTTTTTCAAGTTTTTTTATTCAGTGAGCCAGTTGCAAAGTTGAAAGAATTTGAAGTGATATGGAAGGGAGATGAAATAAGAATCCCAACAGTTGATGGGAATACAAGTCAGATAATAAAAATACCTGCTTTTAAGAAGGAAAAAGATAAAATTCTTTGTATGAGATTTAAAGCATATCTTGAACTACCTACCCCTGGAGGATGGAACCCTTATCTTTTAATTGAAATGAATGGAAAAATACTTGATGAAAAAACAGAAAAAGGAGAATATCGTCTTTTAAACAGAATTTCTCCACTTGAAACAAAAATTGGGCTGAAGGAATGGTTTAGGAATGGAGTAATTTTAACATTATTTGGTCCAGGAGATGATAAAGTTATTGATGAAAGGATAATAAATTATAGGGATGAAGGTTATTGGTATTTATTGAATATAAATGATGTTGCAAATTTTATTGAGATTGGAGCAGATGAAAGAATAGAAAGTGCAAAAGAAAATGAGATAAAATTTACAAACAAATTAAAATCAGAATGGATAGGCGGGAAAAAAAATGGATATGGTTATAAAGGATATTGAAATTGGATACCTACCAGAAGAAACTATAAAAAAATTTATAAAAATATCACTTGAAAATTATCCTGAAATAAAAGTAAAAAAAGAAATTAAAAAGAAAGATTATATTTTAAGAGTTGACCAATATGGCGGAATTGAAATAGAGATAGATGGAGAGAAATATTTAATTTTGTCTGAATTTTCATATCCAGGAGAAAAAATAGGTTATAACAAATTTTCTTATAATATTGAAGGAAGTGAAAAAGTATGGATACCTGATGTGAAAACAGAAAAAGATATAAAAATCAAAGGGAAAGGAGAAAATTATGAAATTGAAAGAATTTTAAAATTAGAAGAAAATAAAATTGAAATTGAGGATATAATAAAGAACTTATCAAATGAAGATACAGGAGTTATTATAAATCATAAAATATTGACCCCTGAAATATCTCAGGATTATAGAATTTGTGGAATAAAAAGTGAAGCATTACAGGGAATTGCAGAAAATCCATCAATATATTTATCATTTAAAAAAACAGGGATTGGATTTATATGCAAGGACAACATTTCAAGATTACAGGGAGAGGCAAGAAGGAAAATAAACTCATTTATATATTCAGTAAGACATTTTGGTATTGGTAAAGGGAAAGAATATACTTTTAAATATTCAATATATCCCCAGAAAGAAGGAAATTACTGGGCATTCATAAATAAAGTAAGAGATGATTGGAAAGTTAATTATAGAATAGATGGTCCATTTGCTTTTTCCTCAAAAATAATTCCAGAAAGAAAAACAAATATATACTGTATAGGTCCCTGGCTTGATTATTACACTGTTGACCCTCAGACAAAGAAAGTTTTTACAAGAGAAAAATATAAAGAAACTGTTTTACCGCAATTAAAAAGTATAAAAGAGACACAAAAAGATGCAAAAGTAATAGGGAAAATAGAGACAAACCTTGTAACAATTTACACAAAAGACATTAAAGATGGAGAAAAATTACCAAAAGCAAGCAGAACAGAAGGCAAATATGGATATATACTTAATGAAGAACAAACCAGAATACTTAAAGAAAATATAGGTGATTGGATAGATTCAGTTTTAATGACAGAAGATGGTAGATTGATAGTAGATACTTATTATCCTGGTTATCTTGGGCCAGATTATATAGATTTAATGGTTTACCCCCAAATAGGTAATTACAGATTTAAAAAATTTATTGAACAGGTAGATTTTCTTATGGATGAAGTTGGTATGGATGGGGTATATATTGACCAGTATACTCTTTC